>Ga0070741_10004319_pt1 | contig 33332 bp, 38 predicted proteins | sample Coa_R1_4_FD_66440 | JGI IMG/M metagenome (GOLD analysis project Ga0070741, IMG submission 66440) | Surface soil microbial communities from Centralia Pennsylvania, which are recovering from an underground coalmine fire - Coalmine... | ecosystem: Environmental > Terrestrial > Soil > Unclassified ... | reverse complement strand
TTTTTGGCAGCACAAACAGACGCCTGAAATCGGAATTATGCAGGCAGCTTGGAATAGAAATTTTTATTGACGATTCGATCAACAACGCCCGCGATATAGCCGAAATAGGCGTACCGGTACTTCTTCTTGACGCTCCATGGAATCGCAATCAGGACTTGCCTCCCGGCGTTACCCGGGTCTATTCCTGGGAGGAAATTATTGAAAAAATCGATGGATGAATACCTGGTCAAAACGCATAGTTTCGAAGGGCCGCTCGATACGCTTCTGGCTTTGATTGAAAAGCGAAAGCTTTTTATCAACGACATTTCCCTGGCTCAGGTTGCCGATGACTACATTGCCTATGTGAAATCGCTTGAAAATTTTCCGATCGCCGATTCAGCCCATTTTATCTTGATTGCTTCTACTTTGGTTCTGATCAAATCGAAATCATTACTGCCTTCTCTTTCCTTGACCGAAGAAGAGGAAAGCAATATTCACGACCTCGAGGATCGTTTGAAAGAATATCAGAAATATAAAACTCTTTCTGTGCATTTGCGTGAACGATTCGGCATTCACACCGAATATTTGCGGCTGCCGGTAAAAGACAAGGTCATTGTGTTTGCTCCGGATAAAAATATGACCGTTTCAAAAATCAACGAGGCTATTCTGAATATCATTTCCCAAATTCCAAAAAAGGAAATTATGCCGAAGACAGTGGTTCAAAAAGTTATCAGTTTGGAGGAAATGATGGGAAATCTGTCGGAAAGGATTACCAAAACCTTGAAGATGAGCTTTAAGGATTTCACAAGCAAAAAGGAAAAAGTCCATGTTATTGTGTCCTTTCTGGCTATGCTAGAATTGGTCAAGCAGGGGATTATAAACGTCCGACAGGACAAGGATTTTCATGATATTGAAATGGAAACCCAGACTCTCGGCGTGCCGAGGTATTAAATGAAAGAACTTCAGCAAAAAATCGAAGCAATACTTTTTTACTCGGGTGAACCGGTGAGTTTGGATTTTCTTGAAAAAACCTTAAGTGTTTCAAAAAAAGAAATTGAAAATGTCGTAGGGGAATTAAAAGAAAGCTTAAAAAATCGAGGAATACGACTTGTTGAACATAATAACGTAGTAAGTTTAGTAACTGCTCCGGAGTTTAGTGATGTGATAGAAAAAATCATCAAGGAAGAACGCGAGCGGGACTTGGGCCGGGCGGGGATTGAAACATTGGCCATTGTGGCGTATAAAGGCCCTGTAAACAGAAAGGAAATCGAATATATCCGCGGGGTCAATTGCCAGTTTGTGTTGCGAAATTTGCTGTTGCGGGGTCTTGTGGAAAGAAACGACAGACTGTACAGCATCACTTCCGACGCTGTCAGATTCTTGGGATTGTCGAACATTGCCGAATTGCCCGAATATCAAAAAATCAGAAAAGAACTGGAAGTTAAAGAAGAAGGTCAAGATGAATAACCAACCGCTTTTATTGCCGGAACCAAAATTGCCACGAAGGCTTTTTATATTGGACGTATTACTTGCGGTCTGCATTTTGACCCTGGTTGTTTCTTTAACCACTCCCCATAAACAGCCGGAAACATATATTGCTCCAGAAATATTTACCGCGTTACCGCTTCAAGCGAAAGCTATTTACGTCTACGATATTTCAGGCAATAAAGTTATTTTTGAAAAAAATCAAAATGAGGCTTTGCCTCTGGCTTCTTTGACCAAACTGATGATGGCTTTGACGGCAAGCGATCTCATTCCGGAGAATTCCAAAGTAACTATTAAAAAAGAATTTTTGCAGGACGACGGCTTTGCTCAGTTCCAGCTCGATGAAAAATGGAAACTGAAGGATCTGCTCGATTTTTCGCTCGTGGTTTCCTCAAATGACGGAGCCCGATCGATTGCAAGCGTGGCCGGAGCCATGGATTTGAAAACCGACGACTACAATCTCGGCCGGGAAGATTTTATTAAAAAAATGAATGAGGAGGCGAAGAAAATCGGCCTGGTCAATACCTATTACATGGATGAAAATGGTCTGGACATCGGCAATACTGCCGGAGCGACCGGTTCGGCGGAGGATATAGCCAAGCTGTTGACCTACATTGTGACGCATAAGCCGGATTTGTTGGAAGCCACGAGGTATAAAGTGGAGACGATTGATTCCTTGAATACGAGCCATGTGGCGAAAAATACGGATGAAATAGTCAATGAGATTCCGGGAATTATTGCAAGTAAAACCGGCTATACCGACCTGGCCGGCGGCAATTTGGCCGTGGCTTTTGATTCCTCTATTGGTCATCCGATTGTGGTTGTGGTTCTCGGCTCAACCAAAACCGGCAGATTTGACGACATGGCCGCGCTGGTGAAAGCCAGTTTGGAATATTCGAGAGAATGAGATAAGCTGGAGTTATGTGCGGAATCGCTGGAATTTTTGAAAAAAATTTAGAAAAAAACGAAGCCATACGCGGTATGGTAGAAAAGCTGATTCACCGGGGACCTGACGAGGATGGTTTTTTTGTTGATGACATGGTGGGGTTGGGGATGCGAAGGCTTTCCATTATTGACCTTTCTACAGGCAAGCAGCCGATTTTTTCTCAAAATGAAAAGTTGTTGATTTTTTTCAACGGCGAAATTTACAATTATAAAGAACTTAGAGATGAATTAGTTGAAAAAGGAAAAATTTTTAAAACTCACAGCGATACGGAAACTATTCTGGCAATGTATGAGGAATACGGCGAGAGTATGCTACCAAGGTTGCGAGGCATGTTTGCTTTCTGTATTTACAACTTGGAAACCAAAAAAGTTTTCATTGCCAGAGATTTTTTCGGCATCAAGCCTTTGTATTATTGGAAAAAAGATAATAAGATTCTCGCTTTCTCAAGCGAAATAAAAAGTTTTTTGGATATCCCAGATTTTAAAAAAGAGGTTAATCACGATGCCGTGGTTAACTTTTTGGCTTTCCAATATAACCCATTGGAAGAAACTTTTTTCAAACATGTCTACAAGCTTCCTCCGGGGCATTGCATGAGTTTGGATTTGGCAACCAATGAAACAAAAATCGAAAAATATTGGGAATTTAAATTTAAACAGGAGGATTTGAAAGAAAAAGAAACGATAAGAGAAATCAAAAAAACTATGGAGGATTCCGTGGCTCATCATATGATTGCCGATGTGCCGGTCGGTTCGTTTTTAAGCGGGGGAGTGGATTCGAGCATTATCGCCACGTTGATGCAAAAAATTCGCGGAAAGAAGAAGATCAAAACTTTTACGGTCGGTTTCAGCAGTCTGACCGAAGGAGTGGAATCAAAACAAACTTCTGATTTTCTCCAAACCGACCATACGGAAATCACTATCGGCCCGGACGAGTATTTCAATGCTTTATCCAATGCGGCCTATCATTTCGATGAGCCGGTTGGAGATCCATCGGCTATCGGACTTTATTTTCTGGCCCGGGAAGCCCGCAAGCATGTCAAAGTGGTATTATCGGGCGAGGGTGCCGATGAATTATTCGGCGGCTACAATATTTATAATGCGCCGTTTGCCTATAACAGACTAAAGTGGCTTCCCAAGAGCTTTATTAATCTGTTTTTAAAAATTCCTTTCGAATATTTCGGCAAAAATTATTTAAGAAGAGTAAAAGAACGTCTCGAAGACTGGTATATCGGCAATGCCTCTATTTTCAAAAAATTCGAAATCAAAAAACTGTGGAAAAGCGAGGTAAAACTGCATTCGCTTCATCCTCTCTATCAAAAAATTTCCGGCTTGAGCGACTCTACTCAAATGCAGTATATCGACATCCATACTTGGCTGGTAGGGGATATTTTGGCCAAGGCCGACAAGATGACCATGGCTCATTCGCTTGAATTGCGGGTGCCGTTTCTGGATATGGAAGTGGCGAAACTGGCAGAAACACTGCCGGATAATCTGAAATGGAAAGGGGGAGTTACCAAGTACGCCCTGCGCGAAGCTTTCAGAAATATCATTCCGGAATCGACCCGTAACCGAAAAAAACTCGGCTTTCCGACTCCGGTAAGGAACTGGATAACTGAAGACAAAGTTCAAAACATTTTACAAAACGACTATATTAAAAAACATTTCAATATCAAAGAAATTGAAAAATTGATTGATGAGCATATCCATAAAAAGGCCGACAATTCGAGGAAAATTTATATTTTCCTAATGCTTGGCTTATGGTATGATGCCTTTTTCAAATAGTATGCATATCGACGTCCTCAAAGTAATGATTCCGGCGGTACTGACCTTTTTCCTCGGCATTATGATCACGCCGGCATTCACCAATTTTTTCTATAGGCATAAAATGTGGAAGCGGAATTCCCGGGTCAATAATCCGGATATTACCAATGATCATTTCGCCAAGCTCCACAATGAAAAAGCCGAGCTTTCCACGCCGCGCATCGGCGGCATGATCATCTGGGTTTCGGTTATTCTGACTTCGATCATTATTTTTTTAATTTCACATATCTTTCCGTCGGATATCGCTCATAAACTGAATTTTCTTTCCCGCAATCAGACGATTATTCCGCTAGCCACGCTTATTTTAGGCGCGATTATCGGCCTCATTGACGATCTTCTCCAGATTTTCGGCACCGGCATATATGCCCGCGACCCGCTGTTCTATCGCAAAATAAAAGTGGTCTGCATCACCTTTATCGGCCTGGCAATTTCATATTGGTTTTACGCCAAGCTCGGCCACACCGCCGTCCATGTGCCGTTTTGGCGAGATATCGAGCTTGGCCTGTGGTTTATTCCGTCGTTTATCATTGTCATGCTGGCAGTCTTTTCAACATCTGTCATTGACGGCATGGACGGACTGTCCGGCGGCGTTCTGTCGATTATTTTTGCCGCCTATGCTGTTATTGCATTCGCTCACAATCAGATAAATATTTCCGCCTTTTGCGCCGTTCTGGCCGGAGGCACGCTGGCTTTTCTGTGGTTCAATATTCCTCCGGCCCGGTTTTACATCGGCGAAACGGGCATGCTGTCTCTGACCATGACGCTTTCGGTTATCGCCTTTCTCACCAATGCGGTGCTCGTTCTGCCGATCATCGCTTTTCCGCTTGTATTGACTTCGCTTTCGGTCATTATCCAGATGATTGCCTATAAATTTTTTAAGAAACGGCGTGTCTTCAAAGTGGCTCCCCTTCATCATCATTTTGAGGCTTTGGGCTGGTCGCGGGAAAAAGTGGTCATGCGCTACTGGATTATTTCCCTGATTTTCGCCATTGTCGGGGTCATTGTGGCCTTGGTGAGTTAACTCATTTTTTCTTCACTGAATCTGTTTACTATTCAGGCGGAGGACTTTTATGAACAATAAATCTCTGCTTGTATCTCTGACTTTCGATGACGGCTGGAAAAGCCATATTCAAAATGCCGTGCCGATTCTGCACGAATATGGCGTTACAGGAACCTTTTATATCATTTCCGACCGTCTCGACGACAGGTTGTATCCGATGTACATGAATGTCAGCGACATCAAGTTTCTTTCCCACAATGACCATGAAATCGGCAGTCACACCAGAAGCCATAAACATCTCTTGCAGCTTTCAAATGAAGACGCCTGGGACGAAATTTTAAAAGGCAAGAAAGATCTGGAGAAACTGGACATTATGCCGACCTCGTTTGCATATCCTTTCGGCGAATGGAATCCGGATATCGTCAAGCTTGTCAGAGAAGCCGGTTTTTCCACCGCCCGATCGATTGTGGACGGCTATAACAGAAGCGATACTGACCCGCTTCTTCTGCGCTGTGTTCATGTGGTTGAAAAGACGACTATTGAGCAGATCGAGCATGCGGTTGAAATGGCTCAAAAGCAGGACTCATGGCTGATTTTAATGTTCCACCAAATCGAATCTGCTCAAATCCTGCGGGAAAATGGCATGATATACGGCACGACACCCGATCTTCTTTCGTCCATCCTGACCCATCTCCAGGAAAGTCAGGCGAGAGTTCTTACTGTCGAAGAAGCCATGAGGGTGATGGTCAGCCGTTCAATCAGTTCTTTGGATTTGGTCGCGGAAGCAGCTGATTAAAAACAAAAACTCCCAGCCCGGTTTTTCAAAAATTAGGGTTGGGAGTTTTATGTTATAATTTTTTACATGAAAAGCGTCAGAGTCAACATCCCATTCCTCGTTTCAATCGTCATCCTGGTCATTGCCGGATATTTGATTTTCGTCTCGGCATCGATGGGACTTTTGACCAAGCAGGCTAATGTCTATGCAGGAGTGGCATTTAACCAGACATTTTTCGGCTTGTTTTTGGGAATAATTGCCTGCATCATTACGGCGAAAATCGATTATAAACTGTATAAAAAGTTTGCGTTGCCGATTTTTATTTTATCGGTTCTGGCAACATTGCTGGTTTTTGTTCCTCATATCAGCGGAGCTCATGGGGGAGCGAGACGCTGGATTTACATCTCATCTTTTTCCATAGAACCGTCGGAGTTTTTGAAAATCGGCTTTATTATTTTCCTTTCGGCATGGATTTCAAATGTCAAAACCAAAGTTGAAACGTTCAAGCACGGTTTTTTGCCGTTTTTAGTCTTGATCGGCATTGCCGGAGCCGTTCTTTTGAAACAGCCGGATACTACGACATTTTTGATTATTGCCCTGGCCGGCGTAGGCATATATCTTTCCGGAGGCGGCAAATGGAAAAATATTTTAATTTTATTTTTAATCGGCCTTTTAGGATTAGGGGTTATGGCTTTTGTCCGGCCATATGCCATGAGCCGCATTACCACTTTTCTGCATCCGTCGGATAATGCCCAGTCAAGCGGATATCAGATCCAGCAGTCGCTTATTGCCGTCGGTTCCGGCGGAGTGTTCGGCAGGGGATTCGGCCAGAGCGTCCAGAAGTTTAATTTTCTGCCTGAACCGATAGGCGACTCGATTTTCGCCGTAGCCGGAGAAGAATTCGGCTTTGTCGGAGCGACAGGCCTGATCATTTTATTTGTCTTTTTTGCTTTTGCCGGCCTGAAAATCGCCGATAAAACCCCCGATCAGTTCGGTAGACTGCTGGCCCTGGGAATTGTTATACTGATAGTGTCTCAGGCCTTCGTCAATATCGGCGCCATGATAGGCATTTTGCCTCTGGCCGGCGTGCCGCTGCCGTTCGTATCGCACGGCGGTACCGCCTTGTTTATGAATCTGGCCGAAGTTGGCATCGTTCTGAATATTTCCAAACAGAAAAAGAAAGCATAATCATGAAAATCTTATTCACCGGAGGCGGAACAGGCGGACATTTCTATCCGATTATAGCCGTGGCTGAACAACTGAATCAGATCGCTAAAGAAAATCGCCTGGTCAAGCCGGAAATGTATTTCATGTCGACCGATCCGTATAACGAAGGCCTGTTGTATGAAAATGGCATTGAATTCGTGCCGACAAGCGCCGGAAAGATTCGCCTGAGCATGTCGCCTTCGAATATTTTCTTGAATTTTCTTGATTTGTTTAAGACCGGCTTCGGCGTTTTGAATGCGCTCTGGGATTTATATTTTATTTATCCCGATATTGTCTTCGGCAAGGGGGGATACACCAGTTTTCCCGCTTTATTCGCCGCCAGGATTTTGCGAATTCCGGTTATTATCCACGAATCAGACAGCATTCCGGGCAAAGTTACCAAATGGGCCGGCAAGTTTGCGGTCAAAGTGGCTCTGTCATATAAAGAAGCAGCGAAATTTTTCCCTGCAGACAAAGTGGCCTATACCGGTAATCCTGTCCGTAAGGAAATCGAGGAACAATTAACAAGCGGCGCCCGCGAAATTTTAAATTTGGATACAAATATTCAGACTATTTTGATTCTCGGCGGCTCTCTCGGCGCCAGATTTATAAACACCGTCATCATGGACGCCCTGCCGGATATCGTTTCAAAGTATCAGATCATTCACCAGACCGGAAAGAAAAATTTCAAGGTTATTGAGGAAACAAGTGCCGTCGTGCTGCAGAAAAATCCAAATAAAGACCGCTATAAGCCGTATGACTACCTTGATGTTCTGCATATGCGGGCAGCTTATGGTGCAGCGGATTTAATCATTTCCCGCGCCGGTTCAACCATATTTGAAATCGCTTTGGCGGGCAAGCCGTCGATTCTGGTGCCGATTCCCGAGCCGACATCCCACGATCAGCGCTCAAATGCCTATGCCTATGCCCGAGCAGCCGCGGCGATTGTTATTGAAGAAAAAAATCTTGCCGGCCATGTTTTGTTTTCGGAAATTAATCGTATTTTAGGTGATAAAGCTTTGCAGGAAAAAATGTCCCAGTCTGCCATCAATTTTGCGAGAAAAGATTCCGCTAAGGTCATCGCCGAGGAAATTCTGGCCATTGCCGTGTCACATGAGAAATAATCTGGAAACAGTCATTGTCCGTTTTCCTCCGAGCCCGACAGGGCTTTTACAGATGGGTAATATTAGGACTGCTTTATATAATTACCTTTTTGCCAAGCATCACGGCGGAAAATTTTTACTGCGGATTGAAGACACCGATAAGGAACGTTCAAAAAAAGAATATGAGGATGCTATTTACGACGACTTGAATTGGCTGGGATTACAGCACGATGGGGAAGTATTAAAATCATCGCAAAGAACGGAAATTTATAAAAAATTATTGCAAAAATTAATTTCCGAAAATAAAGCCTATATTTCCCAGGAAACAGAAGGAGAGAATAGGGAAGTGGTGCGTTTTAAAAATCCGGGAGGAAAAATAAAATTCCACGACTTGATCCGCGGCGAAGTAGAAGTGGATGTAACTGATTTAAAGGATTTTATTATTGCCAGAAATATCAATGATCCGGTCTATCACTTTGCCGTCTCGGTCGATGATATGGAAAGCGGCATTACCCATATCATTCGCGGAGATGATCATATTTCCAATACTCCCCGTCAGATCATGATTATTGAAGCTCTTGGCGGCAGTCGTCCGACCTATGCCCATATTCCCTTAGTTTTAGCTGAAGATAAGTCAAAACTTTCTAAGCGAAAGCACGGGGAATCAGTTTCCCTAAAATACTATAGAGACAAGGGCTATTTGCCTGAAGCTATTCTTAATTTTCTAGCTTTAATCGGTTGGAATCCCGGAACTGATCAGGAAGTTTTTACCTTAGAAGAATTAATTGCAAAATTTGATTTAAAAAAAGTTCAAAAAAGCGGAGGGGTATTCAATCCGGAAAAACTAGACTGGCTTAATAAAGAGCATCTCAAAAAACTTCCGGAGGAAGAAAGGGATAAAAAAATCAAAGAAAAAATCGGAAATAAAATTCCCGAAGAAATACAACAAAAAGTTTATCCGATTATTTTCGACCGAATCAATAAGTGGTCTGATATCGATACCCTGGTTGAGGCAGGGGAGCTGGACTATTTTATGAATCCCCCGCAATACGATAAAAATTTGCTTTTATGGAAAGGACAATCAGCCGATACAGCTGTAAAACATTTGGAATGGGTTATGAATGCATTAAAAAATTCCGAAGATTTTTCTGATGTTGAAAAAATCAAATCTCTAATTTTTGACTACGCCACCGAGCATGGCCGCGGGGAAGTGCTTTGGCCTGTCCGAGTTGCCCTATCCGGCAAAGAAAAGAGCCCCGATCCGTTTACATTGATATATGTGTTAGGCAAAGAAGAAAGTTTGAGGCGATTACAGACAGCATTGGATATGTTGAAGGCTTAAAAGTTCAAGCTCGACAGATTGGGGATAACTACTTTTCGTAATGGACATAACTGAGTATAATATCTCTAATACTCAGTTATAAAACTAAAAAAATATGTTTTGAGTTTTGTAAGTGTTATACAACCTTTATTGTGCGAACTTCAAAAACTCTAAATCTCCTCTTTCCTACAGTGTGTTTAATTTCAATGTGCTGTCAGAGACAAGTTGAGCTGTGGAGGCAAGGGAGTAAATCTCGTTTATCGCCTTGCTGTACTTTGAGCATCTCCCCACAATTCAACTTACCTCTGACTATAAGTGTACACCCTATAAACTATCTGTCTACTAAGTTATACATTCGACTTGTGGATAGTAGTTTTGTCAAGTGTAGCTCTTAAAATACCCCTTGAAATATAGTCATTCCAGCGTTGAAATTGGCGTTTACTTTTTCCAAGTAATTTTATTATTTCGCCATAAGACATTCCAGCATCTCGAAATCGCTTATATCTTTCGATTAGGTGAACATTCTCTACCCGCTTAACTCTTAAAGGTCTTTTCATAATTTTGAATGTTATCATATCTGTCTACTTAATGCAACTACACAATCCCAGCTTCCCGTATTGTCCACGGCAGGTTGAGTTTTTTTCTTCTCAATCTTTCCGCACCTCTCTGGAACACTCTCGGCAGTTCATAGAAGTTTTCTACGGGGTGAAATTCTTTGTTGTACCAGTTGCCGAGCATAAAGTGTTTTTCTTCCCGCTTATTCCATTCAAAGCTCGGTTCGCCCATTGAATGAACCCAGAACTGGGTATATAGTTAAGGTAGTAGAATTTCTACTGACCGAGATACCCGCCTAGAGTCCCTTGACGGGTGTCGTGGAGCAATCCTCGGCCTCGGTCAAGGGATTTTAACTTAAAAAACTATGAAAAAACTTATATTATTAGCCATATTATTACCCGCCATTTCATTGGCGGATATCACAGCGAACCTAAAATACGGTTCTCAAGGAACTCAGGTAGTTGAGCTTCAGGAGTTTCTAATAGAGAAAGGATTTCTTCTTACTAAAGCAAGCGGTTATTTCTTCTCTTTAACGAGAAATGCCGTTGAGCAGTTTCAGGAAAGTGTAGGTTTGCCAAACACAGGATATGTCGGTGTGCTTACAAGAGGCCAGATAAATTCTGCTATAGCTATGGAAAACGCTTCATCTACGGAAGCTGAGATTGCGGAGACTGGAACTACTACACCGCCAGTAATAGAACCAACACAGCAAGTAGCTACGCCAGTTCAGGTTACTCAACCAACAGTTACACCTGCTCCACAGCCAGTGCAGACACAGAGTTTCGGAAGTATATCTTCGCCAGTAGTACCAATAAGTATGACTTATGATGGGGCATCATTTATAAATGGCACGACAACTGCTTCTGCACATTGTGGGCAACTTCAAGGAAACATTTGGGTTCAATATAATGGGATTCATCCACAAAAGGATACTCTTGCAATAACTTATTCTGATGAAAGCACTAAAACTTTGAATTCTGAACCTAACTTTGAACTTAATAATGAACTAGCTTTTAGTTTCTACTATACCTCCCAAAATGCAACCGATACAGTATTGCTGACGGCTTCAAACGGACTGACCAATGAACTTGATATCGTTAAAACAACTAGAGGTTGTTACTAATATGGACTTACTACTTGATATTATAGCTGTTATACTGGCCTGCCTATCGTTTATTTACTTGGGTGTAGTAGGATTGATAGTTTCCTTTATTGTCGTTGTTTTTATCCTACTTCCCCTTTCTTACAGATTGTGAGTTCTTAACTGTAGGTTGGTTTTTACTCACTTCCGAAGTGAATGCTTTGCCGAATTTTCCTGTTTTAGGAACTTTGATTGAAATAGCTTTGGCTGTGGGAGTTTCCATTTTCGGCTCTTGCGATTGATGAGCCGCATTCATTCGTATTGCCGGTTCAGGCAATAGACCTTCTCCCGTCGCTTGTTTTCGCTTTAGTTCTTTTATCTTGATTTCGTATTTAGCCAATTCATATTTGACTGTATTGTAAACCTGCGGATTTCTTTGCTTTAAAATACTCAATCCTTTCTGAAGTGCGGGACTTTCAAATTCCGATTTGCCGAACTTTTTGTCTACCGCACGAACTAAATGGTCTCCGACCATAGTTCCAATAACCGCACCCAAACCTCCTCCAATTTTGTCACCTAATACAGTCCCAATATATTTGCCATAATGCTTGAGTAGACTTGGAGTTATACCTTTGACAGGAGGAGCTTTTTTGCCGTTCAAAAATTCCATGACATCTTGTGCATGAATGAGTTTTTGCTTTTCTTTATGCAAACCAGCAATAAGCTGTTTATGCTGTGTCTTATCAAGTATGTGGGCATTGGCGGCATCTCCCAAAGCTCTCCTAGCCGCATTTTTAGCGGTGCTGGCATTTCTGTCGTAACTCTTATACCCTTCGCTTCTTACTTTACCTATTCCCTTTGAGCCAAGAGGCATGACACTTCCACCGCCACCAAACTTATCTTTGTAGCTTTGAATATCGGCGTCTATTTGCTTATCTGCCTCATCCCACTCGGTTGAAGACAATTTATTTCTGACTCTTTGCTTGGCGACTTTCGCTACTTCGTCTATATCGCCATTCGCTCCTTCAGCATCAAGAATTTTGTTCTCATCGCTGTTCATTTCTAGTCCTTTGTCTTTGGCACTTTCAATTCCACCAGTCCAATCCATTCTGCCGTTTTCATCAATGTCAGGGGTATATCCATATTGGCCGATTGTCTGAACTCCTTGTTGTCCTTCTGGAGTTTGCATCATTCTCATACCAGCTTGCGTTTGATTACCTATGCCCGTTACCGCCTGAGTAATTTGATTGGAAGTATTTAAGGCAGTCTGAATTTCTTGAGGAGTAACTTGGCTTCCCTGGTTATTATTTACAGTCGTTTCTTCGGTAGGAAGAGTCTGACCGCCAATGCCTAATAACTTGCCTACCCCTCCGGCAATCTCCTGACCTGCCTGGCCAATTCCTAAAGCACCAAGACCAGTTCCTATAGGATTCTTAGCGAGATTTCCCAATGTATCTAAAATAGTGCTTCCTGCTCCTGTCGCTTCCGCACCTAATCCCGCTTCTCCTGCCGATGCCCATGCTTCAGGCAATCCTTCCAAAGAAGCCCCGCCAGTTTCAGGTGCGCCGATTATGCTTCCGTTCCTATATACTATCAATATCCCCCATGCTAAAATTTAAAAATCAATGAAAAAGACTCAAAAAGAAAAAAGAGAATGGAAACTTCCCTACGTTGATGACTTCCTGCTGCATATTCAGTCCAATAATTATTCCCCGGAAACTTTATATAACTATGAACTGGATCTAGAGACTTTCGATTTATTTTTAGACAAAGAAATTAATTCCTCCTTTTCTAAGATTTCAAAAAAGACTGTTGATCAATTTAAGGCATATTTGAACTCCAGTGACAGAAAAACCGCCAAGGGAGCTAAAACTGAAAATCGGCTCGATAGTGGTTCAGTTAATAGGATATTAGTCTCACTGCGGCGCTATTTAAGCTATTTAATCGATATGGACTATCAAACACCTATAGCTCCTGGATCGGTTAAATTATTGCGAGCAGATAAAAAGCACCCTCAAATATCAGAATTAAAAGAACTTGTTGAATTGATCGAATCCCCGACAAAATTTGAAAAAGAAACTTTAGTGGCATTGCGTAATCGCGCCGCGCTAGAGACTTTATTTGCTTCCGGCATGCGTATTTCCGAGCTGATTAATTTAAAACGGGCGCAAATCGATAAAACCGGTAGGATCTTTATCGAAGGCAAAGGACGTAAACAGCGATTTATTTATTTAACTGAACGAGCTAAAAAACACATTAATAGTTACTTGAAAATACGCGTTGATGATTCCCCTTACCTTTTTATTGCTTATCGAGGTCTGAATACTGGCAATACAGCTAAACATATTTCTGCCAATTACTTGCAAATGAAAATAAAAAAATATCGCGAGTTACTAGGAATTAACGTCCCTACAAGCGCTCACTCGCTAAGACACGGCTTTGCAACGTATTTAGCTGAATCAGGCGCAAATCCAGCCGCTATTCAGATTCTTTTGGGCCATGAGTCATTAGATACCACAACAAGGTACGTCCATGCCTCCGATAAGTATGCCGAGAGTACTCATAAGAAGTTCCACCCTTTAAAAGACTAATTTTTTGTTCATACTCCTATCTCAACCCCTTTTAAAGAAATAATTTTATGAGTATTTCCGTCGTAATCTATTTCGATAATCCCACAATCTTCAACTTTAATCTTGTTATGACCAAAGATTTCTCTGGCAATACTGCCGATAACTCCCCCGTGAGTAATAATTCCAATTATCGCATGCGGAGTATGACTAATGTTCTCAAAAGCTTGTAATACTCGAGTCTTTAGATTCTCATATGATTCTGAATCCCGGACGTCATGATAGGTCCTGTCTTTTTCCAGCTTGGCGACTTCCAGAGGAAATTTTTCTTTTCCTTCAGACTTTGTCAGTCCGGTTAAAATCCCATAATTGTTACGCTCTCTAAAATCGTGAATCTCCTGTAGAGGAAAACCTGTAATATTAGAAACGATACCGGCAGTTTCAACTGCCCTAATGCGAGGACTATGAAAAATTATTTCTATATTTTTGTCCTTAAGATAGGCACCAAGCTCTTTTGCCTGCTCCCTGCCTTTTTCGGTAAGATGATCCTCGTAATCACCTCCAAATCGATCTTCAATATCGCCGGTAGTCTCACCGTGCCTGATCAAGTAGATTTTCATAAGGGTATTTTAGCATAACAAAAGCCCCGCGTTGGCGAGGCCTTTGTATTATTTGCTTACGGCTAATTCCTGCGACTGAGCGTCGAACCTTCCCCAGCAGGCTTTGGATGAATTCCATGGCTGCGTGCCCTGGTCTTCATACAGCTTGCGAGCGTAGGCGGTATTGCCTTCAAGAGTGTAGATATCGTAGTTTTCCTTTGCCGCGGTGTCGCCCTGAAAGTGTTCGTTGATTTGCATCACGCCCACGTCTTCCGGGTCAATTGCGCCGCGATGGACATTGCCATCGGCATCCAATTGTCTGAAATGAGACTCGCATTTTGCAATCTGAATCATAATCGGAATGTCTTTGAAGTACTGGCGAACGTATTGTTCGGTGCTTTCAATTCGATTCTCGGTATGTCTGACAATTGCCTGAGGCGCCTGAGCTACGACCGGGGTTGTGGATCCGGTGACAGCGGTTAAGACCGTAAACAAACTAATTGCTGTAAGTTGTAAAATAACGAGTTAATTAATAGTAATTCAGAGTTGAGACCATTTGGACGATTCTGGAACAGAAAAACTCAGATCTACTGAGTTGCTGATATAGTAGCATATCTTAAAATTTCTGTCAATAGCTACACCATGAAAACTTCATTTGTAAATAGGATAAAAATGGCTCTATTAGGCCATTTCAACAAGCTTTTAAATAAGACCTAAAATACGCTCATTATCAAGAGCGGAGCCAGACTCCACCAAAAAATCCTGTCCGGAGTGGAAAAAAGCGAGCTGATAGCCGGCGAGAAGGCATAAATGGCCGCCAGACTCAAAATCGAGTAATAAAAGATTAGAATTTCAATCACAAATGCCAGGGCATATCCCCCGCTCCGGAACATTCCGGTCGATCGGTGGAATGATTCGGAGAAAATATAGCGGTTGACCACGATGCTGGTCGGGATGAGGAAAATCAAGAAAATGACAATCTTATTTATGAGAATAGCCCGATCGCCAGAAAGCACTACGAGCGTATTGACGTACGGAAACAGCTTGAACAGATACGCCGCCGGGTAAAACGCCAGGATGAAAGAAATGATCCTGTCCTTGCTGAACAGGGCATATGCAAAAAAGATAATAAATATGACGGCGAGAACAAGAATATCCGAGGTTACGATACTGCCTATTTTCACGCTTTTCAAAAGCTGTGACGCAATAACCGAGGTAGTTGCCATACCCCTTAATTATATACCTTCTTGTTTTAGCTGGTCTATAGCTTTCTTAGCCTCTTTAGAAAGTTTCTTGGGGATAAGAATATTCAGTTTGATAAGCAAATCGCCCCGTCGGCTTCGTTCAAACGGCACGCCCTTGCCCCGAACGCGCAAAATTTCGCCGAAAACCACACCCTCCGGAATTTTAACCTTGATATCTCCGTCCAGCGTATTCACCGTCTGTTCCCCGCCCAAAAGAGCGTCAGAAAGTTTAATGTTCAGATCCATAACCAGGTTATTGCCGTCTTTGCGGAAGAGAGGATGACGTTTAACGTAGATTTTGACATACAGATCTCCTGACTGACCGCCGACGATAGCCTCGCCTGCTCCTGACAAGCGCATCATTTCGCCGTTGTCGATGCCTGGCGGAATTTTGACCTTGATTTCGGTTTCCTTTTTTAGTATTCCCTGCCCGTGGCAGACATGACATTTGATTTTCGGCACTTTGCCTGAACCCTTGCAGGTCTGGCAGGTTGCAACCTGCTCAAACTGCCCGAAGAATGATTTTTTGATTTCCCGAACCGTACCTTTGCCGTTGCAGGTCGGACAGGTCATGGTGTCGCTGCCTTTTTCTGCTCCGCTGCCGTTGCAATTATCGCAGGTAGAGGTTTTATTCAAAAGAATAATGCGCTCGACTCCAAAAATCGATTCTTCAAAAGACAGTTCGAGATCTATAGAAATATCCCGACCGCGTCTCGCTTCCTTGCGCTTAGTCCCAAACATATCGCCGAAAATATCGCCAAGGTCGAATTCAAATCCTTCTCCGCCCTGAGTAAACTGCGAGAAGTCGAAGCCATTGAAACCACCTTGATTGGTATTTCCGCTAAATGTTCTGCCGTAGGCATCGTATTCAGCGCGTTTTTTATCATCCGAGAGGACTGAATAGGCCTCGTTTATTTCCTTGAATTTTTCCGCGTCGCCGCCTTTTTTATCCGGATGATATTTATGCGCTAAATTTCTGAAGGCCTTTTTGATTTCATCCTTGCTCGCCTTTTTGTCCACACCTAACAGTTCGTAATAGTCCTTTGCCATATGTTTTATGATACTACAATTTAACTTTTCGTGTACTTGACTATTTTATAAATAAATGTTTGTATATGGAAAGGAGGGTAATTATGCCGTTACTTCATCTTCGTGTGACAGCAAAGGAACCGTCGGATGAACTGCGAGATCAATCGGATTATTGGGATACATTAGTGAGAAAAATCACATGGGATGTAGTCCCACGAATCGGTGAAACACTGATGTTGCCAGTAGTAGTGAACGGAACATCAATTCTTTTTGACGAAAAGGTTGAGAGGGTGATCCACTGGGTAATTGATAACGAAATTGCCCTGATGTTTACTCTTGAAGCCGCAGAGTATTTGACGGTACTCGGCGACCCAAACTGGAAGAAGGAGGATCTTCCCGTTCCCGAGTAACTATCATTAAATCACCAAGAATGGCGCAGGGAAACCACCTGCGTGACACAGGTGGTTTTTTTGCGTTTATTTTTTCGTTTTTTTTACTTACCTTCCTCCGGTTTCTTTTCCTCAAAGTCTGCATCACGAACTGGACCTTCGCTTGCTGGGCCTTCAGGCGGGGTTTGAGTCTGACTTTGTTTATTCATTATCTCCCCTATTTTCTGAAGTTCGGTTGAAAGATCGGAGGTTGTCTTCTTAATCTGATCCATGTTATCTCCGTCTTTGGCTTTTTTGGCATCGGTGATTTTATTTTCAATCGAAGCGCGGAGTTCAGTCGGGACTTTATCTCCTGCATCGCGAAGTGATTTCTCTGCGGTATAGATGAGCTGTTCGGCGATATTTTTTGCCTCAACAACTTCTTTCTTCTTTGCATCTTCAGCTGAATGAGCCTCGGCGTCTTTTTGCATTTTGTCGATTTCTTCTTTTGAGAGCGAAGATCTGGCTTCAATGCGGATGGACTGCTCTTTATTGGTAGCTTTATCCTTGGCTTTGACGGAAAGAATTCCGTTTGCATCGACGTCAAAGGTTACTTCAACTTGAGGCATGCCTCGAGGCGCCGGCGGAATGCCGTCGAGAATAAACCTGCCGAGTGATTTATTATCCCCTGCCATGGCTCGTTCGCCCTGGACGATATGAATTTCCACCGACGTCTGATTGTCTGCCGCAGTTGAAAAGACCTGCGAACGCGATGCCGGAATGGTGGTATTGCGCTCAATCAGTTTTGTGGCAACGCCCCCCATGGTTTCAATGCCCAGGGAAAGCGGAATAACATCGAGAAGCAGAACGTCTTTGACATCGCCTGACATGATGCCGCCCTGAATAGCCGCGCCGACCGCTACGACCTCATCGGGATTGATGCTTTTATTTGGCTCTTTGCCGAAATATTTCTTGACTTCGTCGACCATTTTCGGCATGCGAGTCTGTCCGCCGACCAAAATAACTTCATTGATCTGGCTTGTGGTAAAGCCGGAAGCCTCCATGGCTCGCTTGGTAATAGACATTGCCCGGTCAATGAATTCGGCTGTCAGTTCTTCCAATTTTGCCCGGGAAAGCTTAATGAGCAGGTGTCTTGGGCCGGAAGCATCGGAAGTAATAAACGGAATATTAATTTCACTTTCCATAGCCGTGGAAAGTTCGATTTTGGCTTTTTCAGCCGCTTCATCGAGACGCTGGAGAGCCAAAGTATCGCCGCGCAGGTCGATTCCGGATTCTTTCTTGAACTCATCGGCAAGCCAATTGATTATTTTCTGGTCAATATCGCGGCCGCCCAAATGCGAGTCGCCGTCGGTCGATTTGACTTCAATGACTGCATCTCCGACTTCCAGGATAGAAATGTCGAATGTTCCTCCGCCAAAGTCGAATACGGCGATTTTTTCTTCCTTATTGCCCTTATCAAAGCCGTATGCCAAAGCAGCCGCAGTCGGCTCGTTGATAATGCGCTTGACGTCAAGGCCGGCGATCTGGCCGGCGTCTTTAGTGGCCTGGCGCTGCGCATCGTTGAAGTAGGCCGGCACCGTAATGATCGCTTCGGTCACCTTTTCTCCAAGCTTGGCTTCGGCGTCAGTCTTGAGCTTGGTCAGAATCATGGCCGAAATTTCTTCCGGCGTATATTCTTTGTCGCCCATTTTGACTTTTACTCCGCCCGTCGAACCTTTAATAACGTCGAAAGGCATCAGAGCTTTATCTTTCTGGACGCCCGGATCATCAAAAGAATGGCCGATAAAGCGCTTGATGCCGACAATGGTGTTTTTCGGATTGGTGACAGCCTGGCGTTTGGCAAGCAAACCAACGAGGCGCTCGCCGGCTTTAGATGTGGCAACCACCGACGGCGTCGTTCGCGCTCCTTCGGCATTTTCCAGGATTTTTGGCTGGCCGGCCTCCATGACCGCCACAGCACTGTTTGTCGTACCGAGATCGATACCTATTATTTTAGACATAGTTAATTTAATTAGTTTAGTAAAAGTATACTCTTATATTCCCTCCTCGGTTCGGAAATGAAAATTAATTTTCATTTCTCTCACCTTACGTCGGTCATAAAAACAAATTAAATTACAGTGTAGGAGCTCGCGGCTTATTGCCGGAGAAAGCGAGGGTATTTGTAGTGAAATAGAAGGGTACAGTTTGGAAAAAAATTTTAAAAAGTTTTTTTACCTGTGATACCGAAGAAAAGAGAGACAAAACCTTGCCCTTGAGCTGGTTAATTACTGAAATCTCAAGAAGTCTGGCCCGAATCCTGCCGGCTGATTCATACACGTAAAACTTGGCACGCACCAGCCTCCCCTCCTTATCTCGAAGGATTTTTTCGACGATATTTCCTTTGTGAGATACGATTTGCATTTGTTGGTATTATATTACTTTGTTTCAAAGTGTCCAACTTTTACCTTTGGAGCACGGACTTCCTTGCCGTTAAATTCATAACCTACCTGAACAACTTCCAAAATCCGTCCATCTTCATTTTGATTTTCAACCGGTATATTTTCAATAGCCTCGTCTCTCATCGGGTCGAATTTTTCACCGATAGGATTGATAACCTTTAATCCATGGGAAGTCATGATATTCATAAGCTGGGAATGAATATATTCAACGCCGACTCGCCAATTTTTATCAACACTTTCCCAGGCCTGCTTGTTTTTAAAAGCTGATTCGAATGAGTCGAGAACCGGAACAAGCTCAGATAAGACATCTCGTTTGGAAAATTTTAAAAATTCCATTTTATCCTTTTCATCCTGCTTCCGGGCATTGATAAAATCGGCCTTGTCTCTCTGCCAATTATTCAAAAGTTCCGAGTTTTTCTTCTCGAGTTCCTTGATCTGCTCTTTGAGCTTTTTTACCTTGTCGGCATAGTCCGGTCCCGTGATTTCGGTGTTGTCCTCAAAGACAACATCATCACCCGGGTCCGTATCGACCTCTTCTTTTTTATTTTCGTCGTCCATTTTCAGCATTGTAACATAAATTTTTTGAATTAAAAATTTATTCCTTTTGCCTTGAAATTTCCACTAAATTATTTTTAATCCAGTTTTCTAGCTCATTCTTAACGTCCTTAAAAGGATGGGTATGTGTTGTTTTTGCTAATTCTAGAGCTTTCTTAGTCATTTCATTTGGATCTACTTTTAATAATTTGCCGTTAATAAGAAGAAAGATAATTAAGCATGCAACTGACATTCTTTTGTTACCATTTAGAAACAAGTGTTTCTTATTTAATGTATAAAAAATAATAGCCGCTTTACTCTCAAGAGTAGGATATTGTTCTTCTCCAAAATAATTTGAGTTAGGTAATTTTATAAGGGATTGGTTCTCCCTCCTCTTTCCACTTTTCAGAGACTATAGAATGAATAATCTCTAAATCCTCCCTTTTAAAATATTTAATTGTAGATTCTTTCCCCTCGGTCATAGCTAGCTAATTGACTGAAAGTTTGAGCATAAAGATGAAGCACAACCTGAGTTGCTCTGATAATTTCAACAGGGGCCGGAGAAACGTTTTTGTTCTCTTTTTTTAGTTCTTTTTTATTCATTTATGCATGCAGTATACCCCAAAAATCATGTTAACACAATGAAGTAAAATCTTACCAGCAATGGTAGTTTTGGGTTCTCATATTATTTAAACCCAAGAAGGCTTGGATTGCTCTTTGGATTGGAGGTAGGTGATGTAACCGTCTGACTACCGTTTAGACCATTGAGGTGCCTTACGGGCCTTTTTCAAACCAAATTTGCGGCGTTCTTTTGCGCGGGGATCTCGTTTCAAATATCCTGCTTTTTTTAAATTTTTGCGAAGTTCGGCATCATGTTCAACCAAAGCTCTTGCAATGCCGTGTCGGAGTGCTTCTGACTGGGAGTGAATTCCGCCGCCGGAAATGTGGGCAGAAACTTTAAACTTTTGTTCGATTTGTTCCAATGGCTGTTTGGCGATAACTTGCAGATTCTTTATCGGAAAATAGCTTTCCAAATCTTTTTCGTTGATGACAAATGTAGTTTTTGATCCAGGAAAAAGCCTGACTCGGGCCACCGAAGTTTTTCTTCGTCCGACGGCTTCAATGTATTTTTCTTTTGTTTTAACAACGGCTTCCATATATTATTCGGTAACAATTAAATTTTTAAGCATGACTGATCGAAGCTTGTTCTTTGGCAGCATGCCTGAAACGGCTTTTTTAAAAACTTCCGAGTATCCTTTTTTGGAAATGACTTCGGCCATGACCGGCTTCTTCAGGCCTCCCGGATAGCCGGAATATCTGGCATATGTTTCCTGGGCTCTTTTTTTGTCTGAAATCGATGCCTTGGAGGCGTTTTTGATCTCAACTTTCACTTCCGGCGCAACATTTCTTTTGAAATCTTTTGAATTTTTACCCATAAGCAAAACTGCCGCTTGACTTGCGACTCTTCCTACGTGTTTATTTGTGGCATCTAAAGTGTATTTCACGGTTTTATTATACGAATTCAATGACTGCCATAAGCGAACCATCGGAAACTCTCGCCGGCAGCTTGGTAATGCGGGTGTATCCGCTGGTTCGGGTACTATACTTTGGTGAAATCTCTTTGACAAGCTTCGTTGCCCCGAGGCTGCCGATTTTAGAAATAAGATTTCGACGATCGCCCTTTTTTGCGGTTGTCACCATTTTTTCGACAAACGGACGAAGCTCTTTGGCTTTAGCTTCGGTGGTCTTGATTTTGCCGTTTTCAATCAGGCCCAATGCCAAAGACTTCATCAGGGCCACTCTGACTTTTTTCTCGCGGTGAAATTTTCTTTTGTTATCGTGATGGCGCATTATGCTTTCAAGGTGATGCCGAAGCCGCCGAGAACTTCCTTGATTTCAGTCAGCCCCTTCGTTCCAAGGCCCTCGATTTCCAAAATATCCTTTTCTTTCTTTCGGGCCAGGCCGCCGAGAGTGCGGATATTGGCATTTGAGAGTGCATTTTGAGTTCGGGCTGAAAGATTGAGAGTTTCAATCCGGGTTTTCAAAATATCTTCGTCAACTTCGATTTTCTTGGGAGTTTCCGAGGATAACGAGTTCATCATGTCTTCTTCCTCCTTGAAACCGACAACAGCCTTAAGCTGATTAATCATAGTCTCGATTGAGCGCTCGAGGGCTCGCTGCGGCGTAATCGTGCCGTCTGTTTCAATAAACATGCGCAGGCGGTTAAAATCAGTCCGGTCGCCGACACGCATATTTTCCACTTCATAGCTTACCCGGCGGATCGGCGTAAAAATAGCGTCGACGGCAATGTGGCCGATGTCGACACGATTCTTCTGGAGAATTTCTTTGGAAACAAAACCGAGACCTTTTTCAACGGTGATTTCCATATCAAGCTCCCCCGCTTTGTCTGTAATGGTGGCGATATGCTGATCCGGGCTTAAGACTTCCACTCCGCCAGGCACCTTAATATCTCTGGCAGTGACTTCTTTTGCTCCTTTGACCTTAAGCGACAGGACTTGAGGCTCGTCTGAAACGATATTAAAGCGGATTTTCTTAAGATTCAAAAGAATGGTAATGACATCTTCCTTGACATGAGACATGACTGAAAATTCGTGCTCGACGCCGGCAATCTTAACCGAGGTTACGGCAGCGCCCTGCAAAGACGACAAAATGACCCGGCGGAGAGAGTTGCCGAGAGTGTGGCCGTAGCCAGGATATAAGCCGTCAATTTCATAGGTCCCGCTTGACTCAGTTTCTGAAATGATTTTTGGTTTGCTTGGTAAAACAATTGTATAGTCAGCCATATGTTATAAAAAATATTGAAATTAAGCTCTCAAAAGCAACGAATAAAATTCTACACTATTAATACATATAATGCAAATTACCTGCTATAGAATTCGATGACGGCGTTCAAATCGAACATTTGATCTCCCGGCTTGTATTCCGGCTTGCCGACTGCCTTGCCTTCCCGAGTATTGATGTCAAAGGCCAGCCATGCCGGGAAAGTAACCTCCTTGACCCGATCTTCGAGGTTTGCAAAGACTCCTTTTCCGTTCGAACCCGGACGAATGGAAACGGTATCGCCGATCTTGACCTCAAGCGACGGAGTGGCTTTCTGGCCGTTCACAAGTACGTGTCCGTGACTGACCAGCTGCCTTGCGGCAAAGCGAGTTCTGGCCATGCCGAGACGGTAGACGACATTATCGATGCGATTTTCCAGCGATTCGAAAATAGTCTGGGTCGGATTTCCTTTTTTGGCAATTGCCTTTTTTACGTAATTTGAAAATTGCTTCTCTGTCAGGCCGTACGTAAACCTGGCTTTTTGCTTTTCATTCAAGCCGAGGCCGAACTCGGTTTTCGGCTTTCCCGATCCGCGTCCTCTCCGTTCCAAATGCAGGGCGAATTTCTGGGTTTGAGTTTTTTCAAACACCGGTGCTCCCAAACGTCTGGCAATTTTGTATTTTGGTCCGATTTTCATAAAAAAATTTTAGACTCTCCTTGGTTTCTTAGGTTTGACTCCGCCGTGAGGCACCGGGGTAACATCTTTAATCGAGGTCAGGTTAATACCCTTGGAAATAAAGCCTCTGATGCCGGATTCCCGGCCGGAACCGACGCCTTTAACCACCACTGCCACTTCCTTCATACCCATGGCCCCGGCTTTGCCTCCAAGAGTTTCACCGACTTTTGCGGCGGCGAACGGCGTGCCTTTTTTTGCACCCTTAAAACCGATTGAACCTGCCGATGAAGTAGCCAGCACATTGCCTTTGCTGTCGGTCAGAACGAGCTTAGTGTTATTGTAGGTGGACTGAATATAGAGTGTACCGACATCGACTTTCTTTTTCGATACGGTCGAAACAGCGGCTGTTTTAGCTTCGCCCTGTCCTTCTCCTGTTGCAATGCGTTTTTTTCCCATAATAATATATTTCTGCTGTTATTTCTTCTCCGCAGCTTTGCGTCCGGTGCCGGCAGTCTTTCTGACATTGCCTCGTCGGGTCCGCGAATTGGTTTTAGTTCTCTGACCTCGGGACGGCAATCCACGCTGATGGCGCATGCCGCGATACGACTTGATATCTTTAAGACGCTTGATATTGCCGGCCACCTCTCGTTTCAAATCTCCTTCAAGCTTGAATTTTTCGACCTCCTTGCGGATGGCGTTTTCCTGATCGACTGAAATCTCTTTCGGCTTCAGACCATATGCCACCTTGGCGGAATCTAAAATGGTATGGGCCCGGGGCCGGCCAATACCATACAGCACGGTCAGTCCGATTTCAATACGCTTTTCTTCTGGAATTGTAATACCTAATATTCTCATAAATTAATTATCCCTGCCTCTGCTTATGGCGGGCGTTCGCCTTGCACACTACATACACATAGCCCTTGCGTCGGACCACCTGGCATTGCGGACACATTTTTTTAACCGATGATTTTACTTTCATCTTTAAATTCTTTTGACGATTCTTCCTTTGCCGCCATAGGGATCCAGTTCAACTTCAACCGTATCGCCGATCATTACCCGGATGCGGTGCAGCCGCATCTTGCCGGACAAATAGGCTAAAAACTCCTCTCCGCCGTCTTTCGGTTTAACTCGGAAAAAAGTATTTGGCAAAGTTTCAGTCACTTGGGCCAATATCTTGTTTTCTTGGTTATTTTGCGGCATTTAAACTTATTGCAAGTTCCATCGCATAGTAGCAGAAGAATGGCTATACCGTCAACTCTTCGGCCTGAGACATCGCATACTCATTGAATACTATTGCTCGGCCGTATTCACAAGAGTGACTTTGGCTGGATCGCCCGGAATGCTTTGATTCCAGAACGGCTTGGTTTCAATCCAGGCTTCCTTAATGGAAGGATAGGTCGCAATAAGGCTTTCGGCGTCGTTTTTTGACTTGCCGAGCAGATCTGATTTCAGCTTATTCTGGTCGAAAACCCAGACCATGCTCGCGGTGCCGTTTAAAGTAAAGGTGGCCGTATTGGCTTGAGTAATATCGATATTCGGGTCGGTGTAAGCGAAGTTTAAATCCTGAAGATTGGTAATCTTAATGGTGTCCTGCGTGTCGGCGGAAATTTTAGAGAGAATTGCGGCGGTCAGGGCGCTTCGGTCGAAAATGATGGCATTCGCGGTGCCGGTTTTAGTCAGCACAGCGCTGCCGCTTCCGCTCGACGACTGGCGGACAGGGTTGAAACTGAATGACATGGATTGCGGATAGAGCACAAAATTGGCCGGTATCTGAGAAGATAAATCTGTTATAAGCGAGGCCTTCAGTTCGGTCTGAAGATCGGTATCAGCCTGACTGATATCGGCAGCCGAGACCGCAGCCTGCAGGCCGGTAAAACCGCCCGTCATCGGCGTTTTTGACCGCGCATAAATGGCGGAATATTTCGGATCGCCTTTAAAGCCGGGAATGGTGAAATCTTCCAGGCCGATATTATAGGCGTCGCCGGGCTTGTCGGCCGCCACGGTCACTTCAACGCTGCCCGGAACGCCGCCCTGCTTCCCCGGGACGGTTACCGGATTAATAAGCCTGAAAACCAGTCCCTCGGGGGTTTGGAATCTGGTCGTGGCCACTAATTTTTGCGGCTGCGCACTATAATTGTCAAAAATAACTATTTTGCCGGTTGCTTTGATATTAACGGGCTTTTGGCCGCTGGCCGATACCGTTTTTGTGGCATCCTTGCTGATGGTCACGAGCTGAAAACCAAGTCCCGAAAGAGCGTCTTTTTGGGCGGTGAAGGTTTCACTGAAAGCTTTGGAATCAGTTTTCGGGGTAACGGTTATTTTGGCGCTTTTGAAAAAAGCTGAGATTCCGAAAGCGATGACGAGCAGCAGCACTCCGCCGGCGGCATATTTCCAGGCATTGGTTTTTTTGAAGTCCTGATTTTCCTTAAAAATTTTCGGCTTCGATTTGGGCTTTTCCGGCTCGTCGAATTCTTTCTTGACTTTTATGTGCTCGACTTTTTTAGTCCGAGGCAATTCAATGTCGCGGATGGAGCGCTTCGGAGGAATGACATCTTGAACTTTTTTCTGAGCCATGCTCGCTATATTGTAAACTTGTGAGTGTTACTTTGCAAACCTTTTTTCTCCACCGGTTCGGGAAAGTTCCTGATGCCTCGCAACTTCTTCCTTGAATCCTATCTCATCTACTTTCAGTCCTTTCTCTTTTGCCATTTCTTTGGTCAATTCAAACGGAAAACCGTAGCTTGAAAATAATAGAAAGGCATCTCCACCGGAAATATCGCCGTCGGAAATTTTTTCAAACTTTTTCAGTCCCTGAGACAAGGTTTTCCTGAATTTACTCTCTTCTTTTTCAATTTCCTCACTGATGACGTTTATTTTAACCGCCAAATCGGGATACGCTTCGGCATATGTTTTGACAAATATACGCACTAAATCCGACAAAGAATCCAGTCCTAACACGTCGGCATGCCTGACTGCCCGGCGAATTAATCTTCTCAATATGTATCCTCTATCAGTGTTCGAGGGAATAACTCCGTCGGCGATAATAAAACAGGCAGTGCGGATATGATCGGCCACAATGCGTTCAGACAATAAATTTTCCTTTTTTGAATGCTCCCGAATATGCCGAATAGCCGGCTCGAACAGGTCGGTGTCAAAAATATTGGTCTTGCCCTGCACGGCCATGCACACCCGCTCAAGCCCTGCTCCGGTATCAACATTTCTTTTCGGCAGTTCGCCGGTTACCTTTCCGTCTTTTTGAATATACTGCATGAACACATCGTTCCAGACCTCGACTATTTTTTGTTCATCGTCCGCTTTTTTATACTCTTCGAGGCTCATGCCCTTATTCAGAGCTCCCGTAAGGTCATAAAACATTTCCGTATCCGGGCCGCACGGGCCGTTCTCGCCGATCTGCCACCAGTTTTTCTCGACGCCGCGGAAATAAATCCGCTCGCCTTTGACTTTATTCTTCTCAAAAATTTCCCGCCAGATAGTTTCCGATTCTTCGTCTCTCGGCGCATTCTCGTTGCCCTCAAAGCACGTTACGTACAGCCGTTCCGGATTCAGGCCCAAGCCTTCGGTCAATGAAGTCAAGAATTCATAGCTCCATTCGATCGCTTCCCGCTTCCAGTAATCGCCAAATGACCAGTTGCCGAGCATTTCAAAGAAAGTGTCATGCGTATTGTCGCCGACTTCGTCGATATCCTGAGTTCTGACGCATTTTTGGGAGTTGACCAATCGGGTGCCGCTCGGATGCGCTTTGCCAAGCAAATACGGAATCAACGGCTGCATGCCGGCAGTATTGAAAAGCACCGTTCTGTCTTCAGGCACCAGCGAGGCAGACGGAATCACCGCATGTTTTCGTTTTTCAAAAAATTTTAGGAATCGGCTGCGGATTTCGGAAGATGTCATGCCGATATCATGACATAATTTTGCTATTTCGCAAAGCTAAGCTTTTTCTCCGCTTTAGTGACTCGAATTTCCAAAGGCTTTATTTTATCGAACAGTATATTGTCTAATCGCCTATCCAGATGTTGAATCTTATTTTCTACACCCTCGACTCTACGATCTAAACCGTTTAATTCAACATGAACCTTCTCAAATTCTTTTGCTGTAATTCTGGCAAAATCTTCAATCTCAGATGTTATCCGATTTTCAACTTGTTCAAATCTTTTATCAACATCGGCAAAGCCTTTGCTCATCCTTTTATTAATATCAACAAAACCAGTGTCTATTCTTTTATTGACATTAGCAAAACCAAGTTCCATTTTTTCTACAATGGACTCTGGTATGACTTTTTCTGTGGAGTTTTTAATCATGTTGTCTATTATATGCCTATTATATTGCCTGACTAGTTCCCAACATACTTTTTTAATGCTTTAAAATCGTCAAAGAGAGTCTGTCTGTTCGAACCGTTGTAGAGAGCTACGGCCGGATGATATAACGGCACAATAATAACTTTTCCATAACTGGCTTCAGCCTCGAATTCCTTGCCGTGCATGGAGCTGATCGGCTGAAGTTCCAGACCAAACTGAGTCATAATGTAATTTGCAGAAAATCTGCCGAGAGCGGCAATGACTTTCGGCTCAATTATCTCAATCTGCCTGTCGAGAAACGGGGCATATAATTTTATTTCTTCCGGTTCCGGATCCCGGTTGCCCGGCGGACGATCTTTGACTATGTTTGTGATATAGACATCCTCTCTTTTTAAACCGATTGAGGCTATTAATTCATCGAGAAATTTTCCTGCCCGTCCGCAAAATGGCCTTCCGGTTTTAGCTTCAGTCTCGCCGGGAGCTTCGCCGACGAACATAATGCTGGCAGTATGACTTCCTTCGCCGACTACTGGAAAATATTTATTGTTGGTTCGATATTCGTATAACGGCGACTTTTTAAAGTCCAAGAGCTCGTCTCGAATTTCTTTCATTTTTTCAAAACGAGTCATAACGACTTAATTTCCTCAAGAACTTTTTGATTGTTATTGATCAGTTCCGGTTTTTCTTCCAGGGTCTTGCAGAGCACCACGCCCTGAGCAAGCAATGATTTTTTCTCTCCGGCATTCAGACTGACCAGGCAGGTAATCGGATGCAGCCGTGCTTCAGTGATCATGTCGTGGAGATTGCCGATCGGCGGATAATTCCAGCCGATCATGACGATTCCGCCCTGGCATGAGCCGTATTCGATGGCGGTTGATGTGAACTTGGTATTGGTAACAAGCCAACCCTCATCCAAATCGCGCTCTTTGCCATAGTTGAATTTCATTTTTCGCAAATCATCGAAGCGGGCTTTGACATACAGAGCCACTTTCAGATCAGACTTGGTGCCGAGCTCATTGTGGAATTTTGCTTCGGCCATAATGAGCTTCTCTTCATTCCAGGCGACAACATCGATTTCATGCTCAACACAAAAACCTTTGACGATTTGATCCGTTTTAGTCTGATAGCCTTTATGTTTGAAAATTTCCGCCACATACTCTTCAAACGGAAAACCGGACGGCCCGAGCTCCATGATTGCCCGGCGCAAAGAGTATTGAAACGCCACCGGCTGCTCTTCCTTGTGAAGCAGGCCGAAAGCGTACTTGTAAATTTCGTGCGTCGTAATGCCCGGCTCAAGCCGATCACTGATCTGTCCGACGATTCTTTTTATAATAGGATCAGAAGCGCCCGATTTTTTGAGAGACGATTCCAGTTTTGAAACATCAAACGGTTCGCGAGTTCCGTCGGATTTGATGACGTAGTCCATACGCTCATTATTTCACGCTTTCGATGATTCCGCCACCAATGACTTTCTCGCCCTCATAGAGTACGGCAGACTGGCCGATGGAGACGCCATTTTGGGGAATTTCAAAGATAATGCGATTATTTTCAACTCTGCATTTCTGCTTTTCCTGCCTGTATCGAATTCGAACCAAGGTTGAACCGTGGTAGGAAAAATCTTTCAAAGTAATTTCTTTGGCTGAAAATTTTTTTTTATTTTTGAGGTCCGCTACCATAATGGTATTTTTCTCAATATTCTTTGAAACCACAAACAGCCTTGATTCATTCGGAGTTTTTTTGGTAATCGTAAAGCCGTGCCGTTCGCCGATGGCGTAAAAAACCGCTCCATCGTGATAGCCGATGACTTCACCGCTGCTATTCAAAACATCTCCGCGTTTTTTCGGAATGTAATGAGACAAAAAATCTTTCATATCGAGCTTGCCGATGAAACACAACCCCTGGCTGTCCTTTTTCTCCGCGGTCGGCAGATTAAATTTTTTGGCTAATTTTCGGACTTCCGGCTTTGTCAGATTTCCCACAGGAAAAAGAACACGTTTTAACTGTTCTGGAGTCAGGGTATATAGAAAATAACTTTGGTCTTTTTCCTTGTCCTTACTTTCAGCTAACTGATTATCAATTATTCTTGCATAATGTCCGGTTGCCACATAATCAGCTCCCATTTCCAGGGCTTTTTTCAAAAAAATCCCGAATTTTATATATGTATTGCAGAAAATATCAGGATTGGGAATATTTCCCAGAGAATACTCGCGAATCATATAATCGGCCACTTCTTTTTTATATTCGGCTTCGCAGTCCAAAGTCATAAACGGCACGTCTAAAACTGCGCAGACCCGCATAGCGCTTCGCCGCTCTTCGCGCCACGAGCACGGCAGCCATTCAGGATTCCAAACTTTTAAAAAAACTCCGGTGACATCGTAGCCTTCCTTTTTAAGCAATGCCAAAGCCACTGAAGAGTCCACTCCCCCGGAAACGCCGACAAAGACTTTTGGTTTTTCTTTCACAACTTTGTTATATCACAAATTTTAAAAATTTGACAAAATTTAAAAACATATTATATTAAAAATCAGGAGGATACATGAGCAAAACCGATGTTGAAACTTGGTCAATTGAAGGTTACGACACCTTCGAAGGTGGACCGGATGCTTTTTATTCGGTATCAAAAGGACATAAAACTCTTGAAGCTGCAGAAACAGCGGCACGGGAGTATTTAAAAGAAATCGAAAAATCTCAACCGACTGAAACTTCTGGGGGTCAGGAGGAAGGTGGAATTCAGGATCTGGTCTTCATTGTTCATCCTGACGGACACAAAACTCGTTTTAGAGAGTAAGAAACTTCACAGCTTTAAAAACTAGTTCCATCGCCATGACTAACTCTCATGGCGATTAGTTTTTACAAGTACTTTTGAATATTTCTTGTTTGCTCTTCCAGTGTTTTTGCATAATGAAGGTTCCCATTTTTATCGGAAATATAATACAAATATTGGGTTTCTATCGGATTCAAAGCCGCCTGAATTGCGCCAAGTCCCGGATTATCAATCGGCACCGGCGGAAGACCCTGATGCAAATACGAATATTTATGGCCGACAGCGTCAACCTGCAGCGGCATGCCGAGGGACAGTCGTTTCCATAAAATTCCGGCCACGATTTCCTGATCCTGACTAGTTTTTGCTTCCCCTTCGAGAATCGAGGCCATGGTGACAATTTCATTTTCACTGTGAGTCGAAGAGGTGATAGCATTCTGCAGAGGCTGTACTTTCTCCAGAAAATTATTTTGCATCCTTTCAACTAATTCCGAGGGTGTAATAATCGGCGAGACAAAATAGGTGTCTGGAAAGTTATAGCCTTGCTTTGCGAGAAGCGAAAACTGAAGTGAATTGAAATTTAAAATATTTTTCGAAACATAATCGCTGATCTGGGTATCGGTCCAGCCTTCGGGAATGGTCAGTTTGGTCAAAACCAGATCAAACTGGCCGTGATCGAGCCGGTAGGCAATGTCGACCGAACCCTCTTTTTTATCCATGAGATAGTCCCCTGCCACGATGTGCTTTTGGCCGAACTGCATGTACACGGCAAGCTTGAAGAAAAACGGCGAGCGGATAATGCCGTCGTCATGCAATTGATTCGTCACCTGATCGAGCGATTCCCCTTCGGAAATAGTGATAATGCTGTTAAGCGGAAAATTGCTTGGTGGAGAATGGAAATAAACCCAGACAGAAAAAATAATGATTAATACAAGAAATAACGATAAACATTTTCTCATACGGGAAGATTGCCGGGAGCTTCGGCCTTGCGCGACTGAATATGCTCGAATGTCGGCGTGGTAGAAACGCTGCCGGGAAAATGATAAATCGTGGCAAGTTCTTCAGCGTTCAAGACAATCGGCGGACGGACATGGGGCGGATAAAAATATGACCGTCGTTTGTAGGCATCAAGCATTTCCTGTCGTTCCGGATTTCTTAGTCTGTCCGGGCGAGCGACATTAAAACCAAACTTCTTAAAAAATGGCCTGATATCAGGGGATGTCCGGGCGGCCTTGAAACTGTTGAAGTTATTGGCATTGAAATGCATCATGCCGCCGACCATGCCGCCGATATGGCCGCCTGAATATATTTCTTTCGGAGCCATGTAAATAATGCGGATGCCGACATCAAACGCATTCTTTGAAACCTTGCGCCAGATCGATTTGATTATATCCGTTTCGGTATCGTTTAAAAATCTGCCGCTGCCCGGAATCGGCTTGCCTTCTTCATCCAGCTTTTGCTTGGCGGCATCCTCGATTTTTTTTATTTCATCTTTTGCCGATTTATCTATTGTCTTCTCGACATAAATCAGTTTTTTATTGCCCGGAGAAATTTCAACCTCTTCCTTGACCTTTGAATCATATTCTTTAACTTTTGATTCTCCTCCCATGTGTCTCCTCAACATAATCTGAAATAAGGCGATCTGACCCCGACCGAAAGAGCCCATATATTCAAGCAGCGGAGTAAGCGGGTCGATTTTATATTCTTCCTTCGGGTCCTTATCCATGCCCCAGTCTATATATGTCCGTATCGGATAAACATCAGGCTTCACCAGATCGAATTCGAAAGCGATCAGACCCATTGTCTTCGGATCATAGACGATCTGCTTGGTATAGTCGGGCACCTCAAAAACTTCAATGCCCGGATACTGGGAATATAAGTTTCCCTCGATGATTCTCTGCTGTTCTTTGCGGGTCCAGATGAAAAAATGAATTTCGCCGTGGATCGAAGCGATTTCAAGAGAGAAATCCTGGCGAGTCGAACCTTTCCACCATTTTTCATACCAGTTGCGCTCATAGTCCGGCTTGCTCATGCCCGCAATGACAAATTCCATGGCCCGCGGCGATTTGAAAACATCTTTTGGAATTTTAATTTCCAGCAATACCCAGGGAATTTGAGCGTAATACAGAGCCCGGTGATAATCGCCCATAAGCTTATAGACCGCTAAAATCAGGAAAAATGGAACGTACACAAATGCGCCGTAAAAGAGAATTTTAACAAGCGGCGCAAACAAAGGCTGTCGAAAAACTTCTAAAGCCGGAGCAAAAAATTGAACCATGAGATAATTATATCTCAATTTTTAGTTTAAGCTACTGTATACTTGCCATCTTTCAGTTTTTTGAAATATTTTGGATTTTGCAAGTTCACGAGAATGGTGTTTTCCTTGACATAGCGCTCTTTCAGGACTTTCTTGATGATGTCCTCCTTGGTCATCGGACCGTGCTTTTCGATCAGCTTGCGGATGACGTCTTTGACAACGCCGGACATATAGCCCCATTCGGACAAGGCGTACAAGCCCCGGCCGACGAGCACGAATCGCGGGTCTTTGATCAGCTCATTATGCGTCGTGGCAACATGCGCCTGCTTGCCGAATAATTCGGTGATCAGTTTGGCAACTTCGCGGAAGTGAATCGGGCTGCCGTGGCGGCGGATGACCAGAAAAGCGTAATCGCGCATGCCTTTGGCCCGGATATTCGGAGAGGACGCCTTTCCCCATTCGCCGAGCTC
>Ga0070741_10004318_pt1 | contig 33337 bp, 23 predicted proteins | sample Coa_R1_4_FD_66440 | JGI IMG/M metagenome (GOLD analysis project Ga0070741, IMG submission 66440) | Surface soil microbial communities from Centralia Pennsylvania, which are recovering from an underground coalmine fire - Coalmine... | ecosystem: Environmental > Terrestrial > Soil > Unclassified ... | reverse complement strand
CCCCGGGATTGGACGATCGAATCTAGCCCCTATTTCTAATAGGGACGACGATTCGATCGCGCCAATCACGGGAGCTTTCGCTTCGGTCTTAAACCAAATTTTCAGTCACGTTGGGTATAACCGGTGCTAAAGTATACTTCTTTCAACTTTATAGCGATTCGTTTAAACGGAAGAAGGAACCGCAGCGTGAAAGGAATCGATATGAGAGAGAAGGTTAATACTTTAGAGCAGGCTATTGTATCGCTTCGCAAACAGTTGAGGTGGATTCCGATCTCTGTGTCCAAAATCTTGTACATCCTTTCAGGCAGGGGACGTATCTTGATTGTTATTGTCTTATCCTTTCCTTTTTGTCAGCCGATTCAAATTCCCGGCTTGTCTACTCCCTTTGGGCTTGCGATTGTTCTCATTGGCTTGCGCATTGCTTTTGGAAAGCGGGTTTGGCTTCCTGAGAAACTTTTGTCTAAAAAAGTATCTCGCCGTGTGTTCAATCAAGTCACAACAAAAGCGTTGTGGCTGATTCGGAAGATGAAACGTTGGATTCATCCACGGATCTTATGGTTATCTGCTCCTTCGATGCATTGGATGCATGGGTTGCTCATTTGCGCAAACGGACTTTTTCTCGCTTTGCCATTGCCGATTCCTTTTTCAAATCTTGCGTTTGCGTGGTCTATTTTTCTGGTTGGACTCGGAATGCTTGAAAATGATGGTCTTCTGATTATCGTAGGATACGTATTCTTTCTGATCGCTTGTGCATTGCTGATTTTGCTCGGATATGGAATCAAGTCGGTAGTTTAGCTTTTCTTGCCGCTTTTACGCGGAAAAAACTTCTTAAAGAAAATGGGAAGCAGTGCGATACACCCGAGTGCGATTAGAGAGATTTTAAGTTGTGTCGTGAAGATCTCTTTGATGTGGAAATGGGTGTGGGTGTCAAAGTATTTGGAGAGGCTTTCGGCGCCATTGACGAGGAAGAAAGTCAGAGGGAGCACTCCGACGAATGTTGTCCAGATGAAGGTGGATGTCCGTGCATGGAAGACTGCGGCTCCTATGTTCGTCACCCAAAAAGGGAGCAGGTGCGAGAAGCGTAAGAAAAGCAGGTAGCTCGCTTGGTTGGATTGAAATTGGGTCAAAAGCTTATGCAAGGGGTGCTCTTTTTTTTCTCCTAAAGTCCCGGTAAAGGCGAGTTTGACCGCTCCAAAGAAGAGAAGGGCTCCTAGGGTCTCAGAAATACAGGCATAGACGATGGCAAGGGGCATCGGAAAAAGAAAGCCTGCGAGCAAGGTCAAAAACATCGAATCAGGAATCACCAGGACCACAGAAAGGGTATAAATTCCAATAAAGTAGACAGCAGAGAGAAATGGCTTCTCAAGAGCGAAGGTCTTCCATTTCAGATGTTCTTCTTGAATGACATCAAAACTAAAGACTCTTACCCCTTCCACCAAATAGAAAGTGAGAATGAATCCCAAAATGAGAATCACGGGGATAAGAGTCAATAGCTTTTTCTTCATCATTTAACAGATGTAAATGAGCCAAATGCACTCACGTTGTCTTTTGTGATGAGTTCATAGTGGAAGTCATTTTCTGGAGTGATGACTCCTTCCATGAGGACAGCCAATCGGCGCGGATTGCTGCGCGAGAGCAATTGATGGGAAGCCTTGCAAAAGCGCTCGTAGCTGAGTTCTTTTATGCTCTGAATCCTCTTATCTATCCATTTGAAATCGTTGTATTCGAAGGCCAGATCATTGAGCTGAGCGCCCATGCTCGGCATATTCTCCGGAGGCATTTTTAGGAGCGTGATCAAAGTGGTGCGGATACTTTCGAAGCGTCCCTCTGGGATTTGGACGTTTAAATTTTTGTCAAAATTCTCCAGAAAGAGTTCAAAGCGCGCCAGAAGGTCTGTTGGTGTATGCGTACTCGATTGAACGGCAAAAAATTGCATCAGTTGACGCTCTTCTTCGGTATTCCAAGCTTTAGCGATGTAGGCGGTTTGCTGTTTTGTTCTCAATGTGTCAAAGAAAGCATCGGATAAGGCATAGCCTAGCACTTGCTGAATCGCTTTAAGTTCAAAGCTAAAGGGGCCTTCCTGGAGGAGAAGGAGCACCCCGCTCCCTTGGCGATCCGTAGGTTGAACGATCTTGTAAGGTCCATATTTGTCCGAGAGGACGAGCACTTTCTTTTTAAGGTGGTTCATTTTTAAGAAAGGTTGGGAATCGAGCTGATTTTGCAGATCGCTCCAGAGGGATTGCGCTTCTTGCTGGGAGATGTTTCCATACAGCATTCCTTCTGTGTATGTCGTTGCGAATAGGTCTTTAGAAAATTCCAAGAACGCGTCATAAGAAACCGTTTTCACAGTGGCAAGTTTTTCCGCCTCTGTGGGTTTGTTGAACAAAATTCCATCGAGTTGCTGCATCGCCTGGCGAACTGGCAATTCCTTAGAAGAGTTATCGTAGTCGGAAGCTAAAGAAGTGCAGTAGATTTCAAATTCTTCTTTGGAAGGAACGATGTCGTTAAAAGAAGCAAAGATCTGGTTAAGCAGCAAGGGCGCTTTATCGTTATATCCATTGAGGTTGATCTTCAGTTTAAAATCGTCAGTGTAAAAGCGGGTCCTAAGACCTGCGCTCGAAGCTAGGGATAGGTCAGCAGATAACTTTTCCGTGAGGGCGCGCACGTAAAGGTCAGAGAGCACCTGTGATGTGGCTGTGTTTTCGATTAAAGGGGATTGGAAGCTGAAAAGAAAGGAAACTTCCGGAACTTTGTAGCGGGAATCAGCCGCATAATAAATTGTGCTCCCTTCATCCGAGGCGATAAGAAGGGGATTATCCTGAGTGTTTTTTTGACTTGCAACGATCTCGAATTGCTTCGGTAAATAAGGATTTGGGGGAGGAAGCTGAATTGCAGGGTTTGGGGCAGCCTCGTTCCAAGCAGCAAGATGGGCTTTGCTTACTGGCTTGATCGTGTATTCTGCGTTCATCCACTTTTCCTTAGTGTCCATGGCAATCCCTGTTTTTGCAGGATCGGCTAGGACGAAATAAATGCATTTTTCCGGTTTAAGCGTATTCACAAAGGATTGAATGAATGTGCTATCGTACTTTTCTGGAATGAGAGTTCTTTCAGGAAAGGTGGACAGGTCTTCGTAGGGCATGCCGGAAGAGATCTCCATGACAGTGCTAAAGGCATCATCGCGGGATTGAAACTGATAGTTGATTTTCGCCATGGTTTGAATTTCATCAAATAAATGCAAGGGAAAGCCGCTTTTTTTCAGCCTAGCAATCGCCTGAAAAACGCGTGTGATTGCTGTGTCGATTTGTGTAAGGCCGTAATCGGTCAACATGATGTCGACGGAGAAGAACAGACTTTGTTTGCTCATGCGCTCGCAACTAACGCTTACGCCCTCAGCGATTTTTTCTTTTTTAAGGACATCGGTTAAACTATTTTCTCCTTCTTGTCCTAAAGCGTAGGCGATGAGGCTTGGCGCTTTACGAGTGACATCTTCCGCGTAGATCGCAGGAACTTCCCAGTTCAGCGAGAGTTGTTTGATGTCTTTGACGGGTTTAATGAAGATCATATGACCCCGTTGCTGCGCCGAGGTGACCTCAGGGGGAAGTTGTTTTTGAGAGACTTTGAACTGAGGCACTTTGGAAAAGTCCTGGACGACAAGTGACCGCATGTCTTCGATCGGAAGCGGGGAGATCATGACCAGATGCATCCGGTCTGCGCTATAGTGCGTCTGATACCAGTTGCGAAGTGCTGACTGGGGGATTCCTGATAAAGTTTGAGCATTGCCTGTGGAGAATGCGCTATAAGGATGATTGGGATTTCCACTCTCCTTCATGATCATGTACTGGCGCCAGCCGTCGTGTTCGATGTTTTTGGAGTGCTCTTGGTCGACTGCGTGCAATTCGCGATTGATGCAATTGGGAGAAAAAAGAGGGTCGATAAAAAAGTGGGAAAATCTGTCGAGAGATTCCTCAAAGGCGTCGTTGTTCACGGAAAACATATAGACGGTGCGATCTGAAGCGGTGAAGGCATTGACGCTGCCGCCGTGGTCGTTGATGAACTGCATGTATTCGAACTCATTAGGATAAGCAGCTGTGCCCATGAAGAGCATGTGCTCGAGAAAGTGAGCCATACCCGGATATTCTTTAGGGTCTTCCCAAGATCCAGCTCCCACGGCCACTCCTGCCGCTGACTGATCCGCGCCCGGATCGGAAATGAGATAGGCTTGTAGACCATTGTCTAAAACGAGCTTTTCTACCCTTCTGCCTTCAAGGGCAGGATTTAAAATGGGAAGTGTCGCCTTATCCTCAATAATGGAATAAGACATTCCTTCTTCATTGGCAGATAAAACGAAAGTAGAGAGCAATAAAATAGATAAAAAAGCGCTAGATTTTAGGCGAGCCATGGTTGATTCCTCAATTCTCAGGTCTAGAAATAATCATGCAGAGATAAGGAGAATTTTGCAATTGCCACTCTATCTTTCAACGCATTTTTATGGGTGGCCGAAATCTATGAAAGGCTGAACCTGAACCCAAGGCTTGTGCTTTAAATTTTCAAACGTGGAAGATGGTATGGGGTTGCCGTGGTAGTAAAATTGGTAAAGATGTTTGCAGTCGCTAAGGTCGGAGTCAAAAGTAGAGATTTTGTTGTAGCTGATATTAAGCAGGCTCAGATTGACACATTGACTAAGGTCGGAGTTAAAAGCTGAGATTCGATTACCGCTGATATCAAACCAGTTCAGATTGGTGGACCTACTCAGATCCGCAGAAAAGCTCATGAGCTGATTGTGGGACAGATAAAGACTGCAAAGACGAGGATATTGGGTCAAGTCTAGTCTGAAATCTTCGATGCGATTGAAGCTGAGGTCGAGCATGAAGAGTTGCGTGCATCGGCTTAGATCGCATGAGAGGCTTTTCAGTCGATTGTGTGCAAGATCTAGATGGGAAAGCTCGATGGCCTGCGTCAGAGCTACTGAAAAATCTGTGAGTCGATTTCTTTTCAACGATAAGAATTTGAGCGCCGCGCAAGGTGTTAAATTAGAAGAAAAAAGAGAAAGCTGATTATCATTGATTATCAGTGTATGCAGCTTAGGCATTTTGCTTAGATCTAAGTTAAAATATTTCAGCTGATTATTGGAAAGATTGAGAAAACTTAAATCGTGAAACGCAGAGAGTTCTTGCGGACAGATTTTTAATCCCAAGTTTTTTAAATCGAGCCAACTGACTCTGTCTAGACGTTCGGGCTTATTTCGCATCCACGCGCGGATTTCTTGTAGGGATTGAGGTCCTTGGCCCTTTAAGGAGCCTATCGACTTAAGGCCTTGGCGCAGTTTTCCGTTTTTCCATATCGTCAAAAAAGCTTCATCCCCCCACTTTTGCAGAAGTCGCTCTTGCAATTGAGTGCATGAGTCGAGGGTTAACTTTGGAGCCATTCCCGTTTCATTGAAAAGTGGGGTGAGGACTTTGATCAATCGATCAAAAAGGGTTTGTATTGTGTCCCTAAGCGGGCCTTCTTCAATCTGCTTCATTTCATAACGCAGTCCAAGCACCCCATGCGGGACTTCGTTTTTCAATTGACCCCAAAGAACTGCATTTAGAGGAGTTTCAAAAGTACCGATTGTGGAAGCCATGAAGTCCTCCTTTAAGGAAATTTGGCGTAGTCCTGCTTAACGAGATCGCAGATATAATTGGCGCGAGAGGCTCTACGCTCGTGCTTGTCTTTGGAATCGCTGCCCGGGAAATGCTCCATATCGATTTTGGGTCCGAAGGCGAGGTGAATGCCCGCGCGCTTAGTGATTCTTGCTTCTCCGAGCTCGACTTGGATGGTTTGAGGTGGCGGGAGCAGTTCATAGGTTTTGAGGGTAAGAGGGTAAAAATGGGTGGGATGGCCTGCGCGCTGAGCCATGAGGTAAAACATCTCGATGCTTTGGGGGTCGTAAGCGGCGACTTCAACGATGCCTTCTGCATTGGGCCTATCTCTGCCTCCACTAGGTGCGACGTAGATCGCCTTTCCGCCTTCACTGAGAAGTTGGCTCATGAGTTCCATGGTGCGTTTGTTATGCAGCTGTTTGCTCATTTTTAATTCGGGTGGGTTATCGATGTAGCGCTTGGAATAGATGCAAAGCAGGTTTCTTCCCATGCTGGCGGGAACGGCGAGGGGATCGGTGATCACGCGTTCTCCTGCGACAAAGATCATTTCCTCTGCAAATTTGGGAAAAGAGTCTTCTAAAAGAATGCTGATCGCCTGAGGATCGGCTTCCGTTTGATGATTCGCTAAAAAGATCGCATTCTCTCCATTTTCGAGAGATTTTACGATTTGCTCCAAGTGTTGGATCCCGCTCACTGTCGAATGGGGAAGATCGACGAGAGGTTTGACGAGATCCAATCCAAATTGATAGTAGTCAAAAGGTCTACGAATCAGCGCGTGGTAGGGCTGAAAATCGAAGGGTTTTTCGCATTGCTCCTTGATCAGAGTGAGAAGAGTGACGAAGACATCATTATGCGCATCGGCAGATCCTTCTCCGGAAGAGATCGCTTGTTGATAGCACAGATAAAACTGCTCGATGATATCAGCATACTTAGGAGGAATGCTCCCTTGCTTGACGTATTGTTGAAGCTTGATGTAAAAGGGGTTAAGCTTCGAGTTTTTTTCCATTGACCGTCGAGAAAAATTGAAATTCGTTAAGGTGAAGATTGTCATCGACATCGAAGCGCAGTTCTGCGTTGAGCTTTTGAGCAAATTTGCGGAGATGATCTTTATCCTGGTGAGCGAGGTAATGATCGAACTGAGGATGCAATACCACTTTTAATCCGAACTGCTGTTGTTGATTGATCAGTTTTTTAAGGCTTCGCTCGATCTCGATGGAAATACTCTCATGGCTCTTGATGAGCCCGCTGCCGTTGCAGTAGGGACATTGGGTGAATATCGTTTGGGTAAGCGACTCTCTGCTGCGTTGTCTTGTCATTTCTACCAAACCAAACTCGCTCATTCCCAAAATAGTGCACTTTGCGGAGTCGTCTTTCATCGCTTCCTTTAAGCGATCGAGGACGCGGCGTTGGTTTTTGCGCGATCGCATGTCGATAAAGTCGCAGATGACAAGGCCACCGACATTGCGGATGCGGAGCTGGCGGGCGATTTCTTCAGCGGCTTCCATGTTGATGCGGACAAGCGCTTCTTCGACATCGCTTGTGCCGCTTTGATGCGTGCTGCGGCCAGAGTTGACGTCAATGGTGTACATCGCTTCAGTCCGGTCGAAGAAAAGATAGCCACCACTAGGCAGCCAGATTTTGCGTTTCAGCGCTTTTTCGATATCATTCTCGACGTTGAATCTCTCGAACATCGGGGTCTTGTCGCGATAAAGCTCGATCTTGAGATTGTGTTCGCCGGTATAGCTGGCGTAAATTCTTTTGCAGCGCTGATACGTCGCGTAATCATCGACGAGGATCCGGTCGAATTTTTTATCGACGGCGGTGAGTACGGCGCGTTTAATGAGATCGGATTCCTCAAAGAGGCAGGTCGGCTTAGAAGATTTGTTAAAGCCATCGACAATTCCTTGCCACACATTGAGCAGCTCTGTCGCTTCCTGAATAAGCATTTCAGGAGTTGCATTGACACTGGCTGTTCGACAGATCAATCCCATGTCTTTGGGCATCTCAAAAGCGCGGATGAGTTTTTTCAAGCGATCGCGCGAAGCGGCGTCTTCGATTTTGCGCGATACGCCCCGATGAGGTGTGTTGGGCAAAAGAACGAGATATCTTCCCGGCAAGGAGATATTTGAAGTGAGGCGCGCTCCCTTGGTGCCGATAGGTTCTTTGACGATCTGGACGAGAACGGGCTGATCATTCTTCAAAATCTTGGAGATGTCGGTCTCTTTGCGCTGGCGCGCTTTGACTTTAGCATTTTCCATATCCCAGTCGAAATCCATTTCGAACATCTCTTGGAATTTTTGTGTGTTTTCGATGATGTCAGAGATGTGGATAAAGCCATTTTCTCCTTCATTGATATCGATGAAAGCAGACTGAATGTTATGAAGAATATTTGTTACCCTGCCGCGGAAAACGTTCCCTGCGAGCAAGCGATTCTTTTTTCTTTCGATGATCAGATCGTAGAGGCTTCCATTTTTCAGAACAGCGTAACGGGTCTCTTTCGATTCGACGTTGAGTAAGATTTCGTGCATGGGATCCCCGGAATAATTTCTATAAGTGGGAGCAGTCTATTCAAAGTCGAGTTAAGGGATTTCTCAGCTTTAAAATGCTGCCAGAGTACATTGCCATTAGACGGAAGTAAGCGTATCCTATTTCAAGATCTTTTTCCATAAAAATACATCATACGCTTTTTCGGCGATTAAATGTTTTTTTCGAGCTCTATTTTGACCTGGTCTAAAAATTGATGTTGAACCAATCGGGAAGCAATTGTGATGCTACTGATCAAACTTTTAGGATTGGAGTTGCCGTGGCATTTCATGACGATTCCATCGATTCCGCAGAGGATGGCCCCTGGATATTCCGCGTAATTGAGTCGTTGGCGGATTTCTGCAAGAATTCTTTTAATGTGCGGAGAACTTTCTTGAACGAAGGGGGAGTGAAGATCTTCCATGATTACTGTGGCAATACCTTCAGCTGTTTTCAAAAAAACATTCCCTGTAAATCCGTCCGTTACGAGGACGTCGATTTCCCCATGAAAGACATCTCTGCCTTCGATATTTCCTGAAAAAGAAAAAGAAGGATTTTCTTTTTGACTGAGAGAGAGAAGTTCATTGTAGGCCATCTGAAGCTCGGGAGTCCCTTTTTTCGCTTCAGAGCCGATGTTTAAAAGGCCCACTTTGGGGAGCGCGATTCCGCGGCTCTTTTGATAGGCCACACCCATCGAAGCGAATTGGACGAGATGCTGCGCTTTGTATGCGGTGTTGGCGCCGACGTCAAGGACGGCGATTTCGTTAAATCGCGTAGGGAGCAAGGCCAAGAGTGCGGGGCGATCCACATGCGGAAGCTCAGGAAGCTCGATCTTTGCACATGCGATTAAAGCGCCCGTATTGCCTGCGGAAATAAAAGCCTGCAGCAGCCCATCTTTCAGCATGCGGATTCCTAAGCAAAGGGAGGAATTCTTTTTAACGCGAATGGCCGAAAGAGGAGCGTCTTCCATTGTGATGACCTCTTCCACAATGTGGAAAAGAACGTTATCCGTCGGAGGACGTGTGCGTTCGACGAGCGAAGGAGTTACAAAGAGAGTTAAATGGATAGAATGAGGTAGCTCTCTCGAATAAGAGAGGATTGCATCTAGGAGCTCGCTTGGAGGGGTGTCGCTGCCCAGCAAATCGATACCGATATGGCAGGAAGCGCTTCCCCCTTCAGTAATTTTACTCTTCCCTCGCATTGATCACACGTCCTGCATAAAAACCACAATGGGAACACATTCTGTGCGAAAGGCAAGGCTTGGCGCAGTTAGAGCAGTTTTGTGTCAATTTTGGCTTTTTTGCGTGGTGAGCGCGTCTAGAATTTTTTCGAGCGTTAGACGATCTGTTGCGTGGTACTGCCATATCAATTCTCCGTAAAAATTATGTGCACTTTATAGCTAAAGAGAAGATTTTTTCAAAGTTAAATAAGAATTATGAGGGGATTGCAAAACTCAAGCGATGAGAAAAATCGATGATTTTGGTGGGTTCTCGCCGCCACCGTGGCGAGGGACAGCAAAAGGGCGATTTTTCGCTCGCTCTAGTTTTGCAATTTCCTCATTATAAGTCGGCAAAAGGGAAGTAGTTAATGTCCGCCGGATTGGAGGGCTTCTCCTCAGCTTTAAGAAATTTCTTAATATTTTCTCTTTCCGGGCATTTTCCACCGTTGCATTCCGTGTAAAGAGGGGTTTGAAGGAGGATAATCTCGCGCGCCTTCTCAACGAGATCGAAAATCGCTCCATTGATCTCTGCCAAGGGCTGGGTCATTGGGAAGTTTTTTATTGAAATAGGAATTCGGATGGACTCGTTGCAAATGGAGCAAGGAAGCCAAGCAAATGTTTCAATATTCAGGGGCGCGACCAGGTAGTCATCTGCGAGATAGGCTTCTGTTTTAATGTGTACGGGGTCTTTAAAGGAGAGTTCGCTTTCGTGAATGTCTAGAAAATCAGGAGCTAATGTCTCATCGATCTCTTGGGTTTTTCCGCCAGTAAGTCTATCGATATAAATTTTTAAATGGTCCATGCCAAATTCCTTGCGATTGAAGAGACGAGTTTAAGCAAAAATGGATTTGGACGCTATTTAAACATTTTTTAGAAGGTTTTTAGAATTTCGGCCGCTGCTTCTTTGGAGGTGTCCCTTCCGCTAAGCTCTCGCACGATTTCGCCGCAAGCGGAGTAGATAGTACTGCGTGCGGGTTCATTGAGAAGCTCCTTAGCTTTTCTAAGCAGGTTCTCAAGGGAGAAACTCGGGCCAATGAGTTCAGGGAAAACTTCTTTTTGCGCGATAATATTGACAAGACAGTAAAAGGGAAGGCGAATGCGCAAAATGTCGTAAGCGATGATCTTGTCGAGGCGGGAAACGCCATAGACGACAACGGTGGGGACGCGGTGCATAGCGAGTTCCAACGTCACCGTGCCCGATTTTGCAATGGCAAAATAGGCGCATTGCATTAATTCATAAGAATGCTCTGCGGGGACCAAGGACAGATGGCTTTCATCCCAGTCTTTTTCTCGAAGAATCCTTTGAATCTCATGAAGGAAGCGCTCATCAGACACAGAAAGTGCGATGTGCAAATCGGAGCGCTCTAAAAGAAGCTGGCGACAGGCATCGAGTTGCAGACCCAAGTTGCGGTCGATCTCTTTTTTGCGGCTTCCTGGAAAGAGCGCGATGATTTTTTTCTCCGAAGGAAGAGAAGGTTTTTTGTAGGGATAATTTTTAATCCGTTCGGAAAGGGGGTGACCCACAAAGGCAACGCGCAGAGGGGTATCCGCGAAGATCTTTTTTTCGAAGGGAAGAATGGAGAGAAGCAGGTCGAGATTCTCAGCCATGAGTGGAATTCTCTTCTTACCCCATGCCCAAACAGAGGGACAAATGAAGTGAATAAGTTTACCTTTAAAGCCTTTTTTCTTGAGGTGCTTTGCCATGCGCAGGTTGAAGCCGGGATAGTCAATCATAATGACAGCTTTTGGCTTAAGCTTTTGAATGTGATCTGCAATGAAATAGAATTGCCTAATGAGCTTAGGAAGAGCGCGGAAGACGTCGATGAAACCCATCACTTGAAAGTCTTCCATTTTAAGCACAGAGTGCATGCCTACAGCACGCATGCGTGGGCCGCCGACTCCAGAGATTTTGAGTTTGGGATTTTTTGCGCGCAGAGCCAGAAGTAGCTTTTCTCCATGAAGATCTGCACTCTTTTCACCCGCAAACACGAAGATGTCACAAGGCATGAATCGCTCCTATTTTTTCAGCGATCCATTGCGCCCCATCGCGGAAGACGGCGGGAGAAGTGCCATGGCCGTCGCGTCCAATGGAGGGACCGATAATCAGTTCCACAGAAGGAGAACGCATTTTGTTTGCAAAGGCTGCTTGAGAAAGTGTTTCAATAAAGTCAAAACAACTGCGCGTGCTGACACGTGTGTCGAGATTACCGATGTAAAAGCGCAGTTTGCGATCTGTCAACGCGTTTGCAAGATATTCTAAGGATAGCGACTCAACGACAGGATGGTGTGAATAGTCCTGGAACTCTTTTGCTTCGGAAAGTTTCGTCAGAGGGGCAAAACCAAGGATCCATTCGAACTGTGAAACGATTGCAGCAGCGTGCGCAGCGATGAAAGCTCCGCGGGAAAGTCCAGCGACAGCTGTGCGGCCTGGAAGAAGCAATCCCTGACTCTCAAGTGCATCTACAGCGCGCTTCACTTTGTAGGTGAATTCAGTAATCGCATTGTACCCAGAGAGAATATCCGATGCCCAAATATTCAGGGCTTCCGTAGGGGGCAAATTGTTTTCATGGCCCGGAAGAGTCATAGAAAAAATGCGCATGGGAAGTTTTGAAAGGTAAACAACAGGTTGGTTAAAAGGATCGAGGCATAGGCTATCTTCTGCAGACAAGGAAAAATAAAAAAGTGTAGGAAGGGGGCCTGCAGAAAGATGGGGACCTGTGTAAAAAGCTTCGATGCCCGCGCTAACTTCGAATTTTTGAAGAGAAGATCGATCTGTCATGGATTACTTTTGCGCCTACGCCGTCTTCTTCGGGGTGAACGGGGTTGGTCCGGCACCTTAAGGGCCTGGCTCCATTTTTCCCAGATGGTTTGCAGCGCAGGCTCTAATGCGCAGCGCACTTCAAAAAATTGCAAGGCAAGAGCAAAGTCAGGATCGTTGGGGACGCGGATTCTAGCATTTTTTTTCTTTTCGAGCGGCGTCAGTCGGTATTGAGAGGTAAGAATCGAGATGAGGCTTCCCTTGATTCTTCTCGAAAGGTGAAAGAAAGGAAGAAAGACCTCGTCAATTTGGGCGATGGCTTCGAGGCTGATTTCTCCGAGGTGTGGGGTGCGTTCCCTGTCGATAAAGTGAGTCTTGATTCTTTTTTCCATTAAAGGGTAGACCAAACAAGAAAGAAGCACTGGACGGGAAAGAGGCGCTCGCGTAGGGTCGTGAAACGTTGTGTCGATTTCTTTGAGGTAGGAAAATACCTCTTCGCTTTCTGCTGTTTCCATGAATTCGCCAAAAGCGGGCATCATCAGAGAGATAAAGCCGTGTTCTGCCAGGTATCGGAAAAAAAGTTCCGAAGCACCGGACTCAAGCATGCGAAGCAATTCCTCTTGAATGCGGGCAGGAGAGCTTTTAACGATTTCTTTTCGACATTCCAAAAGGGCAATCTTTGCAGGGGGATCTACGTCAAAGCCAAAGCGAGCTTGGAATTTAATCAAGCGCAACATGCGCACTGGGTCCTGTCGGAAACGGACGAAAGGTTGGCCAATGGTGCGCAGGATCTTCTTTTGAAGATCGGGATAGCCGCCGACATAGTCGATCACTTCTTGGCTCGCGGGATCATAATAAAGCCCATTGATCGTGAAGTCGCGTCTCAGGACGTCTTCCTCTTCGGTGCCCCAGTTATTATCTCGGACAATCAATTCATCGTTTTCCGTATCTCCTGAGCGGAACGTGGAGACCTCCAGAATTTTCCTCCCAAAGCGAATGTGGGCAAGCCTAAAGCGCCTTCCGATCAGAATACAATTGCGAAAAAGCTGCTTAATCTGCTCAGGCTCCGCAGAGGTCGAAATATCAAAATCTTTAGGTTTTTGATTGAGAAGCAGATCCCGGACGCCCCCCCCAACGAGATAGGCGACATGGCCATTCGCACGCAACTTTTCCATGACATACAAGGCATCGGGATCGACCTTCTCTCTGTCAAGACGATGTTCTTCAAAGGGATAAGTTTTCTTGCTCACTCAAATTCTTGGTCGGTATTGATAAAATCTCGGGTTGGAAAAGCTCCAATTTATTTCTAAAACGCTAAAAAGTCAAGCTTTGACCCAGAGGTGTAGCAGTTTCTTTTTTTTTGATTTAATTATTAATTTTCATTTAAAATAGTTGTGTTTTGTGTATAATTATTTGTAATAACACTTAAAAAAGTGGGGTTTTTGTGTCTTTAAGTTTTATTAGGATGTGCAAAGAGATGGAGTGGGCGATCAAGGCTCAGCTAGGTCAATTGTCTCCTTCAGAAGAGGGAAAAGCTTTAGTAAACGGATTGGTTCCAGCACTTGAAGCTCAAACTTCTATGCTTGTTTTTTCGCATCTTCCTGAGGAGCAGTTATCTATTCACGAAAAGCAATTGTTGGCTTTAAAATGCGTTAAAGTATTTCTTCAAGCATTTGCTTTGACAACCGGTTTTCCGGGTTGCCATCACCAAGAGGAACAAAGTGGGATCAGTCATTTTTTGAACATCATTTCCATTTCTCCTTTAGAGAATATCCTTACTTCTTCAGACCTTCTACCTCCATGGATGGATGAAATTCTCAGCTGCCAGAAAATTGTTAAGCCTTTTTTGACGGAAATTTCTTTTAATCCCCAAGGTTCTAAAGGACTGACCTATAAAATTAAGAAAGAGGGAAAGACACGGGGCTATCTATTTGGGACAATGCATTACTTAGTCACCCCTGAAATGCGCAAGGCGGGAGATTTAGCTGGAATTATTTTTAAGCGTTTGACCAAATGCGCTGTGATAGGCACAGAAGTTGTTGTTAGGCGAAAAACTCGACATGATTCGGTCGAAAGTAGACTGATGGAAGTAGCGAACTTGCGTGGCATTGCTAATTTTGGAATCGATACCGCAGAAAGAAAGGAATTGGAGAATAAAAAGATTGAGGACTCAAAGTTTTCAGATTCAGAAATAATTGAGTATGTGGCTCGGCTTGTTCAAAGTTACATCGGAGGAGATGTTACGCAACTTAAGCAGCTCATCTGCAATACCCCTCGCGACCTCTCAATTGAGCAAAAGAGAGATGCGCAAATGGCGAATAACATCGATCTTTTTCTTAAAACGGCTGATGTCTTAGGGGAAACGAGAAAAGAAACTCCTTTCAGGTCCTTTTTTGCGATCGGTGCTGCGCATCTTTTACGAGAAGAATCGATCCCTTCGCTCCTTGCTGAAAAAGGGTGGACTTTGCAACTCGCCTAGAAAGTCAGATTAGAAGAACAGAGCTTTTCAAGAATCAAAGATAACCCCTCCTCATTGAGAAACAATGCTGTCAATTCCTTATGTAGGATTTCGTAATCTTGTATGGATTGACGTGTCTGTGGGTTTTCTAGATCAAAGAGAAAAGTGAACGGTGCCTAAATTTGGGCGCATTCTGAACCCGTTACTAATCCATGTTGTAGAAAATATTTGAAAGGTGTAGCTTGTTTTCGAGCTAACATGCTTTTTAAGGGAGCCTGCAAATGAAAAAACTGTTCGTGCTAGGAACAGCTTTAACCTCAGTTGCTTTTGGTAATGAAAGTCAAGATTCGAGTGGAAAACTAGTAGAAGGAAAATATTATCCTCATCCTGAATTAATTCATATTGATTCAAGCGGTATTTACGTTAATGTCGGAGAGAGACAACACAAGGTTGATGGTTTATTTTCTGATGACTTAGGGGTGTATGTTGTAAAAGCACCTGTTAATGAATGGAGGTGTTCGAAACAACATCCCAATCCGCCTTGGGCAGAATATTGCTTAAGTTGTGGTTTGGGTCGAGGCAAATGAGTCTATTTTTTTTAAAAAAGGCTGCACCAGCAATATTCATTTTAGCCATGGTTGCTGGTGCGTTGATGTTTTTTCAGATATCGCGTAAAAGTTCATCGATGCAATCGATTCATCGTATTGCTATCGAGCAATTTTTTAAGAAGATAGTGATTCACGACGATTTCGGATATACTTTGTTTGGCAGTAAGCCGGTATCTATCACCGGCTATTTTGACCCCATCCCCTCAGAAAATTGGGACATGACCCGACCCAATAACATCATTAAAGATGGGTGGGCGGCTTTAAAAAATTACCTCCCGCAGGGAGGGCTTCGAAATTACCTTTTAGAAGAGTCTAATCTATATCCTGATTTAAAAATTCTGACGTTGATCAATAAGCGTTCATTTGTAGAGACGGTGGATAAACATCGGCATATCTTTGAAAAGGTATTAAAAAGGGAAGTGACAGGGAAAAAGCTGATCGAACAATTGGAGTGTGATGAGGGGGAGTTATTTGACCTATTGGATCGCCATGAGGGTCTATATGGTATTGTGCTTGGATATGGTGTGGAAAATGCATTTCTTTTTCAGAGGCGGATGGACTTAAATATTTATAATCCAAACCCCTCGTTTTCTTTATCGAAGGCAGTCTGTGGTAAAGGATTTAAGTCTCTTGAAGAAGAAATGTGTTTTTTAAAAGATTTATGGGTCGTTTGTGAAGAGGAGAAGCTTTGTCCAGTTGTGCTCCCTGTGTTTTTAGGGATTAAAGATTCTGAGGAAAGCCGAGCGCTAATAAAACAATATCGGGAAGTTCGCAAAGAGCTCACTCAAATAATATATAGCGATCATTTTATAGAGAAAATATTACTGCAGCTTGGTTGCAAAGTGACTCATTAAGGCATATCACCTTTTCCCGGCGAAAAGGTTCATTGATTTGAGTTAAATTATCGAGTGGCTAATGGCTCGAATCGAGCATTTTAACTTCATGATTTTTTATCTATTTTTTAATTAAGCTGCTCACGTTCAGCTGGTTATTTTTTTTGGGGCGGGAAGAAAAACACCCCTGGGAACTTAATCCCAGGGGTGCCAAGGTTATTTGAAGAAAGGAGTTTGGATTATTGCTTTTCTTCGTCGTCGAGGATTTCAACTTCAGCTTCCTCGATGTCTGGCTTTCCTGACTTTTGGCTGCCGCCAGCTGCTTGCTGAGGGGCGCCTTCAGGAGAGCCTTGGGCGTGCTGCATCGCTTCGCCGATCTTTTGCATGTGAGCATTGAGATCGTCGTGCGCTGCTTTGATGACGGCTGAGTCAGTTTGCTCAAGGGCTTTTTTCAGAGCGTCAATTTTGCTTTGGACGAGTTCAACGACATCTTTGGGAAGCTTGTCTTTGTGATCGTCGATAGCTTTTTGCGCGCGGAAAGCCAGTGAGTCGGCTTCGTTGCGCGTTTCGACTTCTTCCTTGCGCTTTTTGTCTTCTTCCATGTGTTCTTCAGCGTCTCGAAGCATGCGCTTGACTTCTTCTTCAGACAGACCAGATTTCGCTTCAATGCGGATCTTCTGCTCTTTTCCGCTCTGCTTATCTTTAGCAGATACGTGGAGGATACCGTTAGCATCGATGTCGAAGGCGACCTCGATTTGCGGCATACCGCGCGGAGCAGGAGGGATGTCGGTTAGGTCAAATCTTCCGATCTCTTTGTTGTCCTTTGCCATTTTGCGCTCTCCCTGAAGGACGACGATCGTCACGGCAGGCTGATTGTCAGCAGCTGTGGAGAAGACTTGCTTTTTCTGTGTCGGAATCGTGGTGTTGCGCTCCACGATCGGGGTCAATACGCCGCCGAGAGTCTCGATACCGAGAGTGAGCGGGATAACGTCGAGAAGAAGAACGTCTTTCACTTCGCCAGTCAGAACGGCGCCTTGGATTCCAGCTCCAATCGCGACAACTTCATCCGGATTAACGCCTTTATGCGGCTCTTTCCCGAAGATCTCTTTTACTTTCTTTTCAACAGCAGGCATACGGCTCATACCGCCAACGAGAATGATCTCGTCGATCTTTTCTTTGCCAAGGCCAGCGTCTTTGAGAGCTTTTAAGCAGGGCTCAACTGTTCTTTCGATCAGATTGTGCACAAGGCTTTCGAGCTTAGCGCGGGTCAGAGTCAGCGCAAGGTGCTTAGGTCCGCTAGCGTCCATGGTGATGAACGGCTGGTTGATCTCTGTTGTTTGCGTGCCTGAAAGCTCGATTTTTGCTTTTTCAGCAGCATCGCGGAGGCGTTGGAGGGCCATTTTGTCTTTGCTGAGATCGATGCCGTGTTCTTTTTTGAACTCATCCATGATCCAGTGCAGGATCGCGTTGTCAAAGTCGTCTCCGCCCAAATGGGTATCTCCATTCGTGGAGAGCACTTCAAAGACGCCGTCGCCAATCTCGAGAATCGAGATATCAAACGTACCGCCGCCGAGGTCGAACACAGCGATTTTCTTGTCGTGCTGTTTGTCGAGGCCATATGCCAAGGCAGCCGCTGTCGGCTCTGGGATAATGCGTTTGACATCGAGTCCAGCAATCCGTCCTGCATCTTTTGTCGATTGGCGTTGTGAATCGTTGAAGTAAGCAGGAACAGTGATGACAGCTTCTGTCACTGTCTCTCCGAGGTAAGCCTCTGCAGTCTCTTTCATTTTCATGAGGATTTGTGCAGCGACTTCTTCCGGAGTCACGAGCTTTCCTTCAATTTCAAAAACGGCATCTCCATTGCTGTTCTTTGTGACTTTGTAAGGAACAGTTTGGACTTCCGATTGCACTTCGTTAAATTTACGGCCGATAAAGCGCTTAGAAGAGAAGATCGTACGCTCAGGATTGGTGACAGCTTGGCGTTTTCCCGCTGTTCCTACGAGGCGTTCGCCCCCCTTATAACCTACAATAGAAGGCGTCGTGCGACCTCCTTCAGCGCTTGCGATAACTTTCGGGGTTCCCCCTTCCATGATAGCGACGCAGGAGTTGGTTGTTCCCAGGTCGATACCGATGATTTTGCTTTTTTTTGCCATGGTTTATTCTCCTTTTGTTTCTGTAGATTCTTGCGGCATCTCTGATGCCTCTTCTTGTTTTTTAATAGTTCCGGGAGCAACAGCGACTTTGACTCTAGAGTGTCGTACAGTGCGCTCACCGTTGCGGTATCCTTTGACAAATTCTTTGAGGATTGTTCCGGGCTCCTCTTCTGTTGTCTCTTCTGTTTCGATCGCGTAATGCAGCTGAGGATCGAATGCTTTTCCTTCAGAGATAAGTGGCACAATGCCGTGGTTGCTTAATACATCTTTAAATTGGCTGAGGATCATGGAAAAGCCTTGGGCCCAATTGCGCATTTCATCCGACATGTGTTGCGTGTGTTTTAATGCGTTTTCCAGGTTGTCCATCGGGCCGAGCATCTCAACAATAAAGTTATCCAATGCGTAACGCGTAGCGTCTTGTCTTTCTTTCTGCATCCGTTTGCGGGTGTTATCCAGATCAGCGAGAAGGCGGAGGTATTTGTCTTTATACTCTTGCAACTCCTCTTCCATGGAAATCGGTGCTTTGTGTTCTTCTCCCGCAATGGGTTCTTGTTCTTCTGTCATAGGTCTCCTAAGAAAATAGTTTTATCTTCCAACAGCAGTGTCTGGCTCTGATCGAGGGATCCCGCGCTAGTCTTTTGGAATTCCAAATGAGAGGGCTTGGGGCTGCGGAAAGAGATTTTAAATTTGTAAACGCTTTTTGTTAACGATTCTGAAATCGACTCAGAAATATGGATCAATTGAGCAAAAAGCTCGCGGTAAGGAATTCGGTTAGGGCCTAAAATCCCGATGGCCCCGCAAACGGTTTGATTGATGCGGTAGGGAATCGCGATGACAGAACATGCGGAAGCGTCGGGGGAAAAAGGGATTAAGTCTTCACCGATCCAGCACTGGATTTGTCCTGACTCGCTTGTCGTGGAGAGGAGTTTTCTCAGCATCTGCTTATTTTCAAATAGAGCAAGGCCGCTGGCAAGGGCTGCGGCATCATTAAAGTCGGGATAAGAAAGCAGTTTAGAAAATCCCGTTTGAAACGTGTCTTCTGCGCTAAAGTTGGTATGGCTGATGATATGGCGAAGCATGAGCTCTTTATAGAGGCGCACACCGAGGGCTTCTTCTTCCGGATCCATCACGGGCTTTTCAAGATTTGTCAGGCGCCAGTTGAAATAAGCTTCGAGCCGCTTTACGGTGAAGCTAGAAAGTTTTTTATCCGTGTAGAGAACTTCCGTGCGGATGATCCCAAAATCTGTAACGAGTGCGCAGAGCAGGCGATGGTCGTCAATCAGAACGAGTTTGATTTCCAGGATAAAGTCTTGATCAAATCGCGGGGCGGAAAGAAACGTTGCGCAGGCCGTGATGTCACTGATCTTCTCGGCCGCTTGAAGTAGGTAAGAAACGACTTCTCGGGTTTCTTTTTTCAGTAACTTTTCGATGCGTTTTTTTTCTTCATTACTTAGGGCTAAAGGCTTATTGGAATGGGCTTCTGCGTAGAGCTTATAGGCTGCGGCTGTAGGAATTCTCCCTCCGGAAGAGTGTTGCTGTTTGACGTATCCTTCTTCCTCCAGTTTGACGAAGTAATTTCGGATGGTTGCCGAGCTTAAAGCTTCAAACCCATTCTCTCTGAGTGTGTTGGAACTAATGGGTTTGCCAGATTGCAGATAAAGCTCAACCAATCCTAAGAGGATAAGCTTCTCTCTTTGATCTTTGGCGGGCTTTTTAGGTGCAAGTGATTTCATGATCCCCATCATTTTTTATTAAACACTACTATAACAATTCACTGGGGTGTTTGGCAAGAAAAAATTAGCAGTCAGTGTTAAAGACTGCTTGTTTTCTTTGGATAGTATTGATTTTTAGGGGTTTAAAATTTAGTGATTCCCAACGATGAGGGGGTCTTGAGTGATCAGGGGGAGGACATCGATCAGAGAAGGGGACCAGTCCAGGCCCCGAAAATAAACAACCCTAGAAGCAATATGGCATGCGATGATTGCCTTTTTATGGACATCCGGCACTTCGTGCAAGATTCTATCCCGATACTTATTTCTAAGCAGGGGTGGGCAGTAATTCAAAAGGCAGCGAATCAGCGGGTCTTTAGGATCAGGGGAAAGAGTGACCGTTTGCAAATGTTGAATGAGTTGATCTTTGTACATATTGATGCGCTCAGAAATCCATTCAGAAATGTCAGTGAGAAAGGCTTTTGTCTCTTGGTGGGTTTTAAGCATGAGTCGGGCTTCTTCCCCTGCCCTTTCTTTAATGATTTCCAAGATTTCAGCGACAAGAAAGGTCTTTTCTTTCAAAAACTCTTCTTCCGACAGGGCGAGACTGGATAACACTTCAAAGGAAGAGCAAGTGACGCCCCCCTTGTTAGCTGAACTGTCTTTAATGATGAGAAGGCCTAATTTTTCTAGCGATCGCCGCGCCCAAGGGGAAATGTAGAGATTGGCTCCTTCAACGATGGCTTTTGCAGTTGGCGTCTCTGTTTCGTCGAGGAAATCTTTATAATTGTTCTCGTTGAGAGTCCTTGGTCTGCCCCCACCGGGGATGAAGATGTCTGCTTTGACTTCATGGACATTATGTCGCAGCAAGTGGTTCATCTCATTTCCAGAAAGCCATTCTTCAACGATTTTTCCTCCCGTTTTACGCAAACAAAGCGTTTGCTGCGCGTAGGCAGTTTGCTCGCGTTTTGTAGACGTATCGAGAAGGAATCCTCCCTCGTGCAATTTTTCAGCGGGGTAAAAGCGGATCGACTTGCCCTCTTTGAACAGAGAGTAGATAGCGTTTAAATCTAGGCCTTGGGGGTCAAAGATCGTTCCTGAAATGTCGATGGTGGCCAAAAGTTTTGCTGTCTTGGGATAGAACCGGTACAGATTGAACATCTGGTTGCCCGCGACATCTCCATCGGGACCGCCTGTCATTTTGACGGTAAATTCTTGCGTGAAAGGATCGATACCGAGGTATTTGAGCACCTCTTCCATGTAAACATTCACCCCGAGTGACGTAACGCCGTATTCCTTGTGGTTGATTCCAGCACCAGGTTTACTGGAGATGAACGCTCCGCCGGGTTTGTATTTAGAAAGTTTGCTGAAGGCAGCGATCCATTCAATCATCACATTATGCATGTTTTCATCAGGTCCCAGATAGATGTATTCCGGTTTTTTCCAGTAATCGATGATGTCTTTGGCGCGCAGTTTACCATCCGCTTCACAATTGATGAGGGCGAGAAAACTTTCGATATAGGAGCGCTGGGTTTGATAGAGATATTCTAGCTTTTGCTCTTTGTTAAAGGCTTGAATTTTATCTTTGATTTGATCTGTGTTTAGGCCGGAGTCCTCAAGTCCTCTTTGATAAATCTGTTCTTCAGTCATAAGGCGCTCGTAAGGCTCTAAAAAGATGACCGCTTTAGCACCACCTTCAGGGATGTCTTTATTCTTTTTGTTTTGCGTGTAGGCGAGATTGTAACACTCGGAAAAGACGTTGTTTCTCTCCGCGATCATTTGCTCTCTTCTTTCGGGAAACACCGTCCGCAGTCCACCTCGAGATAGGTCGCGGAACCGGATGTGAAAACCGAGGAAGGACATTCCTTTCATGAAGAAAATAGCGTAGGGGAGCTCAGGAAATTTGTCTTTTCTGTCAAAGGGAAGATGATCGAGATAAGCAGGATCTAAGCGAAAGGAGAAAGCAGTCTTATTGTTGCGATAGTAATTGGTTTTGAGCGTATGCTCGATCATATTCATTCCTTGCTTCAGGATGTTTTTTCTTCGGGCATCATTCAGAAGATTACCTGTATCGAGGTTGTCGACAAGCTGATTAAATTCATCTCTGATTCTTTCATATTCTTTGAGGTTCGGACTTGCGGGATTAAATTTGGCATCAAAAGCCTGGATGAGTTTGACAGTTAACTCAGGATGTCTGCATAGCCCCTCTTCGATGTGGTTTAAAGCATACATGTTGATGTCGACATGGACAAGCGCTTGATGGATGAAGTAAGTGATTGCTTTGATGAGGTTAGCCTGATTACCCGTGAGCAATCCTGTTTCGACAAAGGCATCTTCGACCGCACGCATCCCCTCAAAGTACTTGAAAGTGACAAGCTCTTTTAAAAAATCCTGGATATCCGCTTCTTCCCATGCTGCTTTGCCTTTCATTCCGTGAAGCCCAAGAGACATGAGCAGAATATTTTGTTTTCCGTAAGGATCGATGTAAGCCGCATTCACGCGCTTGATCTCAAGCCCGTGACGATGGACCACTTCGGCGAGCCGATAAAGGAAGTTGTATTTGGGAACATTGCGCCAGGCAAAGACGATTTGGAGCGAAGGCGCCTCTTTTTTTCCTTTCCAATCTTCTCTTTCTCTGACCTCATACTGGCAGTTATCTCGAGACTTTGCGCGAAAGTACATATCAAGTGCAAGAGCGAGACGCTCCGGCGTCATCGCTTTTAAAAACAGCGGGCTTAAGGAGGCGATCAATGTCTTTACATCGTTTTCCGTCACCTCAGGATTCCGCGCCTGGACTTGAGCGATGATCTCTTTTTCAGGGGCGGGGAGGGCATGGCCCTCCTTCTCTACGTAATCGCTAAACAAGATGCGAGTAATGCGAAGGGGCGCTTTAACCCCAGGAAAGGGTGGAGGCTCATTCGATACAAAAGAGCGGTAGTTTTTAATCCCATACGTTTTGTAGTGCTTGAGGACGCGCAGGTCTGCATTCGGGCTGTCGAGGCTGAGTGTGTAAGCCATATTTTTGAGGTGAAGGTTAGAGAAATAATCGTTCAAATTGAAGCCCATCAGGCTATAGACAATGAGAAGAATGCTCTCTTTATCGACCTCTTCAAAGAAACTTGGCGGCATGTGCTTTTCAATCCAAGAGTAATGCTCTTCAAAACGCCCGCTTTCCCTCTGAATGGCTGCTTGCAGCTGCTCTTTGGATAGCCGATGGCTTTCATGGGGGTTATTCATATGCGCTCCTGAATCGTCACATTTAAGTAACTTATTTCTAAGTGATTACGTTCATTTTTAGTTGTTGCTCTTTCTGTTTCCATTGATATCATAGTAAATATTTTCCTTGCATGCAAAATTTAAAAGTTGTGTTCTTTGTAATATTTAAATTTTAAACTTAAATTCAGTGATAATTGTTTTTGTATAATTAAAATTTAAAACCATCTCATAATTAAAATTAGTTTATTTTTAATCTATATTTGTTATAATATTTATTAAATAATTTAGATATGGTTTATTTATGATAGATTTAATTGGAATAATTAAAGGTTTTTTTGTTGGCGATGATGTTTCAGAAGAAATCGTTGTATTAGGTAATCCTCTGGAAAAGAACGATCGGCCATTAGAATCACCTATGCATAGGAACTCTGAGAGATGCGTTTTTTTAGCAAATTCATTAAAGCATTTTAGAGATGATTTAATTTTTAATTATAAAAACCAAAATGATGCTTTCAGAAAGTACGAAAGTCTTGACAAAGAGCTTAAAGAAATCATTGCACGATCGGTATGGATTTCCTGTTTTCAACCTTGTGAGTCCGGTTTTGGAGAGAGAGTTCTGAGGAGCAACCCTCGATTTTTATTAGAGTGTCAAAACGCTTCGGGGATGGATTTGCTAAATCAAATGATTAGTCATTTTGAGGCAAAAAGCTTTCTGTATAAAGCTTGCGACAAATTGAATCTATTTATCTTAAGTTTCGAAAGTTCTGTTACGAGGGAAAATCAACTCGATTTGTTTAATTCGCTGCCTGAATATCTCCGCAACCAGTTGATGTTTACGGTCTGGTATGAACATGGGGGAAAAACGAATGAAAAATTTGGGTATTGGGGATATGGTGGAGATCAAATCAACAAGGATCCTTCTGTTTTAACACCTTATTTGCTCAGAAATTACCAAGAACAATTATTAGATAAAGCTAATTACTCCTTGTTTTCAGGTCTTGAAAAATACAGTAAGCTAAGAGCAGTTCCTTCTTTACCTGTTTCCACATCTATCCCTATTTCCACTAATCCTCAGAAAGTTTCAAAAAAGAGAGTGGCGATGTTTTCTGCTGAGATGTCGGGTGTGATTTCAGCAGGTGGGCTTGGTCCTGCAGTTGCGGGTATGGCACGGGGCTATGGGTGTGAATGGGTGCGTGTCATTTTACCAAAATACGACACCATCAATCCCAAAATTGAGATGAAAGAAAAAGCGAAATATCAGATCAATCATTATGGCAAAATACATAAGGTCTTTAAAGCAAAAATCAATGGTCTGAGATGTTATTTCATCGAGGATCTCGAGCATTTTAAAATCGGCTATAATGCAGAAGGCAAACCTAATAAAATTTATGACGCACCAAGCGATCTTGCGGAAAAAAGAAGGTGGCTTCATTTCCAAGATCATTGCGCCGAACTGGCTTTCCAACTGAGTCGGAAACAAAAAAATCCTATTGAAGTGATCCATGTTCATGATGCGCAGACAGCATTGATTCCTAAACTGATATGCGATCGACATCATTTGGATTGGAAGAAAGGAAATACGCCTGCAACGGTGTTCAGCGTCCATAATAACCTCTGTCCAATGCATTTCGATTATCCAGAAGCGCAAAAAGCATTGACTGAAGTCGGAATCGAAGAAAGACCGCTAACAGCATTTATTGAAGGAGTTCAATCTTCTGAGATGATTGTGCCTGTTTCTAAGCAGTATGCGCATGAGTTCCAAACGCAGAGATTTGGCAATGGGATGGAGCGTTACACAAGAATAGCGGCAATGGAAGGTAAGGTCGTAGGGATCACAAATGGAAATGCAGAGGGTTGGAATCCTGAAAAAGATGCACAGCTGAAGAATTGGAAGACTTTAGAGAATGTCTCGATGGATTTAACCTATGGGCCTTCTGACCCACTCCTGCCTCAGAAACTCTTAGCTATCCGTGGGGAACTTGTTGCCTATTTAAAATATCATTTTCAAGCGGAATTTGATCCTGAAAAACCCATTTTCTTCTATGTCGGACGCTACGACTCCTATCAAAAAGGGATAGATAAATTGCCGTTTATCCTAGAAGAAGTTCTTCGACAAGGAGGGCAATTCATTTGCATCGGATCAGATCCTGATGCAAAGGCTGAGCAGTTTTTGCGGGCTATGGAAGCAAAAATGGAAGAGCTGCAGCGCAAAGGGGTATTGATCATCCGCGACTACAAACGCCCTGATGATCGCTATTATTGGCAGCAAGGCAATACATCCGATCTAGACACTTCGGGTGTTCAAGGGTTTGGCAGTCTTTTGCGGGCGGCTGTGGATATTGCTGTATTTGCTTCAATCTTCGAACCTTGCGGACTTGTCCAAGGGGAAATGCATCGAATGGGAAAAAAGACTCTCACTACAAATGTGGGGGGGTTTGTCGATACTGTGTTCACTTCAGGTCCTCATGCAAATGGATACCGTTTTGAAAGACATGAATGGGAATCTAAAGAACAATATGAAGCGATCCGCGCGAGCATTCAACAGGTGGTCCAAGATGCTAAGGCCATGCTAATATCTCTTTATCAAGGAGATATAGGTGAGTCGAACCCGTACATTGAGCAAATGCGCCGCATAATGCGCAATGCATTGAAAGCAACCTGGACCTCTACATTTGATGGTTCTTTGAGTCCTAGTGAGTCTTACAACCTTGTCTATAGCAAAGCGGTAAGCAATTTAAATAAACGAGGATCTGTCTTTGCAGATGTATTCCCACTTAGGATTAATTGAGTTTTTTTATGAGTGTTAATTCTTTTAAAGATCAGGCACGGCATCTAAGAAGCAGTTCCGTATTCGATGTAGATAAGATGGAAGATCAGCCTCTTACACTCTCTCCTTTATTTGCAAAATCAATCCTAAAATTCGCCGCGTGCTCTTCTGCAAGCTTTAACAATGATGAGGATTGGGTAAAACCATTTAATTACCATTTTGTGAAACCTTTTCAAAACAAGATTTTCTTGCCGGTAGGAAATGTCCGGTCTCATGATTATTGTTTTTTCAGCGAAGAAACCGGTCTAAAGGTATCCGTTTTTGAAAATAGCCGCGAGGTCATTGTCGCTTTTGGCGCTTTTAACTCAGGCCATACGGAATTACCTGAAGAAAGAAGGGAACCGGTGGCTAAAAAGCAAATTGAGACGATCAAGGCCAACCTCATGGGAGAAACTCCTTGCCTTTATGAGACAGCAAAAAAAGTGGTCACACTTTTGCTTCGACACCCAAAATTTGACGGGAAAAAATTTTCTGTTTGCGGGCAGTCTTTTGGGGGAAGTATAGCGGAATATGTCGGCTTAAGCTTGCGAATTGATGCGTATTGTTTTAATTCTATCATGCTTGGAGCAGGCTTGAGCAAGCAAATTCCTGAAAAAAACAAACGAGAGGCTTGTGAGTTCATTCGTATCATTTCTGTGGAAAACGATTTTGCTTCAGACTTAATCGATGCTCGACCCCATTCGTTTTTAACGTCAATGCTGGGTCTGCCTTGTCATTTTGGCTGTAGATTTGTACTGCCTTCTGCATATTCTTCCATGGTTGAGCGTCATATATATATGATGGGTAGTCTGATGCATCATTTAGGATATGATGTGCGCACACGAACATCTGCACTCCCAAGTCACGCTATCTTATCGGAAACTCTTTCTTACGAGGCTCTTTCAAATAAATTGACCAAGGTCAAAAAAGCGAATTTACTTTTAGCTAGATTTCTTAAATCCTCAAAGAATGAAAAGTTACGAAAAGTTTTAAAAAAGATACAGAAGTTAAATCCTGAGGCGTATGCATTTTTATGCTTTGCTGTTTGGCGAAGTTTAGGGAAAAGAGATTGTGGTGACCCGCAATGGGGTGAAAAACGATTACTGGAAGATCCAAAGATTCTTGGTGCAATTTTAAATTCCAGGGGTTTTTCTTTTATTTATGATTTAACCAAGTTTTATGAATTTATTATTTTTGTTTTCGAATTAATTCCAAAAGAAATTTTTATTTCAAAGCTCCCTACATTTGCTGTTGAACAACTCACGAACAACGTGCGCACTAAAATGGGACTGAGCGATTTTAAAATCGATAAAAAAGATCTAGGTTTATTCATTTCAAAATTATATGTGTTTCTCTCCGATCAATTAGAAAACGGGCTAAAAAAGATAGCAGAAGCATCTATTGCTGATGCGAAAAAGGATTATCAAATCCTTCCTAAAGAGCATCTTTTAGCGACGCGCTTTAATGCTGCTTCCTCTGCTGCAAAACGTATCCTCATTGCTTCTGTTGAATATTTAGGAGTTTTAAAAGTAGGTGGTCTTGCAGAGGCTGTGCGCGAAATGGCATCTGGGCTAAGAGAACAAGGACATCAAGTGACACTAATCCTGCCGAAGTATGAAAAGTTCCCTCAAGATGCGACAAAAGCAGTCTTCCAGTCGATTCAAAAAACGGAAATGGTTGCGGAGCATTTTTTCGATGGAAAAAGAAAAGACGCTTTGTTCCGTGGAAAAGTCGGAAATGTCGATACGCTTTTTCTGGAACAGGAAAAATTGAAAAACGATGAGAAAGATTTATTTGAATTAGGAACGAGGGGGATTTATAAAATCGCCGGAGATGATGCGCATGCGACGCAATTAAAAGAGCGATTCGCCTATTTTGGAAGTGCTTTAGCAGCTTTTATTTACCAGATGAGAGACCATTTTGATGTTGTGATTTTTAATGACTGGCATGGGGCACTTGCCATTCATTTGGCTGTGAGCCGTTATTTTAACGCCTGGAGAAATGCAGAAATTCCCGCTCTTGTTTATGTCTTCCACAACAATGGATATGCCGCACAGGGTATTTTAGATGGCCATTCCAAACCTTTATTTCAGAAGTTGGGTGTGAATGCAGATTATCTGAACGTTACCGAGCAGAGCTTGCGCTTTGCAGATCATTGCTGCACCGTTTCTCCTTCTTATGCCGTCGAAGTGCAAGGAAGAGAAGGGAATGGTCTAACAGAGCAGATGAGAAAAGTAGCGGCTCAGGGAAAGCTGACCGGCATTCTTAATGGCGCCAATCCCCAAGCGTTCAATCCCGAGACAGACCCGGTTCTTATGAATTGGAAAGATCCAGAAACTGGATTGGCTCATCCCCTCAATTATGGCGCAGAGAGCAACATCCTTGAAAAAAAACAGGAAATTAAGCTTCAGCTTCAGAAATGGCTACGAGTTTACCATCCCGAATTTATTGAAGAGTTCAGCGTTGATGTCACAAGAAAGAACGTACTTCTTTTCGTGGGACGCTTCGACTCTTCTCAAAAAGGATTGGAGAAATTTAGATTAGCGATGCACGCCGCCAAGAATCAAGGAGCGACGCTCATCATCATGGGTAGTTATAGCACAGATGATGATGTCTTGGCGCGGAAAATAATTGCGGATCTGAGACACGAAGCGGCGGCATTAAAAGGAAAGGATTGGGGAGGCGTATTAATTTTAGAAGACAAGGTAAACGCGCTGAATAAATATGACTTCCAGCAGGGGACGATCGATGGCATTCCGGGAATAGGAAGCTTGTGCAGGGCGATTGCGACTTACGGATTTTTTCCCTCCAAATATGAACCTTGCGGCCTCGTCCAGTTTGAAATGTGGTTATTTGCCTGTTTGGTGATTGCAAGCGGCGTCGGTGGTTTTGCAGATACCGTGTTTTCGAATGGGGAAGAGGACACTTTTAACGGTTTTACCTTTAAACGCCACGATCAGTGGGACTCACCGGAGCAAGATGCTGAGATCCAAAAAACGATAGAGAGAGCATTAATTTATTGGGATTCTCTAGGGGTCAACAAGCAACAAGAGATCATGCGCAAAGTCCTCCAAAAAGCGCGCGCATCCGGCTGGACATCTCCCTTCAACCCTCAGGGCATTTCGGCGATCTCTCAATATGAGCGTGTGCTTGAAACAGCGCGTTTAGCCTCGAAAAGGCGCGTTGAACTCGTACCTATTTCGACTTAAGCAGGCGAAGTGAATTGAGGCCGACGATGACGGTTCCGCCCTCATGCATGATGACGGCAAGCCAGAGGGGAACCAGGCCTAGCAGAGCGGGCGTTGTCGCAAAGAGGATGACAACAAGCGCAAGGGCGATGTTCTGCCTGACGATGGTTTGGGTCTTTCGCGATTTGTGAATGAGCCAGTCGAGCAGGGAAAGATCGTCGTTGAGAAAAACGATATCGGAGGCATCGACGGCGGTAGCGCTTCCAATCTTTCCCAAAGAAATGCCGACAGTAGCGCGCGCGAGGGCCGGAGCATCGTTCACTCCATCCCCTACCATGATCACTCCTTCCTTTTCTGCAAATTCTGTCACTTTGGCAAGTTTATCTTCCGGACGCATATTTGCATAGACCTCGCTGATGCCCACGCTATTTGCAACGGCTTTGGAGATGTCTGCGTGGTCTCCTGTAATAATCATCGGTGTAAGTCCTGTATCCCTCTTTAAGCGTTCCACCATGGAAATGGATTCGGGACGCACAGTATCGATAAAGTGAAATAGGAAGACGGTGTTTTCAACGAGAAGAAGTGTACTCATGTGCCCTTCTTTTTGAAGGCTTTGGCCCACCAATGATGCAGGAATCTTTTTTGCGATGAACTCGGCATGTCCAATGGCAACGGGGGAAGGTTTGCCGCGAAGAGTGACTGTTCCCTCGAGACCATAGCCGTGTACAGCGTTGAACTCGGTTAATTCTAACGGTTTAATCGATTTATCTTTTGCCATAGCAATGATGGCTTCAGCAATAGGGTGTACGGCATTGCGCTCGAGGGCATAAGCAATGCTCAGCGCTTCTTCCAGAGTGCACGGCTGTTCGTGAGTTGGAAACAGAGGCGCAATACTCACGCAGCTGAGTTTTCCTGTGGTCAACGTCCCTGTTTTATCAAAAGCGATTCTTTTACATTCAGCCAGAGCATCTAGAATCACCCCGCCTTTGAGAAGAATCCCTTTACGAGCGCAGGAACTGATGGCGCTTAAATAGGCCGTTGGCGTGGCAATGATGAGAGCGCAGGGGGAAGCGGCGATCAGGAAGGCGAGAGCGCGGTAAATTCCTCCTTCAGGACCAAAATAAGGCATCGAAAAAAGAAGAGGGATGGTGATGGCAAAAAGGAGAAAGAGAGAAATGATAGTGAGCGCATAGACTCTGCTAAAGCGTTCGAGAAAGCGTTGTAACTTGGGCTTTGCTTCTTGCGCTTGGGTGATGAGCTGGATGATGCGGGAAAGTGTGGAATCGGCGCTAGTTCGCGTCACTTCCATCGTCAAGGTTCCATCGAGGTTGCGAGCACCTGCTTGAATTTCATCCCCTATCTTCTTGGGAACGGGATGGCTCTCACCGGTTAAGTGGACAAGATTGACGAATGAGCTGCCCTCAACAACAATTCCATCCAAGCATACAATCTCTCCAGCCTTAATGAGAACGTGGGCTCCGACGGGGATCTCTTTGACTGCTTTATCGTGCAAGTTACCGTCGGATTCGATGACACATCCGAAATGGGGAGATAAACGATTTAAATGCAAAAGAGCGCCCTTGGTCTTATTGGTGACCATATTTTCCATTGCGTAAGAGAGCTCGAAAAGAACGAGAAGAAGCGCTCCTTCCATTCCACTACCGATGATTACGGATAGAAGTGCGGCTAAAGTCATCAGCACGTCGATATTGATGTCCAGATTTTTGATGTCGTCTATAGAGCCTAAAAGCGCGGGAGTTCCCGAAAAGAAGTAGACGAGTAGCAGGAAAAGATTCGAGAGGGTGGTGTTAAAGAAAGAAGCTGTAAATGCGCTGAGAAGAAGAAATGCGGAAAAGAGAGCGATTTTTAGCGAGAGATTTTTCCCCCAGACTCTGGACGTTGGAGTGAGAAAAGGACTGATGCTTTCTTCTTTTCCCGAGGCAAAAAATTCATCAAAAATAAAAGGGGTAGAAGTCATGGGAGCAGCCGGATTAAGAAATAAATGGAGCCGGCAACGGTTCCTGCGATAGCAAGGTTCCACACCACGCTACTTAACCAAGAGTTGCCTTCGCGCCGAGAAGTGAGCACGGATGAGGCGGCGATCACAAGGGCTGCCGCAAGGGGAAGTCCAAAAGAGGCAAACCCCCATTGCCCGAATAAGCAAACAGCGGCAGCGACAAGAGTTCCGCACAAGGCGCCAGCCGCTTGCTTCAGCGGATGTTCATAAACTTCCAAAGAAAGCCCAAGTTCCTCTTCAAGCATGACGCGGAGCAAACGGTTGTCATCTGCCATGAGGACATCGATGACTTCCTCGAGAAGTTTCCCTCTTAAGCCCTTAGCAAAGTACATTTCCGTTAGTTCCAGCTTTTCTTGGGCGCGATGGTGTTCAATCTCCCAGCGCTCTTCTTCGATTAAGCGGTGCAGTCTTTCGATGCGTGACCAACCGAGCAAGGCGCTGCGCGCTGTTTTCCAAAGGAGCCAACCTGCAGAAAAAAGTACAAGCACACTAAAGGTTGTGCTTAGTGACAAGAAATGAGAAAGGCAAACCCAAAGGATGAGAAGGGCAAGCGCTGTTTCTTTTGATGCATCCCCCGCAGAGGCAAATGATCCCGGCATTTCTGTCCCATGGATTTCTGCAGAAGCCATTGCCCCTTTTGTCCTAGCTTCTTTAAGATGCTCGACTACCGATTTTCCACGGAAGTGTTCGGACGTGTCCATTTATCCCTCTTGCAATAGATGGGTGAGCAAGCGGATCATATCGAGGTAATCTTGGACGGCCATGACTTCTCGAATAGAATGCATCGAGAGTTGCGGGCAGCCGATGTCGACAGTATTGATTCCTGTCGTTTTGGCAACAATAGGGCCGACTGTACTCCCGCAGGGAATGTCGGAACGGCACACATAGTGCTGACAAGGAAGGTTGAGCTTCTGGCATGCGTGAACAATCACCGCAGAAGAAAGTGCATTCGAAGCGTACTTCTGGTTGGCGTTATGTTTGAGGACAATCCCTTTGCTCATCAGAGGAATGTGCTGTGGCTCATGCTTTTTTTTGTAGTTGGGATTGAGCGCATGGGCCATGTCGATGGAGACACAAAGTGACCTGTTCTTTAGGAGTAAAGCTTCTTCTTGATTGATTTTTAGACTATGGTTGATTCTTTGGAGAACGTCGCTTAAGAAAGGGGATTCCGCCCCTTCTTTGCTCGAAGAGCCAATCTCCTCATTATCCAAGAAGAGCCCAATTTGTAAGACGTGATCGGAAGGTTTTTCAATCATCCCTAAAGCCGCCAGAGAACTATGAGCGCTAGCGAGATTGTCGATCCGATAGGATGCGATCATTTCATTTTCAAGTCCCACGCTGCGAGCGAGTTCATGGGAGACGAGAAAGAGCTCAAAAGAGAGTAAAGAGTGGAAGGACAAATGGCGGCGCAGAAGCTTTTCCAAAACTTCCAAAGGAGCATTTTTTTCATCTGAAAGCCCAACAATTGGACAAAGATGCTCTTGCTTATTTAGGTGCAGCCCCTTTTCGTTCACCTCTCGATCAAGATGGATGGCCAGTTGGGGGATGAAAAAAATAGCGTCGTCCAAATGGACGAGCTTTTCTTCGGGGTGACCTGCACTATTTGTAACAACAACGCGCCCTGCAAGCACTAGATCGCGGTTGAGCCACGAGCTGAGCAGAGGAGCACCATAAACTTCGACACCGAATTGAATCATATTTGCCGCTGAGAAAGATGGCAACGGTTTCAACTTAAGCGCAGGGGAATCTGTATGAGATGCCAGGATGATTGCGCGCTCGGGCGTTTTTTGAGGCAGGCAAAAGGCGCATAGAGCTCCGCCTTTTGTGACGAAGTATTTTTTCCCTGGCTCCAAATGCCACTTTTCCTCTTCATTCAGAGGATGGAATTCGCGGATCGCTAAACGCTCGCTGATCTCTTTAACCGCATGCCAGGATGTCGGTGAAGCATCCAGAAATGCTTTGAAGTCTGTTAAAATATGCGACATCGTTTTCTCCTTAAATGGGAGTATACCCAAGGTGATTGAAAATTTGGATTTAAGACCGAGCCAAAGCCCCGGGATTGGACGATCGAATCTATACCCAACGTGATGAAAATTTGGATTTAAGACCGAGCCAAAGCCCCGGGATTGGACGATCGAATCTAGCCCCTATTTCTAATAGTGGCGACGATTCGATCGCGCCAATCGCGGGAGCTTTCGCTTCGGTCC
>Ga0070741_10004317_pt1 | contig 33339 bp, 38 predicted proteins | sample Coa_R1_4_FD_66440 | JGI IMG/M metagenome (GOLD analysis project Ga0070741, IMG submission 66440) | Surface soil microbial communities from Centralia Pennsylvania, which are recovering from an underground coalmine fire - Coalmine... | ecosystem: Environmental > Terrestrial > Soil > Unclassified ... | reverse complement strand
CGCGCACTTTGCGACGGCGGTCCCGACTACAGGGAGGGATGGCTGGATCGCCATAAGGCGAGACAGACACAATCCCTCTCTCTCCGCCAAATCAAAACGGGGGCTCAGCGCCCCGTTTTTCGTTCTACTCAAGGGGACCGCTATTTGTCCTGCTTGTGCTTCAGGCGGCGGGGCTTCGTGGTCGCCTTCTCGTGCGCTAAGTCGCATGGTCGTTGTCCTCCCGGCCGCTGCCATGAATGCCATCTTCATCACCGAAGATCTCGTCATGCAGCAAGTGTAACGTTCACGAATCCGCCGCGTTGACGCCCGAGACGCCGTTTGCCGGCGTCCGGATATTCGATGCCGCTCGCCATGCAACATCGCCTTCGGCGGGTAGGATAATGTCGCGAACAAGCTGCAAACATGCACGGGAGGAAGACAATGAAAAAACGATCCGCGCTTCGCTCCGATCGGGGTTCTTTGCTCGCAAGCCTGGTGCTCGTGTGTGCTGTCCTGCCCGTTGGCTGCACCAGCCCTCCTCCGGCCGATCCCTATTGCAGCTATGCGCCGCTGGCCTCCGGCGCCGACGTGAAATCCGGGCAAGGCGCTCTCGAGGCGGACGGGACCACCGATGCCTATTTCTACGTCGTCGACGCGAACGGCAAGCAGATCGGCTACGCATCCCTGGGGAAGACTCTCGGCCTGGATCCCGGACCGTATCAATTGAAGGTCAACGAGAGCCCGCACCCCGTGACAGTGGCGAAAGGAATGCTGACCAAGTGCGCGACCGGGACGCTCAAGGTGAGCGGAGCGACTCCCGAGTACTACTACGTATACGATGCCGGCGGCCGGCAACTGCACTACGAAATGCTCGGCAAGGCGGCTTCGCTCATTCCCGGAACCTATCGCGTCAGGTTGAACAACTCCGAAGCGCCCGCGGAAGTGAAACCCAACCAGACGACCGAACTCAAGAGCGGAACGGTGGTCGTGCACGGCGGCACCGACGAGTACTACTATGTATTCGACCCCCTGGGCAAGCAGCTCGCCTACAACCATCTGGAGAAGTCCCTGGGCCTCTTCCCGGGTACTTACGGGGTCAAACTGAACAACAGCGAAACGAAGGCGAATATCGTCGCGGAGCAGATCGCCGAGCTGAAATCGGGAACGCTGCGGGTCAAAGGGTCGACGGACGACTACTACTACGTCCTGGACTCCCTCGGGAAGCAACTCGGCTACCAGGGCCTCAACAAGCCCATGGCTTTCTTCCCCGGAAGCCTTCGCGTCCAAGTGAACAAGAGCGAGGCGACCGCCACGCTCTCCGCGGCGCAGACCGTGGAACTGGAGACCGGGAGCTTGACCGCCTCCGGTGCCGGCGCCGATTACTATTACGTCCTCGACAAGGCCGGCAATCAGCTCGGCTATAACGGCGTCAACAAGGCGCTGGCGTTTTTCCCCGGCGGCTACGCCGTAAAGGTCGGGCAAGACACGCGTGCCGCCACGGTTGCCGCCGGACAGACGACTACGATCAAATTCTGATTCATGCCGACCGTCTTTCTCACGCATCCGCCCGAAGAGCTGAAAAACTATTACGGAGAGAAAGCACTCGCCGGACTCAAAGCGCTGGCAAGCGTGCGCCTGAATCCGAAGGGGCGAGACTTGAGCACTCGCGACATGATCGACGCCGCGCGCGCCATCCGAAGGTGATCGCCACTGCGCACATCGGCGGCCTCACCCCGCAGGCAATCGGGCACCAGTCGCTCGAAACCGTCGCCCAGGTCGCCGACTTCATCAAGGGCCGCACTCCCGAAGGCGCGGTGAACGGCGAGCGCGCAGCCAGACTGGTGCGGATGCGCAGCCGGTAAAAGCAGGACTCAGGACTCGGGACGCAGGACTGAGGGCTGAGTAAAACCGTGAATGTCGTAACTGCCCGACACCGTCGGACAGTCCGGCATTCGAGATTAGGTTTCGGAATGACACAAGGTTAGGCTGACCCTGAAGCTTCTTCCGGTCGTTTTCACGACCTTCACGGCATTCACGTCATTCACGCGATTCACAGCCTTCCCCCGTTCCGATGACACGAAAAGCAATTCAGCGCAAGATTGCCCCGTTCGAGCGGGGGGAGACTCGATAAATGGATGAACCGTCCGGCGCAGCCGAGCCGGCTGCGGCCCGCGGCCGCTGGTGGCAGCTCGCCGTCGGCGTGATCTGCATGTGCATGATCGCCAACCTGCAATACGGCTGGACGCTGTTCGTCAATCCGATCCAGGAAAAGTACGGCTGGACCAAGGCGGCCATCCAGGTCGCCTTCAGCGTCTTCGTGCTGCTGGAAACCTGGCTGGTGCCCGTCGAGGGCTATCTGGTGGATCGCTTCGGACCGCGGCCGGTGGTGCTCGCGGGCGGCGTGCTGTGCGGCGTCGCCTGGGTCCTGAACTCGGTGGCCGGCACCCTGCCCGCGCTCTACTTCGCGGCGGCGATCGGCGGCATCGGGGCGGGCGCGGTCTATGGCACCTGCGTGGGCAACAGCCTGAAGTGGTTCGCGGAGCGCCGCGGACTGGCGGCCGGACTGACGGCCGCGGGCTTCGGCGCCGGCTCGGCGCTGACGGTGCTGCCCATCACCGCGATGATCAAGACCCAGGGTTACGAGGCGACGTTTCTCCTTTTCGGGCTGCTGCAAGGCGGCGTGGTGGCGATCCTCGCCCTGTCCCTGAAGGCTCCCTACCATGGGTCGGTGGGGCTTGCCGCGCAGCGCGCCGCCTTGTCCACCGCGCGCCAGTACGCGCCGCTGGAGATGGCGCGCACGCCGGCATTCTGGGTCATGTACGCGATGTTCGTGATGATGGCCGCGGGCGGCCTGATGGCGACCGCGCAGCTCGCTCCCATCGCCAGGGACTTCAACGTCGCCGACATTCCGGTGAGCATCCTCGGCCTGACGCTGCCGGCGCTGACCTTCGCGCTGTCCATCGACCGCGTGCTCAACGGCCTGACGCGCCCGTTTTTCGGCTGGCTGTCGGATCGCATCGGCCGCGAGAACACCATGTTCCTCGCCTTTGCGCTGGAAGGCGTGGGCATCGTCCTGCTCGGTCATTTCGGCCGCGACCCGCTCTGGTTCGTCGTGCTCTCGGGCCTGGTGTTCTTCGCGTGGGGCGAGATCTACAGCCTTTTCCCCGCCACCTGCTGCGACATTTACGGCACCCGCTTCGCCACGGCCAACGCCGGACTGCTCTACACCGCGAAGGGTACCGCTTCGCTGCTGGTGCCGCTGGCGAGCGTGATGGCGACAGGCAGCGGCGGAGGCTGGCAGCAGGTGTTCGTCGTGGCGAGCGTGCTCAATTTCGCCGCCGCCGCGCTGGCCCTGGCTGCGCTCAAGCCGCTGCGCGCGCGCATGCGCGACAGCAGCGCGGTCGCAGCCGGAACTGCGCGGCTCAGCCGAACCTAGCGAAGTCCTGCAAGCCGCGCGATTCACGGTTATCCTCGCGTCCGTTCAACAGATCGTCTGGAGTCGGGAATGAAATTCGCAGTGGTCGGCGCCGGCGCCATCGGCGGCTATCTCGGCGCGAAGCTCGCGTTGTCCGGCGAGCCGGTCACCTTCATCGCCCGCGGCGCCAACCTCGCCGCCCTCCGCGGCGGCGGCATGAAGCTCGTCCTCGAGGACGGCTCCGAGCAAATCGCCCGCGAGGTGCGCGCGTTCGAGCATACAGGCGAGGTCGGGCCGCAGGATGCGATCCTGCTCGCCGTCAAGGCTCACCAGGTCGCGGCGGTGGCGCCGCAATTGGAGGCGCTGTGCCACGAGCAGACCATGATCGTGACCCTGCAGAACGGGATACCGTGGTGGTATTTCCAGAGCCACGGCGGTCCGCTGCAGGGCCGGCAGGTCCAGTCCGCCGACCCGGACGGCAGCATCGGGCGGCACATCGATCCGCGGCGCATCATCGGCTGCGTGGTGTACCCCGCCGCAGAGCTGGTTTCGCCGGGCGTGGTGCGGGTCGTCGAAGGCAACCGCTTCACGCTGGGCGAGCTGGACGGCAGCACCACCGCGCGCATCCAGGCGTTGTCGGAGAGCCTCGCCAAGGCAGGCTTCAAGGCGCCGGTGATCGCCGACATCCGCAGCGAGATCTGGCTCAAGCTGTGGGGCAACCTCAGCTTCAACCCGATCAGCGCGCTCACCCACGCCACCCTGGTCGACATCTGCCGGTTCCCGCTCTCGCGCGCGCTCGCCGCCGCCATGATGACGGAAGCGCAAGCGGTGGCGGAAAAGCTCGGCGTCACGTTCCGCGTTTCGCTGGAAAAGCGAATCGCGGGCGCGGAGCGCGTCGGCGCGCACAAGACCTCCATGCTGCAGGACGTGGAGCACGGCAAGCCGATCGAAATCGAGGCGCTGGTCGGCTCCGTGGCCGAGCTGGGGCGCATGACCGGCATACCCACGCCGCACATCGACGCGGTGTACGCCTGCGCGAGCCTGCTGGCGAAAACGCTCGCCTCGCAGCGCGGACGCCTGCGCGTAGAGGCAATCGACTGATATCTTTCTCGGGTACAAAAACCTATGGGTACGACACCTCAGACCCTGAACGAACTGCTCGCCGCCGGTGCGCATAACGCTGCCGCAATCGGCGCCCCCGGGCGCAAGCCGCTCGCTTATGGCGCGCTGCGAGCTTTCCTCGGCGAGACGGTGCAACGGCTCAACGCCCTCGGCGTTGGACGCAACGAACGCGTCGCGATCGTACTCGACAACGGACCGGAGATGGCGGTGTGCTTCCTCGCGGTCGCCTCGACCTGTACTGCGGCGCCGCTCAATCCCGCGTACAAAACCGAGGAGTACGAGTTCTATCTGGCCGATCTCAATGCAAAGCTGCTCATCGTCGAGGCGGGGAAGCATCTGCCGGCCATCGCGGTCGCCCAGCGCCTCGACATTCCGGTAGCGGAGCTGAGTCCGACGCCGGATGCCGGTGCGGGCACTTTCCGCATCAAAGTGCGCGCCAGCGATACCGTTGGCCGTGCCGCCGCGACCGGCGACGCGCAGCCGCAGGACATCGCGCTGGTGCTGCACACCTCGGGCACCACCTCGCGGCCCAAGATCGTTCCGCTGTCGCAGCGAAACATCTGCGCCTCCGCCGGCAACGTGCGCGCCACCCTCGCGCTGACCCCCGCCGACCGCGGCCTGAACATCATGCCGCTGTTCCACATCCACGGCCTGATCGCGGGTCTGCTGGCGCCGCTTTCCGCCGGCGGCGAAGTGTGCTGCACGCCCGGCTTCAACGCCCTGCACTTCTTCCGCTGGATGGCCGAGGTGCGGCCGACCTGGTATACGGCAGTGCCGACCATGCACCAGGCGATCCTCTCCCGCGCCGGTCACCACGCCGACGTCATCGGCAACAATCCGCTGCGCTTCATCCGTTCCTCCTCGTCGGCGCTTCCGCCCCAGGTGATCCGCGAGCTGGAGCAGACCTTCCGCGCGCCGGTCATCGAGTCCTACGGCATGACCGAGGCGGCGCACCAGATGGCGAGCAACCCGCTGCCGCCCGGAAAGCGCAAGCCCGGCTCCGTGGGGCTCGCCGCCGGGCCGGAAGTGGCGATCATGGACGAGAAGGGAAACCTGCTGCCGCCGGGCGCCACCGGCGAGATCGTCATCCGCGGCCGCAACGTGACCGCGGGCTACGAGAACAATCCCAAGGCCAACGACGAGGCGTTCACCAACGGCTGGTTCCGCACCGGCGACCAGGGAGTGATGGACGCCGAGGGCTACATCGCCCTCACCGGCCGGCTCAAGGAGATCATCAATCGCGGCGGCGAGAAGATCTCCCCGCGCGAAGTGGACGAGGTGCTGATGGACCATCCCGCGGTGCGACAGGTGGTCACCTTCGCCGTGCCGCACGACAAGCTCGGCGAGGACGTGGGCGCGGCGGTGGTGCTGCGCGAAGGCGCCCAGGCGACCGAGCGCGAACTGCGCGACTTCTGCGCGAAGCATCTCGCGGACTTCAAGGTGCCGCGCACCATCCTGTTCCTCGACGAGATCCCCAAGGGCGCCACTGGCAAGCTGCAGCGCATCGGGCTGGCGCAGAAGCTGGGCATCGCCGGTAAACGGTGACTGGCGATTCGTGATTGGTGACCGGTGAAAGCAAACCGTTGGTCGTTTGGCAGTTACCACTCACCGATTGAGAATCACGGCTTTTGCCCCCCGCGCGACAACTCCTCCGCCAGCGTCGACGCCGCGCGCGCCTCGATGCTTCCCGGGTACTCCTGTATCACGTGTTCGAGTGCGTCCCTTGCGCAGTGCTCATACTGCCTCGCTTTCGCCGGTTCCACGGCGCTTCGCGACAGCCGGAAGCAGTCCACTCCGAGAAAGAAACGCACCTCCTTCGTCCTCGGATGGTTCGGATAGTCCCGCAGAAAATTCTCTTCCTCGGCCGCCGCGCGAACAACCGCATTGCGGTCGGCTGCGGCGACGGCGCCCGGCCCGGATTTGACGGTTGCCCTGAAACCCTCGGCGAGGATGCGATACCGCGCCTCGGCGGCGTGCGGGCCATTGGGCTCCAGTTTCAGGTACTCGCGAAAGGCAGCCTGATCATAGCCGAACCGTCCGGGCGGTTCGGAATACGCCACCCGTACGCCGTACTCGGCGAGCCGCTTGATCAGCAAGCCGGCCAGCGGATTCTCCCCGCCGTGGGAAACCAGATCCTGGTCCAGCAGATCCACCAGATCCCCGACGCGCACGCCCAGCTTGAACAGCGCCTCGGCGCGCGCCTGCCGGCTCGACTCGGTGCGCGCGCTCTTTTCGTAGCCCGCGATTTCCGCCAGCATCGCTTGCGCAATCTCGGGATCGAGCACGGTATGGCAATGCGCCGGCCCCGGCGCTCCGGCGAGCGCGATGAGCGCGGCAGCCGTGGCGATCGACAGGAACCTCTTCATGCCAGCGCTCTCTGGTAGAACCACCACAGCCCCTGCGCCAGGATGAAGACGGAGGCGACGTTCACCATCGCCGGAAAGCTCCGCGCGCGCCGCAGCAGCGCGAGCGCCGGCAGCAGAAGGACCACGATCGCCAATTGGCCGAGCTCCACGCCGATGTTGAAGAAGAACAGCGACGCGACGAGGCTTCCCCGCTCCAGATCCATCTCGCGCAGAACGTTCGCGAAGCCGAAGCCGTGCACCAGGCCGAAAAAGAAGCTCACCACCCAGCGCCAGTCGTGCTTCCGCCAAGCGAGGTTCTCGACGGCGACGTAGACGATGCTGAACGCGATGCCCGCTTCCACCGCCCTGGCCGGCGGAGTCACGATGCCGAGCGCGGCCAGTGCGAGCGTGACGCTGTGGGCGATGGTGAAGGCGGTGACGATCTTTATCGCGTCGAGCAGCGTGGTGGCCGCGAGCAGCAGGCCGAGCAGGAACAGGACGTGGTCGTAGCCGGTGAAAATATGCACCACGCCGAGCGCCGCGAACTGGACGAAGACTTCGCCCAGCGTCTGCGGCGCGCTGCGGTAGACGGTCCCTTTCTGGAAGATGAACTGCTCGCTGCGTCCGCGATACGAAATCTTCGCAAGCGTTCGATGGTCGGCGCCGACTTCCATCAGCGGCTCGCAGCGAATCGTAAAATTCGCCGCCCCCGCCGCCGGAAAGCGCAGCCTGGCTTCGAGCAAGTCCTTCCCGTCGGCGCCGCGCGTCACCCGTAACGACTCCGCCTTCATCGGCAAGGCCTTGTCGTCCGCGGTGACGGAAATGTGCCTCGACAGGTACTCGACGACGCGGCGTTCGGACTGCATGAGCTCGTCCTGCTCGACATGCGCGTCGCGGTCGCGGTCCAGACCGAGCAGCAGATCCAGCTCGAACAGGTTGAGGCTCAACGCGACGGTCACGCCCTCGGCGCCGACTGCGATGTCGGCGTAGGCTACGTTGAGGGGATGGCTCGACGCCGGCCCGGCGGCCAGGAGGAGAAACGCGCACAGCGCCGACAGGGCACCGTTTCCAAACCAGGACCGGGCGTCAACGCCCGGTATGCGACTCATGCGCCTGTCGAAAGGCAAGAGCACCGGGATGCAGGGGAATCGCGGAAACCTGGGAGTTGGCCTTGGGCGCTTCGGGCAAGCGCTGCTGACCAAGCACGGCCGCCGCGCCCGCGATCGCGAAGGCCTTGTCTTCGGGGAAATCGTCCAGAACCACCAGAAGGTGACGCTCGAATTCCGCCAGCTTGCGCAATTCGAGCGGTCCTTCGCGCTCGAACGGCGGGCGTCCCGCATAGGCGACGCCCGCGGTCTGCATGTCGAGGACGGCGGCCGGCAACTGCCGGCTGCGCAACAACTGCACGACCTCACGCGCGCTCTTCGCCTGCGCTGAAACGGCGTGGCTCTCCGGCAATTCGGCGGCAAGGCGCGCGGCCAGTGCATCGGCCAGGCGGGAAGCTTCCGCGTCGGCGACGCTCGCCACCACGATCAGGTGCTTGCCCCGGTACGCGTACCACTGCCGGTAGGGCGAATGACCGGACAGCAAGGCCGCGCCGGCAATCGCCAGCGCGGCCTTCACGATGCGGCGGCGGATCATCGGACGAGCGCCTTGCGCTGCGTCACGCGACCGCGCTACTTGAAGACGTCCAGGTGCAGAACGTCGGTCACCACGTAGTTCGGCACGTCGACCATGTTGCTGATCTTCAGGTCGCACGCCACGCTGCAGAGGATATAGGCCTGCTCGCGCGACAGCTTGTGCTTCGACGGCGACTGCGGCCCGGTCAGCAGGTCGATCATCTTGAGCAGCGCATCGCGCGCCGCCAGGGTCGTGTCTTCGGACATGTTGGTGAGCTGCCCGAAGCGCGTGCCGTCGAGGTACTTGATCGGCGCCGCCATCTCGCCCTTGGGCTTCACCGGGATGCCCATGGTGGCCACGAAGCGCTCGGGCTCCAGGTCCTTGAGAATGCCGGCCACCGCCTTGCCCTCGATCTGCGGCCAGCGGATGTAGGCGGCCTGACCCTTGCGCACTTCCACTTTGACGGTGACCACCGCGTTCATCTCGATCGCGGTCCCGGAGACTTCGCCGTCGCCCTGCGCGAAGTGGGTATCGCCCATGGACAGCAGACAGCCCTTGACCCAGCACGGGAAGAGCAGCGTCGTGCCACGGACCATCTGCTTCACATCCGTATTGCCGCCGTTCTCGCGCGGCGGAATGGTGCGCAGGCAGCGCGCCGCGGCGCGCCCGCCCGGTCCGCACAGGTCGGCCGGCAGCGCGTCATGCGGCTCCGGAGGCAGCACGAAGCCGCCCGCTTTGCGCAACTCTTCCTCGCGCTGATAGGCGTTTTCGATCTCCGGCATGCCCAGCGCCACACCGATCGTGCCGGTAAACCCGTGCAAAGGCAGTTCCACGCCCGGCAGGTCGTCCGAGATCGCGTAGTAGACGCCGGTCGGCCGCTGCATGAGCTTCCAGTGGACGATGTAAGGATTGGGGAAAGCGTCGCGCAGGAAACCGAAACCGGGGACGATGATCGTGTAACCGAATCGATCGGGGGCCGGAATCACGTCCAGAACTGTCACCGCGAGCACGTCGCCGCGCTCCGCGCCGTTCACGAACAGCGGCCCGGTCAAAGGATGGACGAGATTCAGATTCGCCGCCGCGACCGTCTTGGGACCGGAGTCCCATTTGAAAGGCCCGTCCAGCGCGTCCCGCGTCTCGAAGATCACGGTGTCGCCGGGGTTCGCCGTCGCCGCGGGCTTGATGTCGGGATGCCACCGGTTGTGACAGGTGCCCAGCTTCTCTTCGGCGCACGGCACGGGCCATTCGTTCACCCGCGTGATCGGAAGGTAAATCGTATCGGCTGCCGCCGCTCCCGCGCCCGCCAGCGTCGATGCCGCCAACACCCCCCCTGCAAGCCACCGCATCAGTCCGGAACCGCTCAGATTCTCGTTCATGTTGAATTCCCCCTCCCGGATTGCTTGATTGATCGGACGAAACAGTCTTGCGCCTTACCCCTCTTTCTACGCTTGCATGCCGTTGCAATACACGGAATTCCGACGATCTTCAGAGACGCGAAAGATACTATGCCAAATCGCTAACCCATACAATTGCGCCGGCTTGGGCGAGATCCCATGGGGATTTTGCGCGCCGCAGAACGCAGGGGCTTGGTTGAAGCGCGAGCCTTGCCTGCTCCAGGACCGGGACTGATTCGTGCCCACTGCGGGATTGTGCACCACGCTCGAGGCGCACGAGCGACCCCAATACGGCTGGAAATTCGCGACGGTCGGGTGCCCGTAACGCCGCACGTCCTCGGACTTTTCTACCCCGGACTCGTGCAGCGTATGCGAGGGCACGTCGTGCCTCACGCTCCGGTTCGCCGATGCGTGCCGAAGCGAAGCACCCCGAGCGCCGACAGGCGCTTCATTGCGTCAGAAAACGAGCCGCACACCGGTGAAGACGGCGTTCTCCGTCGTTTTCTTCAGTTGATCCACGCTCGCGGGGACCGACCCGAGATCCTTCTCTCCATGCCGGTACTCGGCGATCAGTTTGAAGTTGTCGTAGAGAAAATACTGCGCTCCAAGCACCGTGTCCCAGAGCCTGGGATCGACCGGCCCGATACTTCCGTTGACTCCGTTGATCATTATGCCCGTGTCGTCGTAATGATCACCACGAATCCAATCGTAGCGGCGGTAGAGGATCAGTTCATTGATCGGCTTCACCTCTGCTTGCAAGGCGAAATTCTTCGCCCGAGTCGTTCAGTTCGGGGAACGCGCTATGGCAGGCACCGCACGGCAGTCCATACATTCGTGCAAATGCCGGTATGGCCCAACTGTAGGTGGGAAAGAACAGGATCGAGCCGAAGCACAACGCAAGAAATCGCAAGTACGCGCAGCGTGTCATCGCAGCCCTCATGAAGCAGACGCCCGTCTTCGCGAAAGTGCTTCCCGGGCGTTACTGTCGCCTCAGCAGCAAGCGGGAAACATTGATTCCCGGGCGACGACAGCGGGTTCACTTTCCGGTCGATGTGAACCCTTTGGCTTCGAGGCGGAATATAACTATTTCAAAAGAAGGCGCCGACAGCGTCGACTCTCATGAACGCCGGCGCTGGGCACAGGCCACGACTCGTATGCGGACGGACCGTTGCGCCCGTCAGAAGGAGCGGGAAATCGAAACGACGCCGGTCGTGTTGCAGTGTGCCGTTCCGGCAGCACATGTATCACGCTCTGCGCTGGTGCCCACGATGCTGAGCTCGAGCACGAATTCAGCGAGGTCGATCGCGATGCCGGCCTTGAAATCCAGCTGGGAAAGATCCTTCCGATCCGTCGTGGGGGTACGCGACTGGCTGTGATCCAGAAAACCCAGGTGGCCGATGAGCGACACCCGATCGATGAGCGGGTGAGACGCGTTGACTTCCAGATAGACGCCCCGACCGCCGGCGCCGAAGTAGTCGTTGGAATAGTACAGTCGCACGCTGGTCGCGAGATACGAAACCCCGACGAACGCTTCCGAATAATCGTAGCTGGGCTCGATCGAAGAGTGGGGAAAGAAATTGCTGTCCGCGCCGATGTCCCAAGATGCCCGCTCCCCGACCTGCTGCGCGTAGCCCCCGTAGAGCTGCGCACCCAGCCCGGAAGCGGTAGGGTCGATTCGAACGGTGGAGGCTAGCCCGCCCAGGAACAGTCCGCTCGAATGGTCGTAATTGGCCGCCACCTGAACGGCAGGCCGCCCCCCGGTCAGGGATTCTCCGCGATACCGATAATCGGACAGCGCCGCAACCTGACCCGACACCTCTGCGATGGCCACTCCCCTCGCGAGCAGCAGCGTCACAAGGCAGGACAAGCAAGCTGCGCGCACCGATCAGTGAGGTGGCACGCCGTCGACCTGCTGCCGCGCGTGCCGGCTGGCGGCAGTGCCGCAACAGTGACAATCGCCACGTCCCGAAACGCTCGCGAGCGCTGCACAAGCATCGAAATTGGGCGTTTCACCCGCGGGGTCGGTCTGGCGCTCATGCTCGTGAAGCAGACTCGATACATCTCCGGGTTTCAACCTGGGCGATTTCTCCAACAGCAGTGCGGCGACTCCCGTTACCTGCGCGGCCGCAAACGAGCTTCCGGACACATATCCCCAACTGGCGTTGGGCATGGTCGTGAGCACGTGATCACCGGGGGCGAGGATTGCTCGCAGGTGGGCGTGGGGAATGCCGACCGACGCTACGGCGATCACATTCGGATGGTTTGCCGGGAAACTGTCGTCAGGTGCGGCGGGATCCAGCGCGCCGACGACTGTTACGTCCTGCTCGATGGCCTTGTCGATGAGCCGTTCCAGGAGCCGGTCCTGTGGCCCGGCCACGCTGAGGTTTAGTACGCGCGCTTCGTTCGTCAACGCGTATTGAATCGCCTTCGCCAGCGTAAAGCTGGTGCACATCGCCGCTGCGGTGCCTTCCGGACCTTGCCAACATGCCCGCAGGGGCATGAGCACGGCGCCGGGAGCAACGCCCACGATCCCGACGCCGTTGTCGGCCTTGGCTACGACGATTCCGGCCACCGCGGTTCCGTGGATTTCAGCAACGTACTCCGTGCCATCGACGAAGTTCCTTGCGTCGGACAGCTGACCCTCCAGATCCGGGTGGTGCAAATCGACGCCCGTGTCGACCTGCGCAACCCTTACGTTCTTGCCGGTCGCCATGCGGTGAAGCTGGTCGAGCTGGAGCAATGTTGCGTTCGACTGCAGCGCATAATACGGATCGCCATGTCCTAATGCATGAAACACCTGGACCGGCTGCGAGGACTCCACACGGGGGTCATTGGCCAGGCGAGACGCAACTTCCCCCACCACCCGGCCCGGACCGACCCCTGCCAGAAAACAGCGCACCCCGATCGACGGCATAGGCCAATTTGCCAGCAGCCTGAGGTCGTACTCGCCGGCAAGCTCGCGGGCCGTCTTGAGTTGCTTGCTCGAAGCGGAACCGTTGGCGTACGCGGCCAGGGGAATTGCCCCGGGACGGTAGTGTCGAGTCGCCGACTCCCTGAGCATCAGAAGAACTTGCCGGCCGGGAGCGGCTGCCGGCGGCGGACTCGCCGTTGGAATCGTGCCCAGCGGCGAACAACCGGCGGCGGATAGGAACGCGCCCGCAAGGATCAGTAGGAAACGAACTTTCATCGATTCGTCAGGGGCTGTCGGGGTCGGGGTTCGGCAAGCACGACCAGGCCCATGTGTCGCAACTGGGCAAGCAAGCGTTCTTGTTCCGCTGCGGGAACCTGCAAGGTGTATTTCCCGCTGGAGGAAGGGCCATCGGTGATCCGCGCATGAAAGCGCAGGAGAACTGTCCGTATGTCCCGCTCGGGCCGCGCCGAGTTGAAAACGACCGCCAGCGAGGCGTACGAACTCGCCGGCGCGTCCGCCGTACCGAGCGTATGGTAAACGTGAGGGGCAGGCTGCCTCAGCAGCGCCGCGGTCGACAACAACAGAATCAGGAATTGGGCGATGATCGCTCCCCGTATCCAGGGGCGCGCCGCCCGCCATTGAATTACCAGGGCCCGTAGCCGTGCTCTTGCGTCCGAGCCCGATTCGATCTGTCCGATGCGTGCCTGTATTCGAGCCAGCCCTTGCGTAGCCTGCGGATCGGAATCTTCCTGCAGGAACATCGCCCGCAGCTTACGCAGCTGCGCTAGCTCCAGGTTGCACGCCAGGCACCTGGTCAAATGCCGCCGGACTTTAGCCTGCTCGGCATCGTCGAGCGTGCCGTTTGCAAACCATGGCAGGAGGCTCGCAACCTCCCTGTGTTCGAGGTCATCGTACTGGAAGAGCCGCATCCCGACCTGACTCCTCTCCTCGCGCACCCAGAATCGACTTCAGCTTGCGGTGCGCGTGGAACATCCTGGTTTTGACGGTATTGACCGGGCAGCCGACGATGGTCGCAATTTCCCTGTACGAATATCCGTAGAAGTAGGTAAGTTCGACCACGGCGCGCTGTTCGACCGAAAGCTCGGCCAGCAGCCTTGTGAGCCGGAGGTGAGCTTCCTTTTCGATGACGTCCGTCTCCGGGCTTCGATCGGAAATCGGCTCATCGGCATCGGGCAAGGTCTCCTTCACGCGACCCTCGCGCTTTAGCGCCTTCATCGTCTTCTTGTAAGCGATCGCAAAGATCCACGTCGAAACCCGCGACTCGTCATTGAACGTACACGCCTTTCGCCACACGACCAGCATCGTGTCGTCGAGGACTTCGTCGATCAGATGCGGTGCGCGCAGCAGCCGTTCGAGGAATCGCGTAAGGCGCCGGTAGTAGTTGCGGTAGAGCGCCTCGAAGGCAAAGGGATCCCTGTGCGCGATCCGGTGCAGAAGCACTGCCTCCTCGTCATTGCTTGTCGGGTGCGGGACCGACGTTTGCGACACCAGCCTCTTGTGTTCCATCTTCCCCCTTCGCCCGCATCCCACGTACATTCCCCGACGTCCGGGAATGGTTCAATCCTGCTTGCGTGCCCCCGGCGCGTCCCGGGAAAAACATGAGCTCGATCGTCCGCGAGACTTCGCCGCGGCGATCCGACCGGCGTCGCAAGCAGGATCGAGGGGAAGTCTACTGTCTGCCGCCTTCTGTCGCCAGCACCTGGCGACCACGCTCCGTTCCAGCCCTGGAGCATGTTCTGGAATCGGGAGGCTTGCGAGCCGCTCTGTTATCGGTGCAACGGGCGAAGCATCGAGGATTGAACGAAGGGAATCCCATGATGCACGCCGGCATCACGTATTCGACGTCGGGAAAGAGCCGGCACGGGCGAAAGGACAACCAAACCCCATAGAAAGCGGTGCCAACGAAGAATCAGGACCGCTCGTGCCCGGTTTGGCGAAGCTTATAAACGATCACGTAATTTCGCGATTGCGGAAATTCGCGATGTCGGCATGAGGCACGCACACTGAGTCGCTAGCTTCCGGGATCGCGTTACCCCCGAAAGGCGGCATCTTCGGGCCTGTCGGCATTCGCAACCAGGTAGTCGACTCGAGCATATGCATGCCCGCGCGCCGGGGCGCTCCCGGGCCCGCTTGCGCCGCGATCCCTTACCCCATCCTGGCTGAACGTTTTGGTGCCGGCCTCGCCCACCCCTGCTTCCATGCGACCCATACCTCCTCCTCCGCAACGCGTCAGGAACGTGGGCGTGCATCCGACTGTAAACAGCGCGAGGATCATCAAAACCAGATTGCGGCGGCGCATGCCTTCTCCCTTTGTCTGCGACTACCCGGTACATACCCACTCGACACGAAATGGTTCACGAAGGAGCACGGAAAGGGGATTCGCGCGCCGCCGTTCCCCGCGGTGCAGGATCAATCGTCTGACTCGGAACGTCGTCGAACCGGCAACGATGGCCGGAATCGCGATGGTCGATTGAACCTATCGATGGCGGAACGGAACGTACCGTAATAACCACGCCATTCCGCGCGGACGAGAATCAACGATGAGGCAGGTCGTAATGTGCATAGAGGCCGATGACGGGCGACTCGCGAGGCCAAGCGCCTTCGCGCTCGCCTGCCCTTGCGACGTCTCGCCGCATTCGCCGCCTGACGCGAAACCAGGCTGGTGGCGATGGCTCGCGCTGCTGACGCTTGCGCTTGCGTCCGCCTGCTCCGCCGGCGCAACGGTGAGTGTGCAGGCGAGCCGCGACGGCGACGCTATTGTCGTGCAAGCGACGGCAAACCTCCGGGCAGACGCACACCTGGCCTGGGAGGTGGTGACCGCCTACGACCACTATGCGGACTTCGTTCCGGGGCTGCAGTCGAGCCGGGTCATTATGCGTTCAGGCAACTCGGCCGTGGTCGAGCAGCGCGGCAGGGTGGGATTCTTTCTGTTCCATTTTCCGCTGGAGGTGCGCCTGGTGGTGACCGAGACCCCGTTCGCGCGCGTGAAGTCGTATGCCGTGTCGGGCAATTTCAAGCAGATGACCGGAACCTACGAACTCAACCTGGACGGACCCATTCTGCATCTTACGTACAGCGGCCGGATCGTTCCCGCCTTCCAGCTGCCGCCGGTCATCGGTCCCGCGGCGGTGCGGCATGCGGCAGAGGAGCAATTTACCGCCCTTGTGAACGAGATCCGGCGGCGTGAAGGGTTGACTCGCTAGGCTCGGTCCGGACGCGAGATGCCCTGCGCGGCGGCGCGCGGAGTTTGCGATGCGAGTCTTCAAGGCGCAGGAATCGGGACGCGGCGTTGCGCGGGTCTTCGAGAGATTCCTGGCTCCCCGGTCACCAAGCACTGATCACCGTCGCGAATTACGGCAGTATTGTCGTCAGTAACGGCCTTTGGTCCTCGGTGCTCGGCCTTCGCCCCTCGGCCCCGTCTTTTCTCCGAGCACTGCGCACTGGTTTTCCCCTCAGTCCTGCGTCCCCCGTCCTGTTTTTCCGAGCACCGTGCACCGAGCACTGCGCACAGATTTGGAGGCCAGCCACCAGTCACTGGTTTTGCCGTCCTCAGTCCTGCTTTTCTACTTGATCGGCCACGTGACGGCCACGCTGGTCGGCGTGACACTGACGATCGGTCCCTCGTCCTGCACCCGCCGGTTCACATCCCACAGGAAGCTGCCTATCGCATAGCCGAGGATCGAGCCGGCGACGGTGTCGGAGACCCAGTGCCGCCGTTGCGCGATGCGTCCCAGGTTGGACAGCGCAGCCACGCCGTACAGCCACGGCATGTCGTACTCCTTTGCGTACGGCGTCAGCGCGGCCCAGGTCACCGTCGCCAGGTCGGAGGGGAAGGAGCTTTCGGACAGCGGCCGCCGCGGGTGGAAGTTGCCGGCGCCGAGATTCTCGTCGGGGCGCGCCCGCCCGACTGCGTATTTCAAGGCGTACGACGCGGCGAGCGCCACGCCCGCCGACTCCGCCGCGGTGAACCCGGTATTGCCCAGCCGCGGATGCGCGTCGTCGAAGCTCAGCATGCCCGAAATGCCCACCGCGCCCAGCGCGACCGCGGTGCCCACGTCCCCCATCGCCTTGCTCGCGCGGCCCTGGTGATTTTTTACCAGCCGGTCGACCGGCTTGTCGAGCGCCGCACCGGCCGCCAGCGCTCCGCCCGCAATCAGCGCCGCCGGCATCCAGTCGGCATCGAACAGCGACGGGCCCATGTTGCTCAGTTGCGCCCGGAACGCCGCCCAGCGCATGCGCTGCTCGAACGCCGGCGCCTCGCTGGGCATCGGGTACTCGTCCTCGTAGTCGCCGAAGCGATCCAGCCCGTCCTTGTCGAAGACGTTGTTGATCGGACGGTCCACCATGTCGTACAGGTCCGCCGGCGAAACCACCATCTGGCCGACGTCGCGCGTCCACGGCTCGATCGAGAACGAACCGAACGCCTGCGTGTCGTGCGAGAGCAGCGGGGCGATCGGGATGTACACGAACACGCCCTTGTCGTGGTACGGCTTCTGCGGCGTGCCCGGAGAAGTGATGTCGTTGCCGTTGGTCAGCGTGTACCACAGGCCGATCTCCACCCCGGAATCGAAGCGCCGCTTCAGCTCGAAGCGCGCGCCTTCGTCCCCCGCCAGGAACCGCCCGGCGCGCACCGCCGCCGTCATGCCGTAGGCGAGGCGGTAGTGCATCGACACCAGGCTGGTGAGCACGTCGTAGTCGCGAAAGCCGAACCAGCCCTCGAAATCGCGCTGCTTCACCCAGTCCGCCGACCAGTCCACCGCCCAGGACGATTCCTGCGACGGCAGATACAGCAACTGGCCGCCGCCGCCGCCGAACATCTGCTCGTAGATGCCGGCAGAGGTGCGTGCGTAGATTCCTTCCGCAGGCTGGTAGAAGCGGTTGACGACCAGCTTGTCCAGCTTCACTCCGCGCTGCCGGTCGTAGTCCGCGACGTCGGTGCGCACGTGCGGCAGCGTGCTGTTGGAGGGCTGCGTGACCTGGCTCACGTCTTCCATGACCGTGGCGCGCACCGCGGTGCTGAGGTAGGTCTTCTCCGCGAGGTAGCGGTCGTAGGTCGCCAGCATGTACAGGTCGTACTTGAACGCTCCGCTGGGATCGTTGAAGTAGCCGGAGAACTTCGGCCCGATCTTGAATTTGTTCGAGGTGCCGGTTTCGTCGATCAGCGCGAACAGGTCGCCCTCCCCCTCGCCGAGGGTATAGACGCGCGTCTTCTCCTCGAAGGCGGCCAGCATCTCGTCGCGGTCCGTGCCCGGCTCCACCGGCTGCGGCGCCGCGTAGCGGATCTCGACGTAGTCGGCCAGCGCCTGCCGCCCCACCTGCCCGTTGTAGTAGCGCTGCAGGGTCCTGACGTCGGTGATGGTGTAGGTGACGAACGGCAGATCGTTGATCGTGTACGTGATCCGGATCTCGCGCACCTCGAGCGGCGCGAGCTGCAGGATCACGCGGGCGGCGCGGCCCACCGCCCGGCTCACCTGCGAGATCCGGGTGTTGGTCAGCACCGCATCGACGCGGTAGCCGTCCACCGTGAGGCGGATGCTGCGGAAGTCGTCGTCGAACAGCGCCTTCGCCATGCGCTTCCGGTAGCCTGGATCGGCCTCCCACTGCGCCAGTGTGGGCCGCGGCAGGATCTTCACGTACGGCTCGGGCTCCTCGGTCTTCGCCACGAACTCCTTCTGCTGCAACGGGATCGAGACGTTGCCCTGCACGCCGACCTCGTTGTGGCCGTAGGTCGCCTGCACGCCGAACCACTGCCACTTGTATTCGATGCCGGCGGCCGGCTCCTTCTTGCGCTGGTCCACGCCGGTGATGTTCGAGAACGGATCGCGCGCGTAGTTGGTGGCGTCGTACTCGGCGACCAGCGAGAAGCCGTGCCCCCACTCAGGGCTGTAGCGCAGGCCGCCGAACGCGCCGTCGATGCGCTCGCGCCCGTAGCCCACCGTGAAGTCGAAGTCTCCGATGCGCTTGCTCGCCGCCGCGAACTCGGACTTGAACAGCCCGGTGCCTTCCACGTCGGTCAGGCCGATGGCGAGCGAGGGGAACAGCTCGTCCTCGCGCGAGAGCAGGAATTTGCCGCCCGCGGATTTGTCCTTGTAGATCCCGTAGCCGGAGCCGTACGTCCCTGAATTGGGGAACCCCTGCACGCCGAGAATGCCGGTGTAGCGCGCGGAAAGCTCGATGCGCGGCAGGAAGCTCAGGCTGGAATACGTCGTGACGTAAGGACGGAGAAAGCTCTCGCCGAAGCGCCAGGTGCCGTCTTCCTCGATGCGGCCATCCGGCATGTTGATGAGGCCCGTCTGCCCCAGCACGCTCGGCTCGGCGAGCGCCTGCGCGGAAAGAAGAAAGCCGGATACCGAGAGAACGACGCGGAAAGTCCGAGAGGCGCCCAATCTGTCGTTATCGGAATGCCGCGGCGAGGATGGAATGAAGGACTCAGGATGAAGGACTCGGGACTCAGGACTCAGGACGGAGGACTCAGGATTCAGTCCTGCTTTTCCCGAGCACTGCGCACTTGTTTTTCCCTGAGTTCTTCGTCCTCAGTCCTTTTTTTCCCCAATCACCAATCACGAATCACCAATCACTGCCGTTAATGGTGCGTCGTCGTCGAACCCCCGCCTCCGCCGCCCAGCGCGATCGCCCCGGCGACAACAGCGGCCCCGATGCCGCCGACGATTCCGATCGTTCCCCAACTCGTGCCGCCGGCCGCACCGGCGCCCTCCGCAGAGCCGCCCGGTATCGACGCCAGGTTGATCGACTCGATCTCACTGAACACGTGCGACGGAACGGAACCCTTCGCGGCGAGCGTCGCCTGGTTCGGCACGATCGCCGACTGGTCGTCGGTGAATACCGCGCTGCCGGCGGAGTTGTCGGCTGCGATCCAGCCGGAATTGACGTGCAGATAAAGCTGTTCCCGGACGACCGCGAAAAAATCGGTTCCACGAATTTCGATGCGCGCGAACGGCGTGTCGAAACGCCAATTCTCGCGGTTCCTTTCCCCGATCAGGCCGGTGATCGAGCGCGACTCGCCCTTCTCCAACTCGAAGCGCAGCACGTTCTTGGCCGGCGTCGTCACGTCGAACTGATATTCGCGGATTCTGAACACGGAATTCGAGCCCAGCACGATGATCTGGCCGTCCTCGAATCTCAGAATGGCGCTGCTTTTCGCGCCGGTCGCGACGCTCATGCCGGGCTCGAGCGCGCCGCCCTTCGCGACCGCCTGCGCCGCCTTGCCTTGAGTAGAGGCCTTGACATCGCCCGTCACGCTGAGGAACTTCCCGGTCGGCGCCGCCAGCGCGCTCAGGCTGCACGCTGACAGAAGTGCCAGTGCGGCGCAATGCAGAATTCGATTTTTGATCGACATCGGCGGCCTCCCTTGCACGCGCGATTTTGGATTATTGGACCTTATACGCGCAGTATCGCCTCTACGCCCGTTTTCGGCCAGCAAAGGACGTCTTGCACTGCGAAAACCCAGGGACAGACTCGAACCGGGACCGCCGCGAAGACCTGACGGAGCAGGACTTCAGAATTTTCGATTGTTCGATGGCCGAGGACTTGGAACTGAGCGAACCCCTTTTACAAATCACCGGTCACCGGTTTTATTGCCCTTCGCCCTTTCCCGAGCACTGAGCACCGAGCACTTGTTTCTTAGTCCTTCGTCCTCCGTCCGGCTGTCCCGACATTCACGACATTCACGGCTTTACTCAGTCCTCCGGTCCTGAGTCCTGCTTTCCCCAATCACTAATCACGAATCACCAATCACTGCCTTTAATGGTGCGTCGTGGCCGTATTCCCACCGCCTCCACCGGCCGCAACTGCGGCCGCCGCGCCCACGCCGATCACGCCGATCGCACCCCAGGTGGCGCCGCTGATTCCCCCGGTCGCCGCCGTGCCGGCCCCGGCCGCCGCGCCGCCGCCTGCTACACCGCTGATGGTGATCGCCTCCAGTTCGCCGAACAGGCCCGCCGGCACCGCGGAGGCCGGAATTGCGGTACTGAGCGTAGCCGCGTTTGGCGCAAAACCGAATTGCGCCACCCCGAGGGCCGCCGTACCGCCATCATTGGTCATGCTGATGGCGCCGAGATTGACGTGCGTATAGACGCCCTGCTGGATGGCGGCCAGAAAGTCCGTACCCCGGATGCCGATCGTCACCACCGGCGTGGCCAGTTTCCAGCCCGGCCGGTTTTTCTCGCCGATCAACCCGGTGATGGCCCGTAGTCCGCCTTTTACGAGGGAGAAAAAGATCGAGCCCGCCTCGGGCTTGTCCTTGTCGAACTTGTACTGCCTGACCTGGAACAGCGAATTGGATTTCAGGGCGACGACCTGCCCGTCCTGGAAGCGGATCACCGCCTGGCTGTCGGCCTCGGTGCGCACCGTCATCCCCTGGTCGACCGCGTCGCCGCTGGATGCTCCGTGCTCCGGCGCCCCCGGCACCACGATCCAGACGCTGCCTTTGGCGGACTGGATCTGCCCGGCGGGTGCCGCGAGGGCATGCAGGCTGACAAAAAGCGAAAGGAGGAAAAACGAACGCAGAATGCAGTGGACTTGGGTCATTGTTGTCGGCCTGCTCCCTGAAATTAGCCGCACCCGCTACTAAAAGGGGGCGACGGTATCCGCGCCCCCCCTAAAACGACAAAGGCCGGGCATATGCCCGGCCATGCGAATTAGTGATGCGTGGTTGTCGTGCCGCCACCGCCGCCGCTCGCGGCAACGATCGCGCCGAGGACCACCGCTCCGCCGACCACTGCGGTCGTGGTGGTCAAGACACCAGTCGTTGCAGCGGCGCCCGCACCGGTAGCCGCCCCGCCCCCGGCCTCGCCGGCTGCCGCCTCTTCCCCTGCGGCGAAGACGTTGCTGGACGCCAGAATCAGCGCGGCCAACCCTGCAAACGCGAGTTTTTTCATGTTCTTCCCCCTTCCAGTCCGAAGCTGCAGAAAACTTCAGACTCACTTTGTTTTTTATACCAACTTCCCGCCCTGCGCAACCTCATTTTGGTGATTGGTGAATGGAAACAGCAGGACGAAGGACTGAGCGAAGAACAAGTGCTCGGGAAGAGCAGGACAGAGGACTTAGGACCTGGCGCCTGGACTCGGGACTCTCTCCCGATGCTCGCGAGCACTGCGCACTGGTTCCCCTCAGTCCTACGTCCTCAGTCCTTCGTCCTGCTTTTGCCAGTCACCGCCTCTCTAGTAGCAAAGCGTCCAATTCTCCATCCGATCCGATATCACGGTCCCCGCCCCGATGGCCGTGCCTTGCAGGTTCGTACCGTAAGGCGCCTCCGTCACACGGATAGCGATGCTGTCCTCGTCCCAGCTTTCGACCTTGCCTTTCACCCAACCCGCCAGCGCCGCCGGCTGGCCGGGCAGCCTTCCGCAGACTGTCGCCCCCGCCACCTTGAACACCTTGTCCATCTCCTTCTTCGCGGTCTGGCGGCGCGCCTCCATGACGCTGATCCCCTGGCGCACGTTCTGCACCCACGGCCCTTCGTAGCGATCCCCGTTCGGCCAGGTATAGACGCCCCAGCCCTCGCGCAGGTCGGCCTTGAACCGGCCTTCGTAGCGCTCGCCCGCCCAACGGGTGCCCGCACCCCAGGAGTAGATTCCGAAGCCGTCGCGGCGGTCGTCCTTGAACATGCCCTCGTAGCGGTCGCCCCACGGCCAGGTCTTCACCCCGCGGCCTTCCTTCAGCCCCTTGCGGAACCAGCCCCGGTATTCCGCGATGCCCTTCGCATATCCTTCGCCGTCGGCCAGGCCGTTGCTACATCCGCCCTCGTAGAAGCCCTGAAGCTCCGGGTCCGCGACGCGGCATTCGCCGGCCGCGGCGGCGAGCGGTACCGCAAGAAGGAGGAAGAGACTCGTTCGAATCACAGTGTCGTGAATCTCGAACACCGGGCACCGTGTTTTCTCGCACCGAGCACCTGGTTGTTCCTGGTTCTCCCAATCACCAGTCACCGCTTTCCGGCCAGTCACCAATCACGAATCACCAATCACGGCATTATTAGAAACGGAACACCGCGCCGACCGAATAGAAATCGATGTCCGTGGTACCGGTCGTCTTACCCGCTCCAACGCTGTTATACCGCTGTCCTTCGACGCGCACGCCGAACCACTTCGTCATCCAGAAGTTCGCCCCCACGCCCACGGTCGCAGACCAGCCTTTTTCCGAAGCGGTCGAGGAGACGGCGGCATTCATCGATTCCTCCAGCAGCCAGCGGGCGATACCGAGCTTCGCGAACAGCTCGAAGTTGTCGGTGAGCGGAATGATCCCGACGGCATCCAGGTCCCCGATTTTTGCATGCGCATCGCCGTTCGCCCCGATCGCGCCTGCCGAGCCGGAAAAGTCGAACTTCCCGCTGTCGTAGTACCCGCCCTCCATGCCCAGGTAGGGATTGAACTGATACCCGACGAAAGCACGGTAGCCCCACGCCTTGGCCTTGCAGTCGGTGATCGTGGCGCCGGAGAAGGCGGCTTCGGCATTGCAGACGTTCTCGTCCTGCCGCATCTTCGATCGCCCGGCATCGACGCCGACGTACATATGGCTCGAATCGTCGGCGAGAGCCGTCGAGCCGAAAGCAACCAATCCGAAAACAAGAACCACGAGGCGGCACTTCATGCGTTCTCCTTTCCTGGGAAGCCATGGGACCGAAATCGCGGCCATTTTGACACGGGCGCCGCGTGCTGCAAAACGCCTAATTCAGGACTCGGGACTCAGGACTCAGGACGTAGGACGATGGACTGAGGGCCGAGCACTGAACACCGAGCACTTGTTTCTTAGCCCTCAGTCCTTCGTCCTTAGTCCTGCTTTTTCCCGAGCACCGCGCACCTGTTTTACGCTGAGTCCTCCGTCCTTCGCCCTCAATCCTCGACTTCTAAAGCCCCAGCCTTGCTTACAGCACCCCTTCAAAAGCCTTGTTGCCGCGAATCCGATACACGTAAAAGTCATCGTCAAGGGTCATGATCTGCGGGGTATTCGTACGATCGGCAACGAATACCAGAGTGGCATCGGCGAAATCCATCGGGGTATCGCCATACTTTTTCATCAATGCGGCAATCGGCGCGAGGTCCTGCGTCCCGATTTCGGCCACCGCCACGCCGCCACGGCTTACCCAATCGAGAAACTCGACCTGCTTGTCCAGGCTGAAGTCGAGCAAATGCGTGACTTCGGTCACTACCGGCCACGTCGTGCCCAAAACTCCTGAGAAGGTCCTAAGGAACTCTACGACTCGACCGTGATCGCGGTCGTCGGCATCGAACAGCGCAACGAGCGGCCCGGTATCAGCGAGCACGCGACGCACGGATCTTTTCCTTCACGATCCTTTTCGCCCTTCTGCCCAGGTCGCCACGGCCACTGCCCGCTTCGGTGAACACCTCGCGCCAAAGCTCGTAGGGCGTCTTGCGACCTCCGCCGGACTCCTCCTCCAGCCCCCTCTCGATCCAGCGCCGGACAAGGTCGCTCTTTTTCACGCGCTTGCCCTTTACGACGGCGTCGAGCTTCTTCTCCAGCTCCGCCGGCAATCTAACTGTAAGCGCCATATGGCCCGCCCTCGACAAGTGTAATACAAGCGTATTACAACACGAGCGGCAAGCGATCTCAACTGTCCCTCGGGACTGCAGCCTTCGGCTTCCCCGGTTGGGCAAAGGCGGTGACCGCTGATTCGCCATTGGCGATAGTGAACGGCGAATGACGTTCATGGTATTTACGGTTTTCCCGCCAATCACCGCTTTTACTGCCGTTCACCATTCACTTTCGTTGGGAAACGTGATGCCGAAGTAACGATGGACCACCGCAACCGAGAAAACCGCCCCGAGCAGGTCGGCCGTCCAGTCGAACACCGACGCGTCCCGCCCCGGCACGTAGATCTGATGGATCTCGTCCGCCGCGCCGACCGCCGCCACGATCGCCACCGCGAGCCAGCGCCATCTCCTCCCCAGCGCGGTAACGAGCAGCAGGCACATGATTCCGTAATAGACGAAGTGCGCCAGCTTGTCGTAGGGCTCGGGGAACAGGTGCAGCTCGCCCACCTTCTTCGCTCCGACGAAGAGCGCCGCCGCCATGAAAACCGCGCCGGCCAGGCAGCCGCCGCGGATCCATTTCATCCTATGCATGCTTTTTCCAGTCACCAGTCACCGCTGTTTGGAGTCCATCGCTTTTAGTCCTGCTCTTCCGGTATTCACGACATTCACGGTAGTCACGACATTCACCACCTTACTCAGTATTGCTTTTCCCGAGCACTGTCTTTTCTCGTACCGAGTCCCGAGCACTGCCTTTCCCTCGTCCCCGCTTCACGGCCTTCACGGCCTTTCTGGCCCTCGTTCTCCTTTCAGAGCAATTCTGGGTGATGGGCCTTGAGTCAGCCGCGCACGTTTGCGAGAAGCACATCCGCCCACTCGATGCATTCGCGAACCTTGGCCTCCTCCACGGGTTCGCCCTCGTAGTCGCTCAGATTTCTTGCGCGGCGAAAACTGTCGAGCACTTTCATTCGATCGGACGGAAGGCCGATCGTTTTCGGTAACGTTTGAATCGTGGTTTGCTGATGGCCAGCCTCGCCGGTCGAGGGACGGAAGCCGTTCGCCATCAATGCCGCAAGCGCGCACTGCATGATCGCCTTGTACCCCATATCGAATCGAGTAGCGGCGCCATTCTGCGGACGCTTCGCGTCGGCAAGCACCGAGTCGGCCGAAGCGAGCAGCCGCCGGATTTCAACGGCCGTTGCCTTGTGCGGCTTAAGCCGCCCGATGCTTGCCAGATTTTCCAGGGTCATCGTCGGCGCCGAACAGATAGATCTTCGGCCCCTCCAGGACGCGGGTCAAAAACGGATCCCCGCCCGCGACCTTTGCCTGGAACTCACGCGCAGAATAGACATGCGGATTGACCTCGCGGCGCAGGCTCTCCTCGGCCGGCGACAGCGCCAGTACAGCATCGCTGAACTTCAACCGGCCGACGATCATCACGTCAACGTCGCTGCCCGCCCGCTCCTCTCCCCGCGCTACCGATCCGTATACGAATGCAAATTTGATCCGGTCCGCGAGCGGCTTCAGCGCTTCGCGTAGGACGTCGGCGATTCCGAAAGTCTTGCGCAGGATGCCGCGCATCTCTTCGTAGATCGGACACGTCGGATCGGCCCGGTAGTGGACCTGATTGCCCACTGTCTTTCGTGCAAGGAGGCCCGCCTGCGCAAGTGCGTTGAGTTCGCGGTAAAGAGTGCCGGCCGGCTTTCCCGTGATGCGCGCGATCTCTCGCACGTGAAAGGACTGCTCGGGATGCATGAGCAGCAGCGCCAGCACCCGCCGCCGGTAAGCCCCGAACAGAAGCGCCCCGAGATTGGACTCGTACGTCGCCATATCGGCGACGATTGTCGCTTTTTAGGCAACGCAGGTCAATAGAGTCGCTGTGACAGGGGGCGTCCTGCCTTCTCGAGCACAGAGCACTGCGCACCGAGCACTTGTTTTTCCCTGCGTCCTCCGCCCTGCTTTCCCTGTTCACCGTTCACTGTTCACCGCTTCTGGCCAAAGGGTCCTCCGTTACGCCACCACGGATTTAGCGGTGCGCTGGGCCTTCCTGTAACTCTTCATTCCTGTCGCTGGCTCGGCAGTCTTGAACGCTTTGATCACGGCTTCCGGTTGTCGGGCGGCGACGAGCAGCAGCGAACGTGCCGGACCTTGCGGCTCACGACGCGCCTGCTCCCAGTTGCGCAATGTAGCCACGCTCACCCCCATGAACCTTGCGAATTCCGGTTGAGACAAGCCAAGCCTCTTGCGAATCGCCGGGACGTCTGCCGCACGCGGCAATTCGACAGTGAAGGTCCTGAGTTTGATCTCTCCACGCTTCCATGCCTTAATCTCTTCCAGCCCCTGAATGATCTCCTTGCCAATGTCTCGCCTAATCACGTTTTAATTCCTCCAATAGCCGCACGACGCGTTTCAGGTCGGCGGCACTCAAACTTTCCTTCTCGCCTTTACCGTAAATCGTGAGAAGGAAGATCTGCTCGTCAGCCTTGGCCCAGTAGTAGATGACCCGCACACCACCGGACTTACCCTTCGCGCCGGCAGCCCACCGTACCTTGCGCACCCCTCCCGACCCCCGGATCAATACCCCGGAATCGGGAGACTTCATGAGATGGTTCTGTAGAACCCGGTACTCCTCGTCATCCAGGAAACCGCGCAGAAGCTTCGTAAAGAGACTCGTCTCTACAAAGACCATTTCGAATGGTACGCCATTGGCGCACTGTCAGTCAATGGCTTATCTATCAGTCGCCGGCGTACCGTGCTATCGAGCCCAACAAGAGGCATACCAGTGCCGAGTCCCGCGTCATGAGTTCTCAGTTTTTGTCGTTCCTCGGCCCTCCGCCGCAGGCGGTCCGTCCTCCGTCCTTAGTCCTGAGCCATCTGCCGAGTCCCACTTCTCCCGGTCATCAGTCACGGCTTTGGGGCCCTCGGCCCCGCTTTTCCCCGAGCACAGAGCACTGCGCACTGAGCACTTGAGTTACGCTCAGTTCTTCGTCCCGAGTCCTGCTTTTCCGTCCTGCGTCCTCCGCCCTGTTTTTCCGAGTCCTGAGCACTGCGCACCGAGCACTTGTTTTTCCCTCAGTCTTCCGTCCCGAGTCCTCGGCCCTCGCACCTCGGTTCTGATTTTTTTTTCGCCATTCACGTCATTCACGTCATTCACAACATTCACGGCCTTACTGACTTCCGAAGCCTTCAGAACGGGATATTCCCCATCTCTCAAGCAACGGCGACGGTCTGGACACCAACGAATTCGACTTCGAGTCTGGGTTCCCCATCCTCGAGGAGCATTGCAATGACCTCCCGAAGATTCTTATTCAGTTCATCCAGGCTCTCCGCTTGAGAATGAACCCCCGGGAAGCCGGGTACAAAGCCGACATAAAGGCCGGTCTGGGGGTCCTTCTCGATAACCGCCATAAAGGTTCGCATGCATTCAGTCCGAGCTCTGCCGGATAGCCCATTTTGTACTTTGCCCCATCCTGTCGCAAGAACCCCGGAAGCGGTTTTGCAAATCACCGCGTTTACAGATTTTCCTGCCGCACCCCAGAGAATTCAGCTGCCGCTAAAGAGGTACGAGGTTCGAATGGTCCGAGGACTCCCCTTAGCTTTTACTCGGCCTTCGAATGGCCGACGGCATGCGACAACGGCTTCGCCGTGAGATACCCCTCCGGGTTCATCCGCTCCCAGCGCCAGGCATCGGCGCACATGTCGTGCAGACTCTTCTCCGCCCGCCACCCGAGCAGCCCATGCGCCAGCGTCGGGTCGGCGTAGCTGATCGCCACGTCGCCCGGCCTGCGCTCGACGATGCGATAGGGAATCTTCCGCCCGCTGGCGATCTGGAATGCCTGCACCACCTGCAGCACACTGTAGCCCTGCCCGGTGCCGAGGTTGATCGGCACCATTCCCTCCAGCTCGTCCAGCGCTTGCAGCGCCGACACGTGCCCGCGCGCGAGGTCGACCACATGGATGTAGTCGCGAATGCCGGTGCCGTCCGGCGTCGGATAGTCGCCGCCGAAAATCTGCAGCTCCGGCAGCCTCCCGGCCGCCACCTGCGACACGTACGGCATCAGGTTGTTCGGCGTGCCGTTCGGGTCCTCTCCCAGCAGCCCGCTCTCGTGAGCGCCCGCCGGATTGAAGTAGCGCAGCGAGCAGATCCGCCATTCGAGGTTCGCCTGCGCGATGTCGCGCAGGATGTCCTCCACCATGAGCTTCGCCCGGCCGTAGGGATTGGCCGGCGCCAAGGGCGCCGATTCTCCGAACGGGGGCACCCCCGCCGCGCCGTAGACCGTGGCGCTCGAGCTGAAGATCAGCCTCTTGACCCCAAACTCCTCCATCACCTGACACAAGGTCATGGCGGAGTTGACGTTATTGCGGTAATAGCGGATCGGCTCGGAGACCGACTCTCCGACCGCCTTGAGGCCAGCGAAGTGCAGGACGGCACCGAAGCGGTGAGTCTCGAAGACTTCGCGCAGACCGTGATAATCGCGGACGTCGACGCGGAACAGCTCCGGCTTCTCGCCGCAGATTCCGTGGATCCTCGACAGCACTTCCAGCCTGCTGTTGCACAGGCTGTCGACGACCGCGACCGCGTAGCCGCGCCGCAGCAGCTCGACGCAGACGTGCGACCCTATGTATCCGGCTCCACCGGTTACGAGAATCCAGCGGTCGTCAAGTGCTCTACCGGCTGAAGCCATGGCAGCTTTCCTTGCCGCCGCAGCGGCGGCCCTGCGAATACGACCTCGGCTGATCAGGCCGCGTGCTTGAGCCCTGCGGGTTTGACCGTGCGTTGGATTTCGTCCCACGCCTCCTGCCTGGCCCGCTTGACGTCGTAGGCCGCCTGTAGCGCCATCCAGAATTCCGCAGTTGTACCGAAGTAGCGCGCCAGACGTAGTGCGGTCTCGGCCGTTACCGCACGATTACCGTTGAGGATTCCGGTGATGCGATTGGTGGGCACCCCCAAGGCCTTGGCAAGGGCATTGGCCGAGAGGTTGCGCTCGGCGAGTTCGTCCTTGAGCACCTCGCCCGGGTGAATCGGTCGCATCTTGTTCGGCATGTTTGTTCCTGTCGTTTGTCAGTGGTAGTCGACGATCTCGACGTCGAAGGCGTTGCCGTCTTTCCACTCGAAGCACACCCGCCATTGATCGTTTACGCGGATACTGTACTGCCCGGCGCGATCGCCCTTGAGCGCTTCGAGCCGATTACTTCTGAGACCCCTCAAGTCCTCGAGATTCTTTGCCGCATCGAGAATTTGCAGTCTTCGCTCAGCCTGGTCGGCGAATGCCTGGAATTCCTTGATCCGCTTTCCGTTGTAAAGCGCCTCCGTCTTCTTGTCACGGAAGGACTTTATCATCGGAAAAGTCTACGGGTCCTTACGTATTACGTCAAGCGTAAAAGCAGGCAAGGTTCCGTGGCAAAGGGCCGCAGTTCCCTCTGGTCTTCATCTGGTCCTCGAACCCCGGCCCTCCCGCGACAGCGGGTTTTCGAGTCCTCAGCCCCGTCATTTCCGAGTCCCGCGCACCGAGCATCGAGCACTGAGCACTGAGTACCGAGTCCTGATTTTCCCGATCACCAGTCACCGGTTTTATCGCCCTTCGTCCTTCGTCCTCAGTCCTGCTTTTTCCCGAGCACCGATCAGCTCGCTAGACGCGCCAGCATGTCCGCAACATTGACGACCCAGGTGCCGTCGGCGAGCCGGTAGCGGGCAGGCGTTCGGCAAACGATCATCTTTTCGCGCACCCGCCCCTTTTCGGCTTGCTCCAGCGCGCGCAATCCGGCCGCATCGGACAGCTCGGGCCGCTCTTTGTACTTGCACTCGATGGCGATCACCTCGCCACCCCCCCGTTCTATCACCAGATCCACCTCGTGTCCGCTCGCGGTGCGCCAATACATCGGCACGATGTTCTCGCCGCGCGCCGTCGACTGGCGGAGGACCTGGCCGAACACGTGCGACTCCCAGAACAAGCCCGAGTACGGCGACGCAGTGAGATCCCGTGCGGTGCGAAATCCCGAGACAAACGCGGCCAGCCCCGTGTCCAGAAAATGGAGTTTGGGCGCCTTGATGAGCCGCTTCGTGCGATTACCCCAGTAGGGCTCGATCGGCGCAACGATCAGCGAACTCTGCAGAACGCCGAGCCACTTGCGGGCGGTGTTGGGGGCAACGCCCGTATCCCGCGCCAGGTCCGAATAATTGAGCATCTGCGAGGTGCGAAGAGCGCACGCGCGCAGGAAGCGGTTGAATTCCTGCAAATCTACGACGCGCAGAACGTTGCGCACGTCCCGCTCCAGATAGGTAGCCACGTAGGCCGGAAACCACAGATCGTGCTCCGCGCCGACATGAAGTTCGGGATAACCGCCCAGGAATATGTGCTCGTTCTCGCCGATCGGACTCCCGGCGGTCGACACCTCGGCCCGCGACAAGGTCAACAGATTCAGCAGCGCACAGCGTCCGGCAAGGCTTTCGGACACGCCTTGCATGAGCGCGAATACCTGGGATCCGGTGAGCAGATAGCGGCCGGCGCGTTTGCGATCCCGATCGATCCGGACCTTCAAATGTCGCAGCAGCGCGGGGGCATACTGGATCTCGTCGATGATGACCGGCGGCGGATGGCGATCGAGCAACTGCTCGGCCGCCGTCTGCGCCGCCTCGGCATTCGCCGGCAGGTCGAGGCTGAGATAGGAAGCCCTGGGAAACAAGTGCCGCAGCAGCGAAGTCTTGCCCGTCTGCCGCGCGCCGGCGACCAGCACGGCCGGAAACTGCCTCGCCATTCGATGCAGGAGAGCTTCGACATCTCGAGCGATCCACATGCAGATAATATGCACTTGCCGTGCAAATCTTGCAAATCCATGAGTTGGCCGGGGCAGCCCCTTGGTATCTCCTCCGTCCTGCTTTTCCCGAGCACTGCGCACCGCGCACTCGTTTTTCCCTCCCCTTTTCTTTCCCAGCAATGATTACAATGCAATCATTGATTGCATCCCGTTGGACATCACATGGCCAGCATCACGATCCGCAAACTCGATGAAAAAACAAAGGCGCGCCTGCGTGTCCGGGCAGCGCATCACCAGCGTTCCATGGAGGATGAGGCCAGAAATATCCTGCGGACAGCTCTTGCCGAAGAAGCGACAACGCCTCGCAATCTCTGGGAAGCGGTGCGGAGTCGGTTTGAGCCCCTTGGGGGCGTAGACCTCCAGCTCCCGCCGCGCGAACCCATGCGGGAGCCGCCCAAGCCTTCCAAATGATCCTGCTGGACACCAACGTCTTGTCGGAGATCATGAAAGCGGAGCCGGCGGAACGGGTCGCGCGCTGGATAGCAGCCCAGCCCTCGACAACCCTATTCATCAGCAGTATCACCCAAGCCGAGATTCTTCACGGCATCATGTTGCTGCCCGCAGGCAAGCGCCGTACGGCGCTCGAGGCTGGCGCCAAGGCGATGTTCGACGAAGACTTCCACGGCCGGATTTTGGCATTTGGCAGCGATGCGGCATCTCACTATGCCCGCATAGCCGTCCATCGCCGCCGCATCGGGCGCCCCATTTCCCACTTCGACGCACAGATTGCCGCGATAGCGTTGTCCACCGGCGCCACCTTGGCAACCCATTACACAAAGGATTTCGACGGCTGTGGTGTAAAGGTCATCGACCCGTGGACGGCGTGAGCGAAGGAGGTTGGAAATTCCCCCGCCCTTCATCCTCAGTCCTTCGTCCTGCTTTTTCCCGAGTACTGCCTCGAACCGATATAGCCGGTTCCTCCCGTTACGAGAATTGCGCCGCTACCCACGCTCTTTCGTCGGCGCGATGCCGGGTTTTACGCGCACCCTCAGCACCAGCCACTTCGGCACCCTGAAGTGCACGATCGCGCGGTACAACGTGCAGTACGTCACCGCGAAAAGCCCGCAAGAAAGCATCAGGAGCGGCGTAGAGTCCCAGAAGACGACGGCAGGAATGGCGGTCAGGGAAGAAAGCGCCCACAGGTACGGAGAGGTCAGCGAATTGCGCCAGACCTTGTCCTCGGGCAATTTGGAGCCGATCCGGAACCGGACCAGCCGCTTGTAGATCAGCATGTGCAGATGCAAGCCATCCGGCATGTTCGGCGAGCGGCCGCGAAGGCCCCACTTGCGGTAAATCGAGAACAGCGTCTCCCAGACGGGATAGACGGAAAGCAGCATCGGAAACCAGGGGGAAACTTCTTGATTGCGGGCCACCAGCAGGACCGAAGTCTCCGCCACCATGAAGCCGAGCAGGTAGGCGCCACTGTCCCCCGCGAAGAGCGCGCCGCGCGGAAAGTTCCAGACCAGGAAGCCCGCGAGCGCCCCCGCCATGGTGAGGCAGATGCCGAGGACGAAGGTGTCGCCGACCTGGTAGCCGACGAAGCCGAGGGCGGCGAAGACGATGATCCCGACCATCGCGGCCAGCCCGTTGTAGCCGTCGATGATGTTGAAGGCGTGGGCAACCCCGCCGACCGCGACCAGCGTGAGCACGAACGCAAAAGGTGTCAGGCCAAGCAGCGGGTCGAGGAACGGCAGATGGAGCGACCGAAGCTGCGCTTCCAGAAAGAGAAAGCCGATCGCCGCGGCGGCAAAACTCATGAAGAGGCGATCCCTCGCGGAGACCCGCTTGCTCAGATCCTCCGCCAGGCCGGCGCAAAATATGGGAATCGAGGCGAGCAGCACCAGGGTCACTTCCCTGCCCTTCATAAAGCCCGAGTCGGCAAACAGCAGCCCGCCTGCCAGCGCGCCGAAAAATATCGCCACTCCGCCCACCCGGGGGGTCACGCGCACGTGGAACCGCTGGGGACCGCCGTCGAGACGATCGCCGATCAGATGAAGCCTGCCCGGCGCCAGACGAACGACCGCGAGCGCCGCCAAGGCCGAGACGGCGGCAGAAAGAACACCGGTCGTTATTAGTATTAGTGAAGTTGCTTCCACACCCACAACGGCCCGGCTTTTCGCCCGGCCGCCTCCCTGAATTTCGTGGGGAACCGCTATTTCAGTGCTTCTTCTAAAGCCCTGCTTACTCTTCCAGTAATCCGCTTATCGACTGC
>Ga0070741_10004316_pt1 | contig 33342 bp, 32 predicted proteins | sample Coa_R1_4_FD_66440 | JGI IMG/M metagenome (GOLD analysis project Ga0070741, IMG submission 66440) | Surface soil microbial communities from Centralia Pennsylvania, which are recovering from an underground coalmine fire - Coalmine... | ecosystem: Environmental > Terrestrial > Soil > Unclassified ... | reverse complement strand
GCCGGCGGCTCGATCACCGGCGAGCACGGCGTGGGAGTGGACAAGAAGGCCTACATGCCGGCCATGTTTTCCGAGCCCGACCTGGAGGCATTCCAGCGGCTGCGCTGCGCGTTCGACCCCCATTCGCTGGCCAACCCGGGCAAGGTGATGCCCACCCCGCGGCTGTGCGGCGAGGTCCCCGGGCCCTACCGCGAGCATCCCCTGGAGCGAGCCGGAGTCGCGGCGCGGGTATAGATGGCCGAGGTCGTCCAACCCGATTCGGCTAAGGCCACGGCTGCTGCGCTGGCGCATGCCGCCGGCGAGGGTCAGTCGGTGCGCATCCTGGGCGCAGGAACCAAGCAGGGTTGGGGAAACGCGGTCCCCGAGCCGGCCGTCGTCCTGCGGACGGGCTCGCTTGACAGCATCACCGAGCACAACGTCGGCGACCTGACCGCGACGATGCAGGCCGGCGTGCCGCTGGCGGTGGCACAGGCCAGGTTTGCGGACGAGGGCCAGATGCTCGCGCTGGACCCGCCGTTGGGCGCCGATCGTAAGGCCACCGTCGGCGGCGTCTTCGCAACGGCCGACTCCGGTCCGCTCCGTCACCGCTACGGCGCTCCCCGTGACCTCATCATCGGCATCATGGTCGCCCTCTCAGACGGGACGGTCTCGCGGGCCGGCGGCAAGGTCATCAAGAACGTCGCGGGATATGACCTTGCCAAGCTTTTCACCGGCTCTTTCGGGACGCTGGGGGCGATCGTGAGCGTGAACGTGCGGCTACACCCCCGCCCGCAGGCCTTCGCCACGGCTCTGGGCGTCTCGGCCGAACCGGGGGTGATCGCCTCAGGCGCACGGGCACTTGCAGCCGCGCCGCTTGAGCTGGAGTCGCTCGACGTGGGCTGGCGCGGAGGCCGCGGCTGGCTCCTCGCGCGCACCGGAGGAACCCAGCCGGAGCCCCGCGCCGGCCGGGCCGCCGACCTGATGCGAGCCCAAGGACTCCAGGAGGTCGAGATCACGGGCGACGACGAAGCGATCTGGGCGCAGCAGCGGGCGGGCCAACGCTCGGAGGACGCGACCGTGTTGCGGGTGGCCACACGGCCGAGCGCGCTCCGAGATGTGCTGATCGCCGCCCGCGACTGCGAGGCTACGCTCGTGGGCCGCGCAGCCCTCGGTACGAGCTATCTCGAGCTTGCTCCCGAGGCGGTCGCTTCGCTGCGCGAACGACTCTTCGACGCGGCGGGCGTGGTCGTGCTCGATGGACCGATTGAGCTACGGCGGCGACATGATCCCTGGGGGGCGCTCCAGGGACCCGCGCTCGAGCTGATGCGGCGGGTCAAGCGCGGCTTCGACCCTGCTGGGGCATGCAACCCGAGCGCCTTCGTGGGCGGGATTTGATGTTTGACGCCCACCGCCCGCCCGAGCAGACCATCGTGGAGGACTGCGTTCACTGCGGCTTCTGCCTGGACGCCTGCCCCACCTACGTGCTGTGGGCTCAGGAGGCGGATTCTCCGCGCGGTCGCATCGTCCTTGTCGACGAGCAGCTGCGCTCTCAGCGGCCGCTCACGGCCGAGACCGTGAGTCACTTCGACTCATGCCTCGGCTGTATGGCGTGCGTGACCGCGTGTCCCTCCGGCGTGCGCTACGACCGGCTGATCGAGCGCGTCAGGCCGCAGATCGAGCGCAACTTCAGACGGCCCGCCCCGGAGCGCGCGCTGAGACGGCTGATTTTCTCGACCCTCCCCCATCCGCACCGCATGCGAGCGCTGCAGCCGGGACTCGCGGCCGCTCGCCTCCTGCCCGCCGCCGGCCTGCCCGGGCGGCTGCGGGCGATGGTCCAGCTCGCTCCGCGGATGCCTCGTCGCCGCGGCCGCGTCCGGATACCGGCGCATGTCCCGGCGTACGGCAAACCGCGCGGCCGAGTTGGCCTGCTGCTGGGATGCGTCCAGCGCGTGTTTTATCCCCAGGTACACGTGGCCACGATCGGGGTGCTCGCTGCCGAGGGCTTCGAGGTATTCGCGTCGCCGGCGCCGGAGTGCTGTGGCGCACTCGAGCTCCACGGCGGGGCCGAGCGCGAGGCGGTGGCGCGCGCGACGGCGACGATCAGGGCGTTCGCAAACCTGCCGCCGCTTGACCACGTGGTCGTCAACGCGGCGGGCTGTGGTTCCGCGATGAAGGAGTACGGAGAGCTCCTCGGCAGCGACGAAGCCCGTGCGTTCTCCGGTCGGGTCAAGGACGCTTCCGAGCTGCTCGCCTCCGTGGCGCCCCAGGCTCCACGGCGCCGGGTCGACCTCCGTGTCACCTATCACGATGCCTGCCACCTCGCCCACGCCCAGGGCATACGCAACGAGCCGCGGGAGCTGCTGCGGTCGGTCCCGGGCATAGAGCTGCTGGAGGTTCAATCGGAAGCGTCGGTCTGCTGCGGCTCGGCGGGGATCTACAATCTGTTACAGCCGCAGGCGGCCGCCGACCTCGGCCGGCGCAAGGCCCGCAACGTGCTCGATACGGGCGCCGATGTGATCGCCGCGGCCAACCCAGGCTGCGCGGCTCAGCTCGACTTCCACCTGCGCGCGCTGGGCCGCCCCTTGCCGATCCATCACCCGCTCGAGCTCGTCTGGCGCTCCGTCGGATAAAGCGCTACGAGCGCTCGTACATCGCCTCGATCTCGCCCTCGTACTTGGCCGCGATGGGGCGTCGCTTGAGCTTCATCGTGGGCGTCAGCTCATCGCCGCCGGGAGGCCAGTCGCGGGGCAGGACCGTGAACTTCTTGATCTGCTCGACCCGGGCGAGGTGACCGTTTGCGGCATCCACCGCCTCTTGTACCGCCGCGATCATCTGCGGCTCGTTTGCGAGCTCCTCGAGCCCCCGTCCCTCGAGGCCGTGCTGGCCTGCCCACTGGGGGGCGAAGTCGGGATCGAGCACGATCAGCGCGGTGTTGTATGGCCGCCTGTCGCCGATGCAGCAGGCCTGGCCGATCAAGGGACTCGCCGCCTTCAGCCGCCCCTCGATGTTCGCCGGAGACATGTTCTTGCCGGCAGCGTTGATGATGATCTCCTTCTTGCGATCCACGATCTGGAGGTAGCCGTCGGCATCGAGCCTGCCGATGTCCCCGGTGTGAAGCCACCCCTCGCTGTCCACGGCCTCGGCGGTCCTCGCAGGGTCGCTGCGGTAGCCGCTCATCAGCGACGGGCCGCGCCACAACACCTCACCGTCCTGCGCGATCCGGATCTCGGACCCCGGCATGGCGGGGCCGACCGTCCCGATCTTGACCGCTCCGGGACGGTTACAGGCGCCGACGCCGCACGTCTCCGACATGCCCCAAAGCTCGGCCAGCTCGATCCCCAACGCACCGAAGAACTCGAGCACCTCCACCGGCACGGGGGCCGCCCCGCTGTTGATGGCGACGGCCTGGTCCAAACCGAGCAGCTCGCGCACCTTCGAGAAGATCTGTGCGTCGGCCAGCGCCACGTTTGCCTCGAGCTCGTCGGGGACGGGCTGGCCACGCTGGCGCAACCGCAGGCGCTCGATCGCCGCCGTCAGCCCCTCCTGTACCGGCCGGCGCTGTTCCTCGGGTTGCGCGGCCTGCATCGTCTCGAGCCCTGCTTTGAGCTTCTCCCAGATGCGCGGCACCGCAAAGAACCATGTGGGCTTCACTTGGGGCAGGTAGGACAGCACCTGCCGGGGGTCGGGGCAGCAGGTCACGGTCCCTGCGTAGACCACCGGAATGTAGTGGTGGGCCATCCGCTCGGCGATGTGCGCCGCGGGCAGCCATGAGATGAGCCGCGCTCCGGCGTCGATGTCGATGATCTGGTCAACGGTCCTGGCAGCGGCCATCACCGCGCGATGGGAGAGCTCCACGCCCTTGGGATCGCCCGTGGTCCCCGATGTGTAGATGAGCGTGAGCAGGTCATCCGAGCCGATCCGCGCGCTGGCCGCAGCACCGTCGAAGCCCCAACCCGACTGCTCGAGGGCCTCGAGCGTAACCGTGCCGTCGCCGTCCGGGCCGTCGACCACGACCACGTGGGCGACCGAGGGCAGTCCCTCACGCGCCTGGAGCATCGTCTCCAGAAATTCCCGCTCGACAATGGCCACCCGCGCCCCTGAGTCGCGCAGCAGATAGCGCACGGCCTCCGGGGGATATGTCGTGTAGACCGAGAAGGGCACCGCGCCAAGGGTGGCTGCGGCCAGGTCGACGACCGCAAACTCCGGCCGGTTCGAGAGCATGATCGCGACCGTCTCGCCTCGACCGAGCCCAAGGCCGGCGAGGCCGCCCGCAGCGGCGTCGACGCGCTCGAGCAGCTGACTCCAACTGAGGCAGGCGGCGTCGTCGAGGGTGCGGACCGCGGTCAGGTCAGGATGAGCCGCGGCCGTTCGCCGGAGCGCGTCGGCGATGGTCGGCGCTTCGACCGCGCGCGACTCGGTTGCCGTGGTGCTCCTGCTTACCATCCCTCGCGACCCGCAACGCTACCGCGAAACGGACTAACGCACCTGGAATCCGTGCCCCGTGAGCGTCGAGATGTCATTGCTCAATCCGATCACGAACACCAGGATGATCAGGACGAAGCCGAGCACGCTCGCTCGTTCCATGACCGAGAAGGGAATCCGCCGCCCGCGGACCTTCTCCGCCAACGCCCAAAACACATGGCCGCCGTCCAACGGCAAAAACGGGAACAGATTCACGACGGCCAAGGAGAGCGAGATCAGCGCGAGCGTCAGCAGCGCCTGGGTCGCGCTGTACGCGAAGACCTGCTGGGTGATTTTGAACGCGCCCACCGCGCCGTGTAGCTGTCGGCGCTCCTTGGGCTCGAAGATCCTGGTCACCGTGCTGACGGTGGTCTTGGTGACGTACCACATCTCGCTCACGCTGTGGCTCGCAGCACCTACCGGGCCTAGGCTCTGGATCGCGGGCGCGAACGCGAACCCGATCAGCATGCGGTGAGCGCTTGCGTGATAAAGGGGGCGAATCGAGAACCGCAGCAGGTGGCCGTCGCGGCGAACCAAGAGCACGACCGGGGTCTTCGCCTGGCAGCCGTTGGTTTGCGCCCCAGTGCACCTGTGGCTTCCGATCACATGCCTGATCTGATCGGCCGAGAGACCCCTGCGGCCATTTACCGCCACGATGTGGTCACCCGCCTTTAGATAGCGCGACCCGGGCGGCTGGAATGCCCCCGGTGCGACCGTGGTGCTTGTGACGAGTTGGCCATGGTCGGTCTTGGCCACCCCCTGTGCGAGGTAGACGCCGAACAGGATGAAGAACGCGATCAGCAGGTTGACCGCCGGCCCCGCGAGGATCACCACGATCCGCTTCCACACCTTCTGGTTGAAGTAGGCGCGCGGTACGACGTCCGGCGGGAGGTCCTCGTGCGGGTTCATGCCGGTGATCTTCACGTAGCCCCCCAACGGGATCGGCCCGATCCCGTACTCGGTCTCGCCGCGCCTGACCTTGACCAGCATCGGGCCGAAGAAGAGCGAGAAGCGCTCCACCCGCATTCCCACGGCTTTGGCCGCGGTGAAGTGCCCCGCCTCGTGAAAGACGATCAGGGCGATGAAGCCAAGGAAAGCCAGGAGGTACGACATGGGTCGGTCTCAGTGTGGCAGGGCGAGTTGCGGCCCAGTGACCCGGTGGCCGCCACCGCACCTCCTAGGCGAGAGCCCGGGCCGCGGCGAGCTCGCTCGCGACCGCCCGCGCCTGCCGGTCGGCCTCGGCCAAGGCCTCAAACGAATGCACCGGCCCGGCCGGGAGGCGTGCCAGCGTCGCCTCGATCACGGCGGCTATCCCGAGGAATCCCAGGCGACCCTCGAGGAAGGCGTGGACAGCGACCTCGTTGGCGGCGTTGAGTGTGCACGGCGCCGTACCCCCCTCGAGCGCGGCCTCGCGTGCCAGTCGAAGACAGGCGAAGGTCTCGAGGTCGACAGCCTCGAAGTGCAGCGCCCCCAGCTCGACCAGATCGAGCGGTGCGACGGGCACATCCACCCGCTCGGGGTAGTGAAGGGCGTAGGAGATGGGGACGCGCATGTCCGGGTAGCCGAGGTGCGCGAGTGTCGCGCCATCGCAGAGTTGGATCAGGCTGTGCACGATCGACTGCGGATGCACCACCACCTCGATCCGCTCATAGGGCGTGCCGAACAGATGGTGGGCCTCGATCAGCTCGAGCCCCTTGTTCATCAGCGTGGCGGAGTCGATCGTGATCTTGCCCCCCATGTCCCAGGTGGGATGGGCAAGCGCCTGCGCCACTGTCACCTCCCCGAGGTCGGCAGCGGTGGCGCCGCGGAAGGGGCCCCCCGAGGCCGTCAGGATCAGGCGATCGACCGTTCCGAGCGGCTCGCCGCTCAGCAGCTGGTGCAGCGCGGAATGCTCGGAGTCAACCGGGATCACCTGCGCACCGGTGGCTTGCGCGAGCGCCATCACGAGCTCCCCGCCCACCACCAGCGACTCTTTGTTGGCGAGAGCCAGGTCGATCCCCTCGCCGAGCGTCGCCACCGAGGGAACCAGACCCGCCGACCCGACAATTCCGTTGAGCACCAGATCGGCGTCGGATTCTGTGACGAGCTGCACCAGCCCGTCGGCGCCACTCAGCACCTCCCCATCGGTCCAAGCCTCGCTGGCCTGCGCCGCCGCACGCGGATCAGTCAGCGCGATCCTTGTAACGCCCTGCTCGCCGGCCTGCGCGATCAGCTTCTCCCAGGAACGTTCAGCAGCCAGCCCGACCGCAACGAACCGGTCCGGCTCGGCCCGGGCAAGGACGTCCAGAGCCTGTAGACCGATCGATCCGGTGGAGCCGAGAATGAGCAGGCGTCGCGGCACCGGGTCGATTGTATGGCGACGACATTTCGACCCGATCAGTGAATGATCGCGTACCATCTGGTACCCGATCAGTGAATGATCGCGTACCAGATGTAATAGCCGCCGAGGATCGTGAACAGCGCCGCGTCCGCTCGGTCAAGTGCGCCCCCGTGGGCGCCAAAGAGCGTCCCGGTGTCCTTCGTGTCGGCATCACGCTTGAGCGCCGACTCGAAGAGGTCTCCCAGCGGACCCAGCACGGCGACCATCACCCCAAGCGCGAGCGCGTGCCCGCGGGTCATCCAGGTGTTCTGCAGCAGCCCCGCACAGATAAGGGTCAGGATCGCCACGACCGAGCCCCAGAAAAGGCCTTCGACCGTCTTGCCAGGGGAAATCCTGGGCGCGAGCGGTCGGCGGCCAAATAGCCGACCGCCGAGATAGGCAGCCGTGTCGGCGAGAAACGTCGCGGCCAGTACGTCGATCAAGATTGCTGCACCGTGGGGAAGCCGGCGCAGCAGTTCCGCATGAGCCACCGCGAAGCCGATCCACCAGACTCCCAAGAGGGTGCTGGCGACAGACAGCGTGACGCGCTCGCGTTGCCCGCGTGCGAGCAGGACCACGAACAAGGCCGGAATCACCGCCACCCCCACCTCGAGCACCACGCGTTCGCTGCCATAGCGTGCGGCGAGCACCATGCCCACAACCGCGGCAAACCCGACCAGCGGAACGGGCTTCCAGGCGTCGAGCATCCGGTAGAGCTCGTGCAGGCAGACCATCCCGAGCACGATCAAGAAGATCGCCCACGCGAGGTGATCGACGTCGATCAGCGCGACGACGAGCACTGCCGCCGGTATCGCAATCAGGATGCGGGCTCCGAGATCGGAACGCCGCCGTCGCTGCGCCGGGGGTCGCGGTCCGGACCGCTGATCCGTCCGGCGCCGTCCACCTGTCTTGTCCGCCCCAGGTCGCGGGCGACGCCCGGGCGTGCGCCCGCCGACGCGTCCCTCACCGCGCGACCGCGTGCCCTGTCTGGGCGGCGGCCGCCTGGAAGACGGCATCTCAGCGGCCCCCGAACCGCCGCCTGCGTGCGGCGAACTCGTTCAGGCTCTGCTCGAAGACATCGCGGGAGAAGTCGGGCCACAACTCGTCGCGAAAGACCAGCTCGGAATAGTGGCCCTGCCACAGCAGAAAGTTCGAGCTACGACGCTCGCCGCTGGTACGGATGATCAGGTCTGGGTCGTGCATCTCGGGCGCGTAGAGGTGGCTGCGAAATTCCTCCTCCGTCTGGCCGCTGAACGACCGCGCCGCGTCCAGGATCTCTGCGCGGCCGCCGTAGTTGAACGCGACGAACAGCGTGATGCGGCTGTTGCCCGCGGTCAGCTTCTCGGCCCACTCCATCCTCTGCACCAGCTCTGGCGGAACCGGGTCGCTGCGTCGCCCGATGAACCTCATCCGCACCCCTTCGTCGTGAAGCTCCGGGGTCTCGACCTCGATCCGCCGGCCCATCATCGCCATGAGCCCGGTGACCTCCTCAGGGGGCCGGGACCAGTTCTCGGTCGAGAACGAGTACACAGTCAACTCCAGAATTCCGAGGTCGACGCAGTCGCGCAGGCGGGCCTTGACCACGTCGGCGCCCGCCTCGTGCCCGGCGAGCACCGGAAGCCTGCGGCGCGCTGCCCAGCGGCCGTTGCCGTCGGTGATGATCGCGACATAGCGGGCCCCGTGTCCGGATTCCTGATCGCGCTCGGGCGGCCCCGCCGAGCGCGAGGCGGAGTCTTCTGCCTCCGGCGCACGGGCGAGCCGCGAGCCCTCCCGCGACTCCTGCGCGCCCGGGCCCATCAGACCTCCAGGATCTCTGCTTCCTTGTGTCCGAGCAGTTCGTCCAGCTCGGCGATGCGCGCGTCGGTGACCTTTTGCAGCTCGACCTCGGCGCGGTGCTCGTCGTCGGACCCGGCCTCCCCCGCTTCCTTGAGCTCCCTGAGGTCATGCATCACGTCGCGACGGATGTTGCGAATCGCCACACGGCCTTCCTCGGCAATGTGGCGTACCACGCGCACGAGCTGCCGGCGACGCTCCTCGGTCAACTCGGGAACGCCGAGGCGGATGAGATTGCCGTCGTTGGAGGGCGTCAGGCCGATATCCGACTCCAGAATCGCGCGCTCGATGGACTTAATCGACGTCTTGTCATATGGCTGGATCGTGAGCAGCCGCGCCTCTGGCGCGGTGATCGTGGCCAGCTGCTTGAGTGGCGTCTGCGTCCCGTAGTAATCGACGACGATGCGGTCAAGCAGCGCGGGGCTCGCGCGACCGGTGCGGACAGACCCGAATTCGTGGCGGACCGACTCCACGGACTTGCCCATCCGCTCGCGCCCGTCCGCGAGCAGCTCGTCGATCATCTCGTTCATTGGCGGCTCCCGCCCCTAGCTTCGAACCAGTGTGCCCACGCGTTCACCCGACACTATCTTGCCGATGTTTCGCCCGCCCGTCATGTTGAACACGACGATCGGGAGCTTGTTTTCCATGCAGAGGGCGAACGCGGTCGCATCCATGACCTCCAGGCCGCGAGTCAGCGCCTCCCTGTGGGTGATCTCAGGGATGAACTGCGCGCCCTCGTCGAGCGCTGGGTCGGCGCTGTAAACGCCCTCCACGGCGTTCTTCGCCATCAGCACCACTTCGGCGTGAAGCTCCGCCGCCCTGAGCGCGGCGGCTGTGTCGGTCGTGAAGAAGGGGTTGCCGGTGCCGGCGGCAAAGATCACGATCCGCCGCTTCTCGAGATGCCTGATCGCGCGACGGCGGATGTACGGCTCGGCGACCTCGGAGATCGTAATCGCGGACTGCACGCGCGTGGCCACGTGCAGCTTCTCGAGCGCGTCCTGCAGGGCCAGCGCATTGAGAACGGTCGCAAGCATGCCCATGTAGTCGCCCGTGGCGCGGTCCATCCCCTTCGCGGCGGCCGCAAGGCCGCGGTAGATGTTGCCGCCCCCGACGACCACCGCCATTTCCACGCCCTCGCCGTGGACGGCTGCGACCTCGGCGGCGATCTCGTGCACGCGCTCTGGATCGGTGCCGTACTCGCGATCGCCCATCAAGGCCTCTCCCGAGAGCTTGAGCAGCACACGCCGGTAGACGGGCCGTGCCTCTGAAGTGGGCTCGGTGAGCGTCTGGGCCATCTCGGTGTGAGCCTCAGCCGCCGACCGCAAAGCGCGCGAATCGCCGCACCACGATGTTCTCGCGGGTCTCGGCGGCGAGCTCGGCGCGCAGCTCCTCGATCGTCTTGCCTCCGTGCTTGTCCGCTCTGACGTGCTGCTGGCGCAGAAGCACGACGTCGTCGAGCCATTTATCGATCTTCCCGGCCACGATCCGTGCGCGAACGTTCTCGGGACGCTCCGCCGCCTGTTCGGTCGCGATTCGGACCTCGCGCTCCCGATCGTCGGCCGGGACATCCTCGTCCGACACGGCCAGTGGCGCCCGCGCCGCGATGTGCATGGCCAGCTCGCGAGCGAACTCCACAAACTTGTCGTTGCGCGCGACGAAGTCGGTCTGACAGTCGACCTCGACCATCGCGCCGATCTTGCCCGGAGGGTGGATATAGGTCTGAACCACGCCTTCGCGCGCCTCCTCGCCGGCCCTCCGGGCTGCCTGGGCCTGGCCCCGCGCCCGCAGGATCTCGATCGCCTGATCGACGTCGCCTCTTGCCTCTGTTAGGGCTTCGCGACAGGCGAGCACTCCCGCCCCCGTGCGGTCCCGCAGAGTCTTGACCTCCGCTGCGGTGATCTCTGTCATTGCGCCTCCCCGGGGGCGGACTCGGCCGGCGCCTGCTCGCCTTCAGCGGGCGGCTGCGCTGAGGCGGGCGGCACCTCGACGTCCTCGGGGGCGCTCGGTACAGGGGGGATCTCATCCCCGTCCGAACCCACTCGCGTCCGATCGGATTCGGTCTCCGACTCAGGTACGGAAGCCGCTGGTGAGGGCGGGGATGAGGTCTTGCCTGGTGAGGACGACGAGGGGGTCCCGGCCGGTTCGGAAGACGCTGGTTCCGGCGGGGGCGGGGTTCCGCTCGGTTCCGGCGGGGCCGGCGTTCCGCTCGGTTCCGGCGGGGACGGGGTTCCGCTCGGTTCCGGCGGGGCCGGCGTTCCGCTCGGTTGCGGCGGAGCCGCCGACTCCGCCGCGCGCTCGGCCTGCTCGGCGGCCGCAATGGCCTCGGCCTCGCGCCTGGCCTCCTCGGCCTCGCGCCGAGCCTGCTCTTCCGCCTCGCGGCGTGCCCGTTCTTCGGCCTCGCGGCGCTCCTGCTCCTCGGCCTCGCGCCGAGCCCGCTCCTCCTCGGCGCGGAAGCGCCGGTGTCCTTGGGCGACCACGTCTCCAATGGCCTTGGTGATCGCCGAGCACGACCGGATCGCGTCGTCGTTGCCGGGGATCACGTAATCGATTCCGTCCGGGTCGCAGTTGGTGTCGACCAAGCCGATGATGGGGAGCCTCAGCCGCTGGGCCTCCCGGACTGCGATCGCCTCGGTCTTCAAGTCGATTACGAACACCGCGTCGGGGACGCGCTGCATCTCCTTGACGCCGCCGAGGTTCGCGCGCAGCTTCTCCAGGTCGGCCTGCATCGCCATCCGCTCGCGCGTGGGAAGCAGCTGGAGCTGTCCCTCGGACTCATAGCGCTCGAGGTCGTGCAAACGAGCGATCCGCTGCGAGATGGTGCCCCAGTTGGTCAGTAGCCCGCCCAGCCAGCGGTGGTTGACGTAGGGCATCTCGGCGGCCTCGGCAACCTCCTGAATCGCGTCGCGCGCCTGCTTCTTGGTGCCCACGAACAGCAGCGTGCCGCCGCGGGCGGCTAGTTCGGCGGCAAACCTGCGCGCGTCCTCGAGCAGGGCCTGGGTCTGCAGTAGATCGATGATGTAGATGCCGTCGCGCTCACCGAAGATGAACCGCCGCATCTTCGGGTTCCAACGGCGAGTCTGATGACCGAAGTGGACTCCGGCCTCCAGCAACTCCTTGATGCCGAGCTCAGCCACGTCTTTGCTCCCTTTGCTCTGTCTTGTGGATGCTAAGCCCAGTCGACGGTCGTCACGGACCTCTGAGCTGCGCCTTCGCGAGCGCTCGAGGCAGGGCGCGACTCCGCGCGATTGGGGTCGAATTTCTTGTCCAGTCTACGAAAGTCCCGAAAGATTCCGCGATGCGCTACGTTTTCCAGTAGCGGACCGCTGCCTTCCCCTACCTTTAGGTGGCGGCCGCCTGCGAGCCGAACCTCCCTTCCCCTACCTCCGGTGGCTCGGTTCGCACAGTAGGGCCAACGGGGCGGCTGTGGACGGGCCGCCCCGTCGGTATTCGGGACCGTTTCAGCGCGCAATGGGTTCGCCACTTCGGACCAACCACCCGTCGACCTCCGGCCAGCACAATTCGCGACGCCTGCCGGCGCCGCGGAAGGTGATGCACGGAGTACGCGCTATGCGAGGCGGATTCGCCAACTCCCGTCCGAGAGGCAGGGCGTCGTGCGAACTGCAGCCCCCGGGGCATCATCAGGTCTTGCCCCGGCACTTACCCCCTATCGCTCTCGGCGTCCCGCAGCGCCGCCACAAGGTCCGCGGGCAGCTGCGACGAGACGTCGACCTCCTCGCCGGTCACCGGATGTGGGAACCGCAGGCGTGCGGCGTGCAAAAACTGGCGCTCGAGCCCGTACATCCGGTGGCCACCGTAGTTCACATCGCCGCACACCGGATGGCCGATCGCCTGCATGTGGACCCGGATCTGATGCGTGCGCCCCGTCTCGAGCGTCACCCGCAAGAGCGTGGTCCGCGCCAGCAGCCGCTGCACCACGAAGTGGGTGCGGGCCTCCCGGGCGACCTCGGACTCGACGGACATCAGCACCCGGTCGCGACGGCTGCGTCCGATGGCGGCGTCGATCGTCCCGGTACGAGCATCCATGCGCCCCTCGACCAGAGTGATGTATTCCCGCTCGAGTAGCCGGGCCTGGAGCAGGTGCTTGAGCGCGCGATGGACGGCGTCGTTCTTTGCGACTACGAGCAGACCCGAGGTGTTGCGGTCGAGCCGGTGGACGATCCCGGCGCGCCATCCCTCCTCCCCGCCGGCGGCGACCCCCGCGAGCGCCTGCGCGAGTGTCCCCGTCCGGTTACCGCGCGCCGGATGCACCACCACGCCCGCGGGCTTGTCGACCACCAGCAGGCTGTCGTCCTCGTATGCGATCGCGAACGCCGCCGCCGGGCAAACCGTCACCTTCTGCTGCGCTGGTTCTTCGACCTCGATCACCTCGCCCCCGGCGAGCAGGTGCCGCTTGCGCCGAGAGCGGCCGTCGACCCTGACCCGGCCGTCCTCGATGAGCGCCTGGGCGCGAGCACGCGAGCCGAGGTGGTCGGCGAGAAAGCGGTCGAGGCGCGTCCCGGCTGCCTCCGCGGGAACCGTCACCCCGATCGGCGAGTCCCTCGCTCGAGCACGAACACCAGGGCGATGACGCCAAAGGTGATTGCCATGTCCGCGACGTTGAAAGCCGGCCAGTGCGGCAGCTTTATGAAGTCGGTGACCGACCCGTGCATGAAGCGGTCGATCAGGTTGCCGATCGCACCGCCCAGGAGCAGCCCCGTCGGCACCCAGAGACCCCGCCGGCCGGGGTGCAGAACGAAGTACGCGATCAGCGCCGCCAGCGCGAGCAGGGTGCAGACCAGCACGATCGCCCCTCCCCCTGACAGCACGCCGAACGCCACGCCCGTGTTGTGCACGTGCACGAGATGGACCCCCGGCAGCAGGCTCTGTTCGTGACCCGGCGCCACCCCGGCGGCGACGGTGTTCTTCGTGAGCTGATCGAGCCCAACGACGGCCGCGCCCAGGGCCACGGCGCGCAAAAGGGCGGTGCGACGGACGCGTTCGCGCCCGGGACTCTGCTGCACTGCCGTCACCATCACCCCGCGATCGCGCTCACTATCACCGTGCGCAGCAACCACAGGACGATGATCCCGATCATGGGGCTGAAATCGAACATGCCCACGTTTGGGATGAAGCGCCTGAAGATGCGCAGGTATGGCTCGGAGACGTCGCGCAGGAACTTGAGAACCGAATCTGACCAGCGGGCGTACGGCGGACGGACGCCTGTCGAGAAGAGCAGGTTCAACAGGACATAGAGAAAGATCAGGATGATGTAGACGTAGAAGACGGCGCTCACGTAGTTGGCGATGTCGGCCCTCACGGTCGCAAAAGCGATCATGAGACGTTCCTAGCCGCGTCGATCGCCGCTTGAAACGCCGACCGGATGCCGCCGCGCTCGAGCGCCGCCAGCCCGCGCGCCGTCGTCCCTCCCGGCGAGGTCACCTCTCGGCGAACGCCGAGCGTGTCGTAGCCCCGCGCCTCGAGCAGCGCAGCGCTGCCCGCCATCGTCCCCACCACAAGCTCTGAGGCGGTCCGGGCATCGATTCCGTACCGGACAGCGGCGTCGACCTGCGCCTCCACGAGCAGCGCGTGGTAGGCGGGGCCGACGCCCACAACCGCCCCCGCGGCGTCCATCAGTCGCTCCGGCAGCTTAACCACGGTACCCAACCGCGCGAACAGCGCGAGCACGTCCGCCTCCAACTCGGAACCGGCGGTCCCATTGGGCGTTGCGTACACAGTGATCCCGCAACGCATCTCCACCGGCGTGTTCGGCGTCAACCGAAATACCGGTGCGTCCGGGTAGGCCTCTTGCAAAACCGAGCTGCTGGTGGCGGCGAGGATCGAGGCAACGGCTCTGGCCTTCCCTGCCACCTCGCGCGCGACGTCGTGAAGCTGAGCCGGCTTGTGGCAGAGAACCACGAGGTCGGCCCGTTGCGCGACCTGCGCGCTGGGAAGGGCCTCTCCGCCAAGCTCGGCGGCGAGCGCCGCCGCCCTGCCCGACCCCGAGTCCGAGACGAGCACGGGATCGCCCCAGCCGCGCGCCAGCGCGCGCGCCATGTTGCCTGCGCCGATCAGGCCGACTTGCATGTCATGAAATCTACTTGGAGGTCGGCGCCGCGCATGCGCGGCGCCTTGGGTCGGCGCGTGCGCCGACCCATTCCGGCGGGCACATGTGCCCGCCGGCCGGCCGGAACATGTTCCGGCCGGGGCCAAACCCAACTCAACTCTGGTTGAAGAAGCCCTTCTCGACCAGCCGGGCCCGCTCTTCGGCCGAGACCTCGACGTTCTGCGGAGTGAGCAGAAAGACCTTGTCCGCGATCCGCTGCATGCCGCCATCGAGCGCGTAGGTGAGACCGCTCGAGAAATCGATCAGCCGCTTGGACAAGTCCGTATCGGTCGCCTGGAGGTTGAGGATCACCGGGATGGAGTCCTTGAACTTGTCGGCGACGTCCTGAACGTCATTGAAGTTCTTGGGCGCGACAAAGTGCACTCGCACGTCGCGCCGCTGGCCGTTGGCACGCCCACCTACGGGGCGCAGCGAGGTCGTGCGCCGCTCGGAACTCGACTCGTCGGCGAAGATGTCGTCGATCTCGTCGCGTCGCCGGCGTGGGCTGAGCCGCTGGACCCCATGGCGCTCGCGGTAGTTTGATTCGGGCTCGGGTTCGGGGTAGGACTCGTACTCCTCTTCCTCGTATTCCTCGTCGTCTGCGAGGCCGAAGTAGACGAGCGTGCGATGCCAGGTGTCACGAAAGGCCATCTGCGTCTGGGGGTTCGGGGCCCGGACCGGTTTCCCTGCGGAATTATGACGCCCCGGCGTCAAGAACGCCGGTAAAGCGTCGTACCGAGGCGGAGGATGGTGGCCCCTTCCTGCACCGCGACGAGGTAGTCCTGGCTCGTTCCCATCGACAGCTGCGAAAGGCCGTGGCGTCCGGCGAGCTCTCGCAGCGCGGCAAAGTGGGGACGGCTGCGCTCGGGGTCGTCTGTCAGTGGCGGCATCGTCATGAGCCCGACGACGGACACCGGACAGCGGTCAAGGAAAGCTTGCAGCTCCGCCGGCGCAACCCCGTTCTTGCCCTCTTCGCCGGAGATGTTGACCTCGACGAGCACCTTGGTCTCATCAGTCCCGTGCCGATCCAACTGAGCCAGCGCCGAGTCGCTCGCAACCGAGTGGATGTAGCGGACGTACGGCAGCAGGTCGCGCACCTTGCGGCTCTGAAGCGCGCCGATGAAGTCCCACGTGAACGCGCCCGGGTAGGCGTCAGCCTTGCGACGCAGCTCCTGGGCCCGGTTTTCGCCCAGCAGCTCGATTCCCGCCTGCTTGAGCGCCCCGAGTCCCTCTTCCGGCAGGTATTTGACCGCCGCGAGGATCTCCACCTCCTCGGGATCTCGTCCGGCGCGGACGATCCCCTCGCGCACGCGCTCGAGGTTCGAACGCACCACCTGCACTTCTACTGTCTCGATCAGCTCAACCAAGCGATCCCCGCCTGTCGCCCCGTGACGCCGTGGTCGCGGCGGTGTGAAAAGAAGAGCTCGGGCGTGCACATCGTGCACAGACCGACGTCGTGGATCGTGTCCGCCCCCGCCTCGCGGAGCTGGTTACGGGCGATCGCTTTGAGATCGAGCGTCGGCCCGTCGGTGCCGAAGCGCGCGTGGACTTCTTCCCCCACTTCGTAGCAGCAGGGACCAGCACCGGGACCGACGGCCGCATGCAGCGGCCCGCCACCGTTCAGCGCGCGCAGGGCTCGTACACCCTCCTCGATCACCCCGGCCGCCAGCCCCCTCCAGCCGGCATGAAGCATCGCTACCGCCCCGTCTGAGGTGACCGCGATCGGTAGGCAGTCGGCGGCGAGCATAGCCAGGCCGATTCCGCGAGCGGCCGTTGCCTGGCCGTCGGCTTCAGGGACCTCGGGAGTGTCCCGCCTTTCCTCGGGGGCGGTGACGACCCGCCTGCCGTGGACCTGCCGCACGAACGTCAAGCGGAGATCGAGCTGGCTCGCGAGTCCCGAGCGATTGGCGAGGACCGCATCGCGGCTGTCGGCCGTCTTGAGCCCCAGGTTGAGGCTCTCGAAGGGGCCGCGCGAGGTCCCGCCCCGACGGGTCGTGAAGAGGGCGTGAGCCCCGGGCAGCTCGATCGCAATGTGCTCGCCGCGCAGCTCGAAGGGCTCGGGGGGCTTGAACATCGACCCGAAGTTAGCGGACAGCTCCGAGTGCCACAGAGAGCTCGGCATCCCGTCCTGACGCCCGCCCGTCGAGTTTCGCGTCCAGCGCTGCCCGGAGCGCGCGGCCGACCAGCGGACCCTGCGGGACCCCGGCCGCGAGCAGGTCCTGACCATCGATCTCGAGGTGGACATGGCGAAGGCGATCGAGCCATGCGCCTGCGGCGTCTGCGCCACCGTGGCCGCCCGCCAGCGCCACCAGTTCGGGGTTGGATCCAGTCGCCGCGGCGCCGATCGCGGCCGGCGTACGCGCGCGCTCGAGCGCGTCGGCAAGCTTTCTGGCCCCGACCGCCGCCGAGACGATCCGCTCGCGGTCTGCGGCCCCGAAGGCCAGCCTGTCGAGCAGCTCGACGAGCTCTGGCCTGGGCACGTTCTCGGCAGCAGCAGCGAGCACCAGGAGGTCTGGGCGCCCGTCTTCGGGCAGCAGCCGCAGGGCGAGCTTGACTGGCTCTGTCTCCCCCAGACCGAAGCGAGGGTGGATGGCGCGGTCGAGGTCCAGACGCCGCAGGGCCGCGAAGGCTGTGAGCGGGTCTCGCTCGCGGGCCAGCAGGCGCAGCTCGGTACCGATCCGGGCTCCGCTGACGGTCTCTAGCGCCCCGGACCCAATCGCCGCCTGCGCCAGAGCGCGGGTGTGCGGCTCGACGGTGAAACCCAGACGACCGGCATAGCGAGCGAGGCGAAACAGCCGGGTGGGGTCATCGACAAAGCTCCGGTCGTGAATCACTCGCAGCGCCCTGGCATCCAGGTCCTCCAGAGCTCCCGTCAGCTCCCGCAGAGCTCCCTGCCGTTCGCCGCCGAGGGTCATTGCGATCGCGTTGACGGTGAAATCGCGGCGCTTGAGATCCTCGGCCAGCGGGGCCCGGCTCACGTCGGGAAGAGCCCCAGGTCGAGCGTAGGTCTCAGTGCGCGCGGTGGCGACGTCGTAGCGATGACCGTCGAGCCGCATCTCGCAGGTGCCGAAGCGGTCATGCGCCAGGACCAGCCCACCGAGCTCGCGGGCCACGGAGACGGCGTCGCCTTCGACGACGACGTCGAGCTCAGCGGGCTCGAGACCCAGCAGCAGGTCGCGGACCGCGCCGCCGACCAGAAAGACTCCGTCGCGGCCGGAGATCCGGTCAAGCAGCGTCTGACCTGCAGGGAGTCGCCTCAGCGCGGCGATGAGATCTACCGGAGACGGTATGTGCACGGCAGAGATCTTCCTGAACTTTGCCCTTCAAGTTCCACCCGTCGCACTCGATCGATGAAGAGCACGCCGCCGCGATGCCCCCGGGCAAGCCCGTGAGGCCTCCCCTCTACCATGCGCCCCATGGCGAGTCCTTCGCGGCGTTGGCTGCGGCGCGGGCTCGTGGCCGGTGCGGCACTGCTCGTGGTAGCCGGAGCCGTAGTGGCCTACGTGCTCCTCAACGCGCCCGGCAACGTCTCCAACCCCAATGTCTCGTTCACCGCCCCAAAGCACCACAAGGTGTCGCCGCCCCACGTGTCCAACTTTCTGTGGCCGTGGTACGGCTACAACGCCGTGCGCACGCGCGATTTCCCCGATCCGAAGCTCGATCCGCCGTTTCGCCACGGTTGGAGCTACGAGGACTACGCGCTGCTCGAGTTTCCGCCGGTCTTGTACCGGGGGCGGTTGTATCTGGTGGACAACGACGGCTCCGCCAAGGGGATCAACGCCGCCAATGGCCATCTGATCTGGCAGCACAAGGTCGGGACGCTGGCGGCCGCGTCGCCCGCGCTCGACATCCGCCATCACCTGGTGATCGTGCCGTTGCTGTCGATACACGGCCGCACTCCGGGCAAGGGGGCGGTGGTGGCGCTGTCGATGCGCACCGGCCGAGTGGTGTGGTCTCGGCACATCGCCGCGGGGACGGAGTCATCTCCGATCGTGTGGCGCGACAAGGTGTATTTCGGCGATCAGGCCGGCAACGTCTATGCGCTGGGTACGCAGGCTGGCAAGACCCGTTGGACATATCACGCCACCGGCTCGGTGAAGGGTGGCCCGTCGATCTCCGGCGGCAGGATCTTCTTCGGCGACTACGCGGGCCGAGCCTACGCGCTCAACGCCACAAACGGGCACCCGATCTGGACGGCTAACACCAGCGGCACCGAGTTCGGTTTCGGCTCGGGAAACTTCTATGCAACTCCCGCGGTCGCCTTCGGCCGCGTCTACATGGGCAATACCGACGGCCGCGTCTACTCCTTCTCTGCGCAGACCGGACGGCTCGCGTGGGCGACCTCGACCGGCGCGTACGTTTATTCCTCGGCGGCTGTCGACAACACGCCGGGGCTCGGACCGACGGTCTACGTCGGGTCCTACGACGGCAACCTGTATGCGTTCAACGCCCGCTCAGGGGCAATCCGCTGGAGGCATAACGCGGGGGGCAAGATCTCCGGCTCGCCCCAGATCATCGGGAACGTCGTCTACTACGACGACCTAGCCTCCAAGACCACTGCCGGCGTGAACGTCCGCACCGGACGGCGGGTTTTCTCGTTCCGAGACGGGGCGTTCAACCCCGCGATCACCGACGGGCACGCGGTATATCTGGTAGGCGTCTCAAAGCTTTACCAGCTGGTGCCGCGACATCGCTAAACTAGTCGGAGGTAGGCCGCCCCGTGCTCTACGGGCGGTGTTCAAAAGAAGGCGAAAACACGCCGTTCTCGAAGCCTTAACGGGCTCCACAAGAACGTGCGTTCGGTACGCCTGGTATCCTTAAACATGTATGCGTTGTCGTAGTGGAAGTCACTGTCAAAAGCCGGCCGCACAGGGCCGGCGTTTCTGCGCCGAGCACGCGGCCGAGCTAGATCGCATGCGCGAAGAGCTCAAGGACGCCGCTGCAGCGCGCATTGGTCGCGGACGCCCCAAGCGGTCCTCGACCTGCTGCCGCCCCGGGTGCTACGAGCCGCGCGTGCCGCCAGCCGCATATTGCGACGCCTGCGCGGCCGCCGGGTACGTGGAAGAGGCGGCTTAGTAGGTCATCCGGACCGCAAGACCGGTCCGCGCCAGCTGTTGTTTGACCTCGGCCACCGTATGGCGGCCGTAATGAAATATGGACGCACACAGGACGGCATCGGCGCCGGCCTTCAGGGCCGCGACGAGGTCATCGGGGGCCCCTGCGCCACCTGAAGCGATCACCGGCACCGTAACGGCCTCCGCGACAGCGCAGGTCAGCTCGAGGTCGTAGCCCGCTGCTGTGCCGTCCCGGTCCATGCTCGTGAGCAGGATCTCGCCGGCTCCTCGCCGCGCCCCCTCTCGGGCCCACTCCACCGCGTCGGCACCCGTGGCGGTGCGCCCGCCCCTCGCGTAGGCCTCCCAGCCGCCGCCCGATCGTCGCTTGGCGTCGATCGCCAGCACCACGCACTGGGACCCGAACGTTGTAGCCAGCTCCGTTACCAACCCGGGCCGCTCGAGGGCGCCAGAGTTGACGGCAACCTTGTCGGCGCCCGCGTCAAGCACGGCCTGGGCATCCGAACCAGAGCGCACACCGCCACCGATGGTGAACGGGATGAAGACCTCGTCGGCGGTACGCCGCGCCAACTCAACCACGGTCTCACGCCTGTCGGATGTCGCGGTTATATCGAGGAACACAAGCTCATCCGCGCCCGCGGAGTCATACCGGGCGGCGAGCTCGACCGGATCGCCGGCGTCTCGCAGGTCGACGAACCCGACCCCCTTGACCACCCGGCCCCGGTCCACATCGAGGCACGGAATTACGCGCTTGTAGTGCATGTAAGTGGCCCTAGGCGCCGGCGGCGCGCCTGGGCTCGGCATGGTCGCCCTTGCCGAGCAGCGCCTGCCCGCGGGCGACCGTAAACCGCCCCTCATACAGGGCCTTGCCCACGATCACGCCGGCGAGGTTGACCTGGCGCAGGGCCACGAGCCGCTCGAGATCGGCCAGCGAGGCCACCCCGCCCGAATAGATGAATGTTCCGCGCAGGGCGCCCGCGATCCGACGCACGCCCTCGAGGTCGGGTCCCGCGAGCATGCCGTCCTTGTCGATTGAGGAGAAGACGAAGCGCCGCACGCCGCGCTCTCCGAGGCGCTTCGCGGCCACCTCGGCCGGTATCTCGGTCGTCTCGGTCCAGCCTTCCCCGGCGATCATGCCCTCCTTGGCGTCGAGCGAGACGGTTACCCGGTCGCCGTACTCGGCGAGCGCCAGGTCGAGCAGGTCGAGGTCGCGGTAGGCGGCGGTCCCGAGCAACACGCGGGTGGCGCCGGCGCTGAAGGCTGCCCGCACCGCCCCCACGTTGCGCAGGCCGCCCCCGTACTGGATCGGTACCTCGACAGCGCCGGCGATTCGCTCTAGGTGCTCGAAGTTGACCGGCTCCCCTGCCCTGGCCCCGTCGAGGTCGACGACGTGCAGTGCCCGCGCGCCCTCCTGCACCCAGCGCCGGGCGGCGTCGAGCGGGTCGGCGTCGTAGGCGGTCTCGGTTCCGAACTCTCCGCGAGTAAGGCGCACGGCCTTGCCCCCGAGGAGGTCTACGGAAGGCCACAGGATCATTGACGCGCCGCGCCGGTGACCGGCCTGGGAGGTCGGCTCGCGTGTCCATCGCACAACTGCACGAAGCGCTCGAGCAGCGCCAGTCCGGCGGCGGATGACTTCTCGGGGTGAAATTGGACCCCGAAAACCGCGCCGCGCCCCACGATCGTCGCAAAGCGCTCGCCGTACTCGCTGATCCCGACGACATCCTGTTGGCTTTCCGGGCGCACGGCCAGCGAGTGGACGTGGTAGAAGGCGCTCGCGGGCAGACGGTCGGTGAGAGGCGACGGCGCGACGAGCTCGACTTCGCTCCAGCCGATGTGCGGCACCCGCAGCCCGCCGGTGTTCAGCGGCGTCACCTGCCCGGGGATCAACCCCAGGCCTGCCGTATCGCCCATCTCCAGCGATCGGTCGAAGAGCAGCTGCATCCCCAGGCAGATCCCCAACACGGGTACGCCTGCCAGAGCCCGCTCGCGGATCGGCTCTGTGAGCTCGAGGTCGGCCAGCCGCTTCATCGCTTCGGGGAAGGCGCCGACCCCCGGTATCACCAGGCCACGTGCTGCCAAGAGCTCGTTTTGGGCGCTGGTCAGCGCAGGCTTCGCGCCCACGCGCTCGAGGGCCTTGTAGACCGAGCGGCGGTTGCCCATTCCGTAGTCGACAAGCGCTATTTGGGACGGCCGAGCGGTCATGCCAGGCTGCCCTTCGTGCTCGGCACGCCGTTCTGGGACGGATCGAGCGCGGTGGCGACACGGAGCGCCCGGGCGGCAGCCTTGAACGCGGCCTCGATCATGTGGTGGGCATTCGTTCCGCGCTCGATGGAGAGGTGCAAGGTCAGCTTCGCATTGGCGGACAGCGCGCGGAAGAACTCCTCGGCCAGCTCGTGCTCGAAATCGCCGATGGCGCCGGCGGGCAGCGAGCCCTCGAAGACGCACAGACCTCGTCCCGAGACGTCGATCGCGCACGCTGCGCGCGCCTCGTCCATGGGCACCGTCGCCTCTCCGTAACGAACGATCCCACTGCGGTCCGCGAGCGCGCGGTCAAGCGCCTGGCCGATGCATATGCCGACGTCCTCGACAGTGTGGTGACCACCGGTCTTGAGATCTCCGCGCGCCTTGACCGTGAGGTCCAAGCGGGCATGATGGGCGAGCAGGTCGAGCATGTGGTCGAGAAAGCCCACGCCGGTCTCACGCGCCCCCGATCCCGTGCCCTGCATGGCGAGCTCCACATGTACGTCCGTCTCGGCGGTTTTCCGATCGATGGTGGCGTTACGAGACATGGCGAAGTGATTGTCACGGATGGTCGTGTCGCGCGTCGGTGCGCGCTTCCATCGACCGTGCATGGAACTCGAAACCCTCGGTGCGGGCCAGCGGCGCGGCGGCTTGCGCCAGCGCCTCAGGGGCGCTCACCGCGACCTCGTAGAACCGGCGCCGAAAGTCAGCGGGCGACAGCGCGGAGGCAAAACGAGCGGATCCCGCCGTTGGCAGGATGTGGTTTGACCCCGTGATGTAGTCGCCAAAGGCGGTAGCCGAGGCCGAACCGACGAAGACACACCCCGCCCGGCTGATACTGGGCGCAAGTGCCTCGACGTCTTCGCCGATCAGCTCCAGGTGCTCAGGGGCAATGGCCTCCGCCACCGCCACGGCCTGCGCAGCGTCCTCGACTTCGACAAGCCGCGCCACGGCTCCGGTGTCGGGCGCGTGCACGAGTGCAGCACGGAGTTCTGCGAGCAGTTCACGTCGGCTGGAGATCGCGACCACCATGGTCCCGTCGCCGTGCTCGGCCTGGGCCAGGAGGTCGAGCTCGATCAAGTCGGGATCGGCTCGATCGCCGGCAATGACTGCGAGGTCGCTGGGGCCCGCGAACCCATCGATGCCGACACAACCTGACACCTGCCGCTTGGCCTCCTGGACGTAGATGTTGCCGGGGCCGACGATCACGTCGACCGCGGCCACGGATTCCGTTCCGTACGCGAGCGCGGCGACAGACTGCGCCCCTCCCATCCGGTAGACGGCTGACACGCCCGTCAGGCCGGCCGCGCCGAGCACCGCCGGATGGAGCTCGCCGCTGTGCCCCGGAGGCGAGCACACGATCACTTCATGCACGCCCGCCGCCCTCGCCGTAACCGCGCCCATCACGACCGTGCTCGGGTATGGCGCGCGACCGCCCGGCACATACACGGCCGCGCTACCCACAGGGACCTCGCGCACTTTGACCACGTGGGTCCCGAAATCCACGATGCGGTCCTGCGGAGCCTGCGCCTCGGCGACGCGGCCCACGTTGTCTATCGCGAGCTCGAGGCCTCTGCGCACCGCGGGATCCAGCGTGTCGGCCGCATCTGTCAGCTCGGTCATGGCGACGCGCAGCGGCAGGGGCTCGCGCCCTGAGGTATCGAGCACGCGCGTGTACTCCGAGACCGCCTCGTCGCCCTTCGCGCGGACCCGCTCGATGATCTCGCCGACCGCGGCGGCGACCTCCTCGGCGGCCGGGAGAAGTGCCCTCAGCTCTGCCGCGAGCGCCGCCGCGTCGCGGCCGTTTAGCGAGACGAGCTCACAACGCATCGATCCGCTCCAGCAGCGCGTCGATCGGGTTCGCCTTGAGCCTGTGCGCGACCGGATTGGCGATCAGGCGTGCCGTGCAGACCGCGATCTCCTCACGGATCGTCAGCCCGTTCTCACGCAGGGTCGTCCCCGTCGCGGTGAGGTCGACGATTCCCTCGACGAGCCCCGTCAGCGGTGCCAGCTCAACCGAGCCCTTGACCTCCACGATCTCGGCCTGGCGGCCGGTCCGCCGGAAATGGCTCGCCGCAACGCGTGGATATTTGGTCGCCACGCGCATCACGCCGAGCCGGCGGAGAGTCTCCGCGGCACGGTCTTCGCCGGCCGCGGTCGCGAACACCATCCGGCAGTGGCCGAACCCGAGGTCGGCGAGCTCGTAGACCTCTCGCTCATCCTGCTCCATGAGGACGTCCTTGCCCGTGATGCCGATGTCTGCTGCCCCGGCTTCCACGTACGTGGGCACGTCGGACGGTCGCATCGTCACGATGCCGACCTCCAAGAACAGCAGCTTGCGCTCGTTGGAACGGACGGCTTCTGTGTCGAGGCCGAGGCTGTCGAGTAGGTCGAGGCTGCCCGCGAACAGCGTCCCGCGCGGGACGGCGATCATGAGCTCGGTCATGGCCTCGCGGCGCTCATTCGGGGCTCCACGTTCCCAGGCCCCGCTCTTCGCCGGCGAGCGCAATGTGGACTCGTTCCACTCCGAGCGCGAACCCGACCGCGGGCAGCGGTCGGCCAAAGCGCGCGAGCAGCTGGTCGTACCGGCCGCCCTGTCCGATCGGGACGCCGTGCGCGGGATCGTAGATTTGAAAGACCGCCCCGGTGTAGTAGCCGAGGCTTCGAACGAGTCCCAGGTCGAAGATGATTCTCTCCGCCGCCTGCGCGGGCAGCAGTTGGTGGACCGCTCGCAGCCCCTCGAGAGCTGTGTACAGAGCGCCGGAATGGCCCTCAAGCACTTGGGGTCCGCCTCGGGTACGAGCGACGCTCAACAGAAGCGAGCGCTTCTCTGGCTGGAGCTCGAGTGAGTGAAGCGCCCGCTCGAGCCCCACGAAGTCTCCCGCGACCAGGTCCGCGAGGATCCGCTCGCGGACCTCAGAGTCCACCCCAGCAGCCTCCAGGAGCCCGGGATAGAGCGAGGCGTCGCCGAGCCCGACGCGATAGGTGCGAAGCCCCGTGGCGTCTAGCGCGTCGCAGAGAACGGTCAGCACCTCGGCCGTGCCTTCGGGCGTTCCGGCGCCGATCAGCTCAATCCCGGCCTGCAGCAGCTCACGGGATTGGCCGCGCTGCGGTCTGACGCGGCGATATGCGTGAGCGAAATAGCAGAACCGCAACGGCGGATCGGCGTCGCGATAGCGAGTTGCCGCCAACCGCGCGATCGGAATCGTCATGTCGGAGCGCAGCGCGAGCACGTTGCCGTGCTCGTCGAAGACGCGGTAGGCCGGTCGCGGGCCCCTCCATTCGGGATGGTCCTGTTGAGGGGCGAGCGGTGTCTCGTACTCGAGCGCGGGCGTGTACACCTCGCCGTAACCGGCATGCTCGAAGACCTGTCGGAGCCGGTCGGTCAGCGCCCGCAGCTCCCGCATCTCGTCGGGAAGCACGTCGCGGGTGCCGCTGGGGATCCAGTCGGTCAGCGTGGGCGTCTCGCCGCTGCTCACACAGCCACGGGCACGTCGTCAAGGCGCTGGATGCGAGCGCCCAGTGCGCGAAGCCTTTCGTCGATCCGCTCATAGCCGCGGTCGATCTGGCGGACATTGCCGATCTCGGTCACGCCGTCGGCGCAGAACGCGGCGATCAGCATCGCCATGCCGGCGCGGATGTCGGGCGACTCGACCCGCGCGCTTCGCAGCGGCCGCGGCCCGATCACGATGGCGCGGTGAGGGTCACAGATGGTGATGGCGGCCCCCATCACCTGGAGCTTGTCGGTGAAGAAGAGGCGGTTCTCGAACATCTTCTCGTGGATGATCACCGACCCCTCCGACTGGGTCGCTAGCGCCAGCGCAATGCTGGTCAGATCGGCGGGGAAGGCCGGCCACGGCCCGCTCTCGACCTTGGGCATGTAGTCACCGGCGTCGTTTCGGATCTCCAGCTTCTGGCTGCCTGGGACGAGCACGTCGGCGCCGCGTAGCTCCGTGTGCAGCCCCAGACGATCAAACACGAGACGGATCATGCGCAGGTCCTCGGGGATCGTGTCCCTGACCAGCAGCTCGCCGCCGGTCACTCCGGCCAGCGCCATGAAGGATGCGATCTCGACATGGTCCGGAGCGATGGTGTGGGTGCAGCCCCGCAGCCGCTTCATGCCATGGACGGTCATGACGTTCGAGCCGATGCCGTCGATCGCGGCGCCCATCGCGACCAGCATGCGAGCCAGGTCCTGGACGTGAGGCTCGGAGGCCGCGTTGCGGATCACGGTCGGGCCGTTGGTGAGGGCCGCGGCCATGAGGGCATTCTCGGTGGCCATCACCGACGGCTCGTCCATCAAGAAGTCGCACGGGCTCAGCCCTATGGGCGCGGCAATCTTGATGTTCTCGCCGTGCTCGACAGTCGCGCCGAGCGCGCGGAAAGCGTCTAGATGGGGGTCAAGCCGACGGCGCCCGATCACGTCCCCGCCCGGAGGAGGCATCAGTGCATGGCCGAACCGCGCGAGCAGCGGGCCCGCGAGCAAGAACGACGCCCTGATTCGCTCAGCGAGGTCGCGGTCGACTTCGAAGCGGTCCACCCCGGCGGCTCGGATGCAGATCTCGCTCGAGCTCAGCCACTCGACCCTCGCTCCAAGCGTTTCGAGCAGCGCCAGCATGGCCTCCACGTCGGCGATCCCGGGCACATTGCGCAGGACCATCTCGTCCTCAGTAAGAAGGCAGGCGGCCAGGATCGGCAGGGCGCCGTTCTTGTTACCCGCTGGAACGATCGTGCCCGAGAGCGGCACGCCGCCTTCGATGACGAATTTCTCCATTTGACTCGACGATCGTCCCACCGGCCTTGCCGGTGAACGGTCGCGGGGGCCGTCAGGCTCGCCGCCGCGCTCAGCTAGGGTAACAACCATGTCGGGAAGAATTGCGCCTCGGGAGCTTGGGAGGTAGCTACATGTCGGAGCGGCTTTCGCCTTGGGAGAGCTCATAGCCCATGTCGGAGGAGATTTCGCGCGAAAGCGCCTGGACCCTGCTTTGTGAATGGACGCAGTCGGACTCTCTGCGGCGGCATGCGCTTGCGGTGGAAACCGCGATGCGGGCCTACGCGCCCCGCTTCGACGGCGACGTCGAGCTCTGGGGGCTGACCGGCCTCGTCCATGACCTTGACTATGAGCGCTACCCCAGCGCCCGGGACGGGCATCCACGGTTCGCCTTGCGCGAGCTAGAGGCGCGCGGCTATCCGCCTGAGCTCGTCCGTGCCGTCGCCTCGCACGCCGACTATCTGGATGTGCCCCGTCGGACGGCGATGGAACGCGCGCTCTACGCGGTCGATGAGCTGTCGGGGTTCGTTCTGGCCTGCGCGTACGTGCGGCCAGACCGATTGCAGGGCATGACGCCAAAGTCCGTCAAGAAGAAGCTCAAGCAGCCTTCGTTTGCCGCCGCCGTCAATCGCGACGACCTGCAGCGGGGCGCCTCGGAGCTCTGTGTCGACTTCGACGAGCACCTTTCGGTGGTGATCGGGGCGCTCGCGGAGCGGGAGGATGAGCTGCTGGGATCCTCAGACGCACGGGGCGCCGAGGCGTCTACAGCCTGAATCCCTGACTGGCTGGCGTCGGGTCGTTGCCGGCCAGGTTGAATGCGCGGACCCGGAACGTGTAGCTGCCGTGGCTCAGGTTCTTGTAGGTCTTGGGCGAGGTGCACGACGAGTAGCTCGCCTTTTTCCCCTTCTTGGCCAGCGCACACTGAAATCCAGACGCGTAGCCAGTGGCCTTGAAGCTGAAGGCCGCGCTGTGCTTGGACTTGCTGATGGTCGACTTGCTGATCTTCGTGTCCGGCCTTGGTAGCTGCCCAGTCACGACGTAACCGCCGTTATCCCCGGTCAGGCAGAGAGCCGTGGCGGTGCAGGAGACGTTGTTGATGCCGTATCTCGGGTCCACCGGATGCGGCGACTTGCTCCAGGCGCTCTTGCCGCCGGTTGGGTTTATCGAGGTGATCGCATTCCCGTCGTCATAGCCCGCGATGCAGAGCCCTGCAGAGGGGCACGAAACACCAAACGGGGTGTTGAAGTGGCTGTCGGTGTACTGCACCTTCCACTTGTTATTGCTGGTCGGCTGGGTCGTCGCCAGGATGCGTCCGCCATTGTTCGTCTGATCCACGGCGACGCACAGCTTCGTCGAAGGACACGAGACGGCCGCCATCTCGTTTGTGGAGTCGATCCCCGTGTGCAGCTTCCATTGGGCCCCGGCAGGGTTGATCGAGGACATCGAGTTTCCGACGCGGTCGACCCCAACGCAGAACGACGTCGAGGGGCAGGAGACCCCTTCGATGGAATGGCCTACGCCGGGATCGACAGGAGTTGTCGTCCATTGGCCCGGACCGCCCGTCGGATCCGTGGAGCTGAGAATTTGGCCGTTGTTGTCACCCGCGACGCATAGAGACGCTGAGGGGCAGAGGATTGAGCTGATGCCGTTGCCGTCGATTGCCGTTGGTCCCGACCATGTCGCCGTCTTGCTCGATGGGTGAGTCGAGAAGACGATTCGCCCGAGGTGATCCGCCGCCACACAGAGCGTGGGCACACACGAGACGACTAGCAGACCAGCGCTGTCACTGGCCTTGGCCTTGAACCATTTCGAAGGGGTCACATTTTTCTTCAGGGGATGAGGGTCCGTCGAGACGAAGACCTGTCCCGACTCGTCCACCGCGACGCACAGATTTTTGGTCGCACACGAAACGTGCAGTGCATGGGCTGGAACCGGGTTCTCTGGTGGGTCGATCTGCTGCTTCGAGCCCCACTTGATCACATTCGTGGCCCCGGCTGGTGCGGCCACGAGCGCGAGGATCGCGAAGGCGGATACGAACAAAGCTGCGCCGCCCAACAGGCGCTTCGCGCGATGCCGAAGCGGGCTCACCTTAAATGCGTGAGCGCGGTCACTCTGTGCCCCCATTAGATTTTCACCCCGGTCTCGATTTAGCTAGGCAAGAGCCTAACTGTGCACGGCGCCCGAGTCAACAGCGGCTAGGAGTGTGTCGGTTATGGTCGCTCGCATGGCGGATGCGGTTGCGATCGTGGTCCTTGAGGGAGACCAGACCGGACAGGAGCTGCTCGAACAGGCTCTGCGAGTGCTCGATTCGGACGTGCTCGGAGTTCAGCTCCAGCTCCAGCGCTACGACCTGTCTCTGGAGCATCGACGCGCCACTTCGAACGAGGTGGTAATCGAGGCCGCAGATGCCATGCGGACGGCCGGGCTGGGGCTGAAGGCGGCGACCATCACCCCAGAGGGCAAGGACGACGTCGGCTCACCGAACCGCATCGTGCGCGAGCGGGTGGATGGAAAGGTGATCGTGCGCACCGGTCGGCGGCTGCCGGGGGTCGCGCCGATTGCGGGCGTGCACGAGCCGATCGCGGTGGTGCGCATGGCCGTCGACGACGCCTACGGCGCGCGCGAATCGCGTGAGGGCGAAGCCGGGTCGTCCGCAGAGATCGCCTACCGCACCGAGCGGATCACGCGCTCCACGTGTCGGGCCGTCGCCGAGTACGCGTTCCGTACCGCATCGCAGTGGGGGGCTCGCGTCTACGGCGGTCCCAAATGGACGGTGTCGCCGGTGTACGAGGGAATGCTCAAGGAGGAGATGGACGCCGCCGCCTCTCGCCACCCCGACGTCGCGTACAACCCAGTGCTAATCGACGCGACCTACGCCGGCCTGCTCTCCGGTGCCGCCGACTCTCCGCTTGTCATCCCCGCGCTCAATCGCGACGGGGATTGTTTGTCTGATTTGGTCCTGCCCCTGTTCGGCTCGATCGCGGGAGCCGAGTCCGTGCTGCTCGCGTTCGACGACCGGTATGAGACGACCGTGGCCATGGCCGAAGCGCCTCACGGGACGGCGCCGGCCCTGCTTGGCAAGGATCTAGCGAACCCGCTTGCGATGATTTTGGCGTGCGCCGCGGTACTCGGCAACGCCGCGGATCGCCATGGTCCACGGTTTGCTCGAGCCTCCCAAGCTGTCTACGACTCGGCATTGGAGACCGTCGGAACCGGCATCAAAACGCCCGACCTGGGCGGGCACGCGGGCACGACCGAGTTCACGAGCGCGGTCGTCGAGCGGTTGCGGGAGATGCTCGGAACCTGAGAGGGTTCGTCATCTCACAGGGTCGGATGCGGCTCCATCGTTCCGTCCGACGCCCTGCTTATTCTCGCCCGAACATATGTTCCTAGCAACTCACCGCCTTCGTCACTGGCTTCACACCGCGGATCGCGCCGTAGACGAGTTCCTTGCGGGCGACTGGGCGGAGCGGCCGATCGACCCACCAGCGACAGCCAGCGGGTATGTGCCACCAGCAATCGTCTATCCGATGGCTGCGCTCGGTGACCAGCTGCCAGCGACCCCTGGGAGGCTCGGGGATCGTTCGGCTGCCGCGCTTTTCGGCGATGTGCCGACTCCGCTCCCCCCGCCCGCCACGTTTGCCGCCGTGGGGCGGCCGCCATCACCCTCTCGCGCTTATGCGGACGCACCTGAGCCGCGTCATCAGGCCCGCCGCGGTCACGTTCGCCGAACCCTTCCACGACGGCCTGGCGCCGTCGCGCCGCCACCCGCGGCATGCCTCTCCCCCGTTCCCGCGCGTCCCAGCCGCCGCAGTCGCTGATGCCCCGAGATACTGCTCCGGGGGCCGCTGAGGCACCTCATCGGCTCGGATTGACTCTGCGCAACGCCCTCCGCACGGACCCGGCTTGACTCTGGGCAACCCTCTCGACCCGGACCGGGCTTGCGCGCAATAGCCGTCACGCCGGGTGCCTCTGGGTCGGCGCGGCTCGATGAGGTTCCCGAGCCGGCTGCCGAACTTGGTTCCGCGCTCGTCGAGGCGGTGGCCGTTGGGGTATGCGGCACCGATGTCGAGATCGCGAGCGGGCTATACGGATGGGCGCCTCCCGATCGGGAGCGCTTGATCCTCGGCCACGAGTCTCTTGGCCGGGTACTCGACCCGGGTCCGAGTGGGTTCGAGGTGGGCGATCTCGTGGTGGGGATCGTTCGGCGTCCGGATCCCGTTCCGTGCCCGAACTGCGCGGTGGGCGAATGGGATATGTGCTCGAACGGCCGCTACACCAAGCGGGGGATCAAGCAGGTCGACGGCTTTATGTCCGACCAGTGGCGGATCGAGCCGGAGTACGCGGTCAAGGTCGACCGTGACCTGGGGATCCTGGGCGTCCTGCTCGAGCCGATGACAGTGGTGGTGAAGGCTCATCACCCGTCGCGGCGCTCCGGAGGCGTTCGATCAGGCGCTGGAGCATGGGCCCGACGACATCAAGGTCGTGATCGAGTTCGCGGACGCGTAAGAGGCGTCGGCCGCGCCCGTTAGCCGCGGCTTGACATCTCGTCGATGCAGACGGTCGCGGCGAGAAGCAAAGCATCGTTTTCCCCTGGTGCGACCTCGATCCCGTAGGTCTCGCGGACCCTGAACCAGCGCTTTGAAACCTCCGCCACGGTCTCCCCGTCGCGCTCGATCTTGTACTCGTGGTCGACGATGTTGCCTTTCGCGGTCAGCTCGCCACCGTCAGATAGCTCGATCGCAAAGCGGTCGCGCAGAGGTGTGATCAGCGCCTTCTTGACCGTCGCCACCGTTTCGCCGTCGCGCTCGATGTTCATCGTGTCGCGGATTCGCAGCTTCTTCTCCTGGATCTTGAGCAGCTCCTCGCCCGAGGGACTCTCCAGGATGAACGTCTCCCGGATCCGCAGCGCCTTGCCGTTGATCTTGTATGCGCGCTGCCCACCGTCGGTTTCAATCCAGAAGTCGTCGCCGATCGCAAATACCTTCTCGCGCATCTGATAGCGCGTCCCGCCCGCCTTATCGTGTCTATGGAGAAACCCCATTTGTCCCTTCCGTCCGTGCGCAGCCTGATCGACTAAGGGGCCGCCGATGCCCTCAATCCTGCAACTCAATCGGGCAGTCGCATCGTCCGTTCTGGGTGAAACAGCTGACACTCGGACGGCCGAGCGCTCCGGCCGCACGGGGCAACCGGAGCGATAAGAAAACCGGCGGCGTCCTACTCTCCCGGGCCCTTGCGGGCCAAGTACCATCGGCGCTGAGGGGCTTAACTTCTCTGTTCGGAATGGGAAGAGGTGTTTCCCCCTCGCCATAGCCACCGGAAACCGGTGAGAGCGATCTCCGCGGACCCTCAAAACTACACAGCGCCAATGCACGGATATCAAGTATCCGTCAAGCCCTCGACCCATTAGTACCGGTCTCCTACAGACGTTACCGTCCTTCCAGATCCGGCCTATCAACCTGGTGATCTTCCAGGGGTCTTACTCCCTCAAGGGGATGGGAGAGCTCATCTCGAGGCCGGCTTCCCACTTAGATGCTTTCAGCGGTTATCCGATCCGCACGTAGCTAACCTGCAGTGCCCTTGGCAGAACAACAGATACACCAGAGGTGCGTTCATCCCGGTCCTCTCGTACTAGGGACGAATCCTCTCAACTCTCCAACGCCCACGGCAGATAGGGACCGACAGTTTTGTTACTCTCGCCCGTCCGAATGACGGTCGAGGGCCAGGGCATTTCTGCCTGGCTCTGCATGTCGCCATGCAGCTCGGACTGTATCTTCAGGAAACAAGTTTCCCGTCTGGCGTCCAGTCTCTGAGGATTCTGGACGGCCACCAATTAGCTCTATCCACCGCACCCGCCGGTGACGACCCTCGCCATTCATCGCGAGTGCCGCACCCAGTAGCTCGTGAAAGCCACTCGGAGTGCGATGGCGTCCCAGAGCCATCGCGCGGACGATATAAGCAAACCGTACGAACTCCTGCTGCTTACTCGAAAGGAGTGGTGACCGCTCGAAGAACGGAATCACGTGCCTCAGGAGATCCTCACGCTTGCGAATGACAAGCACAAGTGCGCGGTCCTTTCGTCCGTTGGGCTTTATGTATCCGCACCCATCAAACCGAGCTCGAATCAGTCGCAGCACCTGATCACGTTCGCCGTTTTGGCTCACGTGAAACTCAGGCACCAACTGAAATCCGCTCCGGCAAGTGTGGTTGCGGTTGATGGCAACAGCGAAACAACCTTCGCCATCCACATAGCCCGAAATGTAGCCATCCAGTCTTTCCTGCTGATTGTCCGCACCCGTCACGTTGTCACTGTACCGGCCGCGTCGGACGTAACGACCGGCTCAGTAGCGCGGGATACTCGGAGTTCCCAGCATATAGCCAGATTTATAGACAGCAATGTCCTACTGTCTCACGACGTTCTGAACCCAGCTCGCGTACCGCTTTAATGGGCGAACAGCCCAACCCTTGGGACCTACTTCAGCCCCAGGATGCGACGAGCCGACATCGAGGTGCCAAACCGGGC
>Ga0070741_10004315_pt1 | contig 33346 bp, 28 predicted proteins | sample Coa_R1_4_FD_66440 | JGI IMG/M metagenome (GOLD analysis project Ga0070741, IMG submission 66440) | Surface soil microbial communities from Centralia Pennsylvania, which are recovering from an underground coalmine fire - Coalmine... | ecosystem: Environmental > Terrestrial > Soil > Unclassified ... | reverse complement strand
CGGCGGCGCGGCGGACGCGGTCGAGCGCCTCCTGTTGGGTTGCCTGGATGTAGACGGCGGCAAACTCGGGGCTCATCAGGCCGCCGGCGGTGAGGGGCTCGTAGCCGAGCAGCGCGCGCAGGCGGCGCTGCTGGACGTGCGGGAGGTGGCCGAGGATGTGTGCGCGGCGGTCGTCGTCGAACTGGGAGAGCAGGTCGGCGGCGTCGTCGCTTTCCATCCGGGCCATCAGGTCGGCGATCTCGCGGTCGTCGCGGTCTTCGGCGAACTCGAGCTGGTGCTCGTCGCCGAGCTCCTCGAACAGGTCGGCTTCGAGCTCCGGGTCGTGGTGGACGGCGGCGATGATCTCTTCTCCCTGGCCGTGCGGTGTGGCCTCGACCAGGTCGGCGAGCTCTGCCGGGTGAAGTCGGGCGAGCTTGGGGTGGGGCACTCGCAGCTGGATCGTCGGGATGTGCCCGGTGAACGGCTCGACGCTCGCCCAGTCGAGGAAGTCGGAAATGCCGACGGCCCCCGGCGCGACGGCGCGCGGCAGCAGGCGCCGGAGCAGGCTGCGCGGGCGGATGTCGATGCCGACGACGCGCCACCAGCCTTCGATACGCGCGATCTCGATCTCGTTGGCGCGCACCAGCCGGGCGCCGTCGACGTTGATCAGCTGCCGGTCGAGCAGGTCCTCGCGCAGCAGCAGCTCTCCCTCTCGTCGTTCGAACGGTTGCAGGTCGAGGCGTGTCTTCGCGAGGGTGATCCGGCCGTGCTCGACCTCGCCGATCTGCTCCGCCGGGACGAACACGAGCCGGCCCGCGACCTTGGCGACGGCGCCGCTGATCGGCGGGTAGTCGCCCTCGTGCAGCCGAGCGACGAGGTCTTCGACGCGGCCGAGCTTGCGGCCGTCGGCGTCGCTGAGCTCGCCACTCGTGATGAACGAGAGATGGAGGATCGCCGGGGTCGGCGCGGTCGTGGTCATGGGGCGAGATACGTGATCACGAGGGCCAGGGACATCGCGCTGACGACGATCGTGACGGTCCAGCCGGCGGTCGAGAGGAGGGGGCCGCTCTGGAGCTCGCCCAGCAGCCGGCGGCGGCGGCTCAGCAGCATCACGAAGACGAGGATGATCGGCAGCAGCAGACCGTTCACGACCTGGGCGAGAAACATCACGTGGATCAGCGGCAGGCCCGGGATCAGCACCAAGACGGCGGCGGCGCCGAGGAAGAAGGCGAGCAGGCCGTAGAACGCCGGCGCCTGGCGTGGCTTCAGGTCGAGCCCGCGCTCGAGTCCGAGCGCCTCGGTCGTGGCGTACGAGCTCGTCAGCGGGACGACGCCGAGGCCGAGGAAGGCCGCGCCGAGCAGGCCGAGCGCGAACACTGTTTCGGCTGCGTGTCCGGCCAGTGGTCCGAGCGCCTTCGCGGCCGCGGCGGCGTCCGGGATGCTCCGCTCGCCGTGCGCCCACAGCGTCGCGGCCGCGGCGATCACGATGAACGCTGCGATCGTGTTCGTCAGGAGGGCGCCGAGCGCCACGTCGAATCGCGACGCGCGCAGGTGCTCGGCCGTGAGGCGCTTGTCGGCGCAGTACGACTGGATGAAGGCCTGACCCCACGGGGTGATCGTCGTACCGACCGTGCCGACGACCGCGAGCAGGTACGCCGAGGTCACCTGGCCGTGCGGCGCGACGAGGTACTGGGCGCTCTTGCCCCAGTCGGGCTTCGCCAGGATCGCCGAGACGACGTAGGCGATCGAGACGCCGGCGCCGACGGCGAGGAAGACGTACTGGACCCGCAGGAATCCGGCCCGCGACAGCAGCAGGCCGACCACCAGCACCGACACGACGACCGAGACGGGAACGGGGACGCCGAACAACGACAGGGCGGCGCCGATGCCGGCGAACTCGGCCAGCGTCGTCCCCAGGTTCGCGAGCAGCATCGTCGCGATCGCGAGCGCCGCCCACCGGATCCCGAACCCCTCCCGGACCAGGTCGAGCAGCCCGCGGCCGGTCGCCAACCCGAGCCGCGCGCCGACCTCCTGCGTGACGAACAAGGCGACCATGCTCGCCAGCACGACCCAGAGCAGTGCGTAGCCGAACTGCGCACCCACGACCGAGTACGTGGTGATCCCCCCGGCGTCGTTGTCGGCGAACCCGCTCACCAGCCCGGGACCGAGCACGGCGAGGAACGCCAGCTTCGGCAGCTGCACCCGCGCGACGAGGCCTGCGCCGCGCGCGCTCGGCCGCCGCCGCACCCGCCGACCGAGCAGTATCTCCGTCCACCTCGGCATTCGCTGTCTGAGTCGGTAGCCGCTTGCACGCGCAGGCGGCTACCGGACGCCTACAGGCGTCCGGACAGCGTCGCGCGCGCACGCACGAGTCTTCGACCCGTACTGTGAGGCACCACCGGCCCACCTCCGTGCGCAGTTGCCATGATCGGCAAGTCTAGCCGCGCGCCGCACGGTGTCGGTCACGCGTGGGCCGTGCGAGCCGCCGAAGGTCGAACCATCGTCTGCACGCCTCGGTTGAGCTCATCTCGTGGCGCGCGGCAGGCTCAGGCGCAGCTGTGTCGCCCCGTGCTCGTCGCGCCGGAGCCGTCTCTACACGGGCGTCGTATCAGGGGGTCCGCACCAGGTCGAGCGAGCGAACTCGGGAACATGCTCATGCTTCCGTCTCCGAGCCGCTGGACGATCGTCCCGCCGCATGCTGCGTGGTGGCGCTCGAGCGCGCGCACGTACCGATCGCGCCTATCCAGCGCCAGCCGCTCGTCCGTCTGCATCAGCGCCGTGTAGCCGACCATGTCGGTGAACATCACCGCGACGAGGCGACGCTCGAGCCTGTCGGTCAAAGGGCTTCCGGCTCTTCTACGCCCTGATCGAGTTGGCGTTCGTACTCGGCCTGGTCGTAGTGCCCGAGCGACGAGGCGATGAGGCCGTCCTTTCCGATCGACCACTCCTCGAAGCCGCTGATCATGACGCGGCGTCCCGTCCCCCCGGGGCCGGTGTTCGTTCCGACGAGCGTCCAGCGATACTCGGGCTTGTCGCCGTGCATCAGCAGGTCGTCCATGAGCACCCGCATATCCGGAAAGGCGACCATGAACGCCCGCGCGGCGTCCGTGATCGCAGCTCTCCCGACGGAGGGCGGCCCATGGTTGATCGTGAGCGACCCGTCGGCCGCGTAGTGCTCGGCCACGCGCGCCGGGTCCTGGCTGCACCATGCCTCGGTGTACCGCCGGGCGAACTCACGCAGCTGGTCTGGGAAAGACGGGGCGCCGTTCGTCAGTGGACGTCTCCGTCGACGTTCATCCAACAGCTCCCGGCGAGACGAGTGGCTCGAGCTGCGTCTGGACGATCACTTCGAGCCCCTTTGCCGACCAGGGAATGACCCTACGCGCCTGGCACCCGGGTTTCCAGCCGCAGGTTGCCGAGCGGCGATCACCAGGGGAGCCGGCCCTCCTGGTTGAGTCGCCCGGGACCCGGGCGGGGGCGCTCCGTTCTCTAGGGACTGAGGCTCTGTTTGTGTTTGGGGTCGTAGAGGTGTGGGCGTTCCACTCCGTCGCGCCGTAGGGTCTCCCTCCGGGAGCTTGAGCCGCTCTACCGGATGCAGGGAGCTGCGCTCGAGCGTGTTGCGATCTTCCTCACGGGCGACGAGGGTCTCGGCTACGACGCCGTGCAGGAAGCATGCGTTCGAGCGGTGAGGAGCCGCGCTGGAAGTAAGTACGGTTTCGCGAGGCTACAGCGCCGGGGTCGGCGCTCTTGGTGCTGAACTCTGGGGGCGACTCAGCGGCGGGCGAGTCGGCGGCCGCGTTCGGTGTCGGGTGGGGTGTAGTTGAGTTGGTAGTGGTGGTAGAGGGTCGACTCGTCTGCCGGGGAGAGCTCGTCGCCGTGCAGTTCGATGTTGGGAGCGGATTTGACCACCTCCTTGGAGACGGTGACCTGAAGGTTGTCAGGGCCGATCGTGATGCCTGCGAGAGGCACGAAGGTGAGGTGGCGGCCGATCAGGCCCTCCTTGACGGTGCCGAACATCGGCTCGTTGGTTTCCACGTCGACGTAGACGTCTTCGAGCTTTCCGATTCTCTCTCCGTCGCGGTCGACGATTGTCTTGCCGTGCCATTCGCCGATGTCCTGGTGGTAGGCCATTCGGGTCGCCTCCTCGGATGCGTCGGTGCGTGTCGGTACGGCGAGCTTAGCCCTGCCGCGCGGGGCCGAGGGCTCGCTAATCGGCGTCGCTCGAACCCGGGTCGCTCCGGGAGGCTTCCGTCTGCTCGGAAGCTGGGAACTCGATGCTGACCGTCTCGTCCTGCCGGCGCTCCTCGACCTTGCCGCGTTGCGTGAACGCGCGTTTGTCGGCCTCTGTGGGCGGCTGCTCGATCATGAGCGAGAAGCTGCGCGGCCAGAGTCTCCTGGTTGCAACGACGTTTCCTTCCGCGGCGAGCAGTGTGATGTGGGCGGCGAGATAGATCCAGGAGAGCAGGCCGATCACGAGGCCGAAGGTGCCGTAGACGTTGCTGGCGTGCTTGAGCGTGTGGCCGACGTAGTAGCCGCCGAGTGTTTGCAGCAGCTCGTAGAGGACGCCGGCCGCGATCGCGCCGCCGCGTAGCTGCCGCCAGCTCACCTCGCGCGCCGTGAGGAGCCGGAAGCCGAGCCAGAAGAGGCCGATGTTGAGCGCGGTCGAGAGTGCGAGCGAGCCGATCTTCCACGTGAGTCCGAAGCGGGCGCCGACCGTCGTGAGCGCGGCGAGGATCGTCGCCGCAAGCGCGCCACCACCGAGCAGCACAAGCAGCAGCAGGGCGCGACCGCGCGCGTGCAGGGGGTCGGGGCGGCGTTTGAACGGAACGCCCCAGAGGTGGTTCATCGCGTTCTGGGAAGCGAGAAAGACGCCCATTCCGGCCCAGAGAGCTGCGGCAAGCCCCAGGATGAGTGCGAGCGTGCTGCCGTGCAGCGAGCCGTGGCTGAGCTGCGGCCCGATCACGGGGAACTGGCCGAGCGCCGAGTCGACGATCCTCTGCTCGAGGTGCGGATGATTCTGGAGGACGAACCCGAGCGCCGTCGTGAGGACGAGCAGCAGCGGGAAGATTGCGAAGAATCCGTAGTAGGTGATCGTCGCCGCGTGGTAGCCGCCCTGGTCGTCGGCGTACTTCTGCAGCACCGCGAGCGGAAAGCCGACGGAGCGGTGCCTCTGCTGGAACCGATCGAAGGCGCTGTACCTGCTGCCGAAGCCGAAGCCGCCCACGATCGCGTCCCTGATGCGACGGGGCCGCTATGCGGGCCGCTCGGACGGCGTGGGCGCCGGTACGAGCAGGAGGTGGCTTTCGACGATGGCGGCGGCAACGTCGGCGAGTTTGCGGCCGTTCTGCTGGGAGTGGTCGCGCAGCATCTCGAAGGCGCGGTCGGCATTGACCGCATGGCGGGCCATCAGGATGCCCTTTGCCTGCTCGATCAGCGCACGACGGCCGAACGCGCCCTGCAGGCTGTGGTACTCGGCGAACCGTTGCAGGGTGATGTCGATCGCGCTCTGCAGCTCTTCGGGGGTGGCGTCGACGATGTAGGCGAAGACGCCGCGCTTGGCCGCTTCGTGCACGTAGGCGGGATCGCGCGCCGAGAGGAGCGCGATCACCGGGCAGGAGGCCTCGCGGACGATCTCGCCGATCAGCTCGAGCGCGTGCTCGGAGGAGAGGCCGAGCCCGACGAGCGCGACATCTGGATGCTCTTTCGCCGTGACCGGGCCGACCTGTTTGACCTCGACCTCACGCGCGATCACCTCGTGACCGAGCCCGGCGACGACCCGGGCCAGCAACTCGAGCCGGTCGCGTCGTTCGTTGGCGATCAGGACACGGAGATGCTCGATCCCGTTCTCGGCCATCGCCCGATCGTGTGAGCGGGAGGCCAGCGTCATGGAGCAACTCTAGCTCCCTGCCCCGCCAATCCTTCGTCGGGTGGGAGCCTCGCGAGGACGGCCGGTCGCCGTCTGGCGGCCGTCCGCTCTCATCAGAGCCTCCTCACGTTGCCGAATTAGCTCAACGCGAGTTGTATGTGCAGGTCGCGCAGACCCTGCCGTCGAGTAGACGGCCGCAGGAGGGACAGCGACGTGTTGCTCTGCGCGGCTGGAGCAGTCCTCGCGTCACTCCGAGTCGGATCATCAGCGCCGCCACGCCGGTGGTCACGAGGCACAGTTGCGGAATGAGGCCGGTCACGCCGTGCGCTCTCGTGGCCTTGCCGGCCAGGCTGGGCCGAGGAGCGTGTGGGAGCGGTCGCCGATCGAGAGCTTCGCCGAGGCGATGCCGTCGGCCGCCAACCAACCTTCGACCACATCGATGACCTGCATCACCGCGCGCGATTCCCACTCCGAGCGAACGCGGACTTCGCTGCGCGTCCGGTCGAACGAGACCGACGAGCGGTCGAAGAGTCCTGCGAGAGCTCGCATCAGACCATGCGCGCAGGTCGGGTCGTCGACCGCGACACAGATCTCCACCATCAGGTCCTCCCGGCTCGAAGCGTCATCGCCGACCAAAAGGTTTGAGGTCGGCCGAGTGTTGACTCCAACCCGCTCTGCTGGGGGCGGACCTTTGCGCGGTGCCGTTCGCTGGGCTTCGCGCGGTGGAACGCCGCACCCGATTGCTGCGGCGCGGCAAACCAAGCGTATCACCGGTACGCCGCCCGTACAGGCCCCGCGCAGGAGAGGTCGTCCGAGGGGATCCTCGACTCCCCCGCCCGTGACGCGCCCGTGCCGCTTCAGCCGAGCGCCGTCCGCGCCGCGTCGTCGAACGGCGTGAGCTCGAGCGGCAGCAGCTTCCGGATCCGCTCCTCGCGCGCGACGGTCGGGTTGCGCAGTCCTTCGACGAGCGGCCGCGCGACCGACGCGCTGACCGGGGTGACGAGGTTGAGCCAGAGCGAGGAGAGGTACGGCGTCAGAACCGGGACCTCGACGATTGCCGGTTTCCGGCCGAGCAGGGCAGCGACCCGCTCGATCATCTGCCGGTAGGTCATCACCTCCGGGCCGCCCGTGTCGTAGCCCTCGCCGTACGTGGCCTCGTTGCCGCAGACGCCGGCCAGGTAGCGGGCGACGTCGTCGAGCGCGATCGGCTGCGTCGGCGTCGAGACCCAGCTCGGCGTCACCATGACCGGCAGCCGCTTGACGAGGCCGAGGATCGTCTCGAAGGCGGCGCTTCCCTTGCCGACGATCATGGCCGCGCGCAGGGTCGTCACCGGGACGCCGGCGGAGGCGAGCCGCTCTCCGGTCTCGCGGCGGCTGCGCAGGTGCGGCGACGCGTCGGGGCCGTCGGCGCCGAGCCCTCCGAGGTAGACGATCTGCTTGACGCCTGCGTTCGCGGCCTCGCGCGAGACCGTCTCCGCTGCCGCGCGATCTTGCTCCTCGAAGTCGCGCGCGCCGAGCGAGTGGACGAGGTAGTAGACGACGTCCGCACCTTCGAGGGCCGCGGCGACGCCGTCCCCGCTCGCAGCGTCGGCGACCATCCAGCGGGCGCCGGGGCGGTCACGGGCGGTGCGCGAGACTGCGGTCAGCTCGTGCTCGGCCAGCAGGGGCACGAGCGCGCGGCCGACGACGCCGGTCGCGCCGAAGACGGTGACGTTCACGTGTCTTGGCCCCGCAGCAGGAGCTCGAAGTAGCGGCGGCTGACCGCGGCATGGAAGGGGCTCTGCCCCTTCGCGTAGAGCATCCCGGTCCACCGCGGTGCGCCCGCGCGAGCGGCGAGCCGGGGCAGGTACCCCTCGACCGTGACGCTCAGCTCCTGCTGAACACCCTCCGGTCGCTGTGCGAGTGTGACGGAGCCGCCGGCTCGGAGCGCGAGGAGTCCACCCTGGATCGCGTGCCGGCAGCTGACCAGCCCGCTGTCGAACGAGAGCTCCGGCGGCCCGAAGGTGAGGAGCGTCGCACCGCCGAGCAGCTTCAGCCTGCCTCCTCCGCCCGTCCAGCTCGCGCGGACGCAACCGCGGGTGAAGCGGTCGACCGCCTGCCAGTAGGTGACGCCGAGCGTGCGGGCGCCGGCCTCGGACGCCTCGACCACGGGCTCCCCCACGAGCACGCGCTGGCGCGACTCGAAACCGCCGGACTCGAGCGCGCGCTCCGACGTCTCCCAGCCGGCCACCGTCGCCGCCGCCACTCGCGAAGGGTAGTTCAGTTTGGTCGTAGTGGCCGAGCGACTCGGCGATCAGGCCCTCGTCTCCGAGCGCCATTCTTCGGCGCTCCCAGTTGAGTCGTTCGGCAAAGAGTCCGACTCAGTCATTGCCCCCCAGCCTCGCTTCGTGGACCGCGCTGCGGGGGCGGGTGTCGACCAGGAGCTGAAAGACGTCGGGGCGGTTGTAGTGGCCGACGGGATCGATGAGACGGCGTGCCGACGCGACCATGCCGAGATCGAGGTCGGCATAGAGAGTCTCCTCACGCTCCTGGACCGGGCCGGCCAGGATCGCTCCGACGGGGCTCACGATCACGGTGTTGCCCTTGTCCAGCCACTTGCGGTTCTCGGCGAGATACGCGGCAACCAGCTGATCCCGGTTTGGAAAGTCGGCCGGGATCGCATCCACGTGGAGCACCGGATTGACCCCGATCACGAACATCCGGTTCTCGCACGCAATGTGTTGCATCGTCCCGGTCCAGGCGTCGCCTGTCGCCAGTGTGGGGGCAAGCCATACGTCGACCCCCTGCGAGTAGAGGTAGAACCTAGCCAGCGGCATGTAGTTCTCCCAGCACGTCAGCCCGCCGATCCGCGCCTTGCCTGCCTGGACGACAGCGAGGGTCGAGCCGTCCCCGGGGCTCCATACCGTTCGCTCCGCTCCCGTAGGGACGAGCTTGCGGTGGTTCTGCATCAGCTCACCTTCCGGCGAGAAGTAGAGCGTCGTGTTGTAGATCGAAGCGCCATGTAGCTCGCGCTCCTGGACACCGATCACCAGCCATACGTCGTTTTCGCGTGCGATCTCGCCGAGTCGGTTGTACGCGGCGCCGCCGAGAACGATCGCGTTCTCCACGAGCAGGCGGTACCACTCGTCGTCACCGTCCCAGATGCGTCGCGTGAAGATCCACAGTGGCGTGCCTGGCACGAATGCCTCGGGAAAGACCACGAGAGTCGCGCCGTTCGCGGCCGCGTTCGCGGTCAGCGCGGCGACCTTGTCGATCGTTGCGTCAGAGTCCATCAGAACGTAGGACGCCTGAACCGCCGCCACCCGCAACGTCCGATCCATCTTCGCCATGTCGTCGTCGGGCATGTGGTGTCACCCCTTCCGCGCCGCCGCGAAGCCGGGCGACACGTGCTTGTTGAACCTATCTCCGGGGCGCACCGGAGCCAAGAGGCGCGCGCCCCGGCAAGCGGAGGTCTGAACCCATCACGACACGGCTTTGTCCGCAAGGCGATTCCCCTGACGCTCGACCGCCAGAGTGGTCCCTGGGCGGTCGGTGATCCCGGCCTCAGCGAGGGCGTGTCGGAGGAGCGTCCGTGCTGACGAGCGCATCAGTTCGACGGCTTCCTCGCGTGGCAAGCCGCCGATGTCGGTGAGCCAGACGAGCGCTTCGATGCCGATCGTCGCGCGGATCGCGAGCGCCAGCCGGTGCAGCTCCCTTTCGGGGACCCGTTCGCGTAGTGGAGAGAGGGCATCTTCGATCCAGTCAATGGCGCGGCCCTGGCGGAGCGGGAGCGCGTCGTGGTCGGGCGGAGGCGTCTCGAGCGAGAGGCGCAGCATTGCTCGCAGCTCGGGCTCGCGCTCGACGACTTGGAGCGTGATCCTTTCGACGACCGTCTCGAGCCGCGCGACCGGATCGGCCGGCGCGTCGCCGCCGAGCAGCGACGGCGCCTCGAGCTCGGGGTAGCTGGCGACCAGCAGCGCACGCTGGTTCGTGAAGTAGCGGTAGGCGGTGGTGCGCGAGATCCGGGCGCGCCCGGCGGCCTCCTCGACCGTCGGTGTGATGCCCTCGGCGAGCAGCTCGCGCGTCGCGGCAACGAGCGCGGCTCGCGTCCGCGCCTTCTGATGCGTCCTCCCGGTGGCTTCATATGGGATTGACATACCCATAATGGTATCCTACTATCCATCGGCATGCGAATCGCGCGAGCGGCCGCTACGGACGGCCGCGGGGAAAGGAGTCGTTCGATGAGTGCTGCCGTTTCGGTCATCAGGCAGGCGGGCGAGGGCGAGCAGTTGTGGTTTGCCGGCGGCGGCCTGTGGACGCTAAAGGCGAGCGCCCGGGACACGGCGGAAGCGTTCCTGCTGGTCGAGTTTCGGGCGGAGCGAGGCAAGGCGACGCCACTCCACCTGCACCCAGACGAGGACGAGGGTTTCTACGTCCTCGAGGGGGAGGTGCTCGTCCATGTCGATGGCGCGGAGCACCGGATCGGCCAGGGCGGCGTGTTCATCGCGCCGCGGGGGACCGCGCACGCGTTCATGGTCACGTCTCCGACCGTCCGCCTGCTCACTTGGCAGACCCCGGCCACCGGCGAGGCCTTCTACCGCGAAGTCACAGAGCCGATCCGCTCGGCCGACGACATCTCGCGACCGCCGGATTGGGAGCGATTGCGGGCGGCGGCGGAGCGCTCACCGACGATCGAGTTGCTCGGTCCCCCTCCGTTCGCCGCCGCACAACAAGCGGCTGCCGCCGCGTCCGCCTAGGTGTAACGCCTGAACATCGACGCCCTCTCAAGAGCGACCCTCTGGACCTGGGTCGATCAACAGCTCCATAGACCGCACGTTGGAGCTACTGCAGCCGGGTTTGCGTTGATGATTGCTGCGTACAGCGCGAGTGCGTCCTCGGGGACGGGTTAGGTCAAGGCTGCCGATCGCTTTCCCATCCCCGTCATAAACGGTCTGACCGGGAAGCCGCGGGCTTGGAAGTCCCGCAAGAAGAAGGAATCGCCCGAGGACGAGTGACCTCCCGCGGACTCCGGTGCCCGCGCTGGTGTCCCGTCAAAATTCCCTTGGGAAGTCGGCTGGCGCACCGGCATGCTCAGCCGAACGCTCAGACGAGGGCCCTTCGCTCGAGGTCTTCAAGCGTCCCTGCGGCGGCGGCTTCGCGTGCTGCTACAAGCTGCTCGGGCGGCAATTCCGACTCGAGCCGCGTGAGGGCTGGTCGCGCCGCGAAGGCGTAGGACGCGGGGAGTTGCTCGTGACCCAGCGCGAACGTGAGGATCGCGGCGGCCCGCTCCTGTTCGGCAGGATCTTCGGCGAGGCAAGCGCCGATCCCGCTCAGGGCAAGAAGCTCGAGCGAGACGGCCTGTGCGGCGTGCGCGCGCTCGAGCGACTCGTCAAACCGTGTGCGTGCCTCGGCGCCGTCTCCCAGAGCGAGTGCCGCAAAACCGATGCGGCAGAGCGCCCCGGTCAGCCCCCAGCGGTGGTTGCTCTCGGAGAAAGCTTCGTAGCCGGCGCGCGCGAGCCGCAGGGCCTCGGAGTAGTCGCCCAGTCCGTACGCGCTCAGGCTCGCGCGGCTGAGCGCGTAGCCTGTTCCACCGGGGTCACCGACGGACTCGAACAGCTCGTTCGCCTCGATGTGCCGGCGAAGCGCGTCGCCGAAGCGCTCTTCGGCATCCGCGAGGAGGCCGAGCTTGCTCGTCGCGTAGGCGAGCAGGAGCGGGTTGCCCAGCTTCGCTGAAAGGGCGTATGAAGCTTCGAACGCCTCGCTTGCAGCCTCGAGGTCGTTCATGAGGAGGTGGCCGAAACCGAGATCCATCAGAGCTCCGCTTTCCGTCAGCGCGTCGCCCATCGCCTTCGCGATCTTCGTCCCCTCCTCGATGAGCCGCACCGCCTCGGGGAGGTCCTCCCGATACCCCGCCATGATCCCCAGGGCGCAGAGGCAGCCCGCGAGCTCTCGTTCCAGGTTCTGCGCCCGGAGTATGGGCAGGCAGCGGGCGCCGATCGTCTCCGCTTCCGGGTCGTATCCAAGCCGGGCCCCGATGGCGACCCGGTACATCGCCGCCGCCAGCGCGACGTGGCTCGCGCTGCCGGGATCGTCCGCGTCGAACCCGGCCGCTCGAGCGATACGCTCGAGCGTCTCGGCCCCTTCAAACCAGCTGTGCATCCACAAGAACGTGTAGAACGCTTCGAGCGCCGCCAGCGCTGTCGACTCCACGTCCTTGACCAGGATCCACTCGACCGCCGCGCGCAGGTTGTCGAGCTCGCCGCGCAGCTCGTCTCGGGCGGCCGTCACCTCCGGGCCCATGAGCGCCGCCTGTCGGTCCAGGAGCATCGCGGCGTAATGGTGCGCATGCCGCTCGCGGGCCTCCGCCTCCTCGCCGGGTGACAACCGCAGCTGCTCGGTCGCGTACTGCCGCAGCAGCTCGTGCAGCTCGAAGCGGCCGAAGTCCGGACGGCGCAGGAGCGACTTCGCGACGAGCTCGGAGAGAAGGCGCAGATCGGCGCCCGAAACCGCGACCGCGGCGGCGCGATCGAAGCTGCCGCGGAACACGGACAACCGCGAGAACGCGCTGCGCTGCTCGTCGGTGAGCAGACGCCACGACTGGTCGATGGCCGCACGCAGGCTACGGTGCCGTTCCGGCACGTCGCGCATCGACGTGGCGAGGAAGTCGATGTTGCCCTCGATCTCGTCGGCGATCTCGGCGCAGGAGAGCACCGAGACCCACGAGGCCGCGAGCTCGATGCCGAGCGGCATGCCGTCGACAAGCCGGCAGATGCGAAGTGCCTCCCCGGCATCGTCCAGGGCGAAGCCCGGGACAACCTGTTTCGCTCGCTCGACGAACAGCCGCACGGCCGACGCGCTGCCGTTTCCGTTCTCCGCGAGACCGAGGCCCTCGACATCGAACACCCACTCGCTCTGCACGTTCAGTCGCTCCCGCGACGTCGTCAGGAGCTCGACGCGTGGGGCGCGCTCGATCACCTCGCCCAGGAGCCCGGACCCCTCGACGAGATGCTCGAAGTTGTCGAGCACGAGCAACGTCGAGCGCTCACTGAGGTAGTCCAGCAGCTGCTCCTGCGCCGAGAAGCCGCTGTGCGCCGCGTCGACGGCGAACTGGATCGACTCGGCGAGGGCGGGCGCGAGGAAGTCCGGCGAAGAGACAGAGGCGAGCGGGACGAAGTGAACGCCGTGCGGGTAGCGGTCGACCCGACGGGCGGCGGCCTCGAGGGCGAGCCTGGTCTTACCCGCCCCGCCCGGCCCCACGAGCGTGAGCAAACGGCAGGCGGGGTCCTCCAGCAACCGGTCGATCGCTTCCAGCTCCGACGCCCGGCCGACGAACGACGTCCGCGGCAGCGGAAGGTTCTTCATCCCCGCCTCGACCGTCTTCAGCAGCGGGAACTCGCGCGGCAAACCCTCGATCTCGAGCTGGTAGATGCGCTCGGGCGCGCTCAGGTCCTTGAGCCGGTGTGCGCCGAGGTCGCGTGTCTTGTGGTCGACGAGCGCGCGAGTCGTCTGCGACAGCAGCACCTGGTCGCCGTGGCCGACGGCTGCGATGCGCGCGCCTCTGTGCACGTCGATTCCGACGTATCCCTCGTCGGTTACACGCGGCTCGCCGGTGTGGAGCCCCATCCGGACGCGGACCGGACCATCGGCGAGGCCGCGCTGGGCGTCCACGGCGGCGGCAGCCGCGTCCGACGCCCGCGCGAATGCCATGAAGAACGCGTCACCCTGCGTATCGACCTCGACACCGTCGTGGGCCGCACAGGCCGCGCGGAGGACCCGGCGGTGGTCGTCGAGTGCATCGCCGTAGCCGTCGCCGAGCTCGTGCAGCAGCCGCGTCGACCCCTCGATGTCCGTGAAGAGGAGCGTCACCACTCCACTCGGGAGCACGCGCGGCACCCCACCATCATTTCGCCTCGCTCCACATCTGTCGAGCGGCGGCTCGTGCGCGGCAAGCCCGCGTGGACGAGGTCGGTCACGCCAAGGCCGCTCGAGATGTTCGGCTGCCGGGGTCGTGGGGGTACCGCTGCTTGCGACGTACGCTCGCGGCTGCCGCTGCATCGCCGAACTCGCCATCAGACCGTTCCGACTCCCGTCGGAGAGGGGTCAACAGGGCTCGGAATGGCTTGCTCAAGCCAAGTTGATTCGTTTGGTAGAGCGCCGAGGGAACCGCAGCCAGAGCCCGCGAGTGCCCGCGCGTGGCATCCGTTTACAAGACGGACAAGCAGAGTGCCCGATCTGCAGGATTTTGCCGCGAAGCCCTCTGACGGACTCGAACCGTCGACCCCCTCCTTACCATATACTTGTGCACGCAACTAACGGCAACCGATGGCAACGGTTTTGGCTTGTTTGGGCCGTTTTCAGGCCCGACCGGTTTGCCACGGGTTGCCACTGGTTGCCCCCGCTCTGCTCCATTAATGCTCCATCCTCGGCGGCGGGGTCGCTGATGCGAAGCGGGGTTGGCGGCTCCTGCGCCCGCGACGTCGAATCTTGATTCTGTCCTGCAGAGAGGAGGTCGATTGGCTGGGTTGCGCGCCTCGACGAGCGGCTCCGGATCAGGCCGCGGGAAGTGCGACGGCGAGCTTGCGTTCGATCCGCGCGATCTCCTCGCGTGAGAGCGGTCCTTCGGCGTGGATCAGCTTCCCGAGCGCGCGCGGCCAGAGCACATGGACGCCCGTCCATCTCGATTGGTCGCGCGAACAGCGACCAGTCGGCGTCGACGAAACAGATTGTCTTGCAGATCCTCACCGCGTCGTCTTCGTCACCGAGCGCAGCTCGCACCGCCTGTGTCTGCTTCGTCATGCCAGCGATCAGCGAGGTCTTGTCGCGGCCGCCGACGTAGAGCCGGTAGTCGGTCGAGAAGAAGCCGCCCCGGTCGCGCCTCCCGACTCGACCCTTGTAGTTCTTGGCATCGACGACGAACACGCCCCACGGTGCGACGACCAAGTGGTCGATGTTGGCCTTCGAGCCAGGAATGCGCCGGTCGTGCAAGACGGCCAGGCCCTCATCGCGCAGCGGATCGAGCAGCTTTCCGAGCGCTCGCTCGCCGTTGGCGCCGTAGGCCCAGGCAGCAGTGGGATGTGGGTCGTCGCTCAGGGCGAGGACGACGCCGCTCAGCCTCCCGTAGCGCGATCGGATCGCCTGTTCGCGGCGATCGTGTCTGCGGTGCCACTCGCGCGCCGCCGAGCCGCCGGCCTCACCCCGCTCGATCGCCTTGGCAGCAGTCGCTGTCGCAACTCTGGGCGCGCCGAGGCAGGTCACGCACGTGGCGGTCTTCGTCTCCCGGTTCCAGCTGGCCTCAGCTCCTTCAGCCAGTGCGCCGCCGCAGCTCGAACAGGTCGCCGGGTAGCGCAGCCGCAACAGCTTCTCGCTCATTGCCGCATCTATCGGCACCGGCTGCGCGCTGCCTAACAGGTGCTTGACGGCATGGGCGCTAATCCAGCGGGAGCTCGTTGACCGACGGTTCCGGTTTGGGCCTCAACGGCCCAAGTGGGGAGCTCGCGAGTGCGTCAGCTTCGGCATTCGCCTTTCGCGGGACCCACGCGATCTTGATGTCAGCGAACTGTTGGATCAACGAGACCGCTTGCTCATGAAAGGGCTTGAGGTGCTCCGCCTTGACCTTCCACCTGCCGTTCAGCTGGTTGACAACCAGAGCGGAATCTAGGCAGATGCGTAAGTGTTCAATCCCGCGAGAGCGGGCGGCTTCGAGGCCTCTGATGAGGGCTCGGTACTCCGCGACATGGTGATCCTTCGCTGGACCGATCGCCTCCGAGATCTCCTCGAGTGGAGCCTTCAGGACTACCCCAATCGCGGCTTCGCCCGCCATCGTGCCGGGTTGATCGGCGACGATGCCCCCGTCGGTTGAGAGTAGGTGGTAACGAGTCTTGGGGCCAGACCCGTCGCTGACAGGCTCGGTCATGGAACCAAAGCTATCGTCCGAAGAGTCAAGGAGCGTCGCGAGGCGGCGCAGCGACGGTGCGTTCTACGATCGCGCGATGGCGATCCTCGACCAGCTCAGTACCTACGCATTCGCTGGCAAGAATGAGGCGACGATCCGCGACAACTGGATCGTGCCGCTGCTCGGCCTGCTCGGCTACGGCCAGGGCTCGAACTTGTACGAGCTTGTCTCTGAGGCTCCTCTCAAGCTGCGGACGCCCCATCGCAAGATCGGTAGCTCAACGCTCTACGTCGACTTCGTACCGACTGTCATGAAGCAGCGCTTCTGGATCCTCGAAGCGAAGGCACCCGACAAGGCGAAGTTTGAGGACCACCTCGCACAGGCCTGGGGTTACGCGACCCATCCGGATATCGACGTCCCATTGATGGTGCTCGCCGACGGCAGCAAGATCCTCGTCTACGACCTGACCCAGCCGGTTTGGGACACACCCGTGGTCGATCTCCCGCAGGCCCAATTGGCAACGCGATTCGACGAGCTCGCCGATCGACTAGGTGCCCGACAGGTCGGTCTGTTCGTTGAAGGACGACAGTTTCGCCACCTGCGAACTGTCATGCACAGCCAGGTCGACCCAGCCGCACTCGAGCGGATCGTCCGCGAGGTTCAGGCAATGGCGAAAGCTGCCGAGGCGCAGGTCGTCGCTAACCGAGCGGCGGTGTTCACCGAGGCATTCGCCGAGCAGGAGGCAACGAAGAAGCAGATTGACGCCTCGGTCGGTACGTGGGGTGTCTCGCAGGAAGTCAACTGGCCCTTGTCAGGGTCGTGGACGGCGGCGACACGTGCCGTTGAGATTGTCCGCAGTAGCGCGCCGACTCAGCGGCTGACCGAGTTTCGCCAGTTTGACAAAGCAATCCCGGAGCAAGACGGCGTCCGCCGTGTCTTCTGGTGGTGGCGCGCTGTCCGTGTCGCGTACCTGTTGCAGTTGCGCGATGACTCGGACTTCGGCGATGAGGCCGACGCCTTGGCGCGCGCTGCGCTCTCAGCGAACCTGACCGTGTTCGCCGGCGACCCTCTTGATCGCGGCGCGCATCGCCTCCAGCTGGCGCTCGGACCGCTCGCCCTTCGCGTTGCGGGCGGTACCGACAAGTTGCCTGAGATGGTGGAGAGCCTCAACAAACCGCTGACGGACGTTCAGCGCTTGAAGGCCGGCTACTCCGACAGCGGGGTGGCGACGATCATGCTCAACCTGTTCATGCGCGCGTTCTGGGCGCAGCTAACCCCGTGGACCGTCGAGAACCTGAACGAACTTGCGGCGGGAGCCGAAGGATTGCTCGCGCAGATGAAGACGGAAGGGCTCGCGATGCTCGGGCCAGCGCACGACCCATATCTCGAGCGCTGGCAAGTCGCCGATCCCCTCATCGAGTGCACGCTGATCGCGCTGGAGCGGTATGGCGGGTCACTGCGCGCGGATGAGGACGTCGTCAAGCTGGTTGCGCCCCTCCGTGAGCATGGCGATCCGCGGCTGGCCGGACTAGCCGACGCCGTCTAGGACGCGGGGGTCGAACCGTTCGCGTGGCTGCTGGTGCCTCCGGCGGGTGGAAGCGCGAGCGGCTTGCGTTCCGGTGTGAGCTGCCGGGTGGTTTCGAAGAGTTCGCCGAGTTGGCGTCCGACTTGGCTGCGGCGTGCGGCGTTGTACTTCCACTCGTGCGCGTAGATGCGCAGGGTCGTGTCTGGCTTACGATGGCCGAGCCGTCGCTGGATCTCAACGATCGAGGTGTCCAGCGCGATGAGCATGCTGGCGTGGCTGTGGCGGAGGTCGTGAAGGGTCGGCGCGGGGGCGGTGATGCCGGCCTTCGCGACTGCTCGCTTGAGCGCCTCGCGCGCGACCTTCCGCTCGAGGCCGCTGCCGTTGCGACTCGCGAAGACGAATGCCTCCGGGTCGGTGTGGGCCCCTCGCTCGCGCGTGAGTGCGACGAGCCGCCGCATTAGCTGCGGCGGGATGTCGATCGCCCGGCGTGACTCTTCGGTCTTGAGCGGGCTGCGGGTCCCGTCGCGGCCAAGCTGATACTCCACGCGGATCACGCAGTCCTCGATGTCGAGGTCGCCGACGGCGAGCCCGAGCGCCTCGCCGATTCGCACCCCGGTGGTAAACAGCAGTTCGAGCAGGCCGCGGTAGAGCGTGCACTCGCTGTTCGCGAGGACGGCGTGCATTTCGTCGAGGCTGAGGATGCGGTGCGGTCGTGTGTCGTTCAGTTTCGGCCGCTCGCCGCGCTCGAGCTGGCTGCACGGGTTGATCGGGATCGCGCCGCGCCGCGCTGCATGGGAGAGGATGCGCGACAGCGAGCGCAGCGCGGTGTTCGCGGTTGAGCCGCGCAGGCCCTTGTCTTGCAGCGTGACGATGAAGGCGGCGACGTCGTCGACGGTGATCTGATCGATGCGGCGTCTGCCGAAGTAGGGGATCAGGTGCTGGCGAAGCGCCCAGCTGTGCACCTCGCGGGTGCGGTCGCGGGTGGACTGCCGTTCCAGCCACTCGAGTGCGTACTCGGCGAAGCGCTGTGTCGTCGGTTCGATCCGCTCGCCCCGACGGAGGCGCAGGCGCAGCTCTGCTCGCTTTGCTTCGGCGTCGTCGAGGCTGCCGTGCACGACTTGCCAGCGGCGCCGGCCGGTGGAGTCGAGGTAGGCGATCTCGTACGGCGGTCCGACACGGCCGCCGGGCTGGGGCCGGTAGTAGATGCCGGGGTGGCGGGCGACCGTCCGCCGCCGCGGGCGCGGGTTAGCCTTCGATTGCATCGGAGCTCATACCTCCGTTGCCGGCCCCGGGGCGTCTTCGGCGCCGCCGGGGCTTTTGTTCAGAGCAGGTCGTCGACGTTAGCTCCACCCCGGGAGCTGCTTCCAGCCTGCGGCGATAGCCGCACGCAGCATCTCCGGCACGATCACCGACATTCAGCACCATGTCGCGGACTCGACCGCGGCTACGAAACGCCGGGTGTGTAGGAGCTTCGACCATGCATAGGTGGGCCGGTCCCGGACCGGCCCCCAGAACGGCCGACAGAACGGCCGACAGAGCGGCCCACAGAACGGCCCGGCCCGTGTGCGCCGCGCGTGAGCTGCGTTACGACGCGCTAGGCGAGGTTGAGGGCGGCGATGAATTCGGCGATCGCGCCGACGGCGTCTTGCGCGAGTTGTGCCGGGTCTGCTTCCGGGTCGACGCGGCGGGCCTGGTTAACGTAGCTCTGAGCGGCGTAGTCGGATGCGGCGCTGAATCTGGCCTCGATCTCGCGGAAGAGGTTGCGCGCGGCGCTGACGTCGTCTGCGAACTGACCGCCGGCGAGCTGGGCGCCTGCTTGGGCGGGGCCGCCGACGCGGTTGTAGAGGAGAACGTGCACGAGGTCGTAGTAGTCCTTCTCTGCGCCGCGGTGGCGAGCGGCGTAGGACTTCGCGAGCAGGTAGCCCTCCAGCCCGGCGAAGCGGGCCTGATAGGTCACGGTCTCGCCGTCGACGTCGCGCTCGATCGGTTCTTCGGCCCAGTCGCGCGCGACGAAGCCGGTGCCGCGCAGGTTCGCCGCTCGTAGCCGTTGGCAGCCAGGGAGGGAAACGGTGACGCCTTCGGGTTGGTCTTCGAGGTCACACAGAAACTCGATCCTTACGCGACTTGCGCCGGCGGGGATCAGCCACCGCCAGCCGTCGACCCCTGGGTCGGGCTCTGCGTCGATCGATTCGAGCGCAGCCTCGAGCTGCCCCACATCCTCTTCTACGTCTGCGAAGAGCGAGATGTGGATATCGATGTCGGTGGTGCCGAGGTGGGCCGGAGCGGCGCTTCCTTCGCCGCCGGTGAGGAGCTCGGGGACCAGCCCGCCGAGCACGACGAGGTTGAGGTCGTGTGCGCCCAGGGCGTCGAGGAGCTGAAAGAGCGCGTCCTCGGCGAGCTCGCGCGCTTCGGGTGAGCGTTCGAGTTCGAAGTCAGACATCGATCAGTTCCTGGCGTACGTGCCCGGCGGCTTCTTCGCCGCGGCCGCCGAGCGCTTGCAGGTCGGCGTACAGACGTGGCGGACTCACCACCGGAAGCCCGTGGGATTGGCGTGCGAGCGAGAGCGAGAACTTGGAGAGCGCGTTGAACTCGATCCGGGCGCCCTCCTTGACCTCGCGCAGGCCGAGGCTGCGCATCGCTTCGCGCAGTCGCCCGTCTACGAGGGCGTCGGCGTCAACGGCGACCTGAATGACCGGGACCGTCGTCACGAAAGGAGCGGCGAGCTCGAGTCCCGCCCATCCGGAGAGCGCCCACTGCATCTCCGCACTCAGGGTCTGTGCGAGCTCTTTGCGTGCGAACTGCATCGGGTCGCGCAAGACGCGATGTGCCCCAACCGTGTCTGGACGATGGTTCACGAGGTACGCGGTCCACGCTTCGAGCAGGCCGGCGGCGTCAGCGAGCTGCCAGCCGGAGCCGACGCCGCGCGAACCGCCGGTCTTCTTTACCCAGCCCTGCGCCTTGAGCTGGCGCAGAACCTTCGTTGTCTGCGCATACGACCAGGCCGATCGATCCGTGAACTCGCGCGCGTTGAAGCCGTCGCGCGGCGGTTCTGTGAGCAGCCACTCGGCGATCTCGAGCGACGATGCCGCCCAGCGGAAGCCGCGCGGCATCCCGCGCTCGGCCGCCGCCTCGTCCGGCTCACGGACGACGAAAAGCCCGGAGTCGGTCTCGATCCGTGCCGCGCCCGACTCGTCCAGCCAGTTCGCTCGACGCTGAGTCAGCTCGTCGACGGCTCCGGGTGAGAATCGCTGTCCCACCAGCACAAGCTGCCGCGGCCAAGGAGTGGGGATCGAGTCCAGCGCCTGATTGAGGTCAGCCGGCCAGCCACGCCCGACCCAGTGAAGCTCCAGCTCATGGGCGGCGCTGCCCACGAGAACCGTGGCCTGGGCAGAGCGGGGACCCGTCTCCCCAGTGGGCTCCACGGGCCGCTCGAGCACGCGCGACAGCGCAGAGTTCATGCGATTAGCTACCGAATACATGGCAACTACTGTAGCAGTAGTTTATCCGCAAGGGTAGTATTTTACGAATCTCACAACTCCCACCACCTTGTCGTGGACAGAAGCCGACCGCGAAGTCGCGAACGTGCAGCCGCTTTGCGGCAGCTGGGGGATCGCGTCCCAATGCGACCCCAGAAACGATCCCAGAAACGACGGCAGAAGCGACGACAGACGACGCGCGAGCTCAGCGAGCCGGCGGGGATGTGTCATGCATAGGTCAAGCGAGGCTTTACTTTCTCGGACCGCCATGCGGACTTCTTAGTCTGATCCGATAAAGCCAGGTAAGACCGGAGAAGTCCATGCGTCCAGCCGACCGTCGCCTGACCGTTCGGCCCGATAGGTTCGGCAGCGTGGATCTCATCTACGGTGCCGGCCGACTCGACCGTCGCGTCGAAGACGTCGAGGACCTGCTGCGGGAGTGGCGGGTGCGCGAGGCGGACTGGGGCGAGCTCTACCTCGAATTCGAACCCGCGACGCCGCCCGACATCCTGCTCGTTGAGGACCTCGCCGTAACGATGCTCATCAACTCTCGCGTAGCCGGCCAGGCGGCCGCGGCAGTGCTGCGGCACGGGTCGTCACTCGACCTCGCCTCGATGCCGGACAAGCCACTTGAGGAGACGACGGCGGACGAGCGGCAACGGCTATCCGAGCTGATCGGAACGATGACGAGCTGGCCATGGGTCGGAGCGTCGCTCGCCACAAAGACTCTTCACAAGAAGCGGCCGCGCCTAGTCCCGGTGTTGGACAACCAGGCGATCTTCGGCGCCTACATGAATCCACGCTGGCCCGAGCAGCGCTCATCGATGGAGACGGTCAAATCGCCGGTACGGATCCGCGAGGCGCTCGACTGGATCGCGCACGACCTCACGCGGTCAGAGAACGTCGAGAGCTGGTCTGCGCTTGCTGAACTCGCGCCAAGGCGTTCGCGGATCGAGTTGTTCGACTGTGTCTGGTGGATCAACTTCCGCCGGCTCGAGTCGGTGCCGGCGCCGGCTCCAACACGGGCGTCATCAAGCGCCGAGTAGCGTCCGCTGTCGTGGAGTCATTTGAGCATGTCTGCAAGGTCGCCCTCGAAGCGGAAGGCTTCGTCGTGACCACGAACGTCAAGTTCCCCGTCACGCGGCAGACCAGGAAGGCCAGCAGGGTTGAGTTCCAGACCCACGGCTACGAGGTCGACTTGGTCGGGGCGCGGACGGATGAGCTGGTTCTTGCCTCGGTCAAGTCGTTCTTCGGCTCGCACGGTGTGAGTCTGGGCGGCCTGGATCAATCTGGCTACAAGCTGTTCAACGACGATGAGCTTCGCGCGGAGGTCATCCGGGTTGCATCCGAGCGATACGGCTATGCGCCGAACCGGGTCAAGCTCCGGCTCTACGTCGGCAGGTTCGCGCCCCGGAGCCGAGATAGCGTGATCGCCCACTTCCGCGAACGCGACGTGGCGGTCTGGACTCCTGAACAAGTCGCGGAGCTCGTCCTGAGGGCAGCAGAGTCGAGGACCTATACGGACGACGCTGTAATCACGACCGTGAAGCTTCTGCACGCGACTGGGCACATCTCGAGGTGACGTTTCCGCAGAGCCGACGCCTTCGCGGCTGCGAAGAAGCGCGCAGCTCAGTGCTTCGCTAGATGTCGCGCCTATGCGACTTCGCCGTAGTCGCGGGCGACTACGGTGTCGTACAGGCCGTAGTGCGTGAGGTCGGGGTGAGAGTCGATGCCCGTGTAGCGCAGGGAGCTGTCTTCGTAGCGACGGAACGCAAAGACCGCATGGTTCATCTGCTCGGTGTTGAACACACGTAGCCGCACGAGGAGGTGGAAGTCGTTGACGCTCAGTCCTGTGACCGTGCGGAATAGTTCGGGTTCGAGTCTTGTGATGACGTCCTGGAGCGTGTTCTCGCGAAGGTCGGTGAGGTACATGAAGGCGGGGATCCGGGTCGCGAACTTGATCAGCTTCTCCTGAATCTGCTTGCGCTTCGACTTGTATTCCTTCTCCTCGCTCGTGAGCTCCTTCTTCTCCTTCGCTGTCAAGTCCTCGTCCTTGGCTTTGTTCTTCAGCTCTTTGACCTTCTCGCTCTTGTTGATCACGGTCTCGATGATGTGGTCGCCGAGCACGCGGAAGCCTTCGATCCGCATCACGGCGTCGATCGCGTCGGGGTTGGCGAGTATGCGGCGCAGGGTGTCGTTGTCGACGTTCACCAGCAGCGCGCTCTCCCACTTGCGCGCTAGAAGCGTCGCCGAGGTTCCCGCCATGGCGATGTCGAGGATCCCGCCGACGTCGACCTGCGTCATGTGTGACCCGTCGTAGGCGAGTACGGGCAGGAACGAGACCAGCTCTTCGACGGCCTTCTCCGGGTTTGGCTCATCTGGGGAGAGTCCGATCCCGTACTCAGCTAGCTGTCGTAGCGCTCGGGTCGGCGCGAAGTCGAAGACGAAGCAGACCGGCTTGAAGACCTCCTCCTCGTCGGGATCGTCGCCGTTGGGGTTCTTGATCGACCAGGGTGACTGCACTCGGAAGGCCGCCTGGAAGTAGGTCTCGGGCGACTTGAGGTTGCGGAGCATCAAGATCGCCGACCATTGCGGCACGGTGACGCCGGTCGCGAGCTTTCCGCATGAGAGTGTGATCGTCTTGGTTTCGAAGCCGCTGCCAATCGCCTGCCGGACCGGAGGGAGCGCATCCAGCCCGATACCAGCTGAGGCGCCGGCGACGGTCAGCACCTTGTAGTGGTGCCAGAAGGTGTTGTGCCGTTCCGCGAGCAGGCTGGCCATCGCGTGACAAGCGGCGACGTTCGGAAGGAACCAGAACGAGTGCTGGAGGTACGGCAGCAGCCGTACATCGGAGTACGGGAATGGTGGGCGTTGGCTGCCGAGCTTGAGGTTGTCGACCTGGGTTGGGGCGTACGAGCCACGGATGATGTCGAGCCATTTCTGGACTTCGCTCTTGTGTTTGAACTCCGCGCTGTCGCCGGTCCCGGTCGCGTTGAAGAACTCGTTGAGGTCAAACTCATCGAACTCGCCTTGGCTGGCGATCGCGAGCAGCTCGTCGGGCATCTGGTATGTGAGCAGGCGCATCTGTGGGAGAGCGCCATAGGGGTTCCAGTTGGTCGGCTCCGTCTGGGCGAACGCTTCCTTAGCTCGCTGTTCATCGGTGTACGTCCAGTTGAAGATCTGCTCTTCGATGAACTCGCCAGTAGCGAGGGCTCTGAATGGTGTGCCGGAGAGATAGAGGTAGGCCCTGGTGGTGATCGGGAGGAACGCGCTCTCCGGCTCAGAGAGCTCAGTGAGGTCCTCGTTGACATCTTCGAGCCCCGGCGCGTACTCCAGCCTCGTCTCTTTCCGTGCCACGACGTCGTCCTCGCCCTCGAACAGCTCCTTGGCTGTCTCGCGCCACGCGCCGAAGTGGTACTCGTCGAAGACGACGAGATCCCAGTTGACGACATGAAGCCACTCGTTCTTCGCCTTGATGTTGCCGGCGCTGTCGCGGCCGAGGAGATCTTGGAACGAGCCGAAGTAGACGACGGGCTTCTCGCGATCAATCTCTGTGGGGTCGCTTCCCGATGACCGGGAGAGGTACTGCCAGCCCTCGAAGTCGGCATGCGACTCGAGGTCGGTCTGCCATGCATCCTCGACGGCCGGCTTGAACGTCACGACGAGCACGCGAACAGCATCGAGCTTCTTGGCGAGCTGATAGGTCGAAAACGTCTTCCCGAAGCGCATCTTCGCGTTCCAGAGGAAGCGCGGGACCGCGTCCCTGTCCTCCTTCCAGATCGAGCTGAAGTAGGCGTGCGCCTTCTCCACGGCCTCGGCTTGCTCTGGACGCATGCGGAACGTCTCGTGATGCGTGCCACTGAGCTTCAGCCCCGTTCTGAGCTCGGTCAGGACCGTCTGAAGATCGGCGACTGAGCACCGCATCCACTCAAGCTCAGGGTTGTCGAACCCCTTCGCCTTCAGCCGATCCCGTACCTCATGGTCAGTGAAGCCAGTACCGTCGTCGCGCTCGGCGAGCTCGTCAAGCTCGATCGTGAACTTGATCGCAGCCGTCTTGGTCTGCTCCGCGATGCGTTTTTTCACATCGCGCGTGGTCTGGCCTACCTTGAGGAGGCCGTCGTGTGCCTCGTCAGCGATCGAGTACGCGTAGATCCGTGGTTGCGCCTTTGGCTTCGGCGGCAGGATCTCGTCGATGCTCGGCCTACTCATCGTCCTTCTGTTCCGCGCTCAGTGGGCGGATGATCGATTCGATGAGCGCCTGCTCGTCGTTCGTGATGCCGTACTTCTCGTAAAGGGTGGCGTCCGTCCAATGCCGGTCCCAGGTTTGCTGTGGAACCCACGCGTAGGTTGACCGGGTCGCGTGTTGGCTGACCTTGCGCAACCAGACGAGGAATCTGAAGAACCGCGTCTCTACGTAGCTCTCCATGAAGTCCGCTTCCGCCTCAGATGATGCTGGCAAGAACAGGTATGTCTGAGTACAGGCGGAGGGATTGGGCGCTCGTCTAATCGAGCTCAACACAAGGGTCGGGAAGATCTGCGACTCGAACCCGGCAGCAGGTATCAACACCTTCCATGTGTCAATGAGGTGAGCGCTCTTGGTGATCTTGTCTCTGTCGATCCATCCCACGAGTCGCTGCCCACCCTGATATGCGTAGAGGGGGATGGCAGAGGGGAAGGGTTCGGCTTCAAAGTCCGCGAAGTTGCTGGTGAGCCCAAATTCCTTGTCGGCAGAGAGCACATCGAACATTGACGGCTCCTGGCGGTCGCGCACCTTCCGGAGGATTCCTAGGGCGCGGCTGTCACGCACAAGAATGTCAAACTCGTCGAGGCGTCGGGCGACTGTTTCGAGCTCTTGGCCCGCTCGCACCAGCGTCGTCTCGCACAAACCGGGACTGTCGCGATCCCAAAGGAAGTAGCACGCGCCACCCATCAGCTTTACACCTGGGAACAGCTCGCTCGAATCCGGGTAATCGACAAGCTTCCGTATCCGCTGATCACCGAGCATTGCCCTCCGGAACTCGCCGAGACCGAGGCCGGCCGCCATCCATCTCGAAGGGATGACCATCGATAGGAAACGCGGCTCGAGTTTCTTCGCCTGTTCGACGAAGCGCTGGTAGATCGGAACGTCGCGGGTTCCTCCGGCCGATCCGATCTGGTACGGCGGATTCCCGATGATCACATCGAACTGCATGTCGCCTCCAAACAGCTCGGCGATGCGAGCTTTGATGTCGTCGGTGTGAATGAACGCGTACGCGTGGGTCTCAAGATCCTCGCCTCGATCGAGGGTGATCTGGCTGGCCCCGCAGTAGCGGCAGTGGCCATTTGCCCATGAGTGCTCGAGCCGCTCGAACCAGATGTTCCCCTCCTTCGTCGCGAAGGACTTGACAATGGAGTGAGGTCCGGTGGCGTCCTTGGAGCAGTAGACGCTCCGGCGTGAGAGCAGGCTCGTGAGATGGGTGATGCCGATGCCGAAGACCTGCTTGGTGAGGATGTGGTCGACCCGGCCTTTGAGATCAGGAATCTCGTCCTTGAGGCCTTCGGTAAGCCGAGCGGTGATCTCGCGGAGGAAGACGCCAGACTTCGACACCGGATCGAGGAAGGTCACGTTCTTTTCGGCCCAGAGGCTCGCGCCGTCGTTGTCGCGCGCCCATGCGTCAGCGAGCGTGTCCAGCATCCTGTTGGCGAGCTCCGGCGGGGTGAAGACCTCGTCGTTGGAGAGGTTCGCGATACAGGTGAGCACATCGGGGTTGCGCCCACGGAACGTGAGCCCGACTTGCTCAGGCATAGGCAAGATCCCTCAGCGTGAGCGGCGGGTAGCTCTTGGTGGGAGTGAAGATCTCGTGTTTCCCGAGCTCCGCAAAAAGCGTGTCTCCACCGAAGGACGACATCTGCGTGAGCGTGTCCAGCCTGAAGTCGCGTCGCTGGAACTTGCCCTTGCCCAAGTAGCCCCACTCGGCAAAGGTGATCGGCTGGCCCGTGTAAGCGAGCATGGTGAGCGCGTCACCGTGAATGACGTTCTGTGAGAGCACATACGTTGCGGCCTGGTAGAGCTCGTCCCCCTCGTCCAGGCCCACGTAGTCGGCCAGGGTCTCGAGCATGTTCGTGCGGCACTCGGCGATATTGTCGTCCAGGAGCTCGATGCCGTAGACGCACATAAGGCCGAGGAGGGCGTAGTGCCGCTTCTCGAATTCAGACCCCCCGAACTTGAGCTCCACGACGGCCAACTTGCGCCGCAGGACCGGGACGAGGAAGTTCCCGCTGCCGCAGGCGGGCTCAAGAACGCGCGCATCGATGCGCTCGGTCTCAGCCTTGAGCAGGTCCAGCATCGCCTCAACCAGCCACGCTGGCGTGAAGACCTCCCCATGGTCAGCGACCCGCCGCTTCGACCTCACCAGCGCCACGCGATCAGGCTACTCCGCCGCGCCGACAGGATCATCCGTCCGGGATCGCAGGGACAGGTGTCACGAGCGGACTGAGCCCTAGACCGTGAACGAAGCGACATAGCTACCGCCAGGCCCGCAGTCCTCATAGAGCTGCACCCGAGGCATTCGGTTCCACATGTGACCGACGAGGATCGCGAGTGGGAGGGGGCAGGCTTGGAACAGGTGGATGCCGTCACGTCGGTCGCGCGTGTCATGGCGCAGCTCACCCGAGATTGCGGTGGCGAGCGTGCGTCCGGCATCTGGGCTTCCGACCGCACGGCGGCCTGCACCGCCCGGCGGGGAATAGACGATGAGCTTCGCTACGGGAAGCATGTCCGCCCGGATGTAGGTCAGAACGTCGTCACGAATTGGCTGACTGATCGCGATCGCGATGGCTAGCTCGTCGCCTTGATCGACCTCGACGAGTTCGCGCTCGATGTCTGCGGCCTCACGGTGTCCGTGACTTGACCACACGCCGTCGTGCGCCGTTCTCGTCACGTTGAAGCCGGCTACTTCCGACAGCTGGACGCCAACCAGGAGCCCGGTTGTGAGTCGCATCGTCCCTTGGACGTCGACGTCAGTGAGTCTGGCGCGGCGGATGCGGTCGACGGCCGCGACGAGCTCAGGTTTCAGCCGCTGATTCCAGTCGGCCGGATCCTTGAGTTGGCGGCGTGATGCTGGGTCGTCGCCGTCGAACAGGTCGACCCAGTCCACAGCGGCCGTTGCCGTCTCGGGCCACGGGTCGTGGGTCAGGGATTGCACGAGCAGCGTCGCTCGCGGCGTGCCGGCAGGCAACTGCAGTTTGTCGGCGAGATCGTTGACCCCTGCGGCGTCGAGCTCGCGCACTCCGGTTCTGATCAGTTCGCGTAGCGCGCCGATCGCGGCGAGCACAGCTGCGATGTCGGAGCGAAACCCGACGGCGCGCATCGCCCAGGCGCATTGCTCTTGGAGGTCGTCGAGCGCGTCGCGGCCAGAGTGGACTGCGAGGTGGCCGAGGAAGGTGAGGAGTTCCTCCTCGCGGATGCCGAGATGGTCTGCCCATGCTCTCCGCAGCTTGCCGGCGGTGGACCCGTTCGGCTTCGCACCGAGGCGAGGCACGAGTTTGCAGTCGGTGCCGGAGATCAGCTCGAGAATCGGGTCGTTCGGGGCCGGGAGCCGATTCGTGTGCAGTGCCATTTCCGGTGGCGCCTCGTGCGCAGTTATGAGCTTGGTGTAGCTGTCATAGAAGCGTTGGAGCGGTGACTGCTTGCTGCCGGTGGGAGGCGTCGTGAACCACTCGTGGGTTAGCGGTGTGCGGTTCGAGGTGGCGAACTTGATCTGGTGGTACAGAGTCGGCTCGTCGGTGCGGTGGATGATGAGGTCGTCGACATTGCCAGCGCCATCCGCTTCGAACTCGATCTTCGTGACGCCGCCGTCGACTAGAAGCAGCCTCAAAGCGTGGATCCAGGTCAGGACGTGCTGGTAGTCGTCGCCGGCGAGGCGGGCGCCGCTGGCGCTGGGGGTCCCGGGTGTCATCGAGCCGACGCTAGCGTCCTCGGGCGCGGATGATTGGTAGCTTCGGCGCGGGCGGTCGACGATCGTGTGCCGGTGGAGCGGTCGTAGGTGGAAGGGCTCCGGCATCGATGACTTGGAGCTTGCGAAGCGAGGCGCCTGTCCATTGGCGCGCATCGACTCGGTACGTCCCGTTCATCCGGCGGACGACGAATAGAAGTGGCCGCTGGCAGTCACCGGTGAGGCTGATCGACTCGATCGAGTCCGCGTCGGTGCCGCTCGGGTCGACGTTGATGGGGTGTGAGTGCCAGTCGCCGAGGTACCCGAGCCGTGGGTCGTGTCGCCGTAGCTTGGTGACGACGCGCTCGCGCGCTCGCGCTGGCAGCTCGTAGTGCGTGCGGCCGCTTCGGCGCGAGGCGACCTGGACCGCGTGGGTGACCCACGGCCGTCTGCGACCGGCGTGAAGGTGCCCGAGAACACCAACGAGGACGCCACCGGTTTCGTTGGGGTGACCGGACGCCGCGGCCGTGAGCAGGTCCGCGCGCGCCTGTTCGCTGACCCAGACGCGCCAGGCAGCGGGTGCGCTCATCCCCTGACCCGTCCGAGGGTGTCGAACGGTGCGTCTTCGAGCGGGCGGAAGACGTCGATGATCTCGTCCGGATAGAGATTGCGACCGGTCAGATGGTCGACGACGACGTCGGCTGCTGAGGCGGCGATGGCCGCGACGGCGATCGGCGATGCGTTGTTGACTGCCGCGGAGCAGCCGGGCTCGAAGACGGGTGGTTCGGTGCCGGGCGGGATCACTGGATACCGGTTGTCGCCGGCTCGATCCGAGATCGGCGTGTCGGTGGCGAGCGCCTGTCGGCGGACGCGGGCGACGGAGCCCCCGCGGTACAGGGCGGCGGTCATGACCGCCAGCGATCGCTCGGCGCACATGACCGAAAGGAGATTCGCGAACGAGGCAAAGCCGGTGGCGTCGACGACGAGGTTCACCTGCTCGAGCAGTACGGCGATTGCATCGGGGTCCCACGTCGCTTCTTCGACGGCCGCGATCGCCGTCCAGGGCGCGCGAGTGTGGGCGAGGAAGCGAACGGCCGCGACTTTGGCGTCGCCGATCTGCCAGGAGCCCGCGGCATGGCGCACGATGTCGCCGGGGCGGAGGCGTGCGTCGTCGACCAACCGAAGTTGGCCGAGGCCGACCTCGGCAAGACGCAGCGCCACATTCGAGCCGACCGCGCCGACGCCAAAGACAGCGACGCGCTTATCGGCTAGTGCCTCGACGTCGGGCCCGCAGCGCAGCTTGAGGATGTCTGCGTCGGTCGGGGCGACCTCGATCGCTCGTGCGATCACCTCCTCGCCGTCTTTCTCGGCGAGGAGCACGAGAGCTTCGCGTCCGAGCTCGCGATCCCACGCGATCAGGAAGAGCTGCGGCTTGCCGTGTCTCGCGACGGCCTTGAAGCGTCGATCGAAGTTGTTCTTTTGGTTCGCTCCGAGAAGCGCCCGGACACCGTGCAGGTTTCGTGGCGGGACGCGGACATTGCCGACGTAGTACCAGCGTCCTTCGATCGGAGCCGTGTTGCCACGGACGATCTCGAGCACGGGATCGTCCTTCTTCCAGTCGGCCGAGATCGTGCCGATCTTCCCGCGCTTGCCGTCGAGTGCGAGCGAGCCGAGGTCGATCGTGGCGATCGCTCCGACGCGGGTCTTCCCGAACGAGAGGTGCGCGTCGAGGGCGAAGTCCTCGGGTGCGAAGCCGTTCAGGGTTCGCTCGACCCATTCGTCGATGCGGCGCATGTAGCCGGCGAGGGTGACCCACTCACCGGAGGCGGCGCCCGGCGCCCATAGGCAGATGTCGCCTCCCGCGCTCAGGTGCCACTCGTCGAGCCCGTCCACGAGCAGGTGCGGGTTTCGGAACGGCCAGCCGTCGACGAAGACGATCCGCATCATCGTTGCCGAAGTCAGCCGCTTGAGCGAGTCGGCGATCGGTCCGACCCACGCGCGGCGGTCGCTGTCTCGCGGCTCGAAGCCGGCTTCGATGAGGTCGGTCTGGAAACGCTCGAGTGAGGCGAGGTCGAGGGTCCCGATCTCAGGCGAAGCCGCTCGCCTCCCTGGAACCGACGGCGGCGACGGCGGCGACGTTCTTGATCCGGTTGCCTTTCTCGTCGCAGCCGGGCGGGAGTGGAAACACCGGGCCACGGTCATTCTCTCCCAGGATGCGACGCCAGATTGCCGCCGCGGGGCATTCCTCAAGCGTGAGCGCATGCTCGGCGCTGGCGGCGAGATCGGCGAAAGTCGCGGCGGCCGCCGCGCGCTCGTCCTCTTGCGGCGCGGGCTTGTACCCGGTCCCAAGTACCGGGTCGATGAGCGGCTCGCTGCCGCCGAGGTGCGTGGCGATCGCCCTGAGCGTTTTCGCGAAGAGCTCGGCAAAGCTGTCACCGTCGAGCCCGGCCGCGAATGCCCAGAAGGCGATCAGCTCGAAGTAGAAGCCTCCCGGCTTCTCTTTGCCGCGATGCTGCCGGCGCGTCTGGCGCACGAGCTTGACGACCGGGACGTACGCGCCCTGGCCATCGATCTTGAGCTTGCCGTTCAGCTCGGTGGTGAGCTTGGTGAGCTCCTCGGGGTCGGTCTCGACCCATCGTTCGCCGATGTCGGCTGCGTCCCACACGCTCGTGTCGTGACGGGGGATGGCCCAACGGTCCCCCTTCGTCACTGCCGGAACGACGTCAACGTGAAAGTCCTCCTCGCCATCGACCGGGAAACTCACCCTGATCGACCGCTGCTGCGGCTCGGCTCGGTCTCCATACTTGGCTACAAGAACCGCGCAGACGGCATCGAAGACGGTCCTCGGGTTGACGCTCGTGTCGAGCTTCGCAAGCTTCGTAAAGACGTCGACGTCCTTACCGGGGTAGATCGCCGTATGCCGTGCGTATGAGCCGATCAGTACCGTGTCGACGCCCCATGAGCAGAGCAGCTCGTCCGCCTCGAGCAGTTCGCGGATCTCTCGGTGCGCCGACTCCACGCGGTTCCGCTTTTCCCCCAGCTCGAGGCGGCTCAGTGCACCTTTGAACTGATCGGAGAGGGTCGTGATGTTCTTGGTTGTCGCCACTGAGGGCCTCCGTATCTGGTTTGTAGCTGGCGCCAGCTACAGCCACAGGTACCAGACGGATCGGACGGCGCTTCGCGCGCCGGTGTCTAAATGGCCCGGAGGCGGTAGAGGCCCGACCGCGGGCGCACCGACTCGACGCCTGGCGCCCGTGCGATCTGGGTCAGGAAGGTCGCGAGCGGATCCTTACCGGCGACCCGGACTCCAGCTTCGAGCAAGAACTGGTACCAGTCTCTGTAGTGCACGGCTTCCCCGACACTCTTCTTTTGGCGGAGGAGGTCGACCGCAATCTCCCGTAGGCGCTGACCTCGGAGCTCCCCGTGTGATGCCTCAAGTGAGAGCTGCGGGGCGAGGCCAAGCATTTCGTCGATCTGCTGAAGCAGGCGGGCCGTCTCGTCGACGTTTCGGTCAAGCTCGTCGACGACAGCATGCAGGCGTTCGGACTGCCCACGTAACGTCACGAGTCGTTCGACCACAATCTCGCGTTCGCCCTCGACCGCCGCTCTTACGTGATCGGAAAGATGGCGAACGGACACGCGGCGCACTCTAGGCGGGGCAGCGGACAGCTTCGGGCGACCATCCTCTCTTTCGCGCGGAAGAGGTCGAGTCGCGAACGCGAAAGCTCCATAAACAGCTCCATACCCACCGCACGTGCCACGAAGAGCAAGTCGATCTGAACGAGAAAGCGCCGACGTGCGGCGCTTTTGCAGAGCCCTCTGACGGACTCGAACCGTCGACCCCCTCCTTACCATTTCGTTGTGCGCGCAACTATCGGCAATCGAGGGCGAAGCTTTCGGCTTGGCTGAGCGGTTTTCGCGGGCACGGGGTTTGCCGCCGCCGGCGCCCGTTTGCGCCCGCTCTGCTCCACAAATGCTCCATACCGTTGGCCACAGGCGGCGCGCCGAGAGCGAAACCTCGCTGGGCCGCTGCGGTGTCGACCTGCTCCCTCGTGATCTCAGCTACGGCTGACGATCAGAGGTCGCAGTGGCGTAGTCGCGAGCCGTGATGCGGCCGCAGCCATAGCTGGGCGCAGGCTGAGCACGACGAGCGTCCCGATTGCCGCGCCGATCGCGAGGCCGCCGGCGACGTCGGAGGGGTAGTGGACGCCGACGTAGACGCGCGCGAAGGCGAGTAGCAGCGCGAGCAGCAGCGCGGCGAGCCCGATTCTGCGGTTGAGGAGGAGCAGTCCTGCGGCAAAGGCGCCGGCGATCATCGCGTGGTCGCTTGGGAACGAGGAGTCGCTCGCACAATGCAACAGCACCTCGACGTGCGCGAGTGAGTGGCAGGGACGGGTACGTGCAACCGCGGGTCCGATCGCCTGGTTGGCAAGCAGGGCGAGTACGGCGCCGAGGCCGACGAGGAACGCGGTGGCCGTCAGGCGCGGCGCATCAGCGCGGCGTCGGCCGAGTAGCCACGCGGCGACGAGTAGCAGCGCAAGCAGGACGAGCCCGGCCCAGTTCGCGTAGTTCGCGATCACGCCGTGCGCCCAGCCGGTGTCGCGGGCGAACTCGTTCACCGATAGGTACCACGAACGGTCGATGCTGGCGATTGTCACGGTCTAGACAGATGCGCTTTCTCGGCGAGGCAATTGTCCTCAGCAGTGCGATGAGTCT
>Ga0070741_10004314_pt1 | contig 33348 bp, 29 predicted proteins | sample Coa_R1_4_FD_66440 | JGI IMG/M metagenome (GOLD analysis project Ga0070741, IMG submission 66440) | Surface soil microbial communities from Centralia Pennsylvania, which are recovering from an underground coalmine fire - Coalmine... | ecosystem: Environmental > Terrestrial > Soil > Unclassified ... | reverse complement strand
TCTCTCCTCTCCAGTACGTCGTGCAAGGACTTGCTGTTGAGGTTGATGCGGTGGTCGTCGCGAGTGGGGGACCTCAGACCGTCAAGCCCTCACCCGTACACCACGTCAGGGGACGCAACTGCCGACGCCGCGGGGACGAGCTCCGGTCGGGTCATCGTTCAATCAGCTCATGCGGGGCGCTGCACCAGCTGGATCGCTCTCTCCGGGCACGCGACGACGCAGAGGCCGCACGCCCGGCACTGGTCCGCGCGGGCGGCGTACGCCGTCTGCCCGTGGTGCGCTCGGACGCGCAGCCGGGCGAACCGGCCGAGGCGCCCGTAGTCCTCGGCATCCATGGCGCGCACCTCGAACACGTCGTTCGGGCACACGACGACGCAGTCGCGTTTGGCCTCGCACCGGCCGTGGTCGATGACCGGCTCCCAGGTCCCAGCGGGCGCGTTGCACCGCGCACCGGGCCGGTCGGGCCGACGGGCGGCGCGGCGCCTCTTCTCGAGCTCATCGGGGGTGGGCATCGGTCTCCTCTCGGGGTCGGGGAACCGGATCAGGCGGGTACCTGGGACGGGAGTTGGGGTGGGGGCCTCCAATGCGCGCCCGCGGCCGGTTGCACACGGAGGCGTCCCGGCCCGGGCGGCGCGCCCGCGAGCGGCCAGAGCGCGCACGCGAGCACGATGAACAATGGGCCGGCGTTGGGGTCGGTCGCGGAGCCCGTGAGCATGCCACCGAGGCCCTGACCGACCAGCCAGTAGGCGGCGTTGAGCACGATGGCGCCCAAGAGGAACACCCTCGCGTGCCAGTTCACGCCGACGGCGATGCCGATGGCTGCGGATGCCAGCGCGAGGCACGTGGCGATGACCAACCCGTTGCGACCAGCGGCATCCGCGACGGCGTGCTGGATGCTCGCCAGCCACGCGGCACCGGAGGGGGCCGTGCCGATGGCGTCATGCGTCGCGCCGGGGCTGCTGTTGGGCCCGAGCAACCACAGCCATGCGCTGACCAGCCACAGCACGGCCCACATCGCCCGCGCCGCGCCGAGGGTGAGCAACCCGGTCGGGCGCTGGCTCGGCCAGGCGAGCAGCCCGATAAGCAGGTAGAGCACGACCGCACCAGGGGCCCCCGTCAGTGGGTTGGCGGCATTCGTGAACAGCTCCCCAAACCCCTCGCCGACCCACCACACGACGAGCGCCCACAGGAAGGACAGCACGAGCGCCGGCTTCACCGACCGCCGGGAGAGCAGGCCGGCGCCGATCGCCACCTGGGTGAGGGCGGCCAGCGTGTTGAACACGGTCAGCCGCGGGCCGATGAACTGGGCCGCCCACGAGATGGTGCGGGCGAGCCAGATCGGCTGGGTGCCCGCATTGCCGGCCAGCAACTCCACGAAGCCGCGCGAGTACATGAACGACTGGAACTGCAGTGCCCCGTCGAGCACCCACAGCAAGCCGAGGGTCGTCTGTAGCGCCCGCCCTGGCCCCGACGCGAAGTACACGCGGGCGCGGGCCAAGGCACCGCCCCGCTCGGGTCCTCGCGCGGCCCGCGTCTCGAGCGCCGTCGCCCTAACCGCCGCCATCGTTGACAGCCACCTGGCGCTCCTGGCCGCGGGTGATCACGACGAACTGCCCCATCATCCCGTTGTCTTCGTGCTGCATGATGTGGCAGTGGTACATGTAGGGATGATGGGGGTCGGCGTAGTCACCGAACTGGACGAGCAGCCGGACGGTCGTGAACGGTGGCACGAAAACCGTGTCCTTCCAGCCCTCAAGCTGTGGTGGGACGGCGCCGTCCCCGTATTGGATGACCCTGAAGCTCACGCCATGAATGTGGAAGTCGTGCGGGATGAAGCCGTTGACTTCCCAGATCTCTGTGCTGCCTGCGATCACGACGGCGTCGACGCGGTTCATGTCCATCGACACGTTGTTGATCTGGTTGCTGTGCTGGAGCACGAAGTGGCGCGGCCGCGTCGCTGCCGGAAGGTTGAGCGGGGCCAGGGTGGTGAGCTGGGCGGGTAGCGCCGGCGCGGGGCGCAGTGCCGCGGCCGCCCTGAACTGGATCACGTCGAAGCTCTCGCCGTCACCGTTGAGGCCATGCCCGAAGGGGTTGTTGCCGAGGTCGGGCGGGAAGCTGTGCAGAACGACCTGCTCCCCGGCATGGAAGGTGACGACGATCTCGGCGCGCTCGGCTGGAGCGAGTTGCAGGCGACGGAGCGGGACGGGGTGCTCGACGAGGCCTTCGTCGGTCGCCACGAGGTCGAACGGGCGCCCGTCGGCGAAGCCGAGGTTGTAGACGCGGGCGTCGGACGCGTTGAGCAACCGGAGGCGTACGCGCTCGGCACCGACGGTGAGGTGCGGGTTGTACGTCCCGTTCACAAGGATGGTCTGGCCGAGTCGGCCCGTGTTGGTGAACACGACCGCCCCGTCCCGCCCCGGTGGCCCGTCGAAGAAGTCGAGTGAGCCGTCGGGCTTGATCCGCTTGTCCTGGATGACCAGTGGGATGTCGTTGACGCCGTAGTCGTTGGGGAGCGGCAGCGCGCCTGCCTGGGGGTCGTCGATGATGAACACCCCTGCGATCCCGCGGTACACCTGGTCGGCCGTCTGCCCGTCGGGGTGCGGGTGGTACCACAGCGTCGCGGCGGGCTGGTCGATCGTCCAGCTCGGCGACCACGTATCCCCGGGCGCGATGGGCTGGTGCGGCCCTCCGTCATCGACGGCAGGCAGGTGCATGCCGTGCCAGTGCAGGGTCGTCACCGCGGGCAAGCTGTTGTGGACGTGCACCAGCACGGTGTCGCCGCGCGATGCCCGCAACGTCGGCCCCAGGTAGGCGCCGTTGGCGCCCCACGTCGCTGTCGTCGTCCCCGGGAGGAACGTGCTCGTCCCGGTCTCCAGCGTGAGGTCGAACACCTTGCGCCCTTGGGCGTCGGGCTGCGGCGCGAGCAGCGGCGGGACCCGCAGCGCGTTGCGGAAGTCGAGTGACCGGGCACCGGGGGGCGCGGGGGGCGCCGGGCGGCTGGTCGACGGAGCGTGGCCGCGGTGGTGGGTAGACCCCGCGAGCAGCACGACAGTCGCAACGGTTGCGGCGACGACGCCGGCAGCGGCAGCGCCGCTACCCCACGGCGACAGGCGTCTCATGACCGACGGCGTCCTCCGCCGCCCGGAGGACGCCGGCGGTCGACCGCGCTCGGGCAGCCCCCCGGCGGCAGCTGGTGCGTGTCGGGGTACGTCGCCGGGCCCGGTGCGCGGAACACGTCAAGCCTCCCCGGTCAGGCCGACGACGCGGCCCGGGGCGCACCCTCCGCGGCAAGGACGGGATCAATCATTGCTCTTTCTCGATCTATAATTGATATCGATCGTTGATTGAGTTCGATCTCTTGTTACACCGCAGCGGGCTGCGTGTCAACCCGATCCGGTGGGGGGCGCGCCGCTCCTCGGGAAGCGGTGCCTCAGGCGGCCGCCCGTCTGACGGCGATCAGCGGCCAATCGGGCCGACCGGGGCGTTGCTCGTACGCGGAGGCTGGCGGCCAGCAGCAGGCCCGCGAGCGGCGAGCGCGGGTGTGTGCCCGCGACCCACCGGCGTCAGCGGCGCATGGACCGCTTCGGCGCGGGGCTGACGAACGAGGCGAGGCCGCGGATGAGCACGTCCAGGCCGAAATCGAACCTGGCATCGACATCGAGCTCGAACGGCCCGCGCTGGAGGCTGGCGAGATTCGGGAACTGATCGGAGGGCAGGGAGGCGAAGTACCGCCCGACGGCGTCGGGCGGGGGGCCGCCGTTCGTCGTTGCCTGGAGCACGGACGCGTCGACGTAGCGGGCGAGCATGGACCCGGCATAGCGCACGGCGTGGTCGGGCAGGCCGGCGGCGTTCAACAGCCCGAGTGTCCACTCCATGACCCGGAGCATGTTGGGGCCTACCGGGACCCGTCCCAACGCCAGGCGCACGAGGTCGTTGTGGGCCACGAGCAGGCGGTACGCCTGGCGGCCCAGGTCCTTGAACTGCTCCTCCCATCGGCGCGGGTCCGGCTCGGGGAGTTCGATCCCGCCCATCACGTGGTCATAGACGAGCTCACCAAGCTCGTCCTTGCCGCTGATGTACCAGTACAACGTCGCCGAGCCGGTGTTGAGCTCCTCCCCCAGCCGGCGCACCGTGAGGGCATCGGCTCCTTCCGCGTCGATCACCCGCAGGGCGGCCTCGATGATCTGTTCGCGCGTCAGGGGCGAGCGTCGGCGGCTGGGCCGCGGGGGTCGCCACCACGGGGGCTCGATCGCCGCCTGGTCGGGCTCAGCACTTGACACCATCCCCCGCCAGGGTACACCATGCTCGTACTCGAACATCGATCGAGTTCGACTATCGATCGACGACTAGACCGGGAGCGCAACAGATGGGTACGCAGCGTGCGGGCAGGTTCTCCCCCACCGGGGGCGACCGATGAGTAGCCCTGCGGTCGAGGCCCTCGACCTCAAGAAGACCTACGCCAACGGCGTCGAGGCCGTGAAGGGCATCAGCTTCCGGATCGAGCCAGGCGAGGCCTTCGGGCTCCTCGGGCCCAACGGCGCCGGCAAGAGCACGACGATCGGGATGCTCAGCACGACGGTCGTCCCGACGGCAGGCCGCGCCCTGCTCGGGGGCAGGGACGTCGCCAAGGACCCGATGGGCGCCCGGTCGATCTCGAGCGTCGTGTTCCAGGACGCGGTCGTCGACCGGCCGCTGACCGGGCGGCAGAACCTCGCGCTGCACCTGCGGTTGTGGGGCAAAGACGACGCCGCTGGCAGGGCGCGGCTCAACCACCTGGCGAACGTGGTCGGGCTGTCGGACTACCTCGACCGGCCCGTCGCCACCTATAGCGGTGGCCAGCGGCGACGGATGGAGATCGTGCGCGCGCTCGTCAGCGAGCCGCAGGTCGTGTTCCTCGACGAGCCGACCGTCGGGCTCGACACACGCATCCGCCACGACCTCTTCGATGTCCTCGCCACCCTGCGCGACGAAAGCGGCGTCACGATCCTGTTGACCACGCACTACCTCGACGAAGCAGAGCGGCTGACCGACCGCATCGCGATCGTCGACGCTGGCCGGATCGTGGCAACTGGCACCCCCGCCGACCTCCTCGCCGCCCTCGGCGACCAGGTCCTCGAGGTCCGCGTCGACGACGCCGCAGGGACGACGCGCTCGCTCGCCGCGGCAGGGATCGCGACCGACGATCTCTCCGTCGTCGGCACCACCATTACGGCATCGTTGCGGGGCGCACGGAGTGAGGACCTCCTCGGCCGCCTGCGCGACGACGGCGTCACCGTCCGATCCGCCACGACACGCCAGCCGACCCTCGACGACGTGTACCTGCGCTTGACCGGCGACCGGATCACCGCCGGCGACGAATAGGAGCGACATCGATGACTGCCACAGCCACACCTTCTCGCACCGTCGAGCACGCCGCCGCGCCCAGCCGGACCAAGCCGGTGCGGGCCTTGCCCACCCTCGTCAGGCGCCGACTGGAGTTGTCCGTCCGGACTCCGCGGTCCGTGCTGGTGCCGCTCGTCGCCCCTGCGCTGTTCGCCCTGGTGATCGCGCCCGCGCTCGCCAGCACGCTTGCCCCCGGCCACGGCCGGAACGCGTACATGACCTTCGTCGCCCTCTCGACCGCCGGCCTGCTGATCCCGCTCAACTGCCTGTTCGCCGGCCTGGGGGTGATCATCGACCGGCAGGAGGGCGCCATGCGCGAGCTGCTCGTGGCGCCGATCCGCCGCTCGACGATCGTCTTCGGCAACCTCGTGACCGCGCTCGTGCTAACGACGTTCCAGGTGGCCGTGCTCATCGGCCTGTCCGCGGCACGCGGCGCAACGTTCACCGCCGGCGTGCGGACGTTGTGGTTCGTCGCCGCCGCGGTCCTGTTCGCCATGCTCATCTACGGCCTCGCCGAGATCCTCACTGTCCGGCTCCCCGCTCCCGTGGACTACATCGGCGCCGTTCCCGCACTGGCCATCGTGCCGTACTTCTTCGCCGGGTCGCTGTTCCCGATCACGGCGCTACCCCACTGGCTCGACGCCGTCGCCAAGGTCATCCCGCTCACGCACGCCTTGGCGCTTTTCCGCTACGGCTTGACGGGCTCGAGCGGGGTGACTGCGCTCCACAACATCTGGGGGCTCCACAGCACAGCGGGCATGGCCGCGTTGTCGCTCGCGGTGCTCGTCCTGTACACGGCTGTGTTCCTGAACGGGGCCGTCCGCCTGTTCACCAAGGCAGGCACGTCCTAGGAGGTCCGACCATGGCTATCCCTCTCGCCGTTGCGCACCGGCTCGGGCGAACGCCCATCTCGCGGATGCGACGGTTGTGCTTCGCGGCGTTCACACTCCTCGTCGTCCAGTACGGGCTCGGGACCGGCGTCAACCTGTTCGTCACAGTTCCCAAGAGCGACACCGACATTGGCAAGACGATACGCAACGGGCCTCTTGTGTTGAGCCTCCACGCCGTGATCGGCGTGCTGCTCGTCTTTACGGCAATCGCCCTCATCGTGCTGGCCGCGCGTGCCGGCGCGCGGCTCGTCCTCGGCGGAGCCGTCCTCGGTGCGTTGGCGATGGCTGCAGCCGCGGCCGCCGGAAGCGCGTTCGTGCGCACCGGTGCCAACAGCGCGTCCATGGCGATGGGGATGGCCGCCGGCGTGGGGCTGCTCTGCTATGGGATGGCGCTGTTCGCGCTCGGCGAACGCGCCGCACGACCGGTCGAGTAGGCGCGGGTCGGCAGGCCCGGGGCGGGTGAAGCGGCCGAGGAGGCGGTCATATGGCGGTCCCGATCGAGATCGTCCTCGTGGCGTTGGTCCTCGCGGGGATAGGGAGCCGCCTGCTCGGTGTGCACCTGCCGCTGCGCCGGGCGCTGCCGACAGGGGCGCTCGGGGGGGCGGTCGGCGCCGTCACCGCGTACGTCGTGCACCGCCACCACCCGCACAGTCCCGCGGAGTACGTCGGCGCGGGGGCGGGCGCGGCCCTGGCCGCGACGATGCTCGTCATGGTCGTGGCCGAACTGCTCGCGCCGCCCAGCCGGCCCGACTTCCCAGGCGGCCTGCCACACCCAGTGCGCGCGCTCCGCCGGGCGGTTGAGAACGCGCGCCGGTACGTACAGCTGACCCGAATTGTCGCCCGGTACCGCCTCACCAAAGTCGGGAAGGTGCGGGCGGACACCGGGTCACTGGGGCACCGTCTCCGCCTGGCAATGGAAGATGCGGGGCCGATCTTCGTCAAGCTCGGCCAAGTGCTCTCGACCCGGACCGACCTGCTCCCCGAGCCGGTGACGAGCGAGCTCGCCCACCTCCAGGACCGAGTCCCGCCCGCACCGTGGCCCGCCGTCCAGGGCGTGCTCCAGGAGGAGCTCGGGCGCGACCCGGTCGTGGTGTTCGGTGACGTCGATCCAACCCCGCTGGCGAGCGCGTCGCTCGCCCAGGTGTACGCCGCCACGCTCACCGACGGCGCCGCCGTGGTCTTGAAGGTGCAACGGCCGGGGATCTCGGAACCGGTCTTCCGCGACCTCGAGATGGTGCGACGCCTGACCCGGCGGATGGAGGAGCAGGCGCAGTGGGCGCGCAGCTACCACCTCGCCGACCTCGGTAGCGGGTTCGCCGACGGCTTGACCGAGGAGCTCGACTTCAGGGTCGAGGCGCGCAACCTGATGACGATCGCAGCGGCGGCGCCGGCGGGCGCGCCGGTACGCCTCCCGACCGTGTACACGGACCTCTCGAGCCGGAGGCTGCTCGTACTGGAACGGCTCGACGGCGTCGGTGTCCGCGACGCGGGCGGGGAGATGGACCGGCTCGGCGCGGACCGCGAGGCACTGGCGCGCGGGTTCCTCGGGTACATGCTCCGGCAGATCCTCGTCCAGGGCACATTCCACGCGGACCCCCATCCAGGCAACGTGTTGTTCCTACGGTCGGGGGAGCTCGGCCTCGTCGACTTCGGCGCCGTCGGGCGCATCGACGTCCGCCAGCAGGCCGCACTGCAGCGCCTGCTGGTGGCCCTGGCGTTGCGCGACCCGCACGAGTTCTACGAGGCCGTCAGTGAGCTGGCGGTGAAGGACATCCGCGACGAGGACGCTCTCGAGGAGACGTTGGCTGCGTTCATGGCGCAGCACCTCGGGCCCGGGATGGCCTCGGACCCCGCCCTCATCCGCAATGTGATGGCGGTGCTGACAAGTACGGGGATCGCGTTCCCTCCGTCGATCGGCGCGGTGTTCCGCGCCCTGGTCACCTTGGATGGCACCGTCCGCACGATCTCGCCGGGGTTCGACCTTGCCGCGGCGTCGCAGGAGGTGGCGCAGGAGTTCGCGGGCGAGGAGCTCACGCCCGCGTCGCTTCGGGAGGCAGCCGAGCACGAGCTGTTGATAATGCTCCCCATGCTCCGCAAGCTGCCCCGCCGGGCCGATCGCATCACCGCCGCCCTCGCCGATGGGCGGCTGACGACGAATGTCCGGTTGTTCAGCGACCCGAACGAGCGGTTGTTCGTGGCGGGGATCGTCAACCGGGCAGTGCTCGCCTTCGTTGGCTCGGCGCTCGGCATGATGTCGGTGGTCCTGGTGCTCGCGCCTGTCTCGTGGGTGGGGAAGGGCGCGAACGTCCTCCACGATTTCGGGTACATCGGGCTCTTCCTGAGCGTGACCCTGGTCTTCCGGGTCGTGGTCGACATCCTCGGCCCACGCCGGCGCTGACCAGCGCTTTCGCCCGCGCCCGGCGCCGCACCCTCGGACGGCAGCTCAGGTACCCGCACGGGTTGGGACCCGAGCCGGCTCTCCCACCAGGTCCGCCGGATGGAGGCTCGGGGAACCGTCGAGCGCGTCCCGTGCGAAAGGGACGCACGCGGCTACGACGTCGTCCTCACGCCCGCTGGGCTCGCAGCCATCGAGGGCGCAGCTCCGCTCCACCTCAAGGCGGTGCGGCACTGCTTCGCGGAGATCCTCACCCGGGAGCAGCTGGGCGTGCTCGGTGACATCGCAGACGCCATCACCCGTCTGCTCGCCGTCGAGCACCCGGGAGATGACGCGCCCTCTGAACGGGCCGGGCAGTAGCTGGCCACGGTTCGCGCCGAGCGACAGAGCCGGGGAGCCGCTCCTCCGGGTACCGGGACCGCGTTGCAGTGGGCAACGTGAGCAGGGCTAGGCGCGCCGCAGGCGCCCTGGCGGCGCCGACGGGTCCCGACCCGGGGAGGCCAGCGCCGCCTATAGTGTCGCGGAGCTCCTTGGCTGTTGCTGCAGTTCGGGGAGGACGAAGCTTGTGCCCAACTGACCAGCCCCAGGCGACGTGGCGAGCTGGTCGCGGCACCGTGCCACGCTCTCGGCTCTTCGACCGGCTGGCTCCAGCAAGGCGCGTCACGATCATCTCCGGGCCGGCGGGAAGTGGGAAGACCCAGTTGGTCCGCTCGTGGATCGCCGAGTGCGGCCTCGGCGAGGACGCCGCGTGGGTGACTGCGGATGCAGGCGACCGTGACCCTCAGGGGTTCTGGGTGGCAGTCGTCGAGGCCCTCGGTCGGACCAGGGCGGGATCGAAGGTCGTCGGGCGGGTGACCGCGGCACCGGACCTGGACGCATGGGGCGTCGTCGACCGGCTCCTCGGCGACCTCGAGCCGTTGAGCGACGGGACGTGGTTGGTCGTCGACGACGTCCACGAGCTGAGCAGCGACGCGCTCCGGCAGTTCCAGCTCTTCTTGATGCGGGCGCCGGCCGCGCTCCGCTTGGTGCTCATCGGACGGCACGACATCGACCTCGCGCTTCACCGGCTGCGCCTCGAGGACGAGCTGACGGAGATCCGTACACGCGACCTCCGCTTCTCGGTGGATGAGGCACGCGCCCTGTTCAACGCTGCCGGCATCGCTGTGACCGACGCAGTGCTGCACACGCTCCACGAGAAGACCGAGGGTTGGGCCGCCGGGCTGCGACTCGCTGCGCTGTCCATGGCGCACGAGCCTGACCCGGAGCGCTTCGCGGCGGAGTTCTCGGGTTCCGACCGCACCGTCGCGGAGTTCCTGCTCGCGGAGGTCCTGGAGCGTCAACCCGAGGAGGTGCGGCGCCTACTCCTCTGCACCTCGTTGCTCGAGCGGGTCAATGGTGAGCTTGCCGACCTGTTGACCGGCGGGACGGGAGGCGAGGGCGTCCTGCGGGCCTTGGAGGACGCCAACGCGTTTGTCGTCGCGCTCGACGGGCAGCGGTCCTGGTTCCGCTACCACCCGTTGTTCGCGGAGCTCCTCCAGCTGGAGCTCCGGGCCAGCACACCGGCTGGCATACCCGCGCTGCACCTCGCCGCGTCGCAGTGGTTCGGGAGCCACGGGTTCCCGATCGAGGGAGCGCGCCACGCCCAGGCTGGCGGCGGCTGGGACGCAGCAGTGCGGCTGCTCTCCGAGAATTTCTTCGTCCTCTACCTCGATGGCCGGAGGGAGGCTGCGTCCGAGCTCCTCGCCGCGTTCCCGGCGACCGCCGCCCGCCGCAACCCGGAGCTTGCGGCACTCCTTGCACTGAACGAGGTCAACCGGGGGTCGCTCGAAGCAGCCGAGCAGCATGTCGCCCTGGCCAGGACCCGCGAGTCCGAGGTGCCAGAGGACCGTCGCATCCGATTCCAGGTTGTCCTGGGCGTGGCGCAACTGTCGCTTGCCCGCCGGCACGACGATGTTCAGAACGTCGTAGCTCGCGCTGGGCAGCTCGTCGATCTTGCTGGCGCAAGCGACGCCGCCGTCATCGGCAGTGACCTCCTGGCAATAGCGATGGTGGACCTCGGTAGCGCCGAACTGTGGGCTGGCCGTCACGACGACGCGCAACGCCATCTCGAGCGCGGCCGAGACCTCGCCAAATCGGCAGGGCGGCCCTGGCTGGAGCTCGTCGCGGTGGTCCACCTCGCCGAACGTGGGCGACTGCAGTCTCTCCGGCTAGGCGAGGAGCTCGGTCTGGAGGCGGTCGCGCTTGCGGCCGAGTACGGGTGGGGCGACGAACCCGATGTCGGCATTGCCTACACCGTGCTCGGATCCGCCCTGGTCATCCAGGGGCGCCTGAACGAAGCCGAAGTGTGGCTCGCTCGCGCCGCGCGGGTGCTGCAAGCCGACACCCAACCAGCGGCGCAGCTCACCGTCCAGAACTGCCGGGGTCTCCTCGAGGCGACGCGCGGCCAGCGCGAAGCGGCCCTCGCCGCATTCCAATCCGCCGAGCGCGTCCGACAGCACCTCGTTCCCGGGCACCCGCTCGCCACTCGCTTCTCGGTCATCGAGATTGCGACCTTGGCGCACATAGGCGAGACGGCCCGAGCCGAGACGGTGCTGGCGGAGATCCAGCCCGTCCTCGCCCGCGGCGAGGCGGGCATCGCTCTCGCGCCATTGCGCCTCGCGCACGGTGACCCGGCAGGCGCCCTGGAAGCGCTCATGCCAGTCCTCGACGGCTCGGCCCCGGTCATCGGCCACATCTGGAAGGTCCAGATGTTCCTCATGGAGGCCACGGCTCGCGACGCCCTGGGCGATGCAGCCGCTTCGTCGGCCGCGCTCGAACGGGCACTCGACGCCGCCGAGGGCGACTCCGTTGTCCTGCCGTTCGTCCTGTTCGGCACCCGCTCGCTCTTGGAACAGCATGCGAGGCGCACGGCCCATCCGCGCTTGCTGTCGGATGCCCTGCGTCTCTTCGCCGGTCGGCGTGAAGATGAGGAGGCGCCCCGGGCACCACGAGCGTTGATCGATCCGCTCACGGACAGCGAGGTACGGGTCCTCCGCTACCTTCCCACAAACCTCTCCGCAGTCGAGATCGCCCGAGAGCTGTACCTCTCAGTCCACACCGTGCGCACGCACGTCCGGCACCTGTTCGACAAGCTTGGTGCCCACAAACGCAGTGAGGCGGTGCAGCGAGCACGAGAACTCGGGCTGCTTGCATCGTGGTCGGCAGACCCAAGCCGAACCACAGAAGTGTAGAGAAGCAGCGAACGGTTAGAGGTGTGATGCCGACGACGTACAAGCGGGAGTCATGTCGCGTGAGCTCGGAGGCAACGAGCGGAGAGGGATCGAGTGCAGAGGACGATGGCACCCCCTGCGTCGCGACCGACCGCGACGCTCCGCACCCGCCCTTGGCCGCCCCACCGCTGGCCAGGCCCGGTGCGCGACGTCAGCGCGTGACGCCGCCAGGGGGGGCTGCCAGACGCAGGCGCCCTGCGCGATGCGACCCAGGCACCGGCTGTCAGCGGGCTGGGTCAGCCGGCGCCGTGCGGCCGGTCACCGCCATCGATCATCCGCTCGACCGCGCGCCGCGAGATCACGATCCGGCGGGCGAGCCGCAGGTGCGGCAGGTTCCCGCGTCGTACCAGTTCGTACGCCAACGACCGCGAAATGCCAAGCATGACCGCCGCCTCGTCCACGGTGATCGTCAACTTGTCCTTGAGCTCGCTCACAGTTGCGCTCCTCCTTCGGTGGGGTCCCGCGTCCCTGCCGTGCCGTAGAACGGACTTGGCGTCACCCCATACGGCAACTACCGCCTGTCACTTCTGGTGCGGGCCGCCGCCATCCTTGGGAGGAAACAGAACTTGCCCGCGTCCGAGCGCTCGATGCCCGCCGTCGGCTCTCGAGCGGAGACGGGCATGCCGGCTTTCGAGAGCGAGATCGCCCCGCGCGGCACTCCCTGCATTTCACCCTCGGTAGATCGACGGCGACGCGCTGGCCTGCGACGGTGATGTCATCGTCCCCCTGGACGACCACCTTTGGGTGCAGGTCAGCGACGTGGTTGCGCTCGATGGCGTTTCGTGGCCTCGCACATACCGCTCGGCGGTATGTGCCAATGTGCTGTGCAGAACGACGTGACCAACCGCGGCCTCGAAGTCGTCCTGGCTTGGACGCTCACAGCGCGGCCGCAATCGGGGCGCGCGGTCGGGCGAACGTCGTCCGTCGTGATCGCAACGTGCGTACCCTCGCCGGCTTGTCACACCGCCCCATGAACCGGCGCGCGACGTGAACGCTGCTGCCCCACCGCGATGCCGCGACGGCATTGAAGCAGAAGGCGCCCGGTGGGGAGCCAGGCGCGCCTGTAGAGATCGTCAAGGGCGCCTGGTGGGCCGCGTGCCGGCTCCAGGATGCGCCGCCTGGGCCACGGTGCGGCTACTCGACGTTATCGTCGCGCCGGTGCAGTACCACGCCGGCTGTGCCAGCACGTGCGGGGCCGACGACCACCCTATCGAGTCCGTCCCGTGCCGCCCGGTGCCGATGTGGGTTATCGAGTACGACACCCTCAGCGCGCCCGAGCGCTCCGGCGTGTGCCGGGAGGTCCTTGTGGATCTCACGATCGACGACGCGGGACGGCGACGATCGGCGTCGCGAGGCGTATCCGGTTAGAGCGGATCCGAGTCGTCATTGCGTCATCACCGCGTCGTCACCCGGACGTCACCGTGCCTGGTCGGGAACGGTGTTCGTGATGGCCGCACCGTGCCGCGCGGGGCCGCCCGCTGTATCAAGCCGACGCCTGCCGTCCCAACCTCGGATTGCGCGCCTGTGGGTCACCGCGTGATCACCGGGAGATCACCGTGCCTGGTCAGGGGGCGTGTGCTGCTTTGCGGGCGCGCGTCGGTGCCTCCGAGCAGGGCTCCGCGGATGGCCCGCGGCTGCCGCCAAGAGGATGCGCCCCGGGGGCCGAGCGCTCCGTCAACTGCCCGGACAGGGCCACACACTGCGCAGTGGCGGCCGACACGGAGTGTGGGGATCGCGCCGGTCTTCGGTCGGGCTTCGACAGTCGCAGATCGCCTGTTCGGGTCGCTCCTTCGTGATCGGCCGACACGACCGATCGCCGGTTCGGAGCGGCGTCGATCAACGGCAATCACGACGCGATGGTGTCATTCTGTGCGACTTGCTCCTCAAGGCGGTCCAACGCTCCGAGCGGCGTTTCCGGGCGGATCCGGTCACCCGAAGTCGGGGAGTAGTGCCGCGTGGTTCTGTAGGCCACAGGTGGAGACCTCAGGTAATCCCGCGCTTCGTGTCATCCCCTCTCCAACCCCCCCCTGCGGAGCGGCAAGGCCGGCGATGGCGAACCTCTAGCCTCGCGGCGTGGCCGGCGAAGACCAGCATTACATCCCAGCGGCCTACATAGGTCGATTCTCTGCCGACAGGGAGGGTCGACATCGCGACCGCGTTGTATGGGTCCAGCGTGCTGAGGGAAGGCCGTACCAGGCCGCCGCCAGGTATGTCGGGAAGCGCCCCAAACAGTATGACCACGACAGACAGCTGTTCTGGCGCCCGGGCACCAAGGCAGTAGACGCTGCCGGGTCGGGGTCGACCCTGACACTCGACACCATCTGGCGGTACGAGAGTCGGCTGACGAGCGCGCTGAATGCGCTTGAGGATCCAACCGGTCTCCTTGATGGTTGCCTGTGGGCGCAGGTTCTCGTTCCATTCGTGTCGTCACTGTTCGTGCGCGGCCCAGACTTCGCGACGGAGTTTCAAGCCCGCATACCGGGCGCAACAGGGCCAGCGCCAGACTCACCCGAGCCGGTGCCCGGCAGCCTCTCATGGCGCGACAACTCCCTTGCGGGGATGGCGATCGAATGGCAGCGGCTTCTCGCGCCGGTCATGGCCGCTCAGTGGACCGTCTTTCATGGCCCGAGTCCTATCCTCACGACGAACGACCTCGGTCGGTGCTTGATGTTTGGGCTCAAGCCGGACGTCATCTCGTATGCGGTGCCCTTGTCACCCCGGTCGGTGCTCGCGCTCACGAGACGAGCGTGTCGTGAGATGCTGGAGTGGCGCGAGGACAGGTGGATCGCGCCCATCTCGCGTCGTTCTGCGCCGGATTGGGGCCTCGAAGAAGGCCGACGAGCTATCCGAGCCTTCGCCTACCACGAGGTCTACGGACCCACGGAGGAGTCGGTGCGCGACGCTTCCGAGGACTGGCGTCCCTCCCGACCCTATGTGGGGCCGTGGGGCGGCCTTATCACAGGTCCTGGCAGAGGCTTGCTGCCCTACCTGGAGGACTACTTTCGGTTGCTGACAATCGTCGACCGGACGCACGCAAGGGTGATCGCTGGCGGAGACGGGATCGACTGGGGAATTGTTGCCCGCTCGTGGTCCGCTCCCGTGCAGATCCCGCTCAACGTAGGGCGCTTCCCTGGTGGGCTCTTCGTGACAGACCGAGGCGTCGGGATTAACCTGGAGCGGTTCGGTGTCGCCGACGTGGAGCGTGAAATCGAGGACAAACAGGCCGCCTACGAGGCGACCCATCCGGGAAACGACACGCCGCCGCAAACACCGAGCGCTTCATGATCTGGGGTTAACCGGTAGATGCCCTTCGAGGCGGGCGGGATCCGCTCCGTCGAGGCGAGGGCCTCTTACCTCGGCTTCGACGCTTCGGATCCGGCACCTTGTGAGGTCGACCACGCACTCCGAAGTGCCAGGTTCCGCAGTGGGACGCTTGCGTCCAAATGTCGCCGTAGGACAACGCAGAGTGCGCGACCCTGGAGCGGTGGACCTTGAGTACCTGCCCTCATGGGCGCAGCCACCGGAGACGCTCGAGCTTCGCCGGAAGCTGGCTGCGTGCGAGCGGCTCGCCGCGGTCGCGAACGACCTTGTCCGCCGTCCGATCCCGCTCCGGAACGCACTCGACAGCGCGCTTCAGGAAGGCGACGAGGCCATGCCGCTCTCGGTGTTCCAAGAGTTCGGGCGGTGTGCAAAGACGTTCGACGCTGTCCTTCGCCTCGCCGCGGTCGGGCTGGGCCAGCAAGCAGAGATGTTGTCCGCGGTCGTCGTACAGTCCGGGATCCTGGCGATGTGGGCCACGCACCAGGGCGAGCGCGTTGACGAGGCAGTCCTACTCCACGCCCGCCTCCTAGCGCAGATCGACCTAGACGAGCGACGCGAGCTTGGATGGTGGAAGGACCTACCCTCGGACGACTACATGAGTGGGGAGGAGCGCAGAGCTGCCGAACTTCGCTTCGGGGAGAGCGGCGAGGTTCTCTGGACGGGGCACGCGTCGCTGCTGGACCTCGCCAAGGATGCCTCGGAGTTGCTGGAAGACGACTTCGAGCGCAACCAGTTCATGGGACTGGTGCGAGCCGCGACTCGGTGGGCGGTGGCGCTGGCCACTCCGTCAGGACTCGCGAACAGGTCCCACCTCAAGGAGGCATTCTCACCTGACGCCAATCGGCTCGCGTTCGCGGTCAACATCGGATCTGGCTACGAGCACGTCGAGAATGCGCTGCATACCGGGTCAGCCGGGTTCTTAATTGGCCTGAGCACGATGATCCCACGCTACTTCCCGGACCTAGAGGACGACCTCAAGAATGCAGAAGGCCTGCTGTGGCGGGCGTGGAAGCCGCTCAGCGTGCTGAACAACCTTCACGATGCCGACGAGTGCCCGTGCGACAGGCCGGGAACCCGGTGGTCGGACTGCCATGGGTGGACGAGCCGGCTCGGCACCTCGCATTACGAGCCCATGAAGGACGACGACCTCGTCAGCTTTGGCGCCTGGAGCGCGCCTGGTCAGAACCGAGCGGACGATGCCCTCCGGATGGAGTTCCCCACTGATGTTCCATCCGGCCCGATCGTTGTGACCTTCACCTTCCGTATCCCTTTCACACTCAGCATTGAGGGTGGGGGATCACACCTGCTGGTCCTTCAGGATGCCCGGGCTGACCCGGACGACATCGCACACTTCGGTAAGCAGGTCCCCGTCCGGATTCGCCTCCACAATGAGCCGCTCGGCGGCTACGACATTTGGCCCCCAAACGCGCCGAGTGCTCTTCACGCCTTCTTCGGGACGGCGTTGGACGATCAACCACAGCCCCTCTGGGGCGAGGGTTTGGGCGCCTACGACCAATGGGTGACCGTCGAGACGCCGAACGCCCGGCTAATGCGCGAGCCACCGGAGGACCACGCTTTCGCGTTCCATCGTTGCCTTGAGGCGTTCAATACCTTCCTTAGTGCTCTTCACATCGCCACCAAAGACGACCAAGTTCACCCCGTCGCAACGCAGGAGCTCGGTGCGCTTGTGTTCCGCGGCGCCTACACCCAAGACGGCCAGTGGCAGCAACTCTCCCCCCTCCTGATGCACCCGGAGGCGCTGCCTTATGCCCGTCAGCCGGTGACACTCGCCTCCCTGCAGCGCCAGCTCGACAGTGCATTCCGTGACCTGCACGCCGGACGACCGTTTCTGCTCGCCGCTATCTGGCACCAGCGGGCAACCGCCGCCGCGACCCAGCGCGGGGACTACACCGATTGCATCGTCAGCCTGCAGACATCGGTCGAGAGCATGATGTTCGACCTCCTTCGCATGCTCCTTGTCGATCGCGGGAAGTCAGCTAGCGACATTGAGGCCCGGGTGAGTCGAGAGCTCTCATACCGGAGCCTGCTGGTCAAGGAGATCGCGAATCTCCTGGGTGGCGACTGGCACCTGGAAGGCCAAGGTCCGGTGGGACGCTACTGGAAGGGTCTGTACCTGCTCAGAAACCGGGTGGTCCACGGCGGCTATCAGCCATCTGCGCGGGAGGCGGAGGAAGGTCGCCAGATCTACCTCGATCTGCGGGAGGAGATGAGTGCCCGACTATGGGCCCGGCACAAAATGTATCCTCGCACCCTCTTGGCCAAGGTTGGCGAGAACGGGCTGGTCCGACGAGGTTGGATGACGGCGGACATGAGGACGCGCTGCGCTTCGTTCTTCACGGAAGCTCGGCCGTTCTACTGGCCGGCGGATATTGCAGGCCGGTGACGAAGCCCTCCGTGAATCCCTCGGCGGAGGCATTGGTGCTCCTCACCACCTCACAGCTCGGTGGTCCGCTGCGGGCTGCCTGCGCCATGCCCGCCAGAAGATGGCCGTTCGGTTGCAAGACAGGTGCGCCGCCGCTGGCTGGTCCGCTCGCGGCCATTCAGGATCGGCGCTGGAGAGCGGTCCTAATCGCGCTTTCGGAACGACGGCGATCGTGCCGCGCGGGACACGCCAGATCGGCGATTTGCCAACCCGGATCATTTTGGCCTTTCGCCCAGACGCACTGGTTCGGCATGACCCGTTCGCGGTCATCTGGTATGTCTGCGGCAGTGACGACATCGATATCAACGTCTGGTACCCCTAGATCGGGGTCGGCCGCACCGTGACAGCCCCAACGCGAACAGTCCAGGCAGCTCCACAGCTTGGTGAGACGCGGTGCGCTCCCAGATGACCTGGTGGCGTCGAAGGGAGCCAGCGGATCGCCGTCATCGGGAGGCGTTGGAGGAAGCCCGTCGCACGACCCGATGGACGCGGCGCGGTACGGTGATCACAGCTGTCACGCTAATCGTGAGCGTCGCAGGCGTCGTGGCTCCAGCTTCGTCCTAGCGGCTCGCAGCCAACGGGAACGCTTGTCGTCGTTCAGACGGCTGACGTTGGGGGCGTGCGCATCGTCGCTGTGGCAGGGAGTGTCCGCCCAGTCGACTACCTCCGAGACGGCACCCGCCTCTACATCGACTGCCTCCAGCTCGTCGGACCCAACCACAACCAGCCCAGCCCGTACTACGTGCAGGCTCGCATCTCCTACGGCGTCTTTCGGAGCCGCTGGATCGATGCGCTCACCCTGCGCGACACCCGCAACACGGACGTGCGGCGCCTCAAAGCCACCACTGCCCTTTTGTGGTCCTCCCGTCCCTCTGGGCACCTCGGTCCCGGGTGGGTAGCTCTATCCTGCAAACGTTCCCAAGCTTCGCGGATGCCAGAGCCACGTAGGACGCTGGCACGCGGCGAGGCGCGATGCTTGAAGGCAAACAGACGTGACAGGTGTGGGCCACCGCGGACCGAACGTCGCAGCCGAATGACGGGTGACGCTCGTGTCGGATGCGGCAGATCGGCACCTCCGCCTGGTGACCGGAGGTGCGAGCACCGGGGAAGCGCGAAGATCCCAGCGTGGTCGAGCGATCATTATTCGAGGAGGTGGCGGACGCTGTTCGAGGCCTAGTCCCGGAGGAGCTGGGCGACCTGCGCTGCAAGAGCCACCGCTCCGGCGTCAAGGTCTGGTTTGGCCAGTACAAGCCGCCTCGCGAGCACTATGAGGCACAGGTTGTCGGGCGCGAGCACGCATCCGAGGCGACTGCCCTCGCGCTTGAGGTCGGCTTCCACATCGAGTACCCGAACGAGGCGGACAACGAGGCGGTGATCTCCGGCCTGCTCCGATCGGAGCGGCGGTGGCGGCGAGAGCTTGGCGAGGAGGCGGTGGTCTGCAGCTTCCTTGGCCGGGCCGAGCACTGGCGCCGGGTGTCGGAGGTCTGGCCGGATCCGAACCTGGCTGATCCCGAACTGGTCTTCGAACTTGCTGCCCGGCTCGCTGACTACGTCACGGCTCTCGAGCCCAATCGGCTCCACCGGCAAGCGGGGCCGACGCGATAGCTGACGCCCCGCCCGCTGCCGAGCTATCCCGAGACGCGGCAGACGATCGCGACATAACGACGGGCCAGAACGTCGACCGCGACCACTGCCAGGGCGCGCCCGATCGGCACCTCCGTGCGCGACAACCGATCGTGCTCTGAGACAGATCAACCGGTTACCGGGAGCGCAGGGCGGCTCGACCGCCGTCACAGTGAGTTACGACGCGGCCGTGTCCGGCAGATGCCCGTGGCCGCCAGTGGGCAGATCCGCATGGCCTGTGACAGACGGCGCCCGCCTATACGGTCGGAGCCGTCCATGCTGAGCCGATTCTGTCCTTCGGGAGTTCCCGACCGTGTCGGGATGCCCGCCGCTCAAGGGCACCTTGAGCCGGCGGTCCCCGGCGGCGTCCGCCAGTTGCGACGATGCGCGCGTCGGTGCACGATCCGCTCACGGAGGGGTCCCCGGCGGGCTGCCGGACCAGCAGCAGCGGCGTCCGACGCGAAGCACGGTCGCGAAACCGGGCGTCACGCGCCGATCTCGTCAACAGGGAAGCGCGTCGTTCGAGATCTGGGTGGTGTAGGTCAGCCCCGAAGAGGGCTGGGAATCCGATGGGAATCTACTGGCACAAACAGGTCTGTTCTGTCCCATGAAGTGTCCCATTAGTGGGCGCGGAACGGGACGCTACTTCCTCGCACTCAGAACGACGGTGCGGACAGGGCATGCCCTCTGACCAGCCGCTGAGGCCGCTGGCTGCCAGTGTCGCCGGGCGACCGGACGTTCTGCGTGATCGTCGCACCGTCTGCGCCCGTCATTGTGTCGCGTCGGCGGCGACGTGTCCGATTCCGACAAGCCGCCGTGTCGCCGCGCTCGTACGGTGGGGGCATGACGATCGTTCCTTCCGCCCTCGGACTGGTCGCGTCCGACCTCCCCCGAACACTCGCCTTCTACCGTGCCATCGGCCTCGACATCCCCGCCGAGGCCGACAGCGAGCCGCATGTCGAAGTGACCGTGGCCGGCGGGTTCCGAATCATGTTCGACCCCGAATCGACGATCAAGTCCTTCGATCCGGGCTGGACACGCCCACCCATCGGGTCACCGCGGAGTTCGTTGGCGTTCGAGTGCGCCGATCCCGCCAAGGTCGACGCAACCTACGCGGCGATGACGGGAGCCGGGTTCGAGGGCCACCTGGAACCGTGGGATGCGTTCTGGGGGCAGCGTTACGCAATGTTGCGCGATCCGGACGGCAACGGAGTCGACCTGTTCGCGCCACTGCCAGCCAGCTGAGACGGTGTCTGCCCGGTGAGGGCACGCGCCTCGTGCGCGAAGTGTGCGTGGTCGCAGTACCCAGCAGCGACGGCGACCTGACTCAACGGCATTCCGCTTCGGGCCGAGCGCAGGGCACGCTGAAGGCGTAACACTCGGGCGAGCACCTTAGGTCCATAGCCAAACGCGGCGATCGAACGGCGGTTGAGCTGGCGCTCGCTGAAACCCACCTGCGCTGCAACCTCGGCGACGGTTCTCCCGGCGCTGATCAGCGCGGCCACATGACGCATCATGCGATCTCGTCCACCACCATGAACCAGGCGTCTCCCCGCCCACCGTTCGAGGTGAGTAGCCGGGTCGTCGGCCACGAGCAGCGACTGGGCGAGCTGGTCCGCATCGACCGCGCCGATCACCTCGGCAAGGCCAAGCCGCTCGTCCCGGAGCCCGTCGGCGGCAACACCGAGGACCGTTGGTGCGACGCCGGACGCGAAACGCAACGCGGTGAACTGCGTCCCGGTCGGTGCAGTCGTGAGATGGGCGACGGTGTCCGGCCCAGCAACCATCAACTCGGAACCGTTCCACAACACATCGATGCAACCGTCCGGCAGGACCCATGACGACGACCCGTCAGCGACACGCGCCCACACCGTGGCGCCATCGATCATGGACATACGCTCGCGGTAGGCCGACGGCTCGGACACCATGCTCATGCTGGGCAGCACGAGACCACCGGCGCAACTCCGGGACTCGTCGCACCCATCGCATCGCGGCCACTGCAGGTCGCAGGCTCTCCAGCACCGACGATCGCGCGATCTGAGGCGTGCGTGCTGAGGACGGGTACTGCCGGTCTGCGCTACCGGCGTGCCGGTCCCGAGGTCGGGCTGCTCGCGTCCGCGAGAGCACGGTATCGGTGCCCGCCGACGTGCCGATCAGGCGCGGCTCGAGAGGCTGGTGGGCCATCGTCCGGTCGCGCAGTTCTGTCGCCTGCGCGGAGCGCGGAGTTCGGGCGCTGCATGCCGGCTGTGCCGTCGCCCGTGCTCGTGCGTTGACCGCCCGCGGCGGACGGTTTCGGGACGATTGGCCCTGGTGCCGGTGGTCGGTCGATCGGCAGGCTGGCGGTGATGAAGGCGGCAGTCACGACCCGCTACGGCCCTCCGGAGGTTGTCCACGTCATGGACGTGCCCCGCCCGGCACCGCACGCGGGCGAGCTGCTGGTGCGGGTCCACGCCGCCACCGTCAACCGGACCGACTGCGGGTTCCGAGCCGCCCACCCGTGGTTCATCCGTGGCTTCACCGGCGTGACGAAGCCGAAGCGCACCATCCTCGGGAACGAGTTCGCCGGGACCGTCGAGGCGGTAGGCGCAGACGTGAGCCGCTTCGTCGTCGGTGACCGGGTGTTCGGCTATGACGGCACCCGCTTTGGGTGCCACGCCGAGTACCTCGCCATCAGCCAGGACGCCGCCGTGGCAACGATCCCGGACGGTCGGGACTTCGAAGCCATGGCGCCGGCGACCGAGGGATCGCACTACGCCCTCGCCTACATCCGGGCCGCCCGCGTCGACGAGGCGAGCGACGCCCTCGTCTACGGCGCTACGGGCGCGATCGGGTCCGCGGCGGTACAGATCATCAAGAGCCTCGGCGCCCAGGTGACGGCGGTGTGCGCCAGCGAGCACCTTGACCTGGTGGCCGGGCTCGGCGCCGACCGAGTCATCGACCGCACGACCACGGACTTTACGGCCGACACCCAGCGCTACGACCTCGTGCTCGACGCCGTCGGGAAGTGCTCGTTCCAGCAATGCCGGAAGCTGCTGAAGCCACGCGGGACCTGGGCGTCGACCGACCTCGGCCCACTGTCACAGAACCCGCTGCTGGTGCTGGCGACCCGCTTCTCACGTGGACGGCGGGTGCTGTTCCCCTTCCCGAGGATCGACCAGGCGATGGTCGAGTACCTCAAGCGGCTCATCGAATCGCTGCAGTTCACGCCCGTCGTCGACCGCACCTACCCGCTCGCGGAGATCGTCGACGCGTACCGGTACGTGGAGGCCCAGCACAAGATCGGCAACGTCGTGATCACGATCGCCGACCACGGTGACGGACCACGGTGACGATGCCGTACCCGGTCGGTACCGTGGCGATCCACGTGGGCGACGTCGAACGCGAGCAGCCCCTGTCCTCGGAGCCTCTCAGCACCCGGGTTGCAGGAAAAGTCCCCGGCTCCTTCGAGTACGCATCCAGTCGTTCCGATGCGGGAGCACAGGACGACGACGACGATGTTCGCGGCCCGTTCCCGGCGGGCACGGATTGGCGAGGTACACGCTGGCGCTGGCGACGACGTCGAGGAGCTCCCCCGCCGCGTCGTTGAGCTGGGCGGCACTGCCCGTTGCCCATCCGTGGTCGACGGCACGGTCCACGGTCTCGCGAACGCTGTTGGTCAGCTTGGTGTCGTGTCCGGCGCGCCCGGCGAGGCGGGAGCTTGGGTCGCCGGGGAGCCTGCGACCGTAGTTGGTGAGGCGAAGTGCCCGCGTGAAGGCTCCTCGCCCGCGGGTGGGGTCGCGCACAGTCATCGAACGGCCGTCTTGGTGAACACGCGGATGGCGAGCAGCGTGAGGGCCGCTGCGTAGACGGCGAGCACGGCGAGGCTGAGGGCGGCCATGACGGTTGGGTTGGTCATGCCCCAGATGGCGTGCAGGTCGGCGGCATGGGGGTCGACGACGCCGTAGCGCATGAGGGCGACCGCGTGCGTCACGGGCAGGATTTTGGCGATCGCTGCGATCCAGCCCGGCAGGGAGTGGATCGGGAACAGCGAGCCGGCGAAGAACCACGGGGCGATCCCGAGGGTGGGGATGGCGTTGACGTACTGCTCCTCGGTCCCGATCCGGTTGGCGAGCGTCTCGGCGATCCCGTACATGGCCACTCCGAGGCTGACCGCCGCGCCGACGAACCACCCGACGCCGGTTGCACTTGCGTCGAAGGTGGCCCCGCGCAACCAGGCGAAGGCAACGAGCGCGCCGACCTGCAGGCCGGCAGCGACGAGCGCGGCGGCCAGGTTGGCGAGCACCAGCAAGGAACGGGGGACGGGGGCGGCGAGCAGGTCGGGCTGCGCGCCGCGTTTGCGGTCGACAATGGCGCCGAGACCGGCCTGCATGCAGCTGAGCGGCACGACCAGCGCGGCGGTGCCGATCGCCAGATACGTCATGTAGTCGATGCCGGCCACGCGGCCTGCGGTCTTGGCGAGCGCCGGGGCGATAACCACCGCGATCAGCACCGGGGTGGCCAGTGGCAGCAGGATGGAGCGGGGGTTGCGCAGGCTCAGCGTCAGGCGCCGGCCCGCAAGGGTGGCGAGGCAGCCGAGATGCGTCCGCTCCGACAGCGCGAGGCGCTCGGTTCGGACCTGATCGGTTAGGGGGGCGGTGAGTGTGGTCATGGCTGGCCTCCTTCTGGATGGGCCCCTACGCGGCGAGACGGTCGCCGGTGAGCCGGAGGAAGACGTCGTCGAGCGTCGGGGGTCGGGCGCTGATGCCCGTCGTCGCCAGCTCGAGGGCGGTGATGCGGCCGATCGCGTCCGCGGCGGAGCTTCCGTGCAGCGGGATGGTCACGGTCGCCCCGACGCTGAAGGCGTCATCGCCGGCGATGCCCCGGGCGCGGAGGTCGGCCAGGACGGTCGAGGTGTCCCCGGCGAGGTGGAGCTCGACGAGCTCGGCGCCGAGGGAGGCGAGCAGCGCGGCGGGGGTGTCGAGCCCGGCGATCCTGCCCTTGTGCATGATGGCGACCCGGTCGCAGAGCCGTTGCGCCTCGTCGAGGTAGTGGGTGGTGACGAGCACCGTCATCTCGGAGCGTGCCCGAAGCCCGGCGATGAGGTCGAGCAGCTCGTAGCGGATGCGCGGGTCGAGGCCGATGGTGGGTTCGTCGAGGAACAGCACCCGGGGCGCCGAGAGCAACGCCCGAGCAATCTCGAGGCGGCGGCGTTGCCCGCCGCTGATGGCGCCCGCCGGCCGGTCGATGAACTCACCGAGGCCGAACACGTCCACCACCTCGGCGAGGCGCCCGGCGGCGTCCGCGCGGCCGACGCCCCATAGTCGGGCGTGGATGGCCAGGTTGCGGCGGCAGCTCAGGGCCCGGTCGACGACGGAGTCCTGGAACACGACCGCGCTGACCCCGCGGGCGGCGATCGGTCGGGTAGCCACGTTGAAGCCGGCCAGCCGGGCCACCCCACCGGTGGGGGCGATGGTCGTGGTCAACATCCCGATGGTCGTCGACTTGCCCGCCCCGTTCGGGCCGAGCAGGCCGAACACCTCGCCCGCCTCTACCCAGAAGTCGATGCCCCGGACCGCCTCGACCCCGCCCGGGTAGGTCTTGGCCAATCCCATGACTTCGATCTCGGCGCCGGCCGAAGTCGCCGCCGGGCTCGGTGCGCTCAGAATGCCCATACCGCACCTCTTTTCTCAGTATCTAAGTTACTTAGCTACTAAGTAGTTTACACTCTGCTACGCTCGCGTCAATGGCGAACCCGAGACCGGAGGCGGTCGCCGCCACCCTCCAGCGTTTCGGCCTCGAACGAGACCGCATGCGCGCCGCCCTAGCCGGCCGGGCCGGCCTGAGCGCCACCGACCTCGACGCCCTGGAACACCTCGAAGCCGAGGGCCAGCTCACCCAGCGCGAGCTGGGCGAGCGACTGTCGCTCACCTCGGGGGCCATCACGATGCTGGTCGACCGGCTGGAACAGGGCGGCTGGGTCCGGCGCGGACCGCATCCCACCGATCGTCGCTACATCCTCGTCGAGCTCGCGCCACAAGCCCTCGAACGCACGCCGGCCGGCCTCACCTCCTACCACACCCGGATCAGGGCGCTCGCCGCCAAGGTCGCGCCCGAGCATCGAGACGCCGTGCGGAACTTCCTCCAAGCCGCCGCTGACGCCGCGTCCGACGCCACCGCAGAGCTGCGAGCCTGAGATCGGGGCCACCGCCGCCGTCTCTGATCACCGGGCGCGCCGACAGCCAGCTTGCAACGAGCAGCGACACAGCGGGCCCGGTCAACAAGACGGAGCAGATCTTGAACCAGACCACAGCCGTCCGGGCGCCGGTCACGCCGGTCAGCGCGGCGAACGCCGTCAACAAGCCAGCGACCACCCGGTAGACCCAGCACATAGGGCTGACGCGGCATCTGCGAGCGTTTGTGTCGGCCGGGCTCAACAGGGTCCGTTGGTCGTGCGGGATTCGGCGCAGGTGTTCGAGAGCGATGGGACTTCCGGCTCTACCCAGCGCGCGCGAAGGGTCACAAGGTTGTCGGTAGGCGTCTCCGCGTTCTTGGCCGCGGGAGGAGGGCTTGGGTGGACCTGGCTCACAGCCTGGACCGCTGGCTCTACCGAGGGAACCGACCGCATCGCGTCGCCCAGGCCCTCAACGGTGCCTGGGCAACGCTGGCAGGCATGGGTCTCGGGCCTCGCCGGCTCGTCAGGATGGAGGTCCGCGGCAGGCGTAGCGGGCGAACGATTTCGCTGCCTCTCGTGGTCGCTGATCTCGAGGGCGAGCGGTACCTCGTGTCGATGTTGGGAGACCGGTCCGGCTGGGTGCGCAACGCGCGTGCCGCGGGCGGCCGGGTCGTCCTCCGGCATGGCGACAGGGAGGAAGTGCGACTCGAGGACGTAGCCCAAGACAAGAGGGGGGCGGTCCTCCGCCGCTACCTCGAATGCGCACCGGGGGCGAGGGCGCACATCCCGATCGACCGCAACGCCTCGATCGAGGCGTTGGACGAGGCCGCTGCGAGCATCCCGATCTTCCGCATCAGACCGCTTGCATCGGGTCCCACCGCGGCGGAGGAGAAGAGGGCCTCATGAGCTGGCGTACCGCGGTCGTGGTGCCGATCGGCGTGGCCGTGGGGGCGCTCCGCTCGTTGTGGCTGCTTCACGGCGCGGATGCTGTTCACGTGCGCCCTGTGCTGTGTGCAACCAACTGCACGCCGGCAACCGGTGGATCGTCGGGATGGTTGGCCGCCGGGGTTGTCACCGTCCCGATTGGCGTCGGGATTACCTTCATCGGCACCAAGCACATCCGTCACGTGGCCAGCTGACCCGGCAGTGCGGGTGCTCCTCTCGGACGGGTCGGGCCTGACGGCCCGGCAGGTGGCGGCGCAGCTATTCGCCGCCGGGCACACGGTCGAGGCGCTCTCGCCGGACCGCCTCGCACTCACAAGGTTCACCCGCTGTGTGCGGCGGGTGCACCCCGTGCCCCCCTACGGCATCGATCCCTTTGCATGGCTGGACGAGGCCTTGGCCGTGGTCGCCGCCGGGCACTTCGACGTGCTGTTCCCCACACAGGAGCAGGTCGCGGTGCTCGCGCGGTGCGAGCACCGGCTGCGGGCGGCCGGGGTGCGCACCGCCGTGCCCGCATTCGACGCGCTCGCTCGAGTGCAAGACAAGCTATCGGCGCGCGCCACGCTGGCAGAGCTGGGCCTCCCCCAGCCAGAGGGCGCTGTAGTGGCGAGCCCTGAGGAGCTGTGCGCGTGGGAGCGGTTCCCCGTGTTCGTCAAGACCCCGATCGGGACGGCGACCACTGGCGTACGCCACGTCACCGACCGGGCCGAGCTGGCGGCGGTGGCCGTGGAGTGGGGCGGTCAGGGGGTGTTCGCCGACGGCGGGGTGCTCGTCCAGGCACCGGCGACCGGCCCTCTCGTCATGGTGCAGTCGGTCTTCGCGGACGGATGCCTGGTCGCCCACCACTCGAACCTCCGTGTGCGTGAAGGGGCGAGCGGCAGTGCCAGCCACAAGCGCTCCGTCGACCTCCCCGAGGTACGCGGCCACGTGGCGCTGCTCGGGGAGAAGCTGGGCTGGCACGGCGCGCTGTCGGTCGACGCCATCCTCACGGCGACGGGGCCGGTGTACATCGATGTCAACCCTCGGCTCGTCGAGCCTGCCAACGCCGAGCGCGCCGGTGTCGACCTGGTGGCCGCCCTCCTCGACGTCAGCATCGGCCGTGCCCCCGCCACCCAGCCGCCGGGCCGCGACGGCGTTGCCACCCACCAACTGCTGCTCGCGGTCTTGGGAGCGGCGCAGCACGAGCGGACGCGTCGGGCAGTGCTTGCCGAGCTGATGCAAGCCCTCTCCCATCGGGGTGCCTACCACCAAAGCGTTGAGGAGCTCACACCCGTCCGCCACGACCTCCGAGCCGCGCTCCCCGTGGTGGTGGCGGCCAGCGCGACCCTCGCCTCGCCTTCAGCTTGGAGGTGGTTCTCGTCGGGTGCTGTTGCCACCTACGCCCTGACGCCATCGGCATGGCGGCGGATCGTGGCGCGCGAGGAGAGCCCGCCGAACAACGAGGACCGACCTGCCGGGGAGCCGACCGCGAGTCGGAAGTGCCAGTGACGGGTGACACCGCGTCCGTTGGAGGGAGGGACCGCGCGCCCGCCTCTGTGCGTGGCTCCTCGATGCCGCGACGCACGGCAGGGGCCGCCGACTGGCGAGTCTCGACCCGGCGATCGGCCCGTACGGCCATGAATATGACCGACGGCCCTACCGTACGACGGTCGACGGGTGGACCCTGGCTGAGTTAGGCCGTAAACGGCGCGAAATGAGGCGCCTGGCCATGCGCTCGGCGCCTGGGAGTGAGGGTGCCATGACGACGGTCTTGGAGCATCACGCGGAGCCGACCGCCAGAGCGAGGGCGCCCTTGATCGAGATGCACGGCGTCGAGAAGTCCTACCGCATGGGGCGGCTCGACTACCTGGCGCTGCGCGGCGTCGACCTGCAGATCGGGGCGGGTGAGTTGGTAGCGGTCGTCGGCCCGTCAGGGAGCGGCAAGACGACCATCCTCAACATGATCGCCGGCATCGACCGGCCATCGGCGGGGACGGTGACGGTCGACGAGCGGCGGATCGACGTCATGAGCGAGGAGGAGCTGGCTGTCTGGCGCGGCGAGCATGTCGGGGTCGTGTTCCAGTTCTTCCAGCTGCTCCCGACGCTGTCGGCCCTGGAGAACGCGGTGCTGCCCCTCGACTTCGCTGGCCGCGTCCCGAAGCGGGAGCGATTTGAGCGCGCCCGCCACAACCTCGACCTGGTCGGGTTAGGGGACAAGGTCGACCACCTACCGGCGGCGCTGTCGGGGGGTGAGCAGCAGCGAGTCGCGATCGCACGGGCGTTGGCGAACAACCCCAAGCTGATCGTGGGGGACGAGCCGACCGGCAACCTCGACAGCGTGACTGCAGCTGAGATGTTCGAGCTGTTCAGCCGGCTCAACGGTGAGGGCAAGACGGTCCTGTACGTGACCCATGACCTCGGCCTAGCCGGACGCGCTCACCGGACCGTGTCGATCCGCGACGGCGTCGTCGTCGCCTCGTAAGGGGGCCACGATGTTGTCGGCGCTGGCCCGAAAGTCGATCACCGACCTGAGCCGCCGCAGGTCGCGCACATGCTTCACGGTGGCCACCCTGGCATTGGCGGTGGCGGGGACCGGTCTGTTCGCGCTGCCGACGTTGATGAACCGCTCGATGGACTCGATCGTCGCGTCCGACCGGCTCCCTGATCTCACCGTGTCGATGCGTCCCCTCGTGCTCGGTCCGGCAGAGATGACGCGACTGGCTTCGGTGCCGAACGTCACCGCTGTCGAGCCGCGCTCGTACTACAGCGGCCCTGTCTACGTCGGCGCTCGCCGGGCCTTCGCCCAGGTCCGCGGCATCGCCGACTTCAGCCGCCAGAGCGTGAACGTGGTGCACGTCACCTCGGGCGTCGCACCGGCCGATGGCGAGGTGCTCACTGAGCTCCAGAACACCAAGCACGGCCTGCTCGACGTGCACGCGGGGCAGACGCTCCGGGTCATCGGCACCAATGGTGCGGTACAGCCGCTACGCGTCAGCGGTGACGGGCGCAACCTCGACGGAGGCCAGAACGTCACCTCCAACAACGTGATCGTGCTGTACGCCGACACCGCAACCGTAGCGTCGCTGAGCGGTGCCACGGGCTACGAGGAGCTCGACTTCCGCCTGGCCAACACGACCTCCGCCGCCGTCAACCAGACGACTGCCGCCGTCCGCAGCGCGTTGGCCACCGTGCCCGGCTTTGCCGGCTTTACCCAGCTGCCCCAGACGAGGGCGGCGGGCGATTGGCCCGGCAAGAGCAGGTTCACCCAGTTCAACAAGTTCTACGCCGTGATCAGTGTGCTCGCCCTGCTCTCTGCGCTCGTACTCATCTCCAGCACGGCCACGGCACTCGTCGGCGAACAGACCTCCGAGATCGCCATCATGAAGGCAGTCGGCGGGCGCCGCCGCCAGGTCACGGCGATCTACCTGAAGACCACCCTGCTGCTCGGCGCTCTGGGCACCGCTGTCGGCGTCGTCGTCGGCATCGTCCTGGCCAACGGGATGGCCCGCTACTTCGGCTCGAACTTCTACGCCATCACCACTGGGCTGGGCGTCGACTGGCGCATCGTGGTCCTCAGCGCGCTGGTGGGCCTCGCCGCCCCGCCGCTGGCGGCGCTCCCCGCGATCCGGCGCGCCGTCAAGGTCCCGCTCCGCGACGGGCTCGAAGCCAGTGGTTCGGCGGTCGGGAGCCAGGATGCCGGTGACCGGTTCCTGCGCCGGGTCCGGTTCCTGCCGAGGGAGGCCCAGATCGGGCTGCGCAACGTCGGTCGTCGGCGGCGGCGCAGCCTCTCCACCGCGCTCGTCATCGCGGTCGCGGTCGGGACGATGCTCGCCGTGCTCGGCCTGATGACCAGCGCCGCCCACCAGAGCCGCGTCTCCTGGGACGACCACGGTGAGGACGTCAAGATCACCGCCCAAGGCCACCACCGCTTCGACGCGGCCGCGGCGACGCTGGTCCGCACCACCCCCGGGGTCGCAAGCATCGAGCCGATGTTCGTGACCGACGTCAACCTCGCTGGCAAGGACGCCAAGATCTGGGGCCTCACCCAGGCGACGATGTTCCACTACCGGATCGCCGCCGGGCGCTGGTACACCCCGGCCGAAGCGCAGGCCCGAGCCCATGTCGCGGTGGTCGAACGCGACATCGCCCGCACGACAGGCACGCACCTCGGCCAGACCGTCAGCGTGAGCACCCCGGGAGGAACCGTCCACTTCCGCGTCGTCGGTATCGCTACCAACACCCAGGAGAACGGGACCGCCCTGTACGTGCCCATCACGACGATGCACGCGCTCCTGACCGGCCGCCTCCCCGACGACAACGACTACTGGGTACGCACAACCTCACAGGACCGCGCGCAGATCGACGCCACCGCCACCCGCATCCAAGACACCCTGACCGCGCACGGCTACCCCAACAACAGCGAGATCAAGTACGTCAGGCTGGCGAACGAGGTCGCCAGCAACCGGACGACCACCGCCACGCTCGCGATCGTCGGGTTCCTGGTCGTGGCGATCAGCATGGTCGGGCTCGCCAACGCCGTCACGACGAGCGTGCTCGAACGCACCCGCGAGATCGGTGTCCTCCGCTCGATCGGCGCCCGCGCCCGGCATATCCGCCGCATCTTCGCCACCGAGACGGTCGCGCTCGCCGTCACCGGGTGGCTCATCGCGATCCCGATCGGGTACCTGCTCGACCGTCTCCTCATCTGGATGGTCAGGACCGTCATGAACGTCACCATCTCGTTCACATTCCGGTTGGAGTACGTGGCGATCGCCCTGGTCGGGACCATCCTCCTCGCTCTACTCATCACGCTCCCGCCCATCAGGCGAGCCGTCCACTACCGGCCCGTTGAAGCACTGCGATACGCGTAGGACACACCACAGACCAACCGCGCTGAGCCAGTTCTAGGCCCCGAGGAAAGAGGTCGGCGCCCATGGGATCGGGTCAACACCGTCAGCGCGGGCCGGTCGCCACCGACATGTGGCTCGGGGACCACGGGGTCGGTGCCACCCTCGCCGGCGCGCACGGAGGTAACGCATCGGACTTCGCGCGGCCCGTCGTGCGGGATAACGCGAGCAGGTCAGCGTGGCGCGCCCGCTCGGTGAACCGCTCGACATGCGGCCGCGGTCGCGCCGGCCGCCGACGCTGGCCCGCCTACGTGGGCCTACACGCCAGCGAGGGCCTCCGCCGCGCGTTCATCGCCCCATGTCGCGACCACGCCCTCGAGCGCGGCGGCGATGTGGTCGGCCAACGCGTGCGCGAGACGCAGGTACCGCTGCTGGCGCCACCCGTCGTCGAGTCGCACCCAACGCCCGACCGGGCGCACGCCGACCTCGGATCGCAGTCGCGACCAGGCGGTCACCTCGACCTCGACGGGGAAGCCACGCCGGCCTGCCGGCCCGCTCAACCGTCCGACGACCTGGCGAAGCGCCAGTGCCGAGTCGTCGAGCAGGAGGCCCGCGCTGTCGAGCACGAGGACCGCCGACGGCGCCACGACCGACCAGGAGGGCGACCGTGGGCTGTCGACGTGGGCGAGCCGTAACGCGTCGAAGGCAGTCGCCGCGACAACGGGTGGAAGGCAGACGCGACGCGACGTGTAGAGCGTGGTGCGGTGCATGGGGCACTCTCCCGGGGGGTTGGAGGGTCATCCCCAGTGCTACCCCAGTCGTGTTTCACGATCGTGACCGGCGCATGAACCCTCGCCGACGCCACGATCGTCGCGGTGCGCGTCACGCCCGGCACCGCCATCGGGTTGACGACCCCACTGCTCCGGGTCCGCGCCGACGAGGAGGACCGATGCGGCCGGGTGATTCAGGTTTCTCGAAGCGACTGCCGAGTAATCACTTAGCGCCCGGCCCTCGGCTCGATGCCGTCCGGAGGAGACATGCCCACTCGTCGCACCTTCCGGATCGGCACCGTCGTGGCGTCCTTCGCCGCCGTCGTGACGTTCGCGGCCGCGGATCTCGGCGCCACGAGCCCTGCCACGAACATGGCCTCGATGGCCCCGATTGCGTTCAACCCCAATCTCAGCCCCGGTGAGTCGATCACCGTCACACCGGCACAGTGGCCACCGGTCATCCCGTCGATATTCCCGCAGCCCGCGCACGTCGGCTTCCACGAGTTCAAGGTGGAGTGCGCGGTCGCCCAGATCGCTCCGATCGACCCGATCGTTGCTCCCGGCACCGAACCGACCGCGCACTCGCACACTCTCATCGGCGCCACGAACACCACCCCCGACTCGACAACAGCCAGCTTGCTGAGCAGCACCACGACCTGTGCGGCCAAGGACGATCACTCGGCCTACTGGTTCCCGACGCTCCTGTACGGCCCCGCGTGCCCAAAGACCGGCATGGTCCAAGCACCGTTCGCGGGATGCGCGGCCCTGACGCCGAGGAGCAGCATCGTGTACTACAAGTCGGGGATCAAGGCCTACGGCACGGTCCGCGCCTTCCCCGCCGGCCTGCGCTTCGTCCTCGGCAGCCCAGTGGCGACACCGGCCGAGTTCGCGGCGACAGATGGCACGGAGATGTGGTCCTGCGGCAGCAGCTTCCACAACGTCAACTTCCCGACCTTCTGCCCCCCGCACGCCGACCTGATCATCCGCTTCGACGCTCCCAGCTGCTGGGATGGCGTCAACCTGGATACGGCCGACCACAAGAGCCAGATGGCCTACCCAGTCAACGGGGTCTGCCCAGCGAGCCACCCGGTGGCACTGCCGATGCTCGAGTTCCGGATCGCGTACCCGCTCACCGGCAAGAGCACGTCACTGCTCCGCCTCTCCAGCGGTCCGTCTTACACGTGGCACGCCGACTTCTTCGCCGCCTGGTCCATGCCAACCGAGGAGGCCCTTGTCACGCAGTGCATCAACGGCGGCGGCCAATGCGATACGCGGGGGTACGACCCACACCATCCCGAGCGGGGCTACGTCCTCAACGCGACCGGGCACCTGGCCA
>Ga0070741_10004313_pt1 | contig 33348 bp, 29 predicted proteins | sample Coa_R1_4_FD_66440 | JGI IMG/M metagenome (GOLD analysis project Ga0070741, IMG submission 66440) | Surface soil microbial communities from Centralia Pennsylvania, which are recovering from an underground coalmine fire - Coalmine... | ecosystem: Environmental > Terrestrial > Soil > Unclassified ... | reverse complement strand
GCCTAGCTCAACTCGCCGAACCGCCGTGTACGGACCCGTACGCACGGTGGTGTCGCAGGGACAGCGGGCGACCGCCTACCTATGCAAATTCTGGCCCACATATCTGCTTGAAATGCTTGTCATCGCTTCCACACAAAATCACTGAGTACCCCAAGAATATTCACGCAAGGTAGCAATGCCGCCACGGGTTCCCTTTTCCAAAAGACAAGGACTCCACCTACGAACACGGAAATTGGGTAGGTCCAGACGAAACCCACAAACAAATAAGCTTCGAACGTATACCCACTATCAAATGCCATTCCCGCGGCCGGGGCCACAAGCAGCCATGGGAAAAGGAGCGTTACCCAAAGCACGACCATGATTTTGGCAATCGTAGGACTAAAGCGATGCATCGATGTGCTCCAGCTGCTTTACATAATTCCAGAGGCGTTGACATGGACAATCGCGGAGTCTTGTTTTTGAGTTTGCGCGAATCCGCAAACCTGCCCTTCCACTCGCTATTGCCGAAACGATCGTCTCCTCCAAATAGAAGATCGCTGCCAAAGGCAAAGACAATGCCGCCAATGGATCCTGAGCCAACACTACTTATCACGGAACTCTGAAACGACTTCGATGGATCCCACGATGTTTTCATTCAGTTTCTGCAAGTCGTCCGCGGGAATCCAGTATTCCTGGTGCTCTGAACTCCCGACGATGTGAATCTCGTAATGACTCAGGAATTCAGTTCGTACGCTGAACCGCAAAACATATCCTACGAAGCCCGATGTTTCGTCTTTTGTGTTCCAGTCGCGGGCAATCTGGGTTGCGTACTGCTCATTGATCACGGGATAGAAAATCGGTTGGTGCGGCAAACGAGGTGGAAAGCGTCGAAAATCTGAACCACGAATAAGCTCAAATTCGGCCTGCCCAACAGGTCGGTACAAAGTTGAGAGTTCTGTCATTCACGTCCAGACTAAAACGCCAACTGACGAGAACAGGAAATTTTCGCCCACTGAGCGGTTCTGAGCGCAATGGCGATTTTTCAACAGTTCTGGGGGAAACCGAGCTGTCCCTAATGCCGGAAAAAGCAGGGAAGAACGTCAGCCTTGAGTTGACTCGGCGCCCGAATGTGACACTATGTGTCACATGAAAACGATTACCATCAGGCAACTTCACGAAGCCACTGGACGCTGGGTTCGTAGGGCGGCGGAAGGAGAGATTCACGTAACGGAGCGTGGCAGATTGATCGCTAAGATTCTCCCGGCAAAGGCTGCGCCGGCAAAAGTCTTTTTTGCCAATCCCAAATACACGCGGGCTTATCTCGCTCAACGAAAGAATCTCCAGGGCGGGACCGACTCCACTCGAATCATCAGCGAGGAGCGCGACAGCCAGGTAAGGTGATCTACTTCGACACAAGCTATCTCGTTCGTCTTTATTATGCAGACCCCGGAGCGGATGCCGTTCGCGCACTCGCGGCTACCGACAATATCGCCTGCGCTGCGCATGGCCAGCTGGAGATGATTGCAGCTTTTCATCGCAAGTTGAGCGAAAGAGCTATCAAGCCCGCCGCGTACGCCGCGCTGCTGGGCCAACTCCGCGCTCACGATGAGGCTGGAGCTTTTCAGTGGCTGGCGCAGGGGCCCGAGATTTATGCGCGTATCGCAGGGGTTTATGCGAAGCTGCCCGCGACTGTGTATCTCCGCGCAGCTGACGCCATTCACCTCGCGACCGCAGCTGAAGCAGGATTCAAGGTTATATATTCGAACGACACGCACTTGCTTGCAGCGGCAAAGCAATTCGACATCGCAGGCAAAAACGTTATCCAGTAGCTGGTACTACACTCCAAATCGCACAGTGAGTGAAATGGCGATGTTTCATGAATTTACTTCCATCAGCGCAGGTCCCAACTGAGAACGGTGCTCGGCTAGCTACACACCCCGTAGCCATAGAAGAGAGAGATGCTCTGCAAAATATCGGAACCGGAAGGGAGAGAATCTTTATTAGGCTTTGTCGCAGAAAAATGGAACCGAAGATACACACGGGCTGGACTGCAATAGCGGTCATTGTCTGGCTCCTGACCTATATAAAGATAACCGTCGAGCGTTTTGGGCAAAGCCAATGCCAGCGATGGTTCAAGCGACTTGTTTCTCGGCCGCACGTATTGTTCAACGAATTCGCGCGTCGTTCCGGGTTTCAAGCTTTCGGAATAGGAACGGAGTGTGGATTCATAAGCAGCGTGGCGTCGCTGCAGTGCGTGTTGTCTGTGAGACGCACAACCGGACAACGCGGATATGACCACGGTCCCAACGACGATGCAGGCCGCCAGAGGGCATATGAAACGCGGAGCCAGAACGTGAAATCGCGCCAGTGTAGGAACAGCCAAACTCATAGTGCGTGCGATGCTATTAGACGCTCAAGGCACAGCCAAGTTCCTGACGTAACTTGCGATTACTGGCAACTCACGCAATCGGGCGATTACGCTCAGAGCCCTCGGTGAATGAGATGGGTTTTCAACAATAATCGCGTTTGCGAGTACGTGTTCACTCCCAGCGACCGGGGCAGGACGCAAGGCTTGTTCGCAGGCCCGATGCCACTGTGAACGTTGTCGGCACGACCATCGTCACGCGGAAGCGCATCCATTGCATTTTGCCGCAGAATTCCCACTCGCAATTTCCGTTCTTATCGACTTCTCCGGGTGTGAACTTTGAATCGAGTATTACAAATTCCCCGTGGCCTTTTGGCAGTCTCTCACGCACCTTTCCTTGGTTCGCCACGTCCTCATCGTTCTGCGGCCAGATGTCGTGCTGAAGTGCTTCACTGGCCACTTTCGCGGCGTCTTGGGAAAGTACGAACCAGAACCAAATCTGACGCGGCTTGAGAGCATACTGAGCGGCCACGCCGTAATCAGTGGTCAGGTCTGTCGGGTGCCGGAAGTGATATGGGGGCGTGACTACGAAGATGTAGTCACCAACATGGTCATCTGGAGTGCGCACCGTGGGGCCGATGCCGAAGTGCCATCCGTGAATACCGTTCGTCTCCTCCGGAGCGACTTCGAACAAGAGGCCACTGCCGATGGGCTGCGTGAAGGACTCGCCCGCCTTCACTTCGTTGGTGAAGCTGAATTGCTTACACGTGGTTTGTGCGCTTGCCGCACCGGAAGCCGACAACAGCACGAACACAATGAGAATTGATTGCACTGCCAGCATTGCACGCTGAGATGGAAGACTTACCACGATAATCTACCGTAACAGGCGTTTACACTCACGATATGGTCGGTGAGTGTGCAGTTTCATCGAGGCTCACTCTGCTCTAGATCAGCAAATCTTCCCTTCCACTCGCCTCCACGCCCGCGCCAATAACGAACTGCAGAAGCGATCGTTGCCTCCAAATAGAAGATTGCTGCGAACGGCAAAGATAATGCTGCTAATGGATTGACTCGATACAGACGCAACGTCGGCAGGTACGTTGTGAACATCAATACGCAGGCGGCTAGACGGATCCACCCAGCTCGGCGATCTCCGGCGAAGACGCAAACCAGCGGCGCAACGAACGTAAGCAGCATTCCTGCGAAACAGAGCACGAGCAACAGCGCCGAATGCCGCAATTGATGAAAGGCGCTGCGCGCGATCATGTTGCGAATGTTTGCGAACGTCCCATAGCCACGAATGCTGCGCGTTGAGTTCGTAACTCCCAGCCAAACTCGTCCACCAGCTTGCTTCACGCGTGCAGCCAACGCGCAATCGTCAATGACGCGATCACGAATTGCGTAGAAACCGCCTGCTCTTTCCAAGGCCTGCGCGCGGATGAGCATGCATCCGCCCGCGGCTCCCGCAACACGCGATCGGGGATCGCTGATGCGCGCAGGAGGATAGAGCAAGAAGAAAAAGTACACAAAGGCTGGAATAAGAAATTTCTCGGCTAGCGTGCCGGCGCGCAGCTTTACCATGACCGACACGAGATCAAACTTCCCTCGCTCGGCGTGAGCAATCATGTGCGCGAGATTGTCGCGTGCGTGCTCGATGTCGGCATCGGTCAGCAGAAAATAATCTGGATTGACCGGCCATGCAGCCTGCCATCCTTGCTGCATCGCCCAAACTTTCCCCGTCCATTCGGCCGGCAGCGGAGCACCGTTGATCACCTTAAGTCGATCGCACGCGCCCAGCTTGCCCGCGGCCCGTGCGGCATTGGCGGTTCCGTCGCTGCTGTTATCGTCCACTACAAATAAGCGAAGATCGCCGTCGAATTGCTGAGTGAGCAGCGATGTTATGGCGCGACCCACCACATCAGCCTCGTTCCGCGCTGGAACAATCGCAGCAACAATTGGTCGTGTGGTGGGAGTTTGATTCGGAAGTTGAAACAAACCCAGTCGCCAGAACTTTCCATGGAAAAAAGCCAGATAGAGCCAGACGATCAGGACGACGATGGACAGAGAGAGCAAGCCGAAATGATATCGCCTGTCGGAACGTACATTAGAGCATCGTCCATTGTGATCTATCTTTGTGTCGACGTGCGAGTTCTAGCTGGATTAATGCCGGTGCTTTCGCCGATCGCCAAGCCTGTCGTCCTGAAGCGCTTCCTTGCGCGAAGGATCTCCCGAAAATGTGTCGGACTGAATTACCCTTTCCGGGCTCTCGATCTACAGACGCGATCTGTTGAGTGAGAGCCAGTAGATGGTATTCACGCTTGAAACATCGCGGGAGATCCTTCGCGCAAAAGATGCGCTTCAGGATGACAGATGATTAAGAGCATTAGCGGAACACACTTCAGTAATTCGAATAAAACTCGTGCCCATAAGAACCACTGGACTACATCAACTGGATAAATGCTCTACTATGTCGCTCTGAAAGGAGCCAGACGATGATCGAGGAGCGAATGGGATTTGCGAGCCTCGCGCGAAGCCTTGCTGTTTTAATCGCAGTAGCAACGCTCTTCGGCTATGCAATCGCGCAAACGCCCGCTGGCACCAACTACGATGAATCCAGAGTCGGTTCCTACACGCTGCCGGATCCTCTCACGTTCCAGAATGGGACCAAGGTGCGTAGCGCCAAAGATTGGCAACGACGGCGAGCGGAAATCCTCCGCTTGTTTGAAGAGAACGTCTTTGGCCGCCGTCCCAAGCCGCCGGCAACGATCAACTACAACGTCTTCGACAACGACAAGAATGCATTGATCGGAAAGGCAACACGCAAGCAGATCACGATTTACTTTTCACCAAAGCAAGACGGACCGAAAGAAGACGTACTCATCTACATTCCCAATTCGGCAAAGAAGCCGGTGCCGCTAATTCTGAGTCTGAATTTCTCCGGTAACCAGGCGGTGATCGACGATCCCGCAGTGAAGCTCGGGACCCTCTGGAATCGGACGACGCACCAGCCGGAGACGGCGAAAGAGGACTCTCGCGGCAAAGACAAGAACTTTGAAGTCGAAAAGATCCTCGATCGCGCTTACGGGTTCGCAACGATCAATTACCAGGACATCGAGCCGGACTTCGAGGGCGGAATCTCGCATGGAATACGTCCGCTCTTCAATAAGTCCGGACAGACTGCGCCTGCGGCAGACGATTGGGGTGCGATCGGCGCCTGGTCCTATGGACTCAGTCGCGCGATGGATTATCTCGAAAAGAACAATGACGTAGATTCCAAGCGCGTAGCGGTCATGGGCCATTCGCGTCTTGGTAAGACTGTGCTGTGGACTAGCGCACAAGATGAGCGCTTTGCCATGGTCCTGGCCAGTTGCCCTGGTGAAGGCGGAGCGTCGCTCGCTCGCCGCAACTACGGCGAGACCATCCACAATCTTACGGATCGTTTCCCATTCTGGTTCGCTGCAAATCTAAAGAAATATGCGGATGATCCCGATCGGCTTCCAGTGGACATGCACGAGCTGATTGGGCTCAGCGCTCCACGTCCGGTGTACGTAACCGGAGCGGAAGACGACAAGTGGGCCGACCCCAAAGGCGAGTTTCTTGCGCTCGTTGCTGCCGGACCTGTGTACGAACTTTTAGGCGCGCAGGGACTCGGAACCGACCAGATGCCGGCGCTCAATCAACCCCTCCAGCACACGCTTGCGTTTCACTATCGCACCGGCAAGCACGAGGTGACGGATTTTGACTGGGAGCAGTTCTTGAACTTCGCTGATCTGCATTTGAGGCGGTAAAGGAGAACGAGAGGCCCAAAGGGCTGCGCTTCTTTCGGCCTTTCAGGCCTGTCATTCTTAGGATCAACGTCCTAGAGTGAGGATTTTCAACCCGGTCCATAGCAACCGAAAAAATGCTCTAATCTCGACCTGCCACAGGCCATGCACATTCGTTCAGGAACTCCGAAACTTTTCTTAACCCTTTGCGTTTCAGAGAAGCGTAGAGTTCAACGGACGTTGAGCTCGCACGAGGAGAGACATGCGTAAGTTCAAATTAGAGGCGGCGGCCACGAGCTTGTTGGCCAGCCTGCTCGTATTCAGCAGCGGAGCGAGCGCGCAATCGACCAGCGGTAGCGCGTCCGCGACCACGACGACTCCCACCGTAAATCAATCAGAAATCAACAGCGACCGTCGCGACATCCGGCATGACCGCCGTGATCTGCGCCATGATCGCCGCGATGTCGGCAACGATAAACAGGACATCCGCCAGGATCGCCGCGACGTCCGCAAGGATGACAAAGACGTGGCGAAGGACAAAGCGGATGTACACCAGGATTACAAGAACCTCAACACCGAACGCCGAGATCGCAATCAGGATGAGCGGCAACTAGACAAGGCACAGGCGAAGTATCGCAATGACCTGAGAAATCACGACACGGATGATCTGGCGGCTGACCGGGCGAAGATCAAGGCCGACCGCACCGACATCCGCGGGGATAACAAAACGATTGGCGTAGACAAGGCCGACATCCGCAATGATCGTGCGGACATCAACCACGACCGCGCCGACATTCACAGCGATAAGAAAGATCTCCGCAATGACTGGCGGGACGTCCACAAGGATCGCAAGGACATTCGCTCTGACACGCGCGATGTAAAGCATGATCGCCGGGACCTGCGAAGAGACAGGCGAGGTAAATAATGATCGCGGGTAGGAGCTGAATCGCGGGCCTTACGGCCCGCGATTTTGTTTTGGCGCTTGAGGACCTAGGGCGTAAGCGAACCGTTCCCCGCAAACTGCAGGAGACCGGGCGTCTCTCTCAGAAATAAGTGCTCATCAGTTCGTGCGACCATTGTGGTTGCCGGATGCTTCCTGATTCGGGAAGGAATTCCTTCATAACAGGCTTGAGATCGACGACGGGAGAACCGTCAAACGCGTCAAGTCCGCGGACTCGGACGATCAGACCTTCGACCGAGACAAGCTCGCAAATGGTGGCGCCGAGGCGGTTAGGGCGTTTCCGGCCGCGCTGCGCGAATATACCTACTTTCGGCCAGCGGGGATTCTCTCTCGGATGCCTCGCCGTGTGCTCAATCTCGCTCTCCGGCAATTGATCGAAGACGAAGACCACCTCGAGATGCGAGAACTCCTGCAGGCCCGATAGACAGGCAGGTTCAAAACGGGTATTGTCCAGGTGGATTTCCGCTATCACCGTCCCCCAGTTCTCGTCGCGTCCTTCGCGCACTGGCGATACGACCCGTCCAATCGGCTCTAGAACGATTTGCTTCATGAGCAATTATCCTTCTCTCCTCCCCTCCTCCCCGCATGTCGAAGGCCTCTCTTTGCCTGTAGCGCGGGACGTTTTGCAGAATGAACTCTGGATCTCAGATCAGCTTAGCGTTTTACGACCCGAGCCTCGATCAGCGCCACTGCGGGGCATTGCAGAAAAGTGGCGCTCCACAGTGAGGATCAGGATCCGCTGAATTCCCTGAACTTTCGCTGCAGAATCCCTGGTAGATTGCCAATCGCCTGTGTTCAGGCGGGTCCCGCGATGAATTTTTTTCTTGCGGGAAAATTTTCCCTGCTAACTTCCCTGCGCAGGGAATCTCAGGTGAATCGGATCGCGGCACAGAATCGTTCAGAGTGAGGTCACACGAACAAGCTCTCAGACCATCTAGGCACTTCGTCCCAGCAGGAACTCTGGCGTTAAAACGGGCGTGGACTTACGCGGCGAGATGGTTTATCGTGTGGGCCGATTTGAAGTTTCGTAGTACAGGGACCGGGGGGACAGGAACGACGTAGGGCCACAACTCCTAATTCAGCGAACCAGCGGATCGCACACTCTTCCCGGACGGAGCGCCCCAACGAGCGGCGGAGGGTAGTCGTTGGCGTCGCGCGATTAGCTGCTGCCATGTGCCTCCAGGTTCGGAGAGGGCTCCAGTCATGAAGTCTCCACGTTGCTTGCCCAGCATTCGGGCAGTCGTGTTTCTTTCCGTGTGCCTCGGTTTCGCCTCTTACTCCTGGGGTTACTCCTGGAGCGATCAGACCGGTACCGCTCCGCCGCAAGTTAAATCGCAAGCTTCCGAATCGACGATTTCCATTCCGGGCCCGTTGCGCTCGTTTCTTCGCATGGCCGGAATCAGCCAAAAAGCCTCGCCGGAAGAAGTAATTCCGCTGCTTTCGCGCAACGTTTTTTTGCTCGGATATGAAGGACCATCATCGCGCGTGCGTCCGACGGAATTCCTGATCCTGTTGAGCCGATACGTGCAGCAGGCCCGCGAACTCACGGTGATGGCCGGAGCTGAAGGCGTGCTGCGCGTGTCATCCTGCGATCAGGCACGACCGTTGTTGCAGGTGCTCGGATATCGTCCGCGCCTCGATTGCGGCAAGCCGGGCAGCTATCTCGAGACTTCCGATCCTCAGCGCGCGTTCATCACCGTCGATTCCGGATTCCCATTGCCGGACTTGGAGAAGGCTCTGGAGGGCGGCGCTCCATTTGCTTATGACTTCCATGGCACCGCTGTCCCGGTAATCTTCAACGAAAACGAGTGGACTGGCGGCAAGAACCTCCTCGATTCACTGCTGCGCGATTCAAACCTGTCTCGTATGTACTGGGCCTTCGCCCAGATGGAGCCGGAAACGCAGAATGCCCTGCGTCAAAATCCGGGCCTGAAGCGGCTCGCAGCATATGCTCCTGTGCTCGATTTTTATGGCAGCCGTCTGCGCATTCAGCAGGGACACGTTCTCGTCCCCGGTGGCGCTGAGGCTGGACCGCTCTGGAAGCAGTTGGTTGGGGCGGATCCGCAATCCTCAGGTGATTTCGTTCTTCGCCTCGTCGAAAAAGACAACGGCTGGCTGGCGGCGTACTTCGACGCTCTGTGCCGCGTCAGCCCGGAACAGCAAAAGCATTTCACCGAGGAGCGCCGTCTGAAGCCGTTTTACGAGGCCCTGCGCAAGCAGGATGCCCCGCCTGCCGACGCGGCCCGCTCTGTCTTCCGTCCTGCTCCAGGACTGCTTCTCCTCTTGACGCGACTGGAATGGGAAGCGAATGACGAGCCCCATATCCCTGGTGGACTGGCAAGTTGGAAAACAGTCTTCCATGAAAAGACCTACTCCGACGTCACCCGCGACTGGGGAAAAAAGGCGCGCGGCTGGAATAATCCTGAACAACTGCTCGAGGCCTTCATCGCGATTTCGCGCGTCGACACCGAAGCCGGTCCGCTGCAGGCGTATCTGATGCTGACCGAACTGGATGAGCGCCGCGGAACCGGACACGCGCTCAGCGCGGCAACGGTTGAGCAGATGGCGTCGAAGTACAACCGCTTCGGGGATCAATATCTGATCTTTTCAGAATTCCCGATGCTCGATGACGCTTCGATAAATGCATTCCTGTCGGTCGCCGAACATCTCGATTCAATTTCGAATCACTATGTGCGCGGCAATGCCCTTGGCATGTTCGACGCCAGCGTTGGTCTGTGGCAGATCCTTGCGCGTCAGCACCAGATTCCGAGGAACGATCTCAACCGGTCGTTCCAGCAGGTTGTGGATCAATTTGGGAAAATAGCCAACTCGACCAATGTGTTCGATGCCGGACGCGAGTCGTTGAAGCAAATGCTGATCGCTTCAACCGGCAAGCCCGATGCGTCGCAAGAGGGTATCATTTCGCTGCTTGCCGGTCCGCCGCAGACTACCCCGGAAGGCCAGCAGATGCATCAGGAAGTCGCGAACCGCATGCGCTCCGTGCTCGATGCGCAGCGCCTGGTCTCGCTCGATACTCTGATTCAGCTTGGCGACAATCTCCACGGCGCCGCACGGGTCAAGGAGCGGTCTTCCGGTCTGCTGATGCTGGCGGGCGATCTGCGCGAGTTCCAGATGCCGCAGCCGATCTTCAAGAAGAGCGAGCGCGAAGAATGGGGAGCAGGCGTCTATAACAACCGCCACACCGACCTGGAGATGCAGACCGATATCTCTAAGGTTATCAAGTCTCCCGCATCCGACCAGCAGGTCGCCGACGCTCGCGGAGAACTTGCATCATTCCTGCGCGACACGCTCGTCGGTTTGAACTATGCATACTACGAGCCGCCAGGTGCACAGATTCTTCATCACAATCCTTTATTCGTCCGCTCGCATGACTTTTCTGGCGACACGGTCGTAGGCATGCAGCGGGCAGTGTGGCGCGCGCCGCAGTTGTTCGGTGCGGGATCGCCCGCAGGTGGTGGCGCCCATCTCGTGGGATCACTTGCTGATCTGCCTTATGTTCTTGCCCAGGCGGAACAGGATTTCATCACGCCGGAAAACGTTCAGGCGCTGATTTGGGGAGCAGTGGTGCCGGGAATTCTGACTAGCTCGGTGGTTCCGCGTTGGTGGGATGTCAGTCGCGAAGAGCTGCACGCCGTGACGCTATACCAGGAAATCGGGGAGCACTTGCTCACGGCTTCGGCAGATGATGACGATCTGCGGATCAAAGTACTCAACGTGCTCGCGGATCGCGTGTCGCCGCGCACGCTGTATGAGGTGCGCCAGGCATTGCGCTCGCGGGGTGCGGAAGATCCAAACACCTATCTCACGCCCGCCGACACTTTCTATTTAGCCGCGGAGTTCCAGCGCGAATATCCCCAGCAGCCGGATCTGCTGGGCCGCCCGGGCAAAGAGCTCGAGGCACTGGCGAAGGACCACGCTGAAGAAGTGAGCTGGCAGCGCATTTCACGCGATTTCGGTGTGCCGCATCCCGTTTTGGCACAGAACTACGCGCGCGAACTGCTCAACCTGCCGCCGTTCCCGGCATTTATGGGTTACTCGAGCCGCTTCCTGGCTGAGTCTTGGGACTCGAACAATCTGTACTGGGCGCGACTAGCAGATGAAAAAGATTATTCGCCGGTAATGCTCAATCGCCTCGTGCCCGAACTGACGCGGCGCATGGTGGAGAAGATCTTCGCCACTGATCTGGAAGACTGGCCGGCATTGCTGCGCGCCGCCCGCGAAACCGGCGAAGAGTTCCGGCGCGGAAAATATGGGACAACCCCAGTGAGCATTGCTGCAGCTCAGAATTAAGGGGCTGGAGTACAGTGCCGTCGGCGGCAGCCGCGGGACACTGCGGTTGCTCCTGTCGAAGATGGAACGGCATAGTTTAATCCGGAGCTGGCCATTGGCTACCTTCATCCCCAACGGCTATCGCCGGCGGTTCGTAAGCGAGTTTTGAATAGGGTATCCGTATGAACAGGCGAATTGCATTAGTTCTTGGATTTACATTCTTCTTCTCGGCTGGCGCGGATAGACACACGCTGGCGCAATCCTCTGCGCAGTTTCAGGTCTCGGTGGACCTGGTCCAGTTGAACGTAGCGGTCACGGATAACAAAGGCAACTATGTGACTGGACTGAAGCCTTCAGACTTTGTCATCACCGAAGACGGTATCCAGGAGAAGCTCGCATTTTTCGGTGAAGGTAATGGACCAACGCGCAGCCTCGTTGATGTGGCGCAAGATGGAGACGCGTCAAAGCCGGCAACGGAGAATTCCCCAGCTCCTCCTGCCAATGCTTCGTATGTCCCACATCCCGAAGCGGGAAACGGGCAGCCGCCCGATGCGCTGAGCGCCGCCATTGCAGGAGCTAACGTTTACATTCTCTTTGACACCAGCAACTACATGTATCGTGGTTTCGTTTTCGCCCAGGATGCGATTTCTGACTTTGTACGTTCATTGGAGAAAGCAGACAAGGTCGCCTTCTACTCCTACAGCCGCGATCTTTCACGCGCGTCCACGCTGACTTCAGATCGCAACGATGTCGTCCGCGGAGTGCGCACCACTGTAGCCGGCGATGATGCTGCGCTTTACAACTGCCTGTTGCTGACTGTGAAAGATGCCGCGCAAACAATGGGCAGAAAAGTTGTCGTGGTCTTCTCGAATGGCCCGGACAATTCCAGCGTAGTGCCGCCGGAGGATGTAGCCGAGTTGGCCCAGTCAGCCGGTATTCCGATTTACATGATCAGCACGCGTGAAGCTCGGCTGGAGCCGGTCTCGACCGCAGTGTTCGAGCGCATGACTGCTGCCACTGGCGGCAAAGCTTATTTCTCCAAGAACTGGAGAGACGAGCGCAAGGCTTTCGAGTCAATTCGCGATGACCTCGGACATCTCTATTCGCTCAGCTATTATCCGAAAGCAAATCCGAATCACGGATGGCGCACGATCACGGTAAAGCTGACTGGCGACCGTCACAATCTGCACGTTCGCACGCGAAATGGCTATCGCCCGCAGCCAAGCCATTACAACGGTGGAACGGTCGCGGAGGTTTCGACGAGCCACAGTTCGAGCGACCGATAGCGACCTCCCGAGGAACTGTTATCTGAAAACGCTTGCTGAGATTTCTTTGAGAGGTTTCTAGAACACGCGCTCCTGGCGGCGCAGGTTTCCAAAGGTGCCAATGTTCGCGAGGCTGAAAGCAAAGCGGTATTGACTCTCGTTGCGTACCGGTCCTAACACGAAACGCCGATATTCGAAGTTCAAGCCGCAGCAATCCCAGTTGTACGAAGTTTGAACTGCGGTGTACTGCACTGAACTGAGATTGAGATCATAGCCAACGTTTCCGGCCAGCGAGAATCCGCGGCGCGATGGATTACCGAATCCGCCGGTCACGCGGAATTGATTGAACTTCAATATGGTCGGCAACGGACTCGATAAAAAAACCTCCCCCGGCGTGTGCAGAAGGGCATGATTGCCTCCCACGAAGAAAGCCCCAACGTGATAATCGAAGAAAACGTTACTGGCGTTAATCTGGCCTTTCTTGATGTCATAGTCGAGCAGCCACTGCAGATCGGTCCGCTGACTCGTGTGAATGCGTAACCGCGATGTAACCGGAGAAAATACCCGTGGTTCTGTGAGAAACGCGATTCCGGAAAATTCCGCTGTCGTCTGCAGTACGTTGCGTACGCCGGGCACAACCGCACCGCCGAAGTATGGATCGATGAAGTATTTCTGCGCGACCTCCCAGCTCAGCAACTCCGTGGCATTGCGTGTGCAAGACGCATCCGTTTTGGTCGGATCGCACTGCTCATTTCGCGGTTTGAGGTAGATGCGGTTCGTGATCGCATACTCCACTTCGTTCGTATCGCTCAAGATGTCGGAGCTGTCGAAGCGAATAATGTTCAGAAAATTGTTGATGCCGCTTACATAGTCATACGTAATCCGCGGCTCAACGGTGTGTTTCAGCGCCTTGCCGAAAATGCCTTTCTCATAAATCTTTTCCAGGCGCGGCGGACGGATTTCCAGTTCGCCTTCAAAATCTTTCCTGTTCAGCGGGTCGTTCAGGGTGGTTCCAATAGTGAACGGAGTCTCCGGCGTTTTGTGCTGAGTGTAATACGTATCCCGAATAGCTACCGCAGGGCGGAACGTCCAACCACGGAGAAACAGGGGCAGAGCTAAACGCGGGTGCGCGTCGAGCCGCCCGACGAGATTGGCTGAGCTGAACGTCGGACTGCGACGGGAGAGCCCAGTACCTTCAGCATCGAATCCAGCAACGAAAGGAGTATTGAACAATTGTCGATCGACGGAATCCAAATCAATGCTGGGTACATGCAGGATGCTGAATAAATCGCCTTTGTTCGTGCTCTGAAAATTCTGGTACCGCTGCGCCAGCGCGCCAACAAAGTACCCGTTGTAATCGCGATTGACGAACACATCCGACTTCACCTCGGAGTTCACCGCAGCCGTGAAGTTCTCTGCGAAAGCCTGGCGGAATAAGTAGCTGCTCAGGTACTCGATATTCGCGACTCCGCGGATGTTGTGCGGTAGATTCTGCTCAGCCTGCAGGTGAACATCCTGCCCACCCTGATCGACGTGAGCCGGGCCGGCTCCGCGATCGACGACTCCGAAGTACGTAGCAGAAATGAACGAGTCGGGGCCGGTTAATTCGCGAAAATTCGCGTGCTGGGCATACCCGCGCTTGGATAGATATTCGAGTCCGATGGTCGCGTCGGTGCTGCGATTGATCGCCCAGAAATACGAATCGCCGATGATCGTTCCTTTTACCGAAGACTGTCCAAAGCTGGGAATGAGGAACCCGGATTGCCGCCCGGCGTTCTCAACCGGGTGTTCCACAAAAGGAAAGTACAAAACCGGAACTCGCATGAGTCGGAATGTCGAGTTGTGCAGCTTCGCGAGATCTCCAATTTCGAAATTCACACGCTCAGCGCTGAAGGTCCACTTCGGATGCGGAAGCTCGCAGGTAGTGATGCTGCCGTGATGGATGGTGAATCGGTTCGGTCCAACCCGGTCTACTTCGCGTCCGCTAAAGGTGAATGGGTTCGAAGTAGTCAGCATGGCCTTGCGCGAGCCGAGCTTCAGGCCGGTCGTGCCGTGCACCTCGTAAAACTTTCCCGTGCCCTCGACGACGTTGTATTCAGCGTGCGTGGCTTGCATGTTGATGTTGTAGTCGCCGCCGGCGAGCCTCACATGTCCCGTGGCGGTCGATTCGCCAGTGTCCTGGTTGTAGCTGATCTCATCGGCGTAGAGGACGTAGTCGCGAAAATCAATCTGAGCCTCGCCGTGCAGCATGTACGTGTTGCCTTTCTGCTCAAATTGATTTGCGACGATGTAGACCGGCTCGCCCCGGTATTTAAGCATCGCCGACGCCCGACCTTTGGCCTCCGGTTTTTTGGCCTGAGGCTCCTGTGGATTTTGTATTTCGGAAGCAGTAGTTGCACTAGCAGCAGTGAACCCGAGGATTGGAACCAGCAGTAGCACCTGACAAACCGCGAGCGTCGTGTTAACTACAAGATTGCGGCGGAAAATCATCCGAATCGCTGAACTTAGCACGCAGGATGGAAAGCGTGCAAAAGCAGCAGCCGCTCCGCTGGGAACCCTACCGATATGGCTTGTCCGCGATGTGGCAGTGATTGCACCTGCGCCTGTTCTGGCGACCCTCTCCCCTTGCAGGACTGGCGCCGGCAAATTTCGGCTCAGGTCCGAGCGCACAATGCGCGAAAACGTCGCCGACTCGATCCCGACGCCCCGCTGCTGGATTTCGATGCGGAACCGGCAGAACCCGAACGGGAGATCGACGCGGCCAAGCCTCGAATGTCATGGTGGAACCAACAGCCGGAGAGCAATGCTGTTTCGAGTCCGATCGCAGAGCCGGTTGCCGAACCTGTAATTTCGACGCGAGCCGAGCTCGAGCACTCACCGGAGCCATCGCTTCCCGCCGACCTGGTCGACTACACTCCCGATCCTGCGACGAGCGACTTCTATGAACGCGAGCCATTGGCGCCGTTTCCTCGGATTAATGGACGCACCAGGAACTTAATCGAATTTCCGCGAGCGCAGCACTATCACGAACTCGCGGAGCCTATCTCGGATCAGCTGCGCATCTTCGAAGCCGACGAAGAACTTCTTTCTCCTTCGCCAAATCCACTCAGCGCTATCGAGATCGCGCCCGAGGAGCCGTTGCACGTCGGGGCGGAAGAACTTGAGCTTCCACTGCAAACCGCGTCAACAGAGCAGCGCGTTTATGCCTCTGCGGTCGATGGCGCGATCATGATCGCGGCGATCGCCGTCTTCGGCGTCGCATCCCAGTTCTTCGCCACATCGCTGCCGATGACCAAGCCGCTGATTGCAAGTGCAGCAGTCTGCATCGTCCTGCTGCTGGCGATCTACTACTTCCTGTCGCTTTCCTTCAGCCTCAGCACTCCGGGAATGCAAGCCTCGGGCCTGCAGCTTCGGACGTTTGATGGAGAGGCGCCGTCGCGTGCCCGCCTTCGCTGCCGCGCCATCGCGACCGTGTTGTCGTTCGCGGCATTAGGAATGGGCTTCGCCTGGGCGCTGATCGACGAAGATCGTCTCTGCTGGCACGACCGCATCACTCACACCTATCTCACGCCTAAGCCGTCGCTTGAATCTTGAATCAAGCTGTTCGCGAAGACAGCGTAAAAAAGGCCGTTACTTTCGGATGACTCGGAATGAACGACGGATCACTTCTCCCAAGTCGCTGAGGGCAAATTGGTTATCCGAACCGCGCATTTTTCGCGTGCATTCGGAACAGCGAAAAGCGCGTAATAAGAGCGTAACCGCCGAACCGCACCTCGAAGGCCCTTTTTCCCAGATTGGCACTCATCAGGGACTCGAACGGATCTTTTTAAGGGATGCTTCTAGCAGAGAAAAGTCCGCAAAATTCTTAGGGCAATTGCACGATCCATGGATAGCTTTTACGCTTCGGGTATTTCGGTGCCCGGAACAACGCTGCGCTTCTTTCCCCGGCGGCGCTGCTGCTGATAAAATGTCTGTTTCCAGTCAGAACTAGTTGCGCCCTTATTGTTCATTCGCGGCGCTTTTCATTGGAGAGAAAGCAGAAATGGCATACGTAATCGCAGAACCCTGCATAGGCACCAAGGACACGGCGTGCGTCGATGCATGCCCGGTGGACTGCATCCACCCCAAGAAGGACGAAGGTCCTCACGGCGAAGCGCAACAGCTTTTTATCGATCCGGTCGAATGTATCGACTGCGGCGCCTGCGTTCCCGTGTGTCCGGTCTCTGCGATCTTCGCCGCCGACGATCTGCCCGAGAAGTGGAAAGAATACGAAGGCAAGAACGCGCAGTACTTCGGGCGGTAATCGGGGAAGAGCGGACACGAAGGTCGGGAAGGCAAACACATGAGGTCACGAAGTGCCTGCTTCGTGACCTCAAATCTTTTTGCCCTCGCTGTCGTTCGTGTTCGCCCCTTTCCCGTGCGCCGCTCGTTTTAAAATCTGAACCGAGGTAATAAGTGCTAAAGCAGTCAGAAGCCATTGTGCTGCGGACGTATCCGCTGCGGGAAGCTGACCTGCTGGTGATGCTCTTTACCCGCGAAGAAGGCAAGATTCGCGGCGTGGCGCGCTCGGCCAAGAAGTCGAAGCGCAGATTCGGGGGCGCGCTCGAACCGCTCACGCGCGTTCGCGCTTACTACGATCAAAAGGCCGGCCAGGAGCTGGTCCGGCTCGATTCCTGCGACGTGCTCGAATCGCCGCTGATGCATGCCATCGACTACGAGCGTTCAGTGGCTCTAGCTTATGTTTCCGAAGTGCTCGACGGCCTGCTGCCCGATCACGACGCCAATGACGCCGTCTTTCGATTGACCCTCTCAGTGCTGCCGCGCATCGAAGCCGGCGAGATCTGGATGCCACTTACGTATTTCGATCTTTGGATCACACGATTGATGGGGCTGCTTCCCGATTTGGGAGCCTGTATCGTTTGCGGTGACGAGCTGAATGGGACCGGGCGTGTGTACTTTCATGCTTTAGCTGACGGGTTGATGTGCGCCACGCATAAACGTCTAGCCAGCTCAGAGATGTCGCTGGCATCACGCCAACTCGCCGCGGAGATGTTCCGTGCTCCCGTCGATGCCTTCGCCCCCGAGCGCTGGAAGCGCCAGCGCGGCACAGATCTCAGAAAATTTCTAGCGCAATGCATCGAGCGCCACATTGAAGGTAAGCTGGTAACAAGCCTGGCCTTGGGCAAATTAGACTGAAGCCTATGGGTCATTTCGCGATTTCGTGATTGTCTGATTTGGTGATTTGCAAATCGCGAAATCAGGAAATCACGAAACTCAAAACGCTGAAAACGAAAATTGAACTCCCCATCAACAATGGCGAAATCGAAGCCCACGCTGAGTTTCCAGGAGCTCATCCTCAAGCTCCAGACCTTCTGGGCCGAGTATGGGTGCGTGCTGCAGCAGCCCTACGATCTCGAAGTCGGCGCCGGCACCATGTCGCCGGAAACGTTTCTGCGAGTGCTCGGGCCGAAGCCGTATCGCGTAGCCTATCTGCAGCCATCACGGCGCCCGGCCGATGGACGCTACGGCGAAAATCCCAACCGGCTCTATAAGCACACCCAGCTCCAAGTGATTCTTAAGCCGCCGCCAGACGATGTGCAGGAACTCTATCTACGCTCCCTCGAAGCGATTGGGATCGATTTGCGCCAGCACGATATTAAGTTTGAGGAAGACAACTGGGAGTCGCCCACACTAGGAGCGTGGGGCATCGGATGGCAGGTGATGCTCGATGGACTCGAGATCACGCAGTTTACTTACTTTCAGCAATGCGGTGGAATCGATCTAGATCCAATCTCAGCGGAGCTGACGTATGGTCTCGAGCGCCTCGCGGCGTTTCTACAAGACGTGGACAGCATCTACGACATAGTCTGGTCACGTGGCGCAGACGGCAAGCTGGTCACCTACGGCGATGTGCGCCTTGCTGAAGAACTGCAGCTTTCCGTGTACAACTTCGAAGCCGCCGACGTGCAGAAAGCCTGGCAACACCTGCAGCTGTTTGAAGCCGAATGCAAATCGCTAATCGACGGATACGCGGCAGCGAAGAAGCAGGTGGCGGAGAACGATGATAGCGAATCCATTCGCCGGTATCCCGTTTTGGGAGCCTTCGATCTGTGCCTGAAGTGCTCTCATCTGTTCAACATCCTCGACGCCCGCGGAGCAATTTCGGTAACAGAGCGAGTCGGCGTGATCGCCCGTATTCGAACCCTCGCAGTGGGAGTCGCAAAAGCGTATTTGGACCAGCAGCAAGCATCGGCGCTGGAACCAAGTGAAGCGCGACGCGAAGTTGCGGTTTAATGACCCGCTGCGTTAACACGAAGGTCACGGAGTACAAAATCAAGGTCACGGAGCTTCGTGTACTTCGTCCACCTTTGTGACCTCCGTGTTAACTCCCGGTTCGTGGAAATGAAATGCCCGATCTATTGCTCGAACTAGGCTGTGAAGAAATCCCGGCGCGCATGATCGACTCCGCTCGCGAGGAACTCGCCAAGCGCATCTCCGACCTGCTGCAGCGCGAACGTCTTCTTAAAGGCCAAGCTGCTCTAACTACCTTCTCCACGCCCCGACGCCTCGCGGTGCTTGCTCGTAATGTGGAAGGGCAGCAGGCCGATGTGCAAGAACAGCTGGTAGGTCCCGCAACCAAGGTCGCGTACAAAGATGGCAATCCAACGCCGGCAGCGGAGGCATTTGCGCGAAAAGCGGGCATCGACATTAGCAAGCTTGAGCGGGTTACGAATCCCAAAGGCGAATACATTGCCGCGACTGTCGTCCGCAAAGGACGCAGCGCCGCCGAACTTCTTGCCGAAGCGTTACCCAAAGAGCTAAACGCGATCTACTGGGCCAAGAACATGTACTGGCGCGGCGGCAAGCCGGAGCGCTTCGTGCGTCCGATACGCTGGATCGTGGGACTCCTCGATCGCGAGGTATTGCTGCTCGAATATGCGGGCGTGAGCGCCGGCAAAAAGTCTCGCGGCCATCGCATTCTCGCTCCAAAGGACGTAACGATTTCCTCTCCAACCGCCTACGATTCGGAACTGAAGACGAGCAAAGTGGTAGCCGATCCAGCCGAGCGCGAGAGGCAAATTCGCAAAGCTCTCGACACCGCAACTCGCGCCATCTCCGGGGCGCGATGGCGAGAAGACGCCGCCCTGCTCAATACCGTCGTAAATCTCACCGAATTTCCCGGCGTAATCCTCGGAAACTTCGATCAGGCATTTCTTTCGCTTCCCGAGGAAGTGCTGGTCACGGTCATGCGCGATCATCAGAAATATTTCGCAGTCGAGAGCGCAAACGGAAAACTCGCGCCGCACTTCCTGGCCGTGCTCAACACCGACGGCGACCACGACGGCATCATTCGCCACGGCAACGAGCGCGTATTGCGTGCCCGCTTCAACGATGCGCAATTCTTCTGGCACGCCGACCAGAAGATTCCGCTCACGCAACGCGTAGAAATGCTGCGCAGCGTGACCTTTCAAAAAGATCTGGGCAGCTACTGGTCCAAAACGGAACGCACGCGCGCCGTCGTGGCGGCGCTTGCAGAGCGGCTCACTGCTTCTGGAGCCTCGCTCGATCGAAGAGCCGCCGATCAGGCTGCACAGCTTGCAAAAACCGATCTAACCACCGAACTGGTTAAGGAATTCACTGAGTTGCAGGGCGTGGTTGGCGGCCTCTACGCGAGAGCGCAGCATCACAGCCAGGCGGTTGCGGATGCCATATACGACCACTATCGTCCGGAATCGTCGGACGATCCGGTACCGCGCTCGCTCGAAGGCGCATTGGTTTCCATCGCCGATAAAGTCGACAGCATTGCCGGAATGTTCGCGCTTGGCCTGCAGCCCACGGGCTCCAAGGACCCTTTCGCATTGCGGAGACAGGCAAATGGAGTCGTGCGCATCCTAGCCGAACACAAGCTGCCGCTGCGTATCAGCGAAATTTTCGATGTCGCTCTTCAGCAATATCGCGCCTCGGCCGAACTGAAAGGAAAGCTTTCTCAACCAGAGAACGCCAAAAAGACCATTTCAGAATTCTTCCGCGAACGCCTGGAATTTTATCTGCGCGATCTGCGCGGCTTCGCGTACGACGTTGTCAACGCCGTCCTGGCCGCCGGAGCCGACGATGTGGTCGATGCGATTGCGCGCGCCGAAGCCGTAACGAAGATTCGTCCGACAGAAGACTTCGTCGCGATCTCGATGGCGTTCAAGCGCATCAAGAACATTCTTCGTCAGGCGCAGGAGAGCGGAAAAAAATGGCCGGAAGAATTTAAGACCGCCGATCTGGTCGATCCAGCTGAAAGAGAGCTAGGAACGCGCGTGGCCGAAACACGGGGCCGCGTTCAATCGTTACGCCAGGCGAAGCAAGAAAGAGAAGCGCTCGCCCAAATCGCCCAACTGCGTCCGGTGGTGGACACATTCTTTGACAAGGTAATGGTAATGGTCGATGACGAGAAGCTCCGCTCGAATCGTCTCGCGCTGCTGGCGACGATGCAGCGAAGCTTTTCAACGATCGCGGACTTTTCGGAGATAGTTACGGAGAAAGCTGCTAGCTCCTAGCTGCTGGCTTCTAGCAAAGAACAAAAAACATAAGCTCACACGGACGTACGGACCGCACCGGATCAAAAAAAATTCCGTGTACTCTGTGTCCCCGTGGTGAATCCGCAGTTGTTGTTGGCCGAATGCCGAATGCCGAATGCCGAGTGCCTCTTCTTCACTGCACCTTCTGCAACCGCGCAATCAGCTTCTGCACCAGGTTCTCTTCCGAATCGGACCACAGCACGCGCCCGCTGATGCCGGAGTTCTTCTCTACGGCTGAGGTGAAGGCGACGAGTTTCTGCACGTTGGCTTTCACGCGATCTTCGCTGATCTGATCGAGATCCAATTCTTCGTGAAGAAAAGGAGTATCGAGCCCGAAGTCGATCTCGATATGGCCGTCTTCCTGATAGATGCCGTCTTCGAAGTCGGTTCCAAAAACGGTGAATTTGACCGGAAGAGGCGTGAGGCGCCAGGTAGTATCAAGTCCGCCTCCCACTTCCGGACTCCATAGATCCCAGAGAGCTTCGAACTCGTAAGCGTGATCAGAATGAACATGCTCAGAAGCCAGCTCGATCGCCTGCTCCGGAGTGGCCCGGTAATCGAACGTCTGCTCGAAGACCGGAGGCTCATTCCAGGAGAGGCCATAGACAGCGAGATACCCGATCCCCGGGCGAGAGGACGAAAATGGGAATTGCCGCAGCGCCGAGAGCGCGCGCGGCATCATCTCGGCTTCTCCAAAGCTGGGAAACCACAGACTCAGGTAGAGACGGTCAGCCATGCAGGATTATTTTAATGGTGGGCAGTCGGCATTCACGAAAGAGCTTCTAAGCTGCTCAGCTCCTGAGCTTCTAAGCTCAGCGGCTTAGAAGCTTAGCAGCTTAGGAGCTGTTGATATGCGATACTGATGAAGTCAAGCAAGCTGACTGCTGATCGGCTGCGAGCCCTTGCATCAGCGTCCCCGTCGTCTAGCCCGGCCTAGGACATCGCCCTTTCACGGCGGTAACACGGGTTCAAATCCCGTCGGGGACGCCAATGAAACCATCCAGCGGGGTTTCCTCCCTCACCCGCTTATCACAGCCACGAATACAAATCTGCTAGAGAATTCTTGCGCGGTTGGAAACAAGATGGATTCCGCACAGGAAAACCCATCGGTAGACTCACATAGCAAACCGAAGAAGCGCCCCGCGGACCGAACAGCTGTCGATCAGGCTATGTCTCGGGTTGCCAACCCTGCGGGCACAAGGTCCGTCTCATGAATGAATACTCGCGTCTGACGACGCGCACAAAGCATGCGATATTTGGCTGCAATCGTTCTCTGCGGAGTGGTTGTCTTATGTGCTTGTGGCGGACGCGGTGTTCCAGCGTCAGCTACAGGCAATACGTCGCAGCCGGCCACTGCCGGGGGAGGATCGAACTCACAGCCTGGCCCCGGCTCAGGCGCGTCGGCTCCGTCGTCCGGCAGTTCTGGTTCGGGAAGCAACGGGTCCATTTCAGGATCTTCCAGCAATGGAACCTTTGTTTACATCGCTGTGAATTCCGCTCTCGCAGGATTCTCTGTGGACAGCAGCGGCAAGCTGCATCCTCTCGCGAATGTCGCGTCCCCATCACGCGTCGATGCCAGAAAATTGGCAATCACTCCGGATTCACAATGGTTATTCTCAGTTACCGGCAGTGAAATCGACTATCAGCCCGGAGACGGCTCCGTCTTCGACCAAAGCATCGCCTCGACCGGACAGCCGGGCTCACCGCAACAGGAACTCCTCGGCGGTAGCACGTTTGGCTCGGGGCCGGCGGGACTGAAGACTGTTCTCGCCGACGACGATAACCGTGCGGTTTACACGTTGTCACCTCAATATCGCGTGGCTCCGATCGCGCAGGACACGGGTTGTTCCCCGGTTCGGCAGGATTTGAAGGCTTACAGCATCGGTGCTCAAGGGAGCCTTCAGCAGACCGGCTCGATGTACGCCGTAGATTCCGCGAACTGTCCATACGCTGGCGAGGGCCCGGTGGCAGTGCTGGTAGGTATCAACTCAGATGGAACACACAAGTACTTGTGGTACTCGGTTACGCAGTGGGGACGCGGAACGGCCTATCCTTACCTGGTTTCCGTGCAGCTCAATGCCGATGGGAGTTTCGGCAGTGGGTCCTCTCAGTACCTGGACAAGACCCAGGCTGCATACGGCACGGCGATGTCGAACTTTGTGGTTTTATCGGAGCTACAGGACCGGATGAGGATCTCTCCTGACACCATAACGACCTTCAGGACAGGAGGCGGGAAGGCGACGCTTGCGTCGCAGTGCGCCACAACGGTGCCTGCGTGCCATCACGCAATTGCTCTTATCTCTTCCCATGATGGGAAGTTCCTTTATACCATCAGCCAGCCGAACGCATCCGAATGGTCAGTCAACTCGCTGTTGCTCGACCAGACAACAGGCGCGTTAATGCCGGTTGGAAGTTCAGTGTCTTTGCCCCAGAGTGCATTTCCTTGGGAAGTCAGTGATCCCGGAGATGGTCCCTCGCCAATGCCGATAGCTCTCGACGCGAGCGGTCGACGTCTTTTCGTGCTCCGGGCAGGCGACGCAAAGATCTCGACAATTCCCGTCGATCCTGCAACGGGCGCATTGGGGGCTCCGGTCGATTCGGATACGGGTGCTCAGCCCAGTAGCCGGAATACAGGTGCGATTATCACTGCGACCAAGTGACGCTTCTCAGTTCGCCTTTCAAGGTGACTGCCAAGCTTGGAGCACGAGTGGGTGCGCGGGAGTGAAGAACCCGGACTGCAAAGCACTCCGCACATCGGTTTCGCTTCCGGTGCCCACGGAACGCTTCCAGGTGGCCTTGCGCTATGAGATACCTCTCCGTCGCAAATACCAGAGGGTGCAGAATCGAGTTCCTGTGTCATCCGTCTTTTCAACGAGGACGAAGCCCTCTATCCAGCGTCACTCACCCCGGAATACGGAGCTGGCAGCCCGAGCGCCCTCCGATGTTGGCGCATCGCGAACTGCTGGTGTGTTTGGATTTCCAAATCGGAACGCGGACAGGCTGTGCACAGGAGAATGAATCCGGCTGTCCGATCTTCGGGGAAATAGGCTACTGCATCGCTGGCGTCGAAGTCGCCGGGCTTGAGCAGGCGTCCGGCGCAGGTCAGGCAGCGTCCCTGATGACAGATCGACGGCAGTTCAATTCCCGCGTCGTGGGCTGCGTCCCAGATGTGCTGATCTTCACCGACCTCGAGCTCCCGTATTGATCCGTCGCGCAGATGCAGCTTGATGCGATGGGTGCGGACCGCGCTCATCTTCCGAAGCTAGCGGCTGTGAGATGCACAGTCAAATTGGATCGAAACGGAACAGTGGCCTAGCTGATGTTTGTGCTGCCGCTCTTTGAAATTGCGTGCGGCATCGGCAAGACCGGAGCTGGCCATTTGGCCATCTCCGGCCCACCGGCTACCGTCGGCGGTTCTGTTTAGCGTGGATTCGCTGAGGCGTCTCCGTTCGCTGCGGGATTGTTCGCGCTTGGATTTTGCACGTTATTCGACGGATTGTTCTGGTTCGTCTGCGGATTCGAGCTGTTGCTCGCCGGATTGCCGCCGAGCGTGCCTGAATTCGGGCTGCTCGATGCCGTGCCATGCCCGCTGACTGTAACGCGGTCTTTCACCCGGCGATTTCCTGCAAATGAACTTGCTATACGGTGAGCGGTCTGTTTTTCTTTGCCGCTTTGTACCGCGCCGCCAAGCTCAATCGTGTTGTCGGTTACGTTCACGCTTAGCGAATCGTTATGTAGCGTGGGCTCGTTCTGCAGCGCGTTTTGTATTTGGCTTTGCAGCGTGGCGCTGTCGTTGATGCCCACGCCAGTAGTGGTCGTGCTGGGGGCTGCGGGCGCGGCTGCGTTGGTGCCGATGGCGCTGGACTGCGTGGACATCGTGGACTGAGCCGTGCTCGCCGGGGGCGCTGTGGCTGCGCCCGCTACGCCGCCCGTTGTGCTCGGCGTGCTCGTGGCCGACGGTGCGCCGGTCGAAGTTTGGCCGGCCATATTGGCTTCGCCGGAGGCGTTGCTCTGCGGCAGGCTCGAGGCGTTCTCGCCGGTCGCTGCGCTGCCGGAGGCTTGCGTGCTTGCGTTGGGAGCGGTGGCTTGTCCACTAGCGGCTGTCGCCGGCGCAGGCGGATTGCCAGTCGTTGTGGAAGGCTGAGATGTCGAGGGTGTCTGGGTCGCGCTCTGCTGATTGACGGTGGTTTGCGAAGCCATTGCGCTTGAACTTGTGGTCGAACCCGTTACCGGAGAAGGCTGGCTGTTCGGATTGGTGCTGGTCGCGCTGGTTTCGCCGTTGGTCGGATTAGTTGCGCCTGGCGTCGACATGCTCTGTGTTCGCGGAAATGCGACAGATCCGCCACTGCTCACGTCTTGTTGGTTGTTGTTCTTGCTGGCCGAGGCTCCCGCGCTCGGATTTACTGTGAGCTGCTCTTTCACGTGTTTCACGCCGGAGACCGACTTCGCGACATCCTTCGCGCGCTTCTCATCCGCTTTCGAGGTGACGGTTCCGGTGATGAGTGCGGTGCCGTTCGTGACCGATGCCTGTACGTTCACGAATGCCGGATCCTGGCTGAACTTGCTCTGAAGTTGCTGCGTGAGGTTAGCGTCCTGGGCTCCCGATTCGGACGACACTGCCGTAGAACTGTTTGCGTTTTGCGTAGTCGCTGCTGTCGACGAGTTCTGCGAATTTGTATCCTGCGCGACGGTGAATGGCACGAGCACTACCGCCAGCGCGAATACAAGAACTAAGTTCATTTTTTTCATGGAAATCTCTCCTGCTCCGTGTTCCTGCACACTCCGACCCTTAAGGTGATGCGCGAGGAGCAGAACTGGTTGGGTGGAAAAGAGGCATTCGGCAGCACCGGGGAGTTAACACGAAGTTCACGGAAGGCGAAAAGAAAGTACACAGAGAGCTTGCCATCTTCTCCATGACCTCGCTGTTCAAACTTCGTGACCTTCGTGTTAACCCCGGCCTTGGATGAGCGTCGAGGGCGATGGCAGTTTGAACTCAGCAAGCAACGGAAGGTGGTCGGAGGCGACCAGCGATAGGCGCGTCCGCGCAAGTTCAAAGCCGACTAGCTCGAGTTGATCGTCGTAGTAGATGTGGTCGAGTTCCAAAACGGGCAATGGACCGGGGAAGCTGCCGCGCTTGGGCTGGTGTTGGCGTAAATGGATTTTCCGAAACTGCTTCGCCATCAGCTCGGAGGTGAGGCCGCGCGCCCATTCGTTGAAGTCGCCCAGGATCACGCGCGGTCCAGTGTGAGCCACATGATTCAGCATTCGATCGCTCAGCAATAAAGGCCCCTGAGCGCGGCGTTCCAGGTAGCTGGTGCCCAGGTGAACATTGAATACATGCAACACGGCTCCGCTGCTCAGACGAAGATCGGTGCGAAGACATCCGCGTGGCTCGCGATGCTTCCAGGTGATGTTGTAGTTCTCGCTGCGTGCGACGGGAAGACGTGTGAGCGTCGCGTTTCCGTAGTCTGCGCCGCGCAGATCGCGATTGCGTCCGAAGACTAGCTTGTATTTATCTCCGAGCGCGTCGCAAATCTCGCGTGCCTGATTGGACCGTCCAATGGGAGATCCGTCTACAACTTCTTGGAGCGCGATGCAATCGGCATCAAGCGATGCAAGCACGCGTGCGATGCGCTGGGGCGAGACGCGGCGATCCCAGCCTCGGCATTTGTGGATGTTGTAGGTAACCAGGCGGATCGTGCTCGCCATTATTGTTGCCGCTGAAAGAACCAGCCGACGCTCTCGAAGACTCGTTCCCAAACTGGGCGCTTCTTCCAATCCTGATAAGTCACTCTGCGGCTCTGAGTGAGATCGTTTTCGAAATCGGATGTGAGCCGGGCGGCCAGGCCGGGATCGCGCGCGGCAAGATTCACTTCGTCGTTGATGCCGAAGGAGCGATTGTCGAAGTTGGTTGAGCCGACTACTGCCCATAGTCCGTCGACGATCATGATCTTGGCGTGAATCATAGTCGGCGTGTACTCGAAGATGTTTGCTCCGGCCTGCAGCAGATCGCCATAGAGCGCGCGGCTGGAATTGCGCGTCATGGCGTGATCGCTCTTGCGTCCGGGAGCGATGATCTTGATGTCGACCTTCCGATCCTTGATGGCGCGCAGCATCTCCCCGCGGATGGAGCTGTCCGGAAGAAAGTACGGAGTCGTGATGTAAATGGATTTCTTTGCCGAGCGAATCAGCGCCTGATACAGAATATGCGCGCGGGTTGAGCCACCGAACGACGGAGTGCTGTCGATTACCAGCGCGCGAGCATTTCCATTCTGCGGCGGTACGGGAAAGTATTCTGCTCCCGCGAGAATCTCTCCCGAGGAATTCAGCCAATTTTCCAGAAACACACTCTGCAAGCCTTCAACGGCTTCGCCATGCACGCGGCAGACGGTATCACGCCAGGGCGGCTGCTTGTGTTCGGGGAAGAGCCATTGGTCGTCGATGCCGGCGCCTCCAATGAATCCCACTTTGCCATCGACAATCAGCATCTCGCGATGCGTGCGATTGTTTACCCGCGTCCAGTTGTTCCAGCGTAGAGGGTGATACCACTCCATCTTTCCGCCGGCGTCGGTGAGCGGCTTGAAATATCCCTTGGGAGTACTGAAGCTGCCGAGTGCATCGACCACCACGCGCACCTGCACGCCTGCACGCGCACGGTCGGCGAGCGCGTCGACAAACTGCTGCGCTACTCGGCCGCGGTGAAAAATGTACGCTTCCAGATTAATGTTGCTTTTGGCGGAATGAATGGCTTCGAGCTCTGCCTTATAAAAGTTGTCGCCGTTCGTCAGCACGTCGATTGGTCCAGCGTGCTGCAGCTTGGTATCGGTGATGGCTTCGAGCTGCCGGGCGAACTCATCGGAATCAACCGATCCGTCGGGAGTTTGAGCCAGATAATATTTCGGCGCCGGCTGCAGCAGTACTATCAGCGCCCATGCAATCGCTACGATGAGAACAACGATTCCAAGCGTGCTCATGTGGTGATGTCGATGAAAAACGCGGCGACCTTTGTGCACCTTGAAGCTGTGCTGACGCGGAGTAGCTGGATTGGCCGCCGGCAGTGTCATGCGAGCTTTGATGCCGGGCAGAGTAGGGAAGAAAGTCGGCAATCGGCATTCGGCCAGCAGCACGAGAGACGAGCAGGATAGACTAGTGTCCCAAAAATTCAGGAGACAACTCCATGTAGGACACAACTCTATGAAAGATTTTCGGAAGCTGGAGGTCTGGCAGAAAGCACATCAACTCACGTTGGAGGTTTATCGAGTGACAAAGATATTTCCAAGCGACGAGCGGTTCGGGCTAACCAGCCAGACACGCAGGTGCCGAGTGCCGACTGCCGACTGCCGAGTGCCGAGTGCCCCAATAATCCCGCCTCTTCCCCCGAGACTCTCGAACTCGCTACACTGTCGAAGCAGAACACATGGGAGATGCTGACCGATGCGAGTCGCCGTTTTACGTGAAACCCTGCCGGGAGAAGCCCGTGTAGCCCTGGTTCCGGAGTCGGTGAAGAAGCTGGCTGCGGCTAAGAACGAAGTATGGATCGAAGCTGCAGCCGGAGAAGCTGCAGGAATCAACGATCGCGAGTACGAGGCTGCCGGCGCGAAGGTCACGACCGACCGCACGCAGTTGCTTCCTGCCGCTGATGTGCTCGTGTGCGTGCAGCGTCCGAGTCCTTCGTACATGGCGGCAATGCGGCCGGGATCCGTCGTGCTGGGATTTCTTCGTCCACTCGATGAACCTACGGCGCTCGAGCCTGCCATTGGACTGAAGCTGACCACGTTTGCGGTTGAATTAATCCCTCGCAGCACGCGTGCGCAGGCTATGGACGCGCTCTCTTCTATGGCCACCGTTGTCGGATATAAAGCGGTCTTGATTGCCGCTGCTCAGCTTCCGCGCATGTTTCCCATGCTGATGACTGCGGCTGGCACCATCGTTCCTGCGAAGGTTTTGGTGCTTGGCGCGGGAGTCGCAGGACTTCAGGCGATTGCCACTGCGAAGCGTCTCGGCGCAGTGGTCGAAGCCTACGACGTGCGCGCCGCTGCAGGCGAGCAGGTGAAATCACTCGGCGGTACTTTTCTCGAAGTAGATCTCGGCGGAATCGCGACGGAAGACGCAGGCGGCTACGCGAAGGAACTCACTCCCGAAGCCCTCCAGCGCGGACGCGATTTGATCGCTAAACACGCGCGCAATGCCGACGTGATCATCACCACTGCGGCCGTTCCCGGAAGACGCGCTCCACTCATGATGAATGACGAGGCCGTGCTGGCGATGAAGCGCGGCTCCGTCATCGTCGATCTCGCCGCGCCGACGGGAGGCAACGTAACGCTGAGCCGGCCCGATGAGACTGTGGTCACAGAAAACGGAGTCACCATCCTCGCACCGCTGAATTTGGCGGCAACGGTTCCCTTCCATGCCAGCCAGCTCTTCTCACGCAACATGACTTCGTTCCTGCAGTTGCTCAGCAAAGATGGCCAGCTAAACATCAATATGAGCGACGACGTGGTCAGCCCTTCATGCGTGACGCATCAGGGACAGGTCGTGAATTCGCGCGTCGCCTCATTGTTGAGTGAACCGGTAGGGAGATAGATCACGCGCCCGTGCGAACCTGCGCCAGGTGAAAGAGGATCGTTCCCCAGAAGGCGCGCAGGCGCATCTGTACCGCCATGCGCTTCTGGTCATCCGAGTACCAGATCCACACTTTGCCTTTTCCCTTTTGCGGACCGTTGAGGGCTTCTGCGCTTACGCGAATTGTGTTGTATGAGCCGGAGGGCGTCTTCACCTTCTCTCGGCCTTCTACGGTCACTTCGATGTCGGCGGCTTTGCCTCCGTCGCTGCTGGGGAACCTGAATTTTGTTCCTTGCTGCAGCGGCTGCGAACCTACGTAGAGCGCCGCCGAAACCGTGTTGGAGACGCACGGCGGGATGTCGTTCTCTTCGTGTTTCTGATTCTTGGCGCGAATGTTGCGCTCGTCGAGAATGGCTTTTGCGGCGTGGTAGTCGTAGCGCACGCTAGTCTCCACTCGACGAAAGCCTTCTTCGGTGTGCTTGATCAGTTGCAGCGCGCAGTTGGATTGAGGATTGAAGAAGGTTTCCAGCTTGTCGTGAACGTGATAGAGAAGTGCGACCGCTCCGGTTGAGTCGGCCGTTACCACGACGTGACGCTCTCCATTCACTGTATCGAAGTGAACGACGGTGGTTCCTGCCGTCAGAAGACGCCAATCGACTCCGTAGGTAAATATTTGTCCTTCGGGATAGCGATAGTCCGCGATTGGCGGATTCACTTTGGAGTCGGCGACCGGAGCGGGATCGGGAGGCGCGCTGCTCTGAGAAGGCTTTGCAGATTGCGGCGCCTGCCAAGCCAGGGCGAGAGCTGATAGCAGAAACAGAGTTCCAGTGATGAATCGAAGCGAGCCGCGCCGCAGAAGCGCCTCAGTGCCAGACTGGAATTTTCCTCTCAGGCGTTTTTCACCATCAGCATTTTCACGGCGATGGCCAGCATGATCAGTGCGGCTCCTATCAACGCATTGTACTCGCGATGCTTGAGGTAGAGCTCCCGTGAAAACTGCGAGGTAACGCTTTCTCCCGACCAGCGCGGCAGAATGCGGGGGACGCGCCGGGCATAGAGTTCGAAATTGGGAAACGTTGAGCGCAAAAACGCTTCTTCGCTGCGGATCACAGGCACATAGACAGCGGTAAAAAACACGAGCAGCACGATCCAGACCCACCACGACCGTGCAGCGATGGCGAATCCAACAGCAATCAGAATCGAGCCGAGGTAGAGAGGATTGCGCGTGTAGCTGTACGGGCCTGAGGTCGCCAGCGCCTCGTTCTTTCTAAGCTGACCCGAAGCAACAGCGCGCACCGCAAGTCCAATAGCGACGACAACACAGCCAACAACAATCGCGACGACGCTCGGACGCGCCAGCCACAGATAGATCAGCGCAAAAGCGAAACCGAGCGGCACGCGGATGCGGCGGGCGATGCGCTGCCATCCCCCTTGTGAGCTCATGCTGTAACCCCGAGTAGACCCAGTGCTGCGTCCGTGACCTGTTCGACGGTGATAGTCAGCAAGCCGGCCTCAGGCTCGCGATGTCGGGTGTGGTCGCGCTTGCTCTCTGGACTGCGCAGCACCACGTATCTTCCGCCGTATGGCCCGTTGCGCGCCGGGTCCGTGGGGCCAAAGATTGCTACCACTGGAACCTCCAGTGCCGATGCCAGGTGCACCGGACCGGTGTCGCCGCCCACACAAAGAGCCGCTCTTCGCGTGACAGCGATTAGCTGCGGAATCGCACATTCCACGACTCGCGCGGATGAATCACTGTCGCTGCAGACCGCTCTCGCCAGATCCAATTCTCCCGGCCCCGCGTTGACCAACGACGGAACACCATGTTTCCCCAGCACGCGCGCGAGCGCCGCGTAGCGTTCAGCGGGCCAACGTTTGGCGCCCCAACCCGCACCGGGATTAATCAACGCGAACTGAGGTGCCACGTCAGCGAGAAGCCGGTCGGTCCAGGCCTCCGCTGCCGATGAAATTGGAAAGGGCGGCGGCTCCGGATCGACAGTTCTGCCCACAGCTGCCGAAACGGTCTCGGCAGCCTGATCGACGACGTGCTTTGCCGGAGTGTGAGCCTTTACGTTGTAAAACCAGCGCGCCGGGAGCTCGCGCGGCTTGGTGGCTCCTGCAATCACTTTTGCGCCCGCAGCTCGCGCCAGTAAAGCGGAACGAATCGCTCCCTGTAAATCGATCACATGATCGTAGTGAATCGTTCGTAGCGACGATCGCAGCGTCCGCAGTTCCGTGATAGTTGAAGAAGAAAACGGCGATTTTCGCCAACGCCGCATGTGGACTTTGTGCACAACATTGGCCAGCGGCTGTTCCGGCGAAAGCCCCGAAGGCGTAGCCGCCATCGAGGTCAGCAGCGGCGACCAACGTTCTTCAATCGCCCAATCGATTTCCATATCGGGAAACGCGCGGCGCAGTCCGGCGACCGCCGGCATGGCATGAATAATGTCGCCCATGGCGCTGAGGCGAACAATGAGGACTCTCATTCGCAAAGAGCCCCAACGAAGAAGTGCATCGGACATTGTCTCACGACGGCGATTGAGAGTCCGCCATCATGAACTCGAAAATTGAGCAGATGAATCTTGCGCTGAGCTGAACCTGGACCATTCACTAAATTTCAACATAAGTCAGAATCATCAGTATTCGTGCGCTCTTCCGACGAATTTGCTGGCAGAAGAATTCGAAGACCGTGTAAAGCTGTCATCCTGAGCGCCTCTGTTGGCGAAGGACCTCCAGGAATGCTTCAGCCTGAAAACGCACTCGCGAGGCTCTTCGGCCCATGGCGCCGAAGATTGGTGGAGGAACCATGCTGACAGCAAATAAGATTGATACATCGCGGGAGATCCTTCGCACAAAAGACGCGCTTCGGGACGACAGAGTTGGGTTCGAACCCAATCTTCCATACGTAATGAATAAATCCAGGTGAAGCGCCTAGGCTTTGCGCCCAGTCTTGCGATCGTCGGCGATCACGCCGTCGCGGATGTAAATCACGCGATGCGCGTATTCAGCGATATCGTGCTCGTGGGTGACCAGTACGATGGTATTACCCTGCGAGTGCAGGTGGTCAAAGAGCGCCATGATCTCGTTTCCAGTTTGGGAATCGAGGTTTCCCGTGGGTTCGTCGGCGAGGATGATGGAAGGATCGTTCACCAGCGCACGCGCGATCGCGACTCTCTGGCGCTGACCACCAGAGAGCTCGTTCGGCTTGTGCATCATGCGCGATTCGAGATCGACTTTGCGTAAAGACTCTTTAGCACGACGAATGCGTTCTTCCGATGGTGTTCCGTTATAGATCAGCGGCAGCTCGACATTGTGCAGTGCCGTCGCGCGAGCGAGAAGATTGAAGGTCTGGAAGACGAAGCCGATTTCCTTATTCCTGATTCGGGCAAGCTCGTCGTCATCGAGTTCGCTGACCAGATGTCCGTTCAACCAGTAATTGCCTTTGCTGGGACTGTCGAGACATCCGATCAGGTTCATCAGCGTCGATTTGCCGGAACCCGACGGGCCCATGATGGCGACGTATTCGTTGCGCTTGATGTCGATGTTGACTCCGCGCAACGCGTGGACCTGCTGTTCGGAACCCATGTCGTAGGTCTTC
>Ga0070741_10004312_pt1 | contig 33365 bp, 31 predicted proteins | sample Coa_R1_4_FD_66440 | JGI IMG/M metagenome (GOLD analysis project Ga0070741, IMG submission 66440) | Surface soil microbial communities from Centralia Pennsylvania, which are recovering from an underground coalmine fire - Coalmine... | ecosystem: Environmental > Terrestrial > Soil > Unclassified ... | reverse complement strand
GCGCGGTGGCGGCGGCGAGCCACGCCCGCGTGTCGGCAGAAACCAGCGGCAGCAGCGTCTCTCGCACCTCGGCGTGATAGGCATCGAGCCAGTCGATTTCTTCCGGCGTCATGAGCTGGCGGTCGATCAGCCGGCGGTCGATCGGCGCGAGGCTCAGGGTTTCAAAGCGGTTGACAGGCTTCTCTCCACCCTCGACTGCCGGCGCCTCAGCCACCAGCACCAGATTTTCGATGCGGATGCCGTAGGCGCCGGTGCGGTAGTAGCCGGGCTCGTTGGACAGGATCATGCCGCGCTTGAGCGGCGCCACGCCGAGCTTGGCGATGCGCGCGGGCCTTTCGTGCACCGACAGATACGAGCCGACGCCGTGGCCGGTGCCGTGGTCGAAGTCGACCCCGGCGCGCCAGAGAAACTGCCGGGCGAACGAGTCGAGCTGCGCGCCGCTGATGCCGTCGGGAAATACCGCGCGCGCGATGGCGATGTGGCCCTTGAGCACGAGGGTGAATTTCTCCCGTGCCGCTGCATCGTTCGGCGCGCCGACCGCGACGGTGCGCGTGACATCGGTGGTGCCGTCCTCGTACTGCGCACCGGAATCGACCAGAAAAATCTCGCCGGGAGCGATGCGGCGGTTGCTGTTGCGGCTGACGCGGTAATGCACGATGGCGCCGTTCGGACCGGCGCCCGCGATGGTCGGAAACGACACGTCCTTGAGCAGTCCGGTGTCGCGGCGAAAGCTCTCCAGCGCTTCGACTGCATCGATCTCGGTCAAACGTCCGGACGGCGCCTCGGCGTCGAACCAGGCGAGAAAGCGCACGAGCGCCGCGCCGTCACGCTCGTGCGCGGCGCGCGCGCCGGCGATCTCGACGGCGTTCTTCACCGCCTTCATGGGCGCGATGGGATCGCTGCCGCGCAAAATTTTGCCGCCGGCGTCGGCGACGCGCCGCGCGATCGCTTCGGGGCAACCCGCCGGATCGAGCAGCACGGTGCGTTTTTCGGCGCCCAGTGCGGCGAGGTCCCGCTCGAACTCGGCCGGCGCATGCACGTCGGCGAGCGCCTGCAGTTGATCGCGGATGCCGTCGCCGAGCTTTCGCGCATCGACGTAAAGCGCCGGCCGGCCGCCTTGGCGCACCAGCGCGGAGGCTAGCACCACCGGCGTATGCAGAACGTCGCTGCCGCGGATGTTGAACAGCCAGCATACGTTTTGCGGATCTGACACCGCAACCGCGTCGGCTTTGACTTTTTGCAGTTCGGCGCAAACGCGCGCCAGTTTTTGCTGCGCCGCCTCGCCGGAATATTGCAGCTCGTGCAGCACGACCGCGCCGTGCGGCGGCGGCGGCCGATCGGTCCAGACCGCATCGATCGGATTGTCGGTGACCGGCACCAGGCTGGCGCCCGCCGCCGCGCAGGCTTTGGCGAGCCGCTCGGCGCCGTCGACCGTGTGCAGCCACGGCGAATAGCCGAGCTTTTGCCCGGTGCTCAAATTGGCTTCGATCCAGGCCGGCGGCGGCCGCTCGATCAGATGCTCGATGGTGAAACTCGCGCCGTCGACTTCGTCCTTGGCCTGCAGCTGATAGCGGCCGTCGACGAACAGCACGGCGCGGTCGGCGAGCACGATGGCGAGCCCGGCCGAGCCGGAAAAGCCGCTGATGAAGGCGAGCCGCTCGGCGCAGGGCGGCACGTATTCGTTCTGATATCGGTCGGTGCGCGGCACGACGAAACCGTCGAGCCCGCGGCGCGCCAGTTCGGCGCGTAGCGCCGCGATCCGCGGCGCGCCGGCGCCGCGTTCGGTGCGGTCGTCGAACGATTGAAAGTGGGCCTCGAACATGTCCGGCAATGTAGCAATCCCGTCACCGGGAGGGGAGGGTTGCGGGCCGCGTAAAGACCAGCGTGGTCCAGCCGTCGATGTCGATGCGCTGCTGCAGCGTCAGCCGATGATAGGCGGCGATGATGGCGTTGGCCTGCGCCGCCAGGATGCCGGAGAGGACGACGCGCGCGCCGGGCGCGGCGAGCTGCGTCAGCGGCGTAGCCAAGCGCTGCAGCGGCGCCAGCAGGATATTGGCGAACACCAGATCGAACGGCCCGCGCCCATGCAGGGCCGCGACACCGTCGGCGCGCACGACTTCGACCAGCGGGCCGGCGCCGTTGCGCCGGGCATTGCCGCGCGCCGCGCGCACCGCCTGCGGGTCGATATCGGTTGCCAGCACGGGCAGCCGCAGGGCGCGTGCCGCCGCGATGGCCAGCACGCCCGAGCCGGAGCCGAGATCGAGAACGCGGGGCGCCGGAATGCGCCGCGTATCGTGCGCCTTGCACATTGCGTCGAGCGCCAGCAGGCAGCCGCGCGTGGTGCCGTGGTGGCCGGTGCCGAAGGCGAGCGCCGCTTCGATCTCGATGCCGATCCGGTTCGGCGCGACACGCGCGCGGTCGTGGGCGCCGTGCACGACAAAGCGGCCGGCGGCGACCGGCTTGAGTCCGGCGAGGCTTTTTTGCACCCAATCGGCCGCCGCAACGCGCTCGAAACGCAACGCCGGCGCGGCTGGTCCTGCGATGGCGGCGAGATCGCGCGCGGCCGCGGCGTCGATTGCGTGCCCGACGTATAAAGTCAGGCACCAGCGGCCGCCGCCGGCATCCACAATGCTGACGCCGCTTTCGCCGCCGAAACGGTCCAAGAACGCGTCGGCAAGCCGGTTTGCGGTTTGTTCATCGGTATCGAGGCTCGCCACGAAGGGGGCTTGCGATAGTGCTGGTCTGGACGAAGCCATTGGTGGGACAAGTCAGTTTCGGCTTATGCACGCAGTTCACAGCAATTCTCGAGCGGACAAGCGCTATGGGTTGGTGTGGCCTTGTTCAACTTTGATGCACAGGCTCATGCACCGCTTTCCCACAGGGCTTGCAGTGGTCTGTCACGCGCTTGTCAACGGCGCGCACGCCGTATTGGGCTAGCATGGAGCTGAGCGCAATGCTGGAGACAATGATGAGCGGGATGAAACGGCGGGCGATTTTAGCGACGACCTTGGCGGCCGGCCTTGCGGCCGTCGGCTTGGCCGGAGGCGGCGTGTGGGCACAAGCGCCGGCGCCCGATTACGCAAAACTGCTTGCCGCGCCGGATCGTAGCGAGGCCGACCGCAAGGCCGACCAGCGCCGCGATCCGACGCCGTTTCTGACCTTGGCCGGCGTGCGTCCCGGCATGAAGGTGCTCGATATGGGCGCCGGCGGCGGCTACTCCACGGAGCTGATGGCGCGCGCGGTGGCGCCGAACGGCACGGTCTACGGCCAGAACCCGCCCGACGTCGGCGAGAAGGCCAAAACCGCATTCGAGGCGCGGCTGAAAACGCCGGCGATGGCCGATGCGCGCGCCGACTATCGGCCGTTCGACGATCCGATTCCGCCCGACGTGCGCGATCTCGATCTGATCACGTTCCTGTTCTACTACCACGACACCGCCTACATGAACGTCGACCGCGCCGCGATGGACCGCAAGATGTTCGCCGCGCTGAAACCCGGTGGCATTCTGATCATCGCCGATCATTCGGCGCTGCCGGGGCAGGGCACCTCGGTGGTCAAGACGCTGCATCGCATCGAAGAGCCGACCTTGCGCCAGGAGGTCGAGGCCGCCGGTTTCAAGGTCGTCGGCGAAGGCAATTTCTGGCGCAACCCGAACGACAGCCACGATTTCCCGAGCTACAAGCCGGTGATGCCGGTCGACAATTTCGTGCTGAAATTTCAGAAGCCGAATTGACGCGCTGGCATTTCCATTCGTCATGCCCGGCCTCGTGCGCCTCGTGCCGGGCATCCACGTCTTAAGCGTAGCAGAGTTCGAAAATGTTCATGGCCGGGACAAGCCCGGCCATGACGACGTGTGTAAACCTCCGGTGCTTCACCGCGCCCCGGAATGACGGCCGTCGCTCAATACTGCGAGTAGCCGCCATAGTAGCTCTGGCCGCCATAAGGCTGCCCGTAAGCCGGCCGGCCATAGACCGGTGCCGGCTGCGGCGGGAAGCCGGAGCGATCGTAATAGCCCGGCTGCCGCTCGGCCTGCTGGCCGTAAGCCTGCTGACCGTAGGTCTGCTGGCCGTAGGTCTGGCCATAAGCCCGCTGTTGTCCGTAAGTCGGCTGCTGCCCGTAAGCCTGCTGGCCGTAGTTCTGGCTGTAGCCGCGCTCGCCGGCGTAAGGCGCCTGCTCGCCATACCGCGACTCGCCATAACCCGTCGCCTGCTGCGGCGCCTGGCCGCGTGCGATCAGCGGGCCGCGCGGCGGGATGTGGCCACGCACGATCACGGTCGTGCTGCCCATGCCCTCGGCCTTGACCACGTCGTACAGCACCGCGGCATTGGCCGGCGACAGCCGCACGCAGCCGTGCGACACCGCCATGCCGAGATGCGGCGTATCGGAGAAGCCGTGGATGGCGTGACCGTTCAGGTCGAAGAAGATCGAATGCGGCATCGGCGCGTCTTCGTACGCGTTCGAGTAATGCATCACCTCCATGCGGTTCGGCCGGAACGTGCCGTTCGGTGTGTCGAACCCGGGGCGGCCGGTCGACACCGCCCACTCGTAGCGGGTCGCGCCGTCGACTGCGACCAGCATGCGCTGCGAGCCCTTGTCGATGGTGATGAGGACGTTGGCGGAAGCCGGCGCGGCGAGCGGCAGCGCCAGCCCGGCGGCGAGGAGCGCGGTACGAAAGGCTGTCTTGTGGGGACGCATGGTGACACCCGGGGTACGTGAGATCTGCGGAGGTGAGGTCGATGGACGACAGTGCCGAAAGGTAACGGAGAGCGGGCTACCCGAAGACATAAGGAGACGGCAGCCCGTGTATAAGAAGCCCGCTCGGGCCGATTGGTTCAACGCCGCGACCAAAAACCCCCGACCGGGCGGAATGGTGAATGAAATGCGGCGGGAATCGTGAGAATCCCGCCGCCGTCGTCACGTCCGCGTGGCTCGGTTTTTGATGGAGGCGGCGTAATCTTTCCGCCCCCGCGACGCGGGAGAGGATGGGTCGGGCCTCAGTGCCGCTTGAAATACTGCACGGCGCGCTCGTGCTTCTCGGCCGCAGCGCGGCTGGCGAAGGTGCCGAGGTTACGCCGTTTGCCGGTCTTCGGATTCGTCTTGCGCGAGTACAACCGGTACTTTCCGGACGTAAGCTTGCGGATCATGGCGAATGTTCCAGACGTTATTCCGCGGCCGCACGCAGCGCGGTCCCGTAATTCATAACGAGGGCAGGTGGCGAAAAGTTCTCAACGGTTGAAAACGCGCGATGTAATGTCGTCGAACGAATACGGACATGCCGCCGGAAAAACTCCCTCGTCCAGTCCGGTCTCCTTCGCTGCCTCGATGCGCGCCCGCCGATAGGCCCGAGCAAGCGCCTCGGCGGTGCGCGGCGTGAGGCCGGGATTATCGGCGAGCACGTCGGCTATCTCCAGGCGCTGCTCCTGGATGGACAGCACCCAGCTGCGCGAGCGCATGGCGGGCTGGTGATCCCATTTCAGCATATGTACCATCAGCACACGCAGTGCGCTGACGAGCTTGTTGAATTGCTCGCGCCCCAACGATTCGACCTCCTCGGCCAAATTCTCGCGGTCGAGCGCATCAAGGCGCCCCTCGCGCAAATGCCGCGCCTGCTCCATGAGCCATGAATAAAAGTCGCGCTCATACTCCGCCCGCACCGGCTCGTCGCCGGGAGCGAGCGCGGCCTCGATGTCTTTACGCGATCCGGCCATGTTTGCTGCCTCGGCGAGAGGGTATCACATCCTCTCCGCGGGCCGATAGACCGAGCTTGATCCGCGCTTCACGGGCTGCCGCGGCGCTCGGAATGACACGATGCACGGCCGCCGGCGTTGGCTTGCCGGCGAAGTAGTCGCGCGCGCCCTGCAAACTGGCGCGGATGTCGTCGGCGAGATTGGGTTTGGCTTTGCCATTTCTTACCTTGCTCGCCATCGTGTTACTGCTTCCTCTGCGTCGGCGGTGAGTTTTTTTGCTCTCACGCCCGTTCCACAAAGCTATCCACCACGCGCTTCTGCCCCGCCTTGTCGAAATCGATGGTCAGCTTGTTGCCGTCGATGGCGGTAATGTTGCCGTTGCCGAATTTCTGGTGGAAGACGCGGTCGCCGAGGGTGAAGGCCGAGGTGGTGCCGGTGGATTTGGCGATGAGTTCGCCTTCGATGGTGAGCGGCAGGCGGCGTTGAGGAGTGGATGGCCGTGAGGTCCAAGGCCCCTCACCCTCGCTCGCTGCGCTCGCTCGACCTCTCCCCTTCGGGGCGAGGTGACTGGAGCGGGCGTCGGTCTCATCACTTGCAGCGCGCTCGGTCTCGTAATCCGCGGCGGCGTCCTCTTCGAATCCTCCGCCGCCGCGGTCGCTGCGCCGGCCTTGGGCGCGCTGCCAGCCGGGGGTGGTGTAGTTGGAGCCGAACGAGGTGGCGGCGTCGAAGCGGGAGGCGCCGTAGCCGGCGTAGCCGCCGAAGCCGGCTTGCGACTCGGTGACTTCGACGTGGGCTTCGGGCAGCTCGTCCAAAAACCGCGACGGGATGTTGGTCTGCCACAGGCCGTGCATGCGCCGGTTGGTGGCGAAATAAATTTTGGCCCGCTTGCGCGCGCGGGTCAGGCCGACATGGGCGAGGCGGCGTTCCTCTTCGAGGCCGGCGCGGCCCTGGTCGTCGAGCGTGCGCTGGTTGGGAAACACGCCTTCCTCCCAGCCGGGCAGGAACACGGTGTCGAACTCGAGGCCCTTGGCGGAGTGCAGGGTCATGATGTTGACAGCGTCGGCCTCGGCGGCCTTCTCGTTGTCCATCACCAGCGAGATGTGCTCCAGAAAACCCTGCAGGTTCTCGAACTCGTCCATGGAGCGGATCAGCTCCTTGAGGTTTTCCAGGCGCCCGGCGGCGTCGGCGGAGCGGTCCTTCTGCCACATCTCGGTGTAGCCGGACTCGTCGAGAATGATTTCGGCCAGCTCGGTGTGCGGCAGCGCCTCGCGCTGCGCCCGCCAGCGATCGATCGACTCGATCACGCCGCGCAGCGCGCCGCGCGGCTTTGGCTTCAGCACGTCGGTGGCGATCACGGCGCGCGCCGCTTCGGTCAGCGGCACGCGGCGCTTGCGGGCGTGATCGTGCAAGAGCTGCACGGTGGCGTCGCCGAGCCCGCGCTTGGGCACGTTGACGATGCGCTCGAAGGCGAGATCGTCGGCCGGCGAATTGACCACGCGCAGATAGGCCAGTGCATCGCGAATTTCGGCGCGCTCGTAAAAGCGCGGGCCGCCGATCACCCGGTAGGGCAGGCCGAGATTGACGAAGCGGTCCTCGAACTCGCGCATCTGGAACGAGGCGCGCACCAGGATGGCGATCTCGTTGAGTGCGTGTTTGCCGCGCTGCAGCTGCTCGATTTCCTCGCCGACGGCGCGGGCTTCCTCCTCGGAATCCCAGGCGCCGGTGACGGCGACCTTCTCGCCGAGCTCGTCGTCGGTGCGCAGCGTTTTTCCCAGCCGGCCCTCGTTGTGGGCGATCAAGTGCGAGGCGGCGGCGAGGATGTGGCCGGTGGAGCGGTAATTGCGCTCGAGCCGGATCACCGTGGCGCCGGGAAAGTCGTGCTCGAAGCGCAAAATGTTGTCGACCTCGGCGCCGCGCCAGCCGTAGATCGACTGGTCGTCATCGCCGACGCAACAGATGTTTTTCGGCCGAGGCTCGGCGGCTTGCTCCTCCCTCTCCCCGCTTGCGGGGAGAGGGGTGGGGTGAGGGGGCGTTTCCGCTCGCTCAGGCAGCTGAGACGGCCCCTCACCCGCCGCGCTACGCGCGGCGACCTCTCCCCTTCGGGGCGAGGTGAAATGTGTGCTCGCCGCGTGCGGCGTCCGCTGCGCCAACAGCCGCAGCCAGAGATACTGCGCCACGTTGGTGTCCTGGTATTCGTCGACCAGGATGAACTTGAAGCGCGATTGGTATTGCCGCAGCACTTCGGGCTGCTCGCGGAACAGCCGGATATTTTCTAGCAACAAATCGCCGAAGTCGGCGGCGTTGAGGATTTTCAGCCGGTCCTGGAAGGCCCTGTAGAGCTTCAAACCCTTGCCGTTGGCGAAGGCGGCGGCTTCGCCGGACGGCACCTGATCGGGGGTGAGCCCGCGGTTCTTCCAGCCGTCGATCATCATCGCCAGCACGCGCGCCGGCCAGCGCTTCTCGTCGATGTTCTCGGCTTCGAGCAGCTGCTTGAGCAGGCGGATCTGGTCGTCGACGTCGAGGATGGTGAAGTCCGGCTTCAAGCCCACCAACTCGGCGTGGCGGCGCAGGATCTTGACGCCGATCGAGTGGAAGGTGCCGAGCCACGGCATGCCCTCGACCACGTGGCCGACGATGTCGCCGACGCGGGCCTTCATCTCGCGGGCCGCCTTGTTGGTGAAGGTGACGGCGAGGATTTCGCTGGGCCGGGCGCGGCCGAGCGACAAAATATGGGCGATGCGCACGGTAAGCACGCGGGTCTTGCCGGTGCCGGCGCCGGCCAGCACCAGCACCGGGCCGTCGAGCGTCTCGACCGCCAGCCGCTGCTCCGGATTGAGCCCGTTGAGGTAGGCGGCGCCGCCGCCCGCGGCCGCGCGCGCCCGCGCCGCAATGCCGCCGGGGGCGGGCGCGGGCGGATCGGCCGGTTCGAACGGGCGCTTTACGGGGTCAGCCACTGCGGCTCGCGTCGCTGATTCTCATAGCGACAAGATGGCATCGGCGCGCGGCTTTTACGAGGCTAACCGCCGGGCGAATGGCGAGTAGCGAATGTCGAATGGGGGCAAGACTGACCTGTTCGCTACTCACTATTCGCTATTCGCCATTCGCCATTCGCCAATAACCACTTCGCCGATCGACCCGGCATCGTACTGAGTGAAGAACAGGCGGCCGTCGCGCAGCGCCGCGATGCAGCGCGCGCCGCTTGCCGGCGTCGGGATGTCGTATTCGCCGCGGGCGATGCCGTCGGGCGCCATGCGGCCGATCTTGTTGGCGGCGTTGGCGGTGTACCAGAGGTCGCCGTCGGCCCCGACCGCGACGCCGCGCAGCGACGCGTTCGGTATCGGCACCTTGTGCTCGCTGATGCGGCCGGCGCGGTCGATGCGGCCGAGCGCATTGGTCGAGGTCTCGACGAACCAGATGCTGCCGTCCGGATGGGCCGCCATGGCGCGCGGCTGGCTGTCGCGGCTCGGGATCGGAAACTCGGTGACCGTACCGTCCATGGCGATACGGCCGACGCGGTTGCCGCCGGCTTCGGAGAACCACAGCGCGCCGTCTCGCACCACGAGCGACAGCGGCCGCGCGCCCCAGCTGATGCCGTCGCCGAACTCGGTGATCTGGCCGTCCGGCGTGATGCGGCCGATCTTGCTGATCTCGGTCTCGGAGAACCAGATGTTGCCGTCCGGCCCGAGCGCGATGCCGTCGGGGCCGGCGTTCGGCGACGGCACATGAAATTCTGTGATGGCGCCTGACGTCGTAATGCGGCCGATCCGGTTGGCGGATTTCTGCGTGAACCACAGCGCGCCGTCGGCGCCGGCGGCGATGCCGACCGGCATGGCGGTGCGCGCCGGCAGCGCGAACTCGGTGAAGGTGTCGCGGTCCGGATCGAAACGGCCGATCTTGGAGGCGCCGTTCTCGCAGAACCACAGCGCGCCATCGGGCCCCTCGACCGCGATATAGGGCTTGCTGTTCGCGCTCGGAATCCGGTGCTCGCGGATCGTCACTCGCGCTGCGTTCATTGCTTCGCCTTCATGGCGATGCGCCGGCCGACGCCGTCGGGCACCGGCAGCCGGTCGTGCGCCGCCTTCATCAGCTTGAGCCGTCGCATCACGTTGTCCGGGAACGCGACGGTTTTCTTCGCCACCATGTCGACATTGAGCGCCATATTCTCGGACGTGGCCGAGAGCCAGCCGTCGGCGTGATAGAGCTGCTCGAAATAGTGCAGGCGCTTGGAGTCGAAATCGAGCAACTGGAAGGTGACGCGGACCGGCGCATCGACCAGGAGCTCGCGCAGATAGCGCACATGCACTTCCGCCGTGAAGGTCGAGCACTTTTGCTTCTCGACATACGCGAGCCCCAGGTCCAGGAGCTCGTAGACCTCGTCGACGGCGCGGTCGAACAACACGTTATAGTAGGCCATGTTGAGATGGCCGTTGTAGTCGATCCATGCCGGCTCGACCTTCATCACCGAGGAGACGAAGGGCGCGAAGAAGGCGGGCTCAGGATTGGGGCGGTCGAGCATGGTCTTTCCCGGCATGCGGCGCGGCGGCGCGGCATTGTTAGCATGCGATCCGGCGGGAGTACGTTAATTTCCCGCTCGGTCCGCCGCGCCTAACAACATTTTGAACGGCTCCGCGACCAGGGGCGCGGTCCCATGGGGCCGGCGCGTATGCTTGACCGCACCGCGGCCAATCGCCAGTTTGCTCGAGGAATGGAAGGGCAGACGATGGCAGTGGCCGAGGCAAGGCAGCAGGGCGCGGGCGACCGCGAGGCGGTGGATGCCGTCATCGCCAAGCTCGCCCAAAAGTTCGGCAACCGGCTGGTGACCTCGCGATCGGTGCGCGAGCAGCACGCCAATACGGTGACCTGGATCGACAACCAGCCGCCGGACGCGGTGGTGTTTCCGCAGTCCACCGAGGACGTGCAGGAGGTGGTGCGGCTGTGCGCCGCCGCGCGCGTGCCGGTGATCGCGTTCGGCACCGGGACCTCGCTCGAAGGTCAGGTCAACGCGCCGCGCGGCGGCATCTCCCTCGATTTCCGCGACATGAACCGCGTGCTCGCCGTGCACGCCGAGGATCTCGATTGCGTGGTCGAGCCCGGCGTCACCAGAAAACAGCTCAACGAGCATTTGCGCGATCGCGGCGTCTTCTTCCCGATCGATCCGGGCGCCGACGCCTCGCTTGGCGGCATGGCGGCAACGCGCTGCTCCGGCACCAACGCGGTGCGCTACGGCACCATGAAGGACAATGTGCTGGCGCTCAAAGTCGTGCTCGCCAACGGCGAGCTGATGACGACCGCGCGGCGCGCCAAAAAGTCGTCGGCCGGCTACGACCTGACGCGGCTGTTGGTCGGCTCCGAAGGCACGCTCGGCATCATCGCCGAGCTGACGCTCAAGCTCGCCGGCATTCCGGAGGCGATTTCCGGCGGCGTCTGCCCGTTTCCATCGGTCGAGGCATGCTGCCGCGCCACCATTCTCACCATCCAGTCCGGCATTCCGGTGGCGCGCATCGAACTGCTCGACGCGCTGCAGGTGCGGGCGCTGAACCTGCATTCGAAGCTCGGGCTGGCCGAGACGCCGATGCTGTTCCTGGAATTCCACGGCACGGACGCGGGCGTTGCCGAGCAGGCGGAGCGCTTCGGCGAAATCGCCGGCGAGTTCGGCGGCGGGCCGTTCGCGTGGACGACGCGGCAGGAGGACCGGACCCGGCTGTGGGACGCGCGCCACCACGCGGCGCTGTCGTGCAAGCTGCTGCGGCCCGGCGCGCAGATCGTCGCCACCGACGTCTGCGTGCCGATCTCGCGGCTGGCCGAATGCGTGGTCGAGACCCAGCGCGATCTCGCCGAAAGCCGATTGCTGGCGCCGATCGTCGGCCATGTCGGCGACGGTAATTTCCACCTGACGCTGCTCGTCGACATGAACGACGCCGATGAAGTCACGCGCGCGCAGGCGCTGTCGCAACGGCTGGTCGAGCGCGCGCTCGCCATGGACGGCACCTGCACGGGCGAGCACGGCGTCGGCCAGGGCAAGATGAAGTATCTGAAAGCCGAGCACGGCGAGCCGGCGCTCGACGCCATGCGCGCGCTCAAGCGCGCCCTCGATCCGCTCGACATTCTCAATCCCGGCAAGATTGTCGCTCCCGGTTAAGCCATGAACGAACGCTCAGCGACGCAAGACACGCCCGTGCTGATCGCCGGCGGCGGCCCGATCGGCCTGGCGCTGGCCGGCGATCTCGGACGGCGCGGCGTCGCCACGCTGCTCGTCGAAGAGCGCGAGAACAAGCTCAATCCCGCCAAGATGCTGGAAGTCAGCGTCCGCACCATGGAGTTCTGCCGCCAGCTCGGCATTGTCGACAAGGTGCACAATTGGGGATTCCCCCGCGACTGGCCGCTCGACAGCGTCTTTGTCACCGATCTGCAAGGCTACGAGCTCGGCCGCGTGCGCATTGCCTCGCTCGCCGCACAGGCGCACCTGGCGGTCAGCCCGGAACGCGGCATGCCGTGTCCGCAGACCTGGTTCGATCCGATCCTGCAGCAGTTTGCGCGATCGTTTCCCCACGTCACGCTGCGGCACAACACCCGGCTCGAGAGCTTCGTCCAGGATCCCGACGGCGTGACGGCCACGCTGCGCGACCGCTTGACCGGCCGCAGCGAAACCGTTCGCACCCAATACCTCGTCGGCTGTGACGGCTTTGACAGCACGGTACGCAATCTGCTCGGCATCGAAATCCGCGGCGAGCCGCACATCGATTGGTCGATGACGATCTATCTGCGGATTCCCGACTTGCCGGCGCAGCACCACAAGGGAAAAGCCTTTCGCTACGTCTTTGTCGGCCCGGAGGGCACCTGGTCGTTCCTGTCGATCGTCGACGGCAAGGACTTGTGGCGCTTGCAGCTCGTCGATCTCGATGAAGAGCGGCTGCAGAACGCCGACATTCCGGCCTTGATGCGCCGCTGCATGGGTGGCGATGTTGCCTATACGGTCGAGCACAAGGATTTGTGGGAGCGTAAGCGCACGGTCGCGGATCGCTTCATGGACGGCCGCGTGTTTCTTGCCGGCGACGCCGCGCACGCGCATCCGCCGAACGGCGGCCTCGGCATGAATACCGGCATTCAGGATGCATTCGACCTCGGCTGGAAACTGGCGGCCGTGCTCGGCGGCTGGGGCGGCGAGGCATTACTCGAGAGCTACGACACTGAGCGGCGGCCGGCGTCCGCGCGCGCCGCCGAGGTCTCGCTGAAGAATTACCGCCGGCTGCGCAGCGCCGCGCAACAGAACGACATCTGTTCGCCGACTCCGGCAGGCGATGCCGCACGCCGCGCCATCGGCGCGCGACTGGTCGAGGAGAACGAACGGAGCTGGAATCCGGTCGGCGTCCATCTCGGCTATGTCTATCATCCATCGCCTATCGTCGTTCCGGACGGCACGCCGAAACCGCCTGACGATACTTATGAGTACGTGCCGAGCGCATTTCCCGGCGCGCGCGCGCCGCATGTTTGGCTCGGTCCCGACCGTTCAACGCTCGACCTGTTCGGCGACGGCTTCGTGCTCTTGAAATTCTTCGACGTGCCGAGCCCGGCGATCGAGCGCGCGGCGGCGCGCCGCAACGTACCGCTGCGGGTCCACCGGATCGAGCATCCGGCCGCAGCCGCGCTTTACGGACGTGCGGTTGTGCTGGTGCGGCCTGACGGCCATGTCGCCTGGCGCGCCGACACGGAGCCGGGGGACGCGCTGCAGCTGATCGATATCGTGCGCGGCGCCGGACCGCGCATCGCTGCGCGCCGCGCCGACGCCTGCTTGGGCGAGGCAAGCGGCGCGGCACGCGCTTCAATTTCGTCATCCGCATAGGAATCCGAAATGACCGCATCGAACAGGATCGCCGTGATCGGCGGCGGCATCGGCGGTCTCACGACCGCGCTGGCGCTGCTCACGCGCGGCCTGGATGTCGAGGTCTACGAGCAGGCCGCGCGGCTTGGCGAGCTTGGCGCCGGCATCCAGATCAGCCCGAACGGCACGCGCATCCTGCATGCGCTGGGGCTCGAACAGGCGCTCACCGCCATTCAGGTCCTGCCGTTGCGCAAGGAAATTCGCCACTGGCGCACCGGCCGGACCTGGAACTGGTACGACCTCGGTGCCGCCACGCAGCAGCGCTACGGCTTTCCCCACGTGCTGCTGCATCGCGGCGACCTGCACGCGATGCTGGTCGATGGCGTCCGCCGGCTAAAGCCGGACGCCATCCATCTCACCAGCCGGTGCATCGACGTCGTTCAATCGGACGGCCATGCCGAGGTTCGCTTCGAAAGCGGCGAGGCTGTGCGTGCCGCCTACGTGATCGGCGCGGACGGCATCCATTCGAAGATTCGCGAAAGCCTGTTCGGACCAAGCCGTCCCGAGTTCACCGGCTGCGTGGCCTGGCGGGCGGTGGTGCCGATGCGGCAGCTTCCCGCCGACGTCGCCACCATGGTCTCGACCAACTGGCTCGGGCCGCGCGGCCACCTATTGCATTATCCGATCCGCGGCGGCGAGCTGATGAACTTCCTCAGCATGGTCGAGCGCGACGACTGGCAGATCGAATCCTGGACGGTGCAAGGCACGACGGCCGAACTTGCCAACGATTTTTCCGGCTGGCACGCCGACGTACAAACCATCATCCAGAACATCGACACGCCTTATAAATGGGCCTTGATGGTGCGCGGGCCGATGGAGTGCTGGTCGAAGGGACGCGTCACCCTGCTGGGCGACGCCTGTCATCCGACGCTGCCGTTTCTCGGCCAGGGCGGCGTCATGGCGATCGAGGACGCCTACGTCGTCGCCGCCTGCCTGAAAAAATATTTCGACGAGCCCGCCGCAGCACTCGCGCGCTACGAAGACATCCGCCGGGAGCGCACGGCGACGGTCGTGCGTAAATCGCACGCCAACCGGCGCCAGGCTTTCAACCCGGCGCTGGCCGATCAGGACGAGGCGGTGGTGTCGGTGGCGGAGGAATGGCAGCAGACGCTCGCGCGCGAGCGCCTGGATTGGCTTTACACCTACGACGCCACCGCCATTGCGATTTGAGCTGCCGGACAGTCACCAAATCCATTTTTGGTACGATGAACCGAGAGCCGGCGATCCTCTCGCCGGTTCAGGGCCAGCGTTTGAGTTTGTCGCGTCCATTGGCGCGGACATTCGCCGCACTGGCGCTGCCGGCACTCTTCCATGGCGCAATCGCTTCGACGATGACGCCGACGCCGGCCAGCACGTTTCCGATCTCACCCTGGACGCGTGCCGTTTCGGATTTCAGGAAGTCCTGCAGCTTTTCGAGCTCGGAGGTCAGCTTTTCGAGTTCGTCGATCGAATTCGAAGTCAGCCGCGCGATGGCGGACCGTATCCGTTCGGCATCGACCCCCACTTTGGCAGGCGGGGACTGAGCCGGTTTGATGCTTTCCTGCTCGACCAGGTCGGTGACTTCAGAATCGACCGGCAGTTGCGCCGAGAACGATTGTTCGGTGGCTTGCTCGCGTGTTGGAGAGTTCATCAGCTCCTCCTCAGCCTGTTTCATTCACGATACTGAGGCTGGGGTTGACAACCTGTTAACCTGAATTGACCGGCGCCATATCGCGGATATTTCGTAGTCACTCGGTAAGATTGCTGAATCACTACGTATGATTACTGACTCACTGAGTGCGCGTCGTACGTCGCCATGTGGCCAATGCGACTTAAGGAAATCGATCGCAGACGGATCGCAGAGAATGCCATCAGGCTCGATCGAAGAGTTCCGTGGCTTCCTGCCGTCGTCTTCAGAGGCTTGCATCCCCCTGTCATCGGCACAATTAAGCCACGACTCAGGCTTTTTAAGCGTCCGGACACCGGGAGGCGGCATGGCGAGGGCATTGATCATGGCGATCGCGGCGTTCGCCGGGGCCGCTCTGAACGGCGCTCACGCGCAAGAAGGTCCGTGGTGCGCGTATCTCACCGGCGGCACCCCGAACTGCGCCTTTGCAACTTTTGCGGAATGCATCAAGGCAATCCAAGGCAAGACCGCGATTTGCGACCGCAACGCTGACTATCTCGGCCCAGCGGAAGCCGATTCCGGCTCACCCTCAGCTGCGACGCCGAATTCGGCCGCCACGGGAACGACCGGCGCTGAACGCGGTGAGGCACGCCAACATCGGGCGCGTCATCGTAGCGCACACCATCTCCGCAGCAGGAAAATCGAAACGCGAAACGGAAGACGGCATCGCGCCAACTCGCATCGAAATAGAGAGCGTTAAATGAGCAAGCTGGCTCGGCTGCGACCTGATGATGGCGCCAGCATCGCCACGCCTTTCTGCGATGCGCGTCTCTACGCCGCATCCGTGTTGGCGCCGCGATCGCCCATTGTGGATTGGCTTTCCGACCTCGATGCCGCGCTTCAACAATCCGAACGTCCCATTGCCGATCGACCTGTGGTGCTTGATCTGGCCGCTGTCCGGCTCAGTCCGCACGCGATCCTGCATCTCATAACCAATCTTGAAGAGCGCAGGATACGTATCCTGGGTATCGAAGGTGTCGACCCGGCCGAGGCTCGGGAAAGCCTGCCGCCTGTCTTATGCCGGCACAACGAAAAGCCCGGCCACCGGTCCAAGCGCGCGCCGAGGCAAGCTGCTCCGGCAGCACAAACGGAGAAGCCCACGTCATTGCTGATCGATGATTTTGTCCGGTCCGGACAATGCGTCAGCTTTGTCGATGGCGATGTCACCGTAGTCGGCTCCGTCGGATCGGGCGCCGAGATAGTCGCCGGCGGCTCGATCCATATCTACGGAGCACTGCGCGGCCGGGCCCTGGCGGGTGCACGCGGCAACACGCGCGCGCGCATTTTTTGCCAAACCCTTGAAGCCGAGCTGTTGGCTATCGGATCGCACTTCAAGACCGCAGACGAGATCGATGAGGACCTGCGCCACGAATCTGTTCAGGTGTGGCTCGAAGGGCCCAAGCTGAATATTTCGGTGATGCGCTAGGGTCTTTTCTTCCGCCGCGGCCTTTGGCGACCTTGAGCAGCACTTGGCTGTGCGTGCACCCTGATCGCTTCGACCACCGAAATCAGCTCCTCGATCACATTGAGTGTGGCGATTTCGTTCTCAGGAAGCGCTCGGCCCTCCAGTGCGCCACCCGCATTGACCTCGCCGCAGATCTCGTTGCAGGCGGGCGCAACAGCGGTTGCAAATCCGGCTTTCTGATATTGATGCAGCTTCATTCTCAAACCGCGAACCGATAGTCCAAGCATTTTGGCAGTGAGAGTCCGATTGTTTCCGCACAAGTGCAACGTGTTGAGAACATGACTGCGCTCGACCTCGAGAAGAGTTGGGATGCGGCGCATGGTCAATCGCCTTCACGAATCAGCGTCGTCATGTGAGAGACCGCACGAACAATATGACTTTTTTGGCGCGCAGTTCGCGCATCCCGCTGCCCTGCAGGCGATATGAATTGATCTTTGTTTGTTTTCCGACAGAGCGCAACTGAGCGATGTTCATTCTTCGATGAGGACTCCCGGCAGCGCACGCTCGTGCGCGAGCGCCTGGATCGGCTTTACACCCAAAACGACACCACCATTCAGTTTAAGTCATCAAAGGTGTGCGCGAGACCCTCGAGGCGAGCCGGCTCGTCACGCCGGTTCGCACCCTTGCTCAAACGCGGGATTGCGTTAACCTCTGCGAGACATCGGGACTGAACGCTACGCCGTGGGGGTTCGGCCATGCATCTTCCCCGCCGCACTATTTTGCGCCTCGCCGCCGGCGCGGTCGTGTTGCCGTCGCTCGCGCGCGCCGCACTGGCGCTCGATTATCCGACGCGGCCGGTGCGCATCGTCGTCGGCTTTGCGGGCGGCAGCGCGTTCGACATCATGGCGCGCCTCATCGGACAATGGCTGTCGGAACGGCTCGGCCAATCGTTCGTCGTTGAAAACCGCTCAGGTGCCGCCGGCAGCATCGCCACCGAAGCCGTGGCGCGGGCGCGCCCGGACGGTTACACGCTGCTCGTCACCGGTTCGCCGGACGCGATCAACGCAACGCTCTACGACAATCTCAGCTTCAAGTTCGTCCGCGACATCGTGCCGGTGGCCGCCATCGGGCGCGCGCCGAACGTGATGGTGGTGCATCCGTCGCTGCCGGCCAAAACCGTGCCGGAGTTCATCGCCTACGCCAAAGCCAACCCGGGCAAGATCAGCATGGCCTCGGCCGGTGTCGGCAGTTCGAGCCACATGTCCGGCGAGTTGTTCAAGATGATGGCCGGTGTCAGCCTGGTGCATGTGCCGTATCGCGGCCAGGCGCCGGCGCTCACGGATCTGCTTGGCGGCCAGGTCCAGGTCGACTTTTCGACCATGCCGCCGGCGATCGAGTACATCAAAGCCGGCAAGCTGCGGGCGCTGGCGGTGACGTCGCCGGCGCGGTTCGAGGCGCTGCCCGAGGTGCCCGCCATGGCGGAATATCTGCCGGACTACGAGGCGAGCCTGCTGACCGGCTTTGGTGCGCCCCGCAGCACGCCCGCGGATGTCATCGCGGTCATCAACAAGGAAACCAACGGCGCGCTCGCCGATCCGAAAATCAAGGCGCAGCTTGCGGCGCTCGGCAATGCGGTGCTGCCGGGCTCGCCCGCCGACTTCGGCGGGCTGATCGCCGAGGAGACCGACAAGTGGGCCAAGGTGGTGAAGTTCGCCAACATCAAGCCGGAGTGATTAAGGCGATTGGCCGGTAAGGCATTCGGCACGGAGCGTCGTCTTGAAAGCTGCGCGTAGAGATTTTTTGCGTTTCGCAGCGGGCGCGGCGTCGGCGGCAACCTTCTCACGTGTCGCTCGCGGCCAGGCCTATCCGGCGCGTGCCGTGCGGCTGCTGGTCGGATTTCCGCCCGGCGGCGGCTCGGATGTTGGCGGCCGTATCCTCGCCAACCGGCTGTCGGAGGTTTGGGGACAGCAGGTCTTCGTGGAAAACAAGCCGGGCGCCGGCGGCCACCTCGCCATCGAAGTCGCCGCTCACGCCGTCCCCGACGGCTACACGATCGTTTGGGTTGGCGGCGCAATTCCGCTTTACGGTCTGATGATCGCGTCGATCAAATACGATCCGGAAGCCGATCTCAGGCCGGTCACGCTGGTCGGCACGTATCCGAACATATTGGCGGTGCCCAACGCTTCGCCGCTGCAATCGGTTCGCGATCTGATCGCGGCTGCCAAAGCCAGGCCGGGCGCCATCACGTTCTCGTCGCCGGGCGTGGGCACCTCGCCGCATCTCTCGGGCGTGCTGTTCGGCCGTATGGCCGGCATCGATATTCGGCACGTCCCGTACCGCGGTGGCGCGCCGGCGCTGACCGATCTGATCGCCGGACGTGTCGATTGCATGTTCAACACGACGGGCACGCTCCTGACCGCTGTCAGAGCCAATCAGGTGCGCGGTCTCGCGGTCACGGCGCGACAACGATTTCCCACCGCCTCCGAACTGCCGACAATCGCCGAGTCCGGCGTGCCGGATTATGACGTGACCTCCTGGTACGCGCTCTACGTGCCGGCAAAAACGCCCGCGCCGTTTGTGCAGAAGATCAGCCATGACGTGTCGCAAATACTGGCCGAGCCGGCCGTGATGGCTAGATATGACCAGCTCGGCGTGCTGAGCGGCGGATCGACGCCGGAAGAGTTGGGTGCCAGAGGCCGGTCAGAGGCCAAGCTGTGGCGCACGGTCATGACAGCGGCCGGCATCACGCCGGAATGAGCGCAGCGACAGCCCTCACAGGGTTTGCTCGACGCAATCGTCGTAGCTGTGCATGCGGGAAATAAATCCGCCCGACTTCAGGCTTTCGGCCAATCGGCCAAATCCTTGGCGCGAGACATCCGGCGTGCGCGCCCAAAGGCCGGCATCGCGATAGCGCCGGAGCGAACTCGCCAGGACCTCGCGCGGAATATCCGGGTAGAATGAGGCGACCGCTTCGGTCAATTCGTCGGCGCTGTGGTCGGCGAGCCAAGCCAGCGTGCGGCGCGTGGCGCGGACCATGGCGGCGAACGTTTCGTGGTTCTTCGCGATGCTGCCGCGGGTTGTCAGAAACGTAGTGTAGCTCGTCAGGCCGCGGGCGCTCGCAGCGTGGAGGATATCGCCCGCGCCCGATTGCAATGCCAGCGAGACGTACGGCTCGAACAGCTGGGCCACGTCGATCTCGCCTGTGCGTAGCGCGTCGAGATGATCCACCATGGTGCCATCGGCGACGCGGTCGATCCGGTCGGGATCGGTACCTTGCTCGCGCAGATCGTGCTGCAGGCAGAGCCAAGGCGTCGGGACTTCCGACACGGTTGCCACCCGCAGCCGCGCGAGGTCTGCCAGTCGAAAGCTGGACCGATTGGCTTTGCCGAGCAGAAAGAACGGATCGCGGGTCACGACCTCGCAAAAACAGACAAGCGGCGAGGCCGGATCGAGGTCGCGCGCTTTCATGACCCGCATCGGTCCGCCCCAGGCGAGGTCGATGGAGCCGTCCAGCAGACCCACAGTTGCCGCGCCGGGCGCCGGCGAGTCGAGCAAATCGACCGCAACGCCCTCGCTTGTGTAGAAGCCAAGCGCGTGGGTAGCGTAGAATGGGGCGTAGAACACCGCACGAAAATTTTCGGCGAGCTTTACGCGCATGGGCTGCCGCCTGGCTTACTCAAAGAAGCGGGCCGGGCCCGGATAGTTGTTGTTTCTTGCGCTCCATGATGCTCGAGGAGGACTGCTTCAGATAATAAGCAATCGTCTCGGTTCTGATCTTGACCGAGCCGGCGGGCTTGGTCGAATCCAGATCCTGGAGCGAGAAGAACAACGTCCCGGAATCCTCGACGATCCGCTGCACCGGCGTGAAGGTCGGCTGGTCCATGCCGCATTCGTAGCTGACGAACCGCACCACGCACGTGACCCAGGGCAGGCGCGCGCCGATTTTGGCGGCCCACAGGATTTCGTTGGTGTTGCCGCTGTAGGACGACGGCCAGACGTCGCCGATGTCGAACGGCGATTTGATCAGACCGCTCCTGAGATCGTCGCCGAACAGCCATTCCATCAGATCCGGATCGGTCGGCAGATATTGGCCCCACAGGATCGGATAGCCGTAGGCCTGCAGATCGGCTTCGATCTCGTGGCCGATGCCGGGGTCCATGTGATAGGGGCGCGCCAGGATCAGGATGCACGGCCGGTCGTTGCTTGCGCACCATCGCAGGATGTCCCGCCCCTTGGCGCGGACGCTGGTGTTGAAGGCGTCGAGCGCGGCGTAGCCGGCTGCGACGGCGCCGCGGACTTCCGCCATGGTCAGGTCCGGTATGGCGTCCTTGAGCGTTGTGAAGAGCTGTTTGCCAACCAAGGGCGGTTCAGCCATGTCGACCATCGGCGCAACGTAGGTGATGCCCTCGGCGGCAAAAACGTCTTTCTCTTTCAGGAAGCCGGCCTTGATGTTTTCAGGAGCCGCCATGACCCGCGGACACGACAGCGATTTGGCCACGTGGCCGTTCAGGAATGACGGCAGCGAGCGGATCATCGGCGACAGCAAAATATCGATCTTGCGCTTCTGCCCAAAGATCAATTCGCCGTAATGGCCCGAGATGCACTTCACCGGATAGCAGCAATCGACGGTGCCGCGGCCGCGTCCGTATTCGCGGCCCTGCTCTTCGGTCGTGTCGCCGGAGAACACGATGTGCTGCGGCGTAATGCCGAGCGAGGTCAGCATGGCCACCCAGAATTGGTGGGTGGACCAGATGTTGAGAACGCGCGGAATGCCGACGCGGAGCTCGCCGCGCGGCTTAGCCGCGGTGGAAGGCGGTGGCGCGAACCATTTCCGCAACGTTTGGATATGCACGTTTGGCTTCGTCGATGCGGGCCTTCACGGTCCGCATTTCGTCGACGTCCTCCATGAGTCCCTTCGGGCAGGAATTGCCGCTGATGACGCGCTGCCAGCCTTCGGGGACGGGAATTTTGCTCCACGGCCGCCCGGCGGCGCCGGGCAGCTGCACGTCGATGAACGTGCGCTTGCAGTTGCAGCTGCACCAATGGCAGACCGTCTGGTCGCTGGTCGTAGACCGGTAGGTCAGGGCTTCGACGGCGGCAAAGCCGCGAAAGCGGCTTCGGCTGCCGCCAGCCGCGGCATCGGTGGCGCACAGGGCAGCGCCGATCGCGCCCGCCTCGCCCGAATACGGATGGATCACGATCTCGGCGTCCGGGACCTTGCCGGTGATGAAATCGACCTGGGCCTTGACCACCGCGGCATTGCGATGCGTGCCGCCCTGCAGGACGAATTTCCGGCCGACCGCGCGCAGATTTTGCAGCTGACAGGCATAGACCCACACGTTGAGCGGCAACACGGCCGCCAGCGACGCCATGATCTCGTCGGCCGACCAGCCCTTGCGCTGCTGATTGACGATGTCGGATTGCAGGAAAACGCCGCACCCCATGGCGAGCTGCGGTAACGATTTGGCGCGAAACGCGTGGTCGGCATAATCCTCGAGCGGCACGCCATAGCGGTCCGCCACGCCTTGCAGAAAAGCGCCATTGCCGGACGAGCATTGCGAGTTGAGCCGGAAATCGGCCACGGTCCCGTTGCGCAGGATCATGACTTTGACGTCGCAGCCGCCGACGTCGCAGATCACGTCGGCGTCGGGGAAAAAGTGCAGCGCTGCGCGCGCGTGCGCGACCGTCTCGACCACGCTGACGTCAGCGCCGAGGATTTCGTTCAACAGGTCCTTGCCGTAGCCGGTGAGCGCCAGCCCGCCGATCGTCTCGAAGCCGGCTTGCTGGATCTGCCGCATGAGATCCTTGGCGTCCTCGATCGGATTGCCGTGCGACAGTGCGTAGCAACTGAACAGCAGCGTCTGGTCGGCCGCCAGCACGACGGCCTTGGCGGTCGTGCTGCCGAAGTCGCAGCCGACCATCACCGGCGTCGCCGCGAGAGCGGTCGCATCCGCGGCCGATGGCTCGGCCGGCGGATCGAGAGCAGGTCGCTTGACCACGTATTTGCGCAGGAAATTGTCGCGCTCGGCGTCGTCGGACACCAGGCCCTTGCCGCCCTGCCTGGCCTTCTCCTCGTGCTGGCCGTGCTCGATCCAGTGCCGCAACTCGCTCGTGCCGGAATAACAAGTCGGCGATCCGCCGTCATGCCTGGCGATCTCGATGCAGCCGAGGCTCGCGTAGTACAGGGCTTCAGTCGGCACGTGGATCAACGCGTCGGTATCCTGGTCGCGGGCGATCCGCCGCTCCGCCCACAGCGCGGCGAGATTGCGGCGCCACGCTTGCTGCAGGCCTTTGAAGAACAGGTTTGGCCCGCCGAGCAACAGCACTTCCGGCGCGGGCGTATTGCCCTTCGTCAGCGTCGCCAGGTTCTGGTAGACGACAGCCTCGAACAGGCTGGCCATGATCTCCTCGACGGGCACGCCGCCCTTGATCAGCGTGTTGGCATCGGTCTCGGCGAAGATGCCACACTTGGAGCTGATCTTGTGCAGCGGCAAGCCATCGGTATCCATTTGCGCCAGATTTTCCGGCGTGACATTCAGCTTGCGCGCGGTCTTTTCGATGAACGTGCCGGTGCCGCCGCTGCAGGCCGACTGCATGTAGACTTGTTTGCTCTTGCCGTTGGCGGAGCCGGTGAAGAAGATCGTCTTCATGTCCTCGCCGCCGATCTCGGAGACGAAGCTCACCTGCGGATGAAAGCGCTCGACGGCGGCCGCCACCGCGACAACTTCCTGAATGACGCGGCCGCCGACCAGCGGCGCGATGAAGCCGCTGCCGGACCCGGTGAACAGAATAACGTCGCGCGCCGGCTGTAATGCGTGCTCCTTCTCCAGCTGCTCGAGGAATTCGAGCACGGTCTCGGCCTGTTTGGTGTGGTGGCGCCGGTAGGCTTGCCAGAGCGTCCGGTCGTCCTCGACCAGGACGCCCTTGACCGTTGTCGAGCCGACGTCGATGCCGAGAATCTTCATGCGCACCTGCCTCAGGCGAGAGCTGCGATGAGATTTGCGGCCGTGCCGGCTCGGCCGGCCGACGCAACGCGGTAGCTCGCCTTGCGCATCGCCGGACGGGCGTCGCGTCGCGCCCGCGCGGCGTCCAGTGTGATTCCGGCTTGCGAGAGGGCCGCGTCGAATTCGCTGTTGGCCCGCTTCTTGGCCTCGGTGAGGATCATCTGGCAGCGCGACAGGGCGTGGACTTCGGCATCGCCCTTGATTTCCAGCGGGGCGTACAACAGGTCCGGATGCTTGCCGAGCACGCCCGCCATCGCGCCGACGCTCATGGTGTTGGGCATGCAGCCGTACGGCGACAATTCGCAGATCATGTGCGCCTTCTTGTGGAGGTGCGCCCACAGCGCCTTGCCGACCAGCATGTCGCCCTCGCCGCCGGACAGCCGGTGATGGAAATACGGCGCGGCGAGACGGCGCAGCTCCCACTGGTCGGGCATTTCATGCGGGATATTGCCGAGCGCCGCCCGCATGCGATTGTAGGTCCAATGCAAGGTCTTCTGCAGCATATGGGCGCGCGCCATCTTGAGGCGCGTCATGCGGTCGATGCCGACATACTCCTCGATCTGCTGGATGTGGACGCGGAACAGATAATCCAGCCAGACCACGATCGGCGCCGGGATGACCTCCGCGCCTTCGGCTTCGAGCCAGCGATGAATGTTGTAGTTGGGGTCGCCCTCGACCGTCTGCAGATAAAACTCGCCCGTAAGCTTGACCAGCGGCTTGGGCTGCAGCGTGTCGACTTCGATGGCCGCGAATTTGCGCATCACGTTGCGCAGCGCGCGCACGAAGTACGGTGTCGACAAATGCCAGAGCAGCGAGCCCATTTTTCGCCCGCGTTGCGGCCGGCGGCGAAACACGTCGGCCAGTTCGTCGAAGCTCTCGCGCACGACGCGGTCGGTCTCGCCCTTGTTCACCTCGTAGGGCCTGGTACGGAACTCGAGGCCCTGCACCGCGTCGGCGCACAGTATTGCCCAGACGATGCCGAGCGAGAACGGCAGGTTGATCTCGATGCCGCCGCCGGCGAAGGCGCCCTGGTCCAGTTTGTTCTGCTCCAGGAGAAACAGGCGGAACGATTCCAGGCCTATATTGCGCAGCGCCAGTTCGTAGCTCTGGTGGTATTGGCCGAACCGACAGGCGCCGCAGGCGCCCGCGGTCAGGTAAACGTATTTTTCGGCAACCTTGTCGGGCCCTATGCGCTTCGATTCGTCGGCCAGAAATCGCGCCAGATTGCCGGTCGTGAAACTGGTCGAGCAGCATTGGCCGACGTCGGCGAGCTCGCGGCCGAGCAGGAGATCGTCCCGCGTGGCATTCGGCAGCGTCCGCGTACGATAGCCGCAATTTTCGAACGCGGATTTGATCAACTTTTCGGCGCGCCAACCCAGGCCGCCGAACAGAATCTCGACGCGGTCGCGTTCCTCGCGTTTGAAGGGACGCGGCGAATAAGCCCGATATGGCCGCTGCGGTGCGTTCATCTCCGGCTCCTCGATTGTGCCCGTCACGCCGCCTTGCCGACGGCCTACCAGGTCCAGGCCACACCCATTCCGATCAGCCCGACCAAGGCCAGCGCCACGGACGTCAGCTGGATGATGCCCGTGTCGCGTACGATCGCGTCGTCGCGCAGCTGCTGCAGGAAGTAGCGGCCGATGCCGTAGGCGAGCAGCACGGAGCACAGTATCGCGCCATCGAACGGCGCGTGTCCGCGCAACAGCAATGCCGCGGTCAGCAGCACCGTCGCCAACGCGGCTTCCAGCAACTGGGTCGGCCATCGGCGTCGTCGAATGCCGCGATAATCGGGGAGATTGAGGGCGAGCCAGGACGTGGACGCACGGCCCGCGCAGCAACCGTTCAGAAGGCAGCCGAACCGGGTGAAGATCATGCCGGTCAGCATGTTGAACGTCGCCGCGTCCCAGAATTTGGCGAACGGCAGGCCCATCACGTGTAGCAGCGGAATCGACAGCGGCACGGCCGCCAGCAAGCCGCCGTACATCGCCATGCCGCCTTCGGAGCGCCGCCAGATCCGTGCGCGATCGTTGCGATACAGATCCCAGTGGCTCGCTACGAAAAACAGCCGGGCTCCGATCAGGGCCGGTATCGACAAGATCACGGACGCCAGGACGAAGCGGTCCGGGTCAAGCCCGGACAATCCGGCGATGAAGGCGGCGACAAAAATACCGCAGACCATGCCCACATAGAGCATGGTCGGATAGCTGTAGAGATTCCATCCGCGCCAGCTGACCAGGATCTTACGCATTTTCGTCCACGAACAGGGAAGTCGTGTTCAACGGTAAGTCGAACCCCGAGCTTGTAAGGTTCATCCTGTCGGCTAATCTACCTGCTCGTTGACGTCGTTTCCAGTATATTGGCACGGAGCGGCGCAAAACGCGGCGACCGGTTAAAGAGAAGCTGATGTTGATTGTCATTGTCGCCGCTGTGATCGTGATCGCCGCCGATCAGGCCAGCAAAGCGTTCGTGCTGTCGCGGCCGTGGACGGTCGCTTCGAATACGGGATTTTTATCCGTCCGCAGGCAGTTGACCCGGCGCGGCCCGCTGATGTGCGCGCTGGCAAAGCCGCTTCTGGTGGGGCTTTGGCTGGCCTCGATCGCAATCGCCGTGGCGCTGCTGCAAGCTGGAGTGATCGCCGACAATGCCCTGAATGCCGCTTGCATCGGCGCCGCGCTCGGCGGCGCCGGCAGCAACGTTGCCGATCGCTTGCGGCATGAAGGGATTGTGGATTTTATTGCCATCGGCCCATGGCCGCCGTTCAATTTGGCCGATGCGGCCATCGTGGTCGGTGTCGCATCGCTGTTTTTCTCGTTCGTGAAAACGTAGCGCTTCCGCTTCGGTGCGGTCGCGTCGTTGACACGCTATGCTTGCAATGGTACGCCCAACCTGAGATTTTAACAGCCACAAATCGTCTTGCTGAAGCCGTGCCGGGGGGCACACGGAAGCATGAGCGCTACGCTTTCCTGTTTGGTCCCGATCGGCTCAGGCCGGGCGGCGCCTCCTGCGCCCCGCTGTTTCCGTTCGCATGCCGGATTGAGGTCCGTCGCGCTGTGCGGCACGGCCTTCAAGATCAAAACTATCCAATCGCATTTTCAAAACGGAATTACGACTTCGGTCGTTTGAACCGTGCGCGCAGCTGCCGCGACCAAATCTCGCTGCAATATCGATCGGGGCGGCAATAACACCGCAGGCCGTCCCCGGAGCCATATGGGGTTCATAGCATGAGCGCGACGCTGTTGTTTTTGCTTCCGATCGGCCTGGTGGCCGTTGTCTGGTCGTTGTGCTTCGTCGGCGCCTGTTTCCCGACCAGCGGACTCCCGGGCTCCTCAACTCCCTACAGCGATCTCGTTCTCAACGAGTCGGGCATTCTCGCCTATTGGCCGCTCAGCGAACCGCAAGGCGCGACGCAGGCAAAAGATATCACGGGCAACGGCCATGACGGCACGTATACGATTCCGCCGGACTACGCGGCGACGCCCGTAAATTCGCGGCCATTGAACCCGCCAGCGGCAAATCTGGGGCAGGGCTCGATCGTGCCCGGCGATACCGGCAGCGCCAAGAATCCCAACCCGGCCAGCGTCGATTTCGAAGGCGGTTACGTCAGCATTCCGTGGAATACGGCGACGTCGACTTCGCCGGATTTGCCGCAGTTCACCTTGGAAGCCTGGATCGCGCCCGGATGGAGCGACTCGAAGTTTCTGGCGGCCGTATTTGGTGCAGCCAGCCCCGCCGCCAGCCCCAACAGTAACTTTGTCGTCTTTATCAATGAGCAGAATCAACTACAGGTCACGATCGGAAACGGCTCGATGCTGACGGTCATTCCGCCAAACCCGACCGTGACGATCGATCCTAGTGTGCCGACGTATATCGCGGTGAGCGGCGACTCCAGCAGCGGCACGATCATCCTATTCGCAAACGCGCAGGACGGTTCGGCCATGAGCCAGACCATTCAGGCTACGGGGTTCGTCGGAATCGACAAGACTCAACTGGCGACGTTCTTCATCGCCGCCGGCGACAATACCGACACTCTGCGATCGGCGCCGAAGGGCGCGGGCGCCCCGCAGTTTCCGTTCCAGGGGCAGATTCAGTCGGTGGCGTTGTACGGCGCCGCGCTCAACACCAACCAGATGCAAGGGCATTTCTCAAACGGATCCGGAGGCTAGTGCGCTTCAGTTGCCGTGCGCAGCGCTGCGGCCAAATCTTGCCTGCAATCCTGATCGAATCGACAAAAACAACGCATACGGTGCCGCGGGGCACGGGGAGTCGATGACATGAGCACTGCACTGTTCTTTTCGCTCCCAATCGGCATGCTCGCCGTCGTCTGGTCGCTGTACTTTGTCGGCTGTTCCTTGCCGGTCAGCGGACTGCGGGATCCCTACAGCGATCTCATTCTCGGCGAAGCAGGAACGGGCCTTCTCGCCTATTGGCCGCTGAACGATTTGCTCGGGACGAGCAAGACGCCCGGTCAGGTGGGCCAGGCCCGCGATCTTTCCGGGAATCATCGAATTGGCAATTATACAAATCCGCCGGCCTATCCGAGCGGCATGCAGGCGATACCAAAGTCGAAGGTGCTCAATCCGCCAACGCTTGCACGCGGAACGTCGATCGTGGTCGGCGACGCCGGCAGCAGCACCAATGCCTTGCCGGCGAGCACCGATTTCGAAGGCGGTGTCGTCAACATTCCGTGGAGCACGGAGAGCTGGCCGCCTTTGAACGAATTCACGATCGAGGCCTGGATCCAGCCCAAGTGGAGCGGGTCGGGATTTATCTGGGTCGTGTTCAGTGCAGCCACCGACACCGCAGGATTTGCGCTCTTTATTGACGACACGAACCAATGGGGCGTCACGTTCGGAAACGGCATGATGCTGACGACGGCGACTCCTCCGACGAACGTGACGATCGATCCCAGCTCGACCACTCCAACCTACGTGGCGCTGACCTTCAAGGGCGGCATCTTCAGTCTTTGGGTCAATCCGGGCAGCGATACATCAACGCCGCCGCCGGCGAACTGGACCTCCGATCCAGCGAGTTACATCGCAGCCGATCCAACCCAGTTGCTGCAGTGTTTCATCGGCGCCGGCGCCAACAATCAGCCGCCGCGGGCGCAGGATGGCGGAACCGGCTCTCCGCTGTTTCCGTTCCAGGGCCTGGTTCAGTCGGTCGCGGTGTACCAAACGGCGCTCGGCGGCGACGAGGTCCTAAAGCATTTCCAAGCGGGAGTTACGACCTAGTTCGCTTGAACCGTGTGCCCGGCTGGCGCGACCAAATCCTGCAATATCGATCGGGCTACCGAACACGCCGCAGATCGCCCCGCAGGGTACACGAGCAAATAACATGAGCACCCCGCTGTTCTTTTTGGTCCTGCTTGGCCTCTTGGCCGTCGCCTGGTCGCTTCCAGCCACCGCGCCCGGAGAGCGCACACAGGAAACGATAGCATGAGCACGATGCTGTTCTTTTTGATCCCGCTCGGCCTGCTGGCCGTCATCTGGCCGCTTTGCTTCGTCGGCTGCGGATACCCGACCTTCACATTCGATTCCTACAGCGACGACGTCCTGGGCGAACAAAGCCTTCTCGCCTATTGGCCGCTGAACGATTTGGTGCCCAACCAGACGATCACGACACCGGGCCAGGATGGCAAGGCAACCGATCTTTCCAAAAAAGGTCATGACGGCACCTACACGATTCCGCCGGCCTATCCGAGCGGCACGCAGATGGTTGCACTGACGCTTGGACTCCCATCGTGCCCGGCGACACCAGCAGCGGCAGCAATCCATTGGCGGCGAGCGCCGATTTCGAAGGAGGTTACGTCAGCATTCCGTGGAGCACGCAGGATTGGCCGTTTTTGAATGAATTCACATTGGAAGCCTGGATCCAACCCAAATGGAAGGGAGCGGGATCCATTTGGACGGTATTCAGCGCAGCCACCGACACCGCGGGCTTCGCACTCTATGTCGATGGCACGATGAATGGCACGAACCAGTGGGGGCTCACCATCGGAGACGGTATGGCACTCACGACGCTCGGTCCCACAAACGTGCCGGTCGTGCCTGCTTCCGCTATGGCGGCGCCGCTCGTCTATGTGGCGCTGACCTGCAAGAACGGCGTCTTCAATCTCTGGGTCAACCCGCAGAGCCAGGGCGATACGTCGAACCCGCCGCCGCCGCCAGCGAACTGGACTTCTCCGACAACAAATTACGCCGCGGCCGATCCGACCCAGTTGCTGCACGCCTTCATCGGCGCCGGCGCCAACAATCAGGCGCTGCGAATGACCGATGGCGGCACTGGCTCGCCGCTGGGTCCCTTCCAGGGTCTGATTCAGTCGGTCGCGCTGTACCAGACCGCGCTCGATCCCGGCACGATCTTGTCGCATTTCATGAGTGGAGCCGGCTAGGCGCTCTAAGTGCTGCACCAAACGGTCACAGGGGCAATGGCATGAGCACGACACTGCTTTTTTTGATCCCGATCGCTTTGTTGGCCGTCGCTTGGCCGTTGTGCTTCGTCGGCTGCGTTTTGCATAGCCACGGACAGGGCGAACCCACTCCGTACAGCGATACCGTTGTCGACGAACCGGGCCTTCTGGCCTATTGGCCGCTGAACGATTTGCTCAATCCGGTCACGACGCCGGGACCCGATGGCCAGGCACGCGATCTTTCCGGAAACGCGCGGCATGGCACTCTTACCATCCCGCTCGACTATCCGAGCGGCGCGCAGGCCGTTGCCGAGTCGAAGGTGCTTAATCCGCCGACACTTGCGCGCGGCAATTCGATCGTGCCCGGCGATACCGGCAGCCTCGTGAATGCGTTGCCGGCGAGCACCGATTTCGAAGGCGGCATTGTCAGCATTCCGTGGAGCACGCAGAGCTGGCCGCCTTTGAGCGAATTCACGGTCGAAGCCTGGATCCAGCCCAAGTGGACCGGAGCGGGATTTTTCTGGGTCGTGTTCAGTGCGGCCAGCGATGGGGCGGGCTTTACGATCTTCATCGACGACAATAGCCTGTGGGGATTAACGATCGGAGACGGTACGATGCTTACGGCGCTTCCTCCGACGAACGTGAAGCTCGATCCTGCTTCCCCTGATCCGACCTATGTCGCGGTGACTTGCAAGAACGGCGTCTTCAATCTTTTTGTAAACCCGCCGGCCGAACCGGTGCCGCCGCCGCCGACCTGGACCTCCGGTCCAACAAATTACGTCGCCGCCGATCCGAGCCAGTTGCTGCAGTGCTTCATCGGCGCCGGCGCCAATAATCAGCCGACGCGCTCGGCGACAAATCCCAGTGGCGCTCCGCTGTATCCGTTCCAGGGCCTCATACAATCGGTCGCGGTTTACAGCACAGCGCTCGACCCCACCGTGATCCAGTCGCATTTCGCAATCGGCACCGCGGGTTAACGCGCCCGGGTGCCGGCACTGTTGTTCTCTGGAGCCAGCACATCGAGGCCGCCGGCGCAGCAGCCGCATTGACAGTTTTTCATCGCGGGCTTACGCTCAACCCTTGATTTAACACTGTTGGTCGTCCTTGCTACAACCGTGCCGGGGGGCACACGGAGCATGAGCACCACGCTGTTCTTTCTGATCCCGATCGGCATGCTGGCCGTCGCCTGGTCGTTGTGCTTCGTCGGCTGCGTTTTGGACAGTAGCGGATTTGCAATCCCCTACAGCAACATCATTCTCGGGGAAACAGGCCTTGTCGCCTATTGGCCGCTGGGCGATCCGGAAGGTCCGACGGCACTCGATCTTACCGGAAATCATAGCGGCGCTTACATAACGCCGCCTGCCTATCCGGCCGTTCCCATGTCGGTGCAGATTGCCAACCCGGCGGTCAATGTGCATCAGGCATCGATCGTGCCCGGCGACGTCAGTACGTCCGACGAAGTGGACAAGAACCTATTCCCCGGCTGTGCCGATTTCGAGGGCGGTTACGTCAGCATTCCGTGGAGCACGCAGAATTCTCCGACGTTGACCGAATTCACGTTGGAAGCTTGGATCAAACCCAATTGGACCGGAACGGGATTCATTCGGGTCGTGTTCGGTGCCTTCGTCAACAACACCGGCATCGTGATCCACATCAATCAAAGCAACCAGTGGCAGTTCACCATTGGCACCGGCGTGGCAGCTTCGGTGGTCAACACAATGGTGCAGGTCGATTTGACGTCGACGACGTATGTCGCGGTGACCTGCGATAAGGCCAGCAATGTAAGCCTCTGGATCAACCCGCAGCCCCAGAGCGATTTGCCGAACCCGCCGCCGCCGACGCCGACTTGGCCGGCCTCGCCGACGCCGACGGCTTATGTGCCGGCGGATCCGACCCAGCTGCTGGCGATCTTCATCGGCGCCGGCGCGAACGATCAGGCCTTGCGAACGCAGGGTGGCGGCATGGGCGCTCCGCTGTTTCCGTTCCAGGGCCGCATTCAGGACGTCGCGCTGTACGACACGGTTCTCGACGGCACCAAGCTCATCAACCATTTCCAAAACGGCAGTACCCCCCCGGGTTAGCGTGCTGTTAGTGCCGACGGCCGTTTTGCTGATGCGGTCATGGTGACGGTAGCAAGGTTAGCTGTTACCGTCCTCGTCGAAGCAGGGCGTCAGCATTGTTCTTCAGAAGCGGTACTGTCGCGGTCGCCGGTGCGGCAGATTCATTGACAGATTTTCTACCCAGGCTTACGCTCAACCTTTAATTTCAGCGCTGTTGGTCGTCCTTGCTACAACTGTGCCGGGGGCACGCGGAGCATGAGCACCACACTGCACTTTCTCATCCCGATCGGTTTGCTGGCCGTCGCCTGGTCGTTGTGCTTCGTCGGCTGCGTCTTGAACACTAGCGGACAGGGAGTCCCCTACAGCAACCAGATTCTCGCGGAAGCAGGCCTCGTCGCCTATTGGCCGCTGGGCGATCCCGAAGGTTCGGCGGCACTCGATCTTACCGGGAATCACAGTGGCGGTTACGTTATTCCGCCCGCATATCCGGCCGTTCCCCAGTCGGTGCAGATTGCCAACCCGGCGCTTAATCTGCACCAGGCGTCGATCGTGCCCGGCGATATCAGTGTGTCGGGTGAGGTAGACAAGAACCTCTTCCCGGGCTGCGCCGATTTCGAGGGCGGTTACGTCAGCATTCCGTGGAGCACGCAGAATTCGCCGACATTGACCGAATTCACATTGGAAGCCTGGATCAAACCCAGTTGGACCGGAACGGGATTCCTTCGGGTCGTGTTCGGTGCGTTCGTCAACAACACCGGCATCGTGATCCACATCAATCAAAACAACCAGTGGCAATTCACCATCGGAACCGGCGCGGCAGCTCCGGTGGTCAACACCATGGTGCCGGTCGATCTGACGGCGACGACGTATGTGGCGGTGACCTGCGACAAGTTCAGCAATGTCAGCCTCTGGATCAATCCACAGAGCCAGAGCGATACGTCGAACCCGCCGCCGCCGCCGCCGACCTGGCCCGCCTCGCCGACGCCTACGGGTTATGTGGCAGCCGATCCGACCCAGCTGCTGGCGATCTTCATCGGCGCCGGCGCGAACGATCAAGCCTTGCGAACGCAGCCCGGCGGCACCGGCGCCCCGCTGTTTCCGTTCCAGGGCCGGATTCAGGATGTTGCGCTGTATAACGTCGTTCTCGACGGCAACAAGCTCGTAAGCCACTTCCAAAACGGCAGCACGCCTTAGCGCGCTCTTAGTGCCGATGGCGGTTTTGCTGATGCGGTCATGGTGACGGTAGCAAGGTTAG
>Ga0070741_10004311_pt1 | contig 33370 bp, 36 predicted proteins | sample Coa_R1_4_FD_66440 | JGI IMG/M metagenome (GOLD analysis project Ga0070741, IMG submission 66440) | Surface soil microbial communities from Centralia Pennsylvania, which are recovering from an underground coalmine fire - Coalmine... | ecosystem: Environmental > Terrestrial > Soil > Unclassified ... | reverse complement strand
AAGGAGGTCGTCACTCCGCCCTGCAGCAGCGTGCGGATCAATGCCTGAGCGCCGTTCATGAGTTCGGCTGCACGTTAGAGCCCATCCGGATGGGCTCTCAGGGACGCGTTAGGCTCTGGGCCGTGCGGGTCCGGGCTGATCGACCGCTGCGCCTGGCCCCGGCGACGGTGCTCGACTACCGCGAACTCGCGCGACGCCGCCTTCCCCGTCAGCTGTTCGACTACCTCGACGGCGGTGCCTACGAGGAGGCAACCATGCGCGCCAACGTCAGCGACCTCGAGCGCGTCCTGCTGCGCCAGGTCGTGATGCGCGACGTCGCGGTTCGCGACCAGCGCGTCGAGGTACTCGGCCAAGCGCTGGCGTTTCCCGTGATCCTGGCGCCGGTGGGGATCGCCGGGATGTTCGCGCGGCGTGCAGAGGTCCAGGCCGCGCGTGCCGCCGAGTCGGCCGGCGCGCGCTTCGTCGAGTCGACGGTTTCGCTGTGCAGCATCGAGGAGGTCGCGCAGGCCACATCCACGCCGCCCTGGTTTCAGCTTTACGTGATGCGCGATCGCGGCTACGTGGAGGAACTTATGGCGCGGGCACAGGCGGCGGCGGCGCCGGTGCTCGTCCTCACGATTGATCTGGCCGTCGTCGGAGCTCGCCACCGGGACACCCGCAACGCGATGGTCGGCGAGACGACTCCGCGGGCGAAGTTGCTTCGCGGCGTCGACATCGCCCTGCATCCGCAGTGGATTCGAGACGTTCCGCTCAAAGGCGGCCCGCTCATCTTCGGAAATCTCGCCAAGGCGGTGCCGGGCGCGCGCTCTCCCGCGGCTTTCCGCAACTGGGTAGATGCCCAGTTCGACCCGAGCGTGACCTGGGACGACGTGGCCTGGATGCGCGAGCGGTGGAACGGGCGGCTGGTGGTGAAGGGAATCCTCGATCCGGAGGACGCCCGCAGAGCGGTCAACGTCGGCGTCGACGGCATCGTCGTTTCAAACCACGGGGGCCGTCAGCTCGATTCGGTGCCCTCGACGGTGCGGGCGCTGCCCGCTGTGGTCGACGCGGTCGGCGATCAGGTCGAGGTGCTCGCCGACGGGGGCATTCGTACCGGCCTGGACGTCGTCAAGATGATGGCGCTGGGAGCCAGGGCGGTGCTGCTAGGGCGCGCGTGGGCCTGGGCGGTGGCCGCGCGCGGTGAGGCCGGGGTCCGTCACATGCTCGACGTGGTACGGGCGGACATCGATGTGGCCCTGGCCCTCACCGGGCACACCTCGATTACGGATGTCGACCGTTCGGCCCTGTACGCGGATGGGGCTGCGGTGAGCGAGACGGCCCGCTGACGAGCGGCCACCGTTACGCAGCGACCTGTTGCTCCTCCGGGCAACCGGCCGCGGCCTTGGGTGCCGCGACGAGTTGGCCCCCAGAACAACCCTGCGCTTGGACTCGCCGGCGTGGATTGATGATCCCAATCGCGGCCGTGACCCCGCCCACGATGAGTAGCGCCGCGGAGATCACAAGCGCATGGTGAAACGCGGTCACGCTCTGGGAGCTGCGGACAAAGGTGTCTCCCTTGAGCGAGCTCGCCGCGACGACGCCGATGATCGAGATCCCGACCAGCCCGGCCACGCGCGCGATGTCGTTGTTGATGGCCGAAGCGATGCCCGCGTCGCCTTCGTCCGCGTCCGCCAGGACCGTCGCGGTGAGCGGCGCGACCGTCATCGACAGCCCCAGGCCGAAGACGAGCAACCCGGGCAAAAGGTCGGCCACGAACGATGTGTTGGTGCCGGTCCGAAGCAGCAGCAGGATCCCGCCTGCCGCCACCAGCGGCCCGAGGCCCATGAACAGCCGAGGGCCGTAACGGTCAGCGAGTGAACCGAAGCGGCGCGAAAGAAAGAACGTCACGGCCGTGACCGGCAAAGTGGTCGCTCCGGCTTTCAATGCGCTGTAGCCCGCCACCTGCTGCAGGAAGATGACCAGGAAGAAGAACAGCGCCGAGAGCCCGGCGTACATGGTGAGCGTCTCGAAGTTTCCGATCGAGAAGTTGCGCTGTGCGAACAGCGCCAGCTTGAGCATCGGTGCCGGTACCCGCCGCTCATAGGCCACGAATGAGAGCAGGGAGACGGCGCCGACGATCAGCGGAACCAAGATCACGGGACTGGTCCACCCGTGGCGGGGCTGCTCGATGAGCGCGAAGACCACTCCGGCCAGCCCAAGCACGCACAACCCCGCGCCGACTACGTCGACGCGCCGACGCACGCCCGCGGCGGCCGGAGGAACGGCCGCACGCACCAACGCAAGCGTGATCGCGATCAGGGGTGGATTGATCACGAAGATCCAGCGCCACGAGACGTTGTCCACGATCAGGCCGCCCCCGAGCGGACCGATGACGGTCGCGATAGCGGCCCAGGCCGTCCAGCTCCCGACCGCCTTGCCCCGCTCCTCCCGGGAGAAAGCGCCCACGATCACCGCGAGCGAGCTCGGCACGAGCAGCGCGGCCGCGGCGCCCTGGAAAGCCCGCGCCGCGATCAGCACCCCGATCGTCGGCGCAACCGCGCACGCGACCGAGAAGACGCCGAAACCGACCAGCCCAATCGAAAAGATCCGGCGCTCCCCATAGATGTCTCCCAGCGAACCGCCGATCAGCAGCAGAGAGCCGAGCGTGAGCAGATAGGCGTTGGAGATCCACTGCTGCGTGGCGAGACCGCCTCCAAGGTCACGCTGGATCGCCGGCAGAGCGACGTTCACGATGGTTCCGTCGATGAAGGCGACGCTCGATCCCAAGATCGCCGCCAGGAGAGTCAGTCGCTGCCGTCGCGTCATCGGCTCGCCATTGGCGGCGGCACGTCTGCGTCGCGCGCATGTATGCCCTGACAGATCGTTTTCAGAAAACTACCGACCGTGGAGAACTCCCAGATCGCCGACCGCCTGGAGTCGTTCGCCGTCCTGCTCGAGCTCGCCGATGCCAACCCGTACATGGCGCGGGCATATCGGCGTGCCGCGGAGACCATCCGCACCGCGGCGGTGCCGGTACGCGAACTGGTGACCTCGGGACGCGCTCGCCAGCTGCGGGGAATCGGCCCGGGAATCGAGGCGCGCCTGGCCGAGCTCGTGGAGACGGGCGAGATCGCGGAGCTCACCGAACTCGAGCGCGACCTCGCGCCAGATCTCATCGGCCTTGGGCGGTACCTGGGCCTCGGCGCCAAGCGGTCGGTGGAAGTGGCGCGCTCGCTTGGCGTTCGGACCGCCGACGAGTTTCGCGAGGCCGCCGCCGCCGGCCGGTTGCGATCGGTCCCAGGCATCGGGCCAAAGACCGAGGCCCGGCTGCGCGAGGCACTGGAGCGCGAGCCCGACCCCCGGCCGCGACAAGGGCTGTTGCTCAACCGCGCCTGGGATCTGGTCGGCGGGATCGCGACCGCGCTGGGCGGCGAGGCCGCGGGCGACGTGCGCCGTTGGCGCGACTCGTGTGAGCGGCTTGCGGTGGTCTGCGCCACGGACGAGCCGCAGTCGGTGCTGGAGCGCTTTGTCGCGCTGCCGCAGATCGTCACCGTGATCGAGCGCGGCGAGCGCCATGCGCTCGGGCTCACGGTCGAGGGCTTGGCGGTCGAGTTCACGGCCTGCGACCCCGGGCTCTTCGGCACCGCGCTGGTGCGCGCTACGGGCTCCGCCGCGTACGTTGGCGCACTCGAGCCGCTCCCCGAAGCGCCCGACGAGCAGACCCTCTACCGGAAGCTCAAACTCCCCTTCTGTCCTCCCGAGCTGAGGGAGGGTCCCTTCCAAGGCTCGCCGCCGGCGTTGCTGGAGCGAGGGCAGATCCGCGGCGACCTCCACACCCACACGACCTGGTCTGACGGCCGAGCGAGCGTCGAGGAGATGGGTCGAGCCGCCCGCGAGCAGGGCTACGAGTACCTGGCAATCTGCGACCACACTCCAGCGGTGGGAGCCGTCCAGGGGCTCGGCCCCGACCAGGTCCGCCGGCAGGCCGAGGAGATCGCCCGGGCGAACGAGGCCTTGGCGCCCTTCCGGGTTCTGCGCGGGATCGAATGCGACATCCTCCCCGACGGACGGCTCGACCTACCGGATGCGGTCCTCGCCGAGCTCGACTGGGTTCAGGCGAGCGTGCACGGCGGTCAGCGGATGCCGCGGCGCGAAATGACCAGGCGCGTTGAGGAGGCCCTGCGAAACCCCTTCGTCCGTTGCCTGAGCCATCCCATGGGCCGATACATCAACCGGCGCGCCGAGAACGCTCTCGACCTGGAGCGAACATTCGAGGTCGCGCTGGCCGAGGGCGTCGCGCTCGAGGTCAACGGCCTACCGGACCGGCTGGACCTCAGCGGCGCGCACGTCCGCGATGCGCTCGACGCCGGGGTCCGGATCGTGTGTTCGACAGATGCGCACTCGGTGCGCGGCCTCTTGAACATGCCGCTGTCGGTCGCCACCGCCCGCCGGGGCTGGGCGACCGCCGATCAGGTGCTGAACACGAGGCCGCTTGAGGCGCTTCTAGACGTGCATCCCCGTACGGCTTAGCACCGAGACGTCGGTCTCACTCGAGCTCAGTTCCTGTGCGTCCTGCAGCCCCGTGGGCAGCACGAGGTGGACCTCTTTCTTGGTGTTCTGGTGGACGACGACCTTGACTCCGTCGGGGACCGTCAGACCCTCCTGCTTCAGCGTGCCCGCTGGGTCGTCCAGCAGCCGCCGGCGGTAGGCGTCGTCGTCGAGCGCCTTCGCGGCAACGCCCCGAAGGTGCTGAAGGCCCTTGACCGTGGGTTGGTCGGGGTTCATGACTTGCTCCTTGGTTCCGTGGTTTGGATGGTCGATTTGTGCGCGCGGGCGAGACGGTGCTCGCGCTCGTGGACGGAGTCGGCTGGGACCGCTTTGGAGATGAGCGCGGCCGTGTCAAAACAGGCCAACGCCACCGCCGTGCGATCGTCGGCAGGCAGCCCTGACACGAACGCGACCAGCTCCTCCACGTGCTGGTGATCGAACTGAACCGCATGGGCACGCACGCCGGAGGTCGCGTCGGCGCCGCATGGAAGCGCGCTCTCCAGCTTCCGCAGCGCGTCATCGGTGATGCGGATGACACGCCGTTCGAGCACGAAGATGTAGCCCAAGAAGGCGACCGGTTCTGAAGCTTCGATGCAATCCCCGGCGTACCGAACCAGTGCGCTCGCGGTCGGCCCGGGCGGCACCTCTCGCACGGCGGCCTGGGCGTCGTAGCCCAGCGCGCCCAGATCACTTAGGGGCATCCGGTCGTGCCCGGCCTCCTCCTCGAGCTTCCTGCGCGCGAAACGCGCGAGCTCGGGGCGCCCCATCGACTCGTATCGCTCGATCGCGACCGGCAGGAGGGCGACGCTGTGGTGCGCCGTGTACCACTGGTCGACCAGGTCCAGCGCCCACGTGCTCGTCGCTGGAGGCCAGTGGCCGGCGGCCGCACCGGCGTCGCGCTCACCCGCGGCCATCGCCCCTTCGAGCAGATGGCGGGTCGTCTCGAGCGCCCCGCTCTGAGAGGGAGGCATGGACCCCCACAACTCGAGCGCTGCGGCCTGGGGTGACTGGATCCAGGCGCCCCTCCGGGACGCGACAAGCGTTCCCCCGTCCCTCAGCTGCACCCATTGCGCCGTCAAGAGCTCCAAACCTATGTGGGACCGTGGCGCCGGGTCAAGCCCAGGGTCGGGCTTGCGGCTATGGCAGGAGCACGATCTTGCCGCGCGTGTGGCGCTGCGCAAGCTCACGGTATGCGTCGCGCACCTCATCGAGCGGGAAGGTGCGCGCGATCGGGACCTCGATCTCGCCCTGGGCGACGAGCTGCGCCAGCTCTCTCAGCAGCTCCGCAGTCGCGATCGCGTGCGTGCCCTGGGTTTGGACACCGTGGCGCTGTGCGGCCTGGAAGTCGGCGATCGTGTTTATTCGCTCGCGCGGGACGCCCAGCTCGAGGGCAAGCTCCACATAGCCGCCTCCGAACGTATCGATGAAGGCGTCGACCTTCCCTGAGGCGGCTTCTAGAAGTCGCTTGCCCTGCCCGTCGCCGTAGGTCACGGGCTTGATGCCGCGTCCTTCCAGCCAGTCGTGATTGCCCTCGCTCGCGAGGCCGATCACGGCCGCACCGGTGCGCCGGGCGAGCTGGACCGCGATGCAGCCAACGCCGCCGGCGGCCGCTGAGACCACCACGGTCTCGCCGCGTCGCGGAGCGACCGCCTTCACTGACGCCGTTGCCGCCATGCCGACAACGAACAACGCACCCGCGACCTCCCACGGAAGCGAAGGGGGCCTGGGCGTGAGCTGGTCGGCCGGCACGGCGACCAGCTGGGCGTGGCTCGCGCGCTCTTCGGTCCAGCCGAGCACTTCATCGCCTGCCTCGAATCCGCCCACCCCAGCGCCGACCTCGGTCACCACGCCGGCCAGGTCGGAGCCCTCGCCCGACGGGAAGGTCGACGGCCAGCGCTCATGCAGCCGACCTTCGCGGATCGAGATCTCACCCGGGTTGATCCCGGCCGCCTTGACGGCGACGACCACCCGGCCTGCCTCAGCGGCCGGATCCTCGACTTCTCGCACCTCGAGGACGTCCACACCGCCGTAATTGTCGAATCGCACCGCTCTCATGGGCCGTCGGGTCGTGAGTACCGAGGCGGGAGCTGGTTCACCCGCGTTGCCCCCAGGAGCTGTGCGTTTGCGGCTTTCACCTGCGCGAGGGCCTCCGGGTCAGTCAGACCCGGTACGGAGACCACAACTCCGTTCGCCAGATCCATGAGGCTCGCCCGCACCACGTCGGGGGCTTCCATCCGCGGCACTTCGCGCATATCCATCCCCTGGCGGCTATGGAACTCGGAGCGGACCACGCCCGGACAGACGACCTGAACTCGCACCCCGTGGTCCCGCACCTCCCTGGCAAGTACTTGCGAGAAGGTGACGACAAAGGACTTCGTCGCGGCGTAGACCGCCCGCTTGGGCAGGAAGGGCTGCTCGGCTTCGCCGCTGAAAGCCAGCAGCGACGCGATGTTGACGATCGACCCCGTATCTCGCTCGATCATGCCCGGCACGGCCGCGCGGCTGAGCAGGACGAGCGATGCGAGGTTGACCTCCAGCAGTTCGCGCGCGAGCGGCGGCGGCAGCTCAGCGAACGGCATGTAGTGGGCAAGACCTGCGTTGTTGACGAGCATCTCCAGAGGGGCGTCGGACACGGCCTCACACAACGTTGCTATCTCCTCGGGTTTGCCGAGGTCTGCCCCGATCACATCCACGTTGACGTGGTGCTCGCCGCGCAGGCGTGCGGCGAGCTGCTCAAGCCGATCGACCCGGCGGGCGACGATCATGAGATCGCAACCATCGGCCGCCAACCTCTCTGCATAAGCCTCCCCAATGCCGGAAGAGGCACCGGTCACCATGGCCAGTCCGGGCATGGCGGCTCAATATACGCGGCGCCGGTCGAATGGCTCGCGCGGCTCTCGACGTGCATGATGTAGGGATGCGCGAGGAGATCCTCCTTCCCGGCCTTGTCGCAATCGAGCATTCCTTCGAAGTCCCGCTCGACCACGACGATCCCCGCGGGCGGCGGATCCCGGTCTTCGCGCGCGAGCTCGCCGACCCGGAAGGCCGCGACCGACCGTTCCTTGTGTTTTTCCAGGGCGGCCCCGGCGGCGAGGCCCCTCGCCCTACGGTCGGCCCGCGCTCGCCTGGGTGGTTGACCCGGGCGCTGCAGGACTTTCGGGTGTTGATGCTCGACCAGCGTGGCACCGGTCGCTCCACACCGGTGGGCAACCTTGAAGGACTTGATCCTAAACAGCAGGCTCAGTACCTCGCGCATTTCCGAGCCGATTCGATCGTCCGTGACGCCGAGTTCATCCGCCGCGAGCTTGGAGCCGATCGCTGGAGCGTGCTCGGGCAAAGCTTCGGCGGCATGTGCGTCACGACGTACCTGTCGCTGGCGCCCGAGGGGCTTCGAGAGGCGCTCATCACGGGCGGCCTGCCGCCGTTGAGGGCGAACATCGACGACGTCTATGCACGCACGTATGGCCGAGTCATCGAAAAGCAGCGCAAGTATGCGCAGCGCTATCCGAGTGACTTCGACCGGCTGACGAAACTGCGCGAGACGCTCGAGCGCAAGGAGATCCGATTCGCGGCCGGCGATCGCCTCACCTGGCGCAGGTTTCGCCAGGCGGGCTTGATGCTCGGCATGAGCAACGGCGCCGAGCGGCTTCATTACCTCCTCGAGCTGCCGGCCGATTCGCCGGCTTTCCTGGGCGACATCGAGGACCCGTTCGGCTTCATCCGCAACCCGATCTACGCCCTCCTACACGAAGCATGCTGGGCCGACGGAGGAAAGACGCGCTGGTCAGCGCAACGAATGCTGCCTGCCGAAGTCGATTCCGAGAACCTGCTGACAGGCGAGCATGTCTATCCGTGGATGTTCGAGGACTACGCGGCACTCGCGCCGCTGCGCGAGGCGGCCGACCTGCTGGCCGAGCACGAGTGGCCGCACCTATACGACCCCGAGACGCTGGCCCGCAATGAAGTGCCCTGCGCAGCGGTGATCTATGCCGAGGACATGTACGTCGAGCGTTCGTTCTCCGAACTGACCGCCTCTCAGATCCGAGGGCTCCGCCCCTGGATCACGAACGAGTACGAGCACAACGGACTGCGGATCGACGGCGCGCGCGTCGTGGGCCGCTTGCTGGACCTCGTGCGGGGGCGGATCTAAGAGCGTGCGCGCCCTCCGCGGGCGCGGATCTAGGAGCGTGCGCGCCCTCCGCGGGGGCGGATCTAGGACGTTTGCGCCCGCGCGGGGGCGGAGCTAGGAGCGCTCAGCCGGCGACGGGCGCGCGCTCGTGCGTCTCGAGGTACTCACGCAGCTCGCGCTCGAACTGGGGCCAGAGATCGGGTTCATCAGATGGTGGCTGTGGACGGATAGGGCCGTTCGTCTCCCGGCCCCAGCCCTTGCCGTCTCCACCATCGCCACCGGTGTCCATGACCCCGAGGTGCCGAAGGCTCAGACACAGCGAGAGCGCAATCAGCGCAAAGCCGGCGCCCACAGCCGTGGCAATAGCCGCGTTCATCAGCTCGCCGTGAGGGTGGAGGACAACTATCGCCGTACATGCGATCCCCCAGAGCGCCGCGCCCGCCACCGCCGCTCCAACCACCGCGGCCACCGCCAGTCGTGGCCATGAACCTCCGTCTCCTCGTGACATCTCGTTCGTCTCCTCGCTCGCGCCTGTGGGCCCAAAGAGTAGTCCAGGAACATTACGCCGTGTGACGGTGCGCAAGACCGATTTGGTGGCTGTGGCCCAGCTGAGTGGGGCGCGGCCAGCCGCCTCCGCGGTCGGACGCGGTCATCATCCATTCAGGATGAGGCGGTTGGCGATGGGCGCGCCAACATCGGCCGACCGTGATCGAACGATTGACCGACATGCCGCCAGGCACCGTGGGGTTCCGCGTGGTTGGCGAGGTCGAGCGTGAGGACTACGACAACGTGCTCACGCCCGAGCTCAACCGTGCGCTCGAGGCGGGGCCGCTGCGGACGCTGTATGTGATCGAAAGCCTCGACGAGATCGAGCCCACCGCGCTGTGGGCTGATACGAAGCTCGGGTTCGACCTTGCCGTCCGGCACCGCGACGCGTGGGTGCGCTCAGCCATCGTCACCGATATCCACTGGATGGCGCGAGCAACCAGGCTCTTCGCGTGGATGATCCCGGGCGAGGTGCGTGTGTTCTCGCTCGCGGAGTCAGAGCAAGCAAAGGCCTGGATCACAGACGGCTGACCCCCTCCGTCGATGACCGCCACCGGCTACCCACAACGCGTCGTTTCCGCCGGGACCCCGGCTCTGTTCGGCCGGGTGATGGCGCTGGTGGCGCTGACGGTGGGGTTCGCGACGCTGGGGGTGTGGGCAGGACGGAACACCGGCGGGGCGGGTTGGTTCATCGCCTGGCTGCTCGCGCTCGGATGCCTGATCGGCCTGAACGTCGCCAACGCGCGTGGGAATCGCACTCTGGCGCTGGTCCTCCTGTTCGCCTTTGGCCTGCTGATCGGAGCAAGCGTGGCGACGACGATCAACTACTACTCGGCGACCGATCCAGCCGCCGTTCGTCAAGCGTTCGGAGCCACAGCGCTGTTTGTCGGTGGTCTCGGCGCCGGTGGATACGCGGTACGGCGCGACCTTTCGTTTCTGTATCGGATCGCCTTCTGGCTGCTGCTGGCCCTGATCGCAGCGGGAATAGTGCTGATCTTCGTCCGCATCCCCGCGGTCTATACGGCGTGGAGTCTGGTCGGGCTAGCGGTCTTCGGGCTCTACACCGTGCTGGACTTCAACCGCCTGCGGCGGGCCGGCAAAGACGAGGCGATCCCGCTTGCAGCAGGCATATTCCTCGATGTTCTGAACGTGTTCCTGCTCTTTTTGCGGCTGTTCGCCAGCTCTTCCTGAGGGCGGAGTTGACCCTCGCAATGCCACATATCGATTGACGTTCAACGGAGGGACCGAATGAAGAAGATATGGAAAGTTCCGTCGCCGGCAACGGTGATCGCGATCGTCGCTTTGCTCTTCGCGACCGGCGGCGGCGCGGTCGTCGCCCAGACGACTCAGCGCGCCAGTTCTCCTAGCTTCACCAAGCTGACGCTCCAGAACGGCTGGACCAGCAGTCCGTTCGGCACCCGCAAGCCCGCGGTAGCCTTGGACAACGGCATCGTGGTCCTCAAGGGTGGGATGGCGACGACGGGAACAAACCCCGTCCCGTTCACGCTTCCTTCGTCCTTTAGGCCTTCGGGAGTCGTGTTCATCCCGGTGGATATGTGCAATGCCACTTCCGGCCGGCTTCAGATTGAGCCCACAGGCGTGGTGACGGTCCAGGCGCAGGGAGGAGCTTTCTCCAACGCCGCGTGCTTCACCGGACTTGACGGAGTCTCGTTTCCCAAGTAGGCCGCACTCGACGGCGACGATCGTCTGGCCTCGAACCAACTCGACGCCGACCATCTCGCCGCGGCGCCTCAGCTAGTGCCGATGAGTTTGGTCTTCAGCGCCTCGAACTGCGCGTCGCTTAGGACACCGCGGTCGCGGAGATCGGCGAGCTTGGTCAATTGGTCGACAGTATTGGCACCAGGCGCACCGGTTTGTGGCGCGGAAAACGCTGCCGCCACCGTCTCCTGAAGCCCGGCGGCGGTCTGCGCCTTCGCTACCGCGTCGGCTTTCACCGCCTCGATCTGCTGGCGCTGTGCTGCGGGATCTTGCGCCCACGCCATGGCTCGCTCGTGGCGGGCAACCGCTTCATCGCGATCGGCGCCGGGCCTGACAGGCATCTGTTCGAGGTCGATAACAACCTTCGAGTGGTCATTCGGGTCGTAGATCACCGCCACCGACCAGCCCTCCTGCGGGATCGGCCAGCCGTGGGAGTCGTTGAAGACTTGCTTGACCGAGGCCTCGAAAGGGGCCTCTCCGTCCGGCTCGACCCGAAGCTTCAGCGCCTGGTGGATGGTGATGCTGCCGGCTTGGCCAGGTGAAACGTTCGCGCCGCCGGTGCTAGCCCACTCCTTCCTGCTCTCAAGCACCGTGGCCCAAGCCTGGCTACCTCCGTGTTCCTTGAGCTTGCGCTCGAGCCGCTTGTTGTGCCCCAACATCCAGCCTCCCCGGTCAAGGTTCTACCGTCAGCGACCCAAGTCCACGGCCGCCGCCAATCGCCCGCGATCATGGCAGATCCCGACACCCCGCTCAACCATCCACAAGACCACGAACGGACGCACATCCCATGACCAGTTGGTCGCAGTTCGCCAGTGAGCAGTACTGCTATCTCACGACGACCGGTCGGGTGACTGGCCACCCGCACCGGATCGAGATCTGGTTCGCGATCGACCGCGAGACGCTCTACATGCTCTCGGGCGGCGGCGATCGCTCAGATTGGGTCAAGAACCTACGCCGAGACCCCGCGGTCACCGTCGAGATAGGCCCCGACACTTTTGAAGGCCAGGCGCGGCTTGTCACCGATCCGATCGAAGACGAGCGCGCCCGAGCGCTCGTCCACGATAAGTATGCGCCGGGGTACCGAGGAGACCTAACGAACTGGCGTCAATCGGCACTACCAATCGCGGTCGAGGTCGAGCGTCACACCGACGATTGGTGAAAACGCGCGCCCGCGACCGAGTGTCAGCTTTGCGACCGCGTGCGTTACCCCCAGCCGATGGCCCTTCCAGGAGGTGGATGTTCACTAGCTTGTGATAGTCGGCCGGGGGTCGACGGCACGACGACATGCGCGACGACGGCGGCTCTTGGTGGGGAAGCGCGGGATCCGGGCGGTGATGCGGCTCAGGACGGTCGGGCGCGCTGTCAGTCCGGCGCGGCGGTGCTCCTCGGCCTGGCGCAGCAGGTCGGCTTGGCGAGCCTGGGCTATCTGGTGCATCAAGTTCGGGTTCATCGTGTGCTCTCCGAGTGCTTATCGGTCCGGTCCGAGGTGCACACGCGGGTCTCGCTTAGGTCGTGCAGCCGGATCGTGCTCAGCGCGGTCGAGACGACCAGCGCGTCAAGCGCGACCATCACCGAGGCCAGCGACGTGGACCCGAGCACCCACGTCTGTTTGGCTGTCATCGTCGGGTGCCTCCTTGAGTTGTGTTATCCGATCAGACACCAGGGGAGGGCGAGAATTGAGCGATGAATTTCCGGCGCGTGTGGTGTCCTTTTTGAGGTGATGACGGAATCGACCGCGCTGGCACGAGCCCGCGCCGGCGACGAGGAGGCATTTCGCTCCCTGATCGAGCCCTACCGGCGCGAGCTGCAACTCCACTGCTACCGGATCCTCGGGTCGCTGCAGGACGCCGAGGACCTGGTCCAGGAAACGCTGCTGGCGGCCTGGCGCGGCCTTGACAAGTTCGAGGGAAGGGCATCGATGCGCTCTTGGCTTTACCGAATCGCGACCAACCGCTGCCTAAACGCCAGGCGTGACAGCGGCCGCCGCGCACCCCAGCCACGGCCCGACCTGCCAGCTCCGACGCGCATGACCGAGCCGCCGTGGCTCGAGCCGTATCCAGACGTGCTGCTCGAGGGGATCGCCGACCTCTCGCCCGGGCCCGACGCGCGCTACGAGACCAAGGAGGCCGTCGCGCTCACGTTCATTACCTTCCTGCAGCACCTCGCGCCGCACCAGCGAGCGGTGCTCGTGCTGCGCGACGTACTCGGCTTTCCAGCCAGCGAGGTCGCGAGCATGCTCGATACGAGCCAAGCGTCGGTCAACAGCGCCCTGCAGCGCGCACGGGCGACGCTGCGGTCACGGACACCATTGGGTCCCGGCGCGTTGGATCGCGCACCGCTGCCGGGCTCGGCCGTCGAGCGTGACCTGCTCGGGCAGTTCGCCGACGCGTTCGAGCACGGCGACGCCGACCGAATCGTGGCACTGCTGACCGACGAAGCGCTACTGACGATGCCGCCCGAACCCGGCGAGTGCGACGGCAAGGAGGCGATCTCCGCCTACCTGCACAACCTATTCTCCCTCACCATCGACCGCCCAACGCGGCTCGTGCCGACCCGGGCGAACGGGCAGCCCGCGTTCGGGCGGTACATCGGCGACTCGCACACACCAATCGCCCGCTTCAACTTCCTGCTGGTGCTGACCCTCGACGGGACCCGCATCTCGCGCCTGACCCGATTCGCGGACACAGGAATCCTGCCAGCGTTCGGACTACCGCGAGTGCTGCGCTAGGAGACCACGCCGGATCGACGAAACGGGGTACGTAGCTCCCGAGCTTGCGGTCGCCGGGTGTCGGGGCCTTGACAGTCCAACCGCGCGAAAGGAGGCGACAGCCCGGCAGAAGTCGGACGCCTCAGTTCAAGGTTGACAGCACGTGTGGTCAGTCGATCGTGTCAGCGCGAGCGGACTAGGCGTCGTCGATGCGGCTCCCCATGCACGCCCGCCACTAGCGAGCCCCGCCGAACGACGGGGCTTCTCGGACGCTCCGGTGACGCGCTGTGACGTTCCGGTGACCCGGCCCACGACACCGGGATGACCTTCTACATCTATCCGCAGCCGGTGTTAAAGCCGCAGCTCGAGCAGGTGTAACAACTGCCGGTGCGCTGCATCATGCCGCCGCACTGTTGACAGGCGGGCCCCAGGTCGAGGCCCTTGCCCCTCGCGGGCAGGACCGGCGGATCGTCGGTCAGGGCGCCGGTCGGCGCAGTTGCTCGTGCCTCAGCGCCGCCGCCGTTGCCGTCCTCCTTGACGGGCGTCGCGGTGTCGCCAAGGTGCGAGCTCGCCGCCGCCTGTGCCGCCTGGCGGGCGCGTACTGCCGGCGTGAGGATCCCCAGGTCTTCCTGGAGATCCACGTCAAGAAAGCGCGAAGCCAGCCACCGCATGATGTAGTCGGGCATGGACTTCGCGAACGGGATCTCGGGGTTGGATGTCATCCCCTCGGGCTCAAAACGCATGTAGCTGAACTTGCGCACCAGGGTCTCCAACGGCACGCCGTACTGGAGCGAGATCGAGATCGCGGTGGCAAACGAATTCATCATCCCGCGCAGGGTCGAACCCTCCTTGCCGATGTCGGTAAGGAAGATCTCGCCGACCGACCCGTCCTCGTACATACCGGCTGTGATGTAGCCCTCATGGCCGCCGATCGAGAACTTGTGGGTGATCGACTGGCGCTCGCGCGGCATCCGCCGGCGCTTCGGTGGCGCCTTTGCCAGCGCCTCCGCAACGGCCGTGTCGATCGCCTCCTGCGTGGATGCGGGCTGCGGCTTGCTCTTCTGAGCGTCGGTCCGCAGTGCCTGCGCCGTTTTTGATCCGTCGCGGTAGATCGCAAGTGCCTTCAGCCCGAGCCGCCAGCCCTCCAGATACGCGGCCCCGATGTCCTGCACCGTGGCGGACTGGGGGAGGTTTACGGTCTTTGAGATTGCTCCCGATACAAACGGCTGCACCGCGCTCATCATCTTGATGTGGCCCATGTGGTCGATCGCCCGTTCTCCCACAGCCACGTCAAAGACAGGTAGGTGCTCGTCGTCTAGACCCGGCGCACCGACGATCGAGCCGTGCTCATTGACGTACGCCAAGATCTGCTCGATGTGCGGGTCGTCGTACCCGAGCGTCTGAAGCGCGAGCGGGACGGTGCGGTTGACGATCGTCATCTGCCCACCGCCCACGAGCTCCTTGAATTTCACCAGCGAGAAGTCCGGCTCGATGCCGGTGGTGTCGCAGTCGAGGAGGAAGCTGATGGTGCCGGTCGGCGCGATCACCACTGCCTGTGCGTTGCGGTAGCCAGACCCTTCGCCTTCGGCTACGGCGTCATCCCAAGCTCTACGAGCCGCCCTAAGTAGCCCGGAGTCCTGGCTTGACGTTTCGTCGATTGCATAGGCCGCATCGCGGTGCATGCGCATCACGCCGTTATGGGCCTCTCGGTTCTCAGCGTAGCGGTCGTACGGTCCGAGAGCCTCGGCCATGCGAGCCGAGCCCAGGTACGCGCGGCCGGTCATGAGCCCCGTGATCGCCGCCGCCGCCGCGCGACCCTCCTCCGAGTCGTACGGCACGCCGTTTGCCATCAGGTAGGCACCGAGATTGGTGTAGCCGAGTCCCAACTGCCTGAATGCGCGAGCATTACGCCCGATCTGCTCGGTTGGGTAGCTCGACGGCGAGACGATGATCTCCTGAGCCAGAAAGACGATGTCGACCGCGTGCTCGAAAGACTCGACGTCGAACGTCCCGTCCGCCTGGCGGAACTTCATGAGGTTGAGCGACGCAAGGTTGCACGCTGAGTCGTCGACGTGCATGTACTCGCTGCAGGGGTTGGACGCGCTGATCCGACCCGAATTCGGGCATGTGTGCCAGTTGTTGATCGTGGTGTCGTACTGGACGCCCGGGTCGGCACAGCGCCAGGCGGCCTCGGCGATGTCACTCATCAGCTGACCGGCCGGGATCGGCTCGCCAACAGGCTCGCCGGTGGACCGTGCAGTCAGATGCCATTCCTCGTCGTTCTCGACCGCGCTCATGAACTCGTCCGTGACGCGGACCGAGTTGTTCGCGTTCTGATACTGGATCGAGAAGAAGCCGTCGCCGTCGATTCGCATGTCAAAGCCGGCGTCTCTTAGCGCAGCGGCCTTGTCCTCCTCGCGGGCCTTGCACCAGATGAACTCCCGAATGTCGGGATGATCAATGTCGAGCACGACCATCTTGGCCGCGCGGCGAGTCCCACCGCCAGACTTGATCGAACCCGCCCAGGCATCCGCACCGCGCATGAAACTGACCGGGCCCGAGGCAGTACCACCGCGGCTTAGCGGCTCCATCGAGCCTCGGATCTTCGAGAGGTTGATGCCCGATCCGGAGCCGCCGCGGAAGATGATCCCCTCCTTGGTGTTCCACTCGAGGATCGACTCCATGTTGTCCTCGACGGAGAGGATGAAGCAGGCCGACGCCTGCATCTTCGGACTGCCCACCGGGTGCCAGCCAACGTTGAACCAGACCGGCGAGTTGAAGGCCGCCATCTGGTGCAGGAGGATGTGGGTCAACTCCGCCTCGAACGCGTCTCCGTCCTCGACGGTCGCGAAGTACCCCGTCTCGCGGCCCCAGCTTGCAATCGTCCCGGCGACACGCGTGATCATCTGCTTGACCGAGCGCTCGCGCTCGGGCGAACCCAACTGCCCGCGGAAGTACTTCTGGGCAACGATGTTGGTGGCGTTCTGTGACCAACTCGTGGGGAACTCCACGTCGTGCTGCTCGAAGGCCAGCTTGTCGCCATGGCCGATCTTGGCGTCCCGCGACTCCCACTCCACGGCATCGAACGGATGCGCTGCGGGCGTCGTGAAGCGGCGACTGATCGACAGGCCCGCGCCAGCGTGCGTGTCCCGGTGAGTGGTGGTCTGCGGGGTGTGGTCCATGTCTTTACTGCTCCTCTGCTTCCGCTCGTTTCGGCTGGCTTTCCGGGCTCCTCGGCGCCCGAGGGGTGAACACCGAAGAGTCGCGCATGGCCCGGACGGAAAAACCTGGTCTGCCAACCGTCTGCGCTGAGGCTGAGGAGCGTTTGCTTACGCCTTCAATTTTAGAGATGCCGACGCCGCGGTCAGAGCGGAAAAACGTCCGTAAGCTGGGCGATTGCGGCCTCCAGCACGCGGTCTGGAGGCTCGTTTGCATCCAGCGAACGGATCCGTCGAGGATCGCTTGCAGCCAGCTCTGCGTAGCCCGCGGCGACACGGTGAAAAAACTCTTCGTGCTCCCGTTCGAGCCGGTCGGCCACGGCTGATCGAGAGCGCGTCCGAGACCGCCCAAGCTCGGGCGAGACCGTGAGCAGGAGCGTGCGATCAGGGACGAGTTCCCGCGTGGCAAACCGGTTGATATCGGCCACGTCCTGCATCCCGAGCTGCCTGCCCGAACCCTGGTAGGCCAGTGACGAGTCGACGAACCGATCCAGGACGACCGAGGTCCCTGCCCTCAGGAGCGGCTCAAGCGCTTCCTCGACCAGTTGTGCTCGGGCGGCCGCGAAGAGGAGGGCCTCCGATCGCGCTCCGATACGGAGGGCGGGATCGTGGAGCAACCCCCGGATACGCTCGGCCGCCTCGACCCCGCCGGGCTCTCGTAGGAGCCGGACGTCTAGACCGCGCTCGGTAAGAGCTCGCACCAGCCCCAAACACAGCGTGGACTTGCCCGAGCCGTCCAGCCCTTCGACCGTTATGAGCCGTCCCCGAGCCATCTCGGGCAAGGTATCTAGCCGACCGGGCGGTGGCACTAGCATCGGGTTCGTGCTCGCGGAGCTCGAAGGCCATCCCCATGCGCGTGCGGTCCTCGCTCCTGCTCTGGCGCGAAACGGAACTCCCTCGCACGCCTACCTGTTTCATGGGCCAGGTGGCGCCGGCAAGCGCGCGGCCGCTCGAGCCCTGGCGACGGAATGGCTGGCGGCCGGGGCGACCGACGATCGGGGAGCGCGGGCAAGAGCGGCCGCGGGGACCCATCCCGACCTCACCTGGGTCGCTCCCAGCGGCGCCCATGAAATCCTGGTCGGCGACATCGACGGCCCGGTGGTGAGCGCCGTGAGCAGGACGCCCTTCGAGGCCGACCGACGAGTGTTCGTGATCGAGCGAGTGGATGAACTCGGGCCGCAAGCCGCAAACAAGATGCTCAAGACGCTCGAGGAACCGCCTTCTTACGTACATCTGATCCTCCTCACCGAGCGGTTGGCCGAAGTGATCCCCACCATCCGCTCGCGCTGCCAGCTCGTACGCTTCGACGCGGCGTCCGAGCAGCAGATTGCGGCCGAGCTCGAGGGACTGGGTACACCGGCGCAGACCGCCGCGGCCTGTGCGCGGCTCTCGCTGGGGGACGCGGTCCGGGCGCGAGCGCTGGTCTCGGAAGAGGCAATCGAGCTGCGCCATCGAGCGCAAGACTTTGCCCGCGCCGCCTTGAGCGGGACGGTTGGCCAGGTAAGGCCATGGGCAGGCATGCTCGCCGCCGTTCGCGACCGGGGCGAGAGGGTCCGGGCGGAGATAGAGGCGCGCGTGGCGACCGAACTCGAGCTCTATCCCCGCAATGAACGAAAGCGCGTACAGACCGAATGGGCTGAGCGCACGCGCCGCGCCCGCCGCAGGTCAGAAACCGAGGCGCTGGACCTGTCGCTGGCGCTCGTGTCGATGTGGTTTGCCGACCTGCTCCGGCTCGCGTGGAACGCCCCGGAGTTGATCAGGCACTGCGATCGGCGGGCCGAGCTTGAGGCGGATGGGGGACGCGACCCGCAGCGTCTGAGAGCGGCCGTCGAACTTGTTGAAGACACTCGTTTACGGTTCAAGCTGAACGTCTCAGAGGAACTCGCGTGCGAGGCACTGGCATACAAGCTCGAGAGCGAGCTCGGATGGTGAGGGGCGGACGCACCTCACGTCACGGTGCTCGCGCCAGACGGGCCGCGGATGGGGCGCCAAAGACGCGACGGCAATCCGAGCTCGGGGCGCTGGTCTCGGATGGCCGCGTGTACTTGAGGTGGCCGCGCAGCGCCGATCAGGAGGAGTTCACCGCGCTGATGCAGGAGAGCAGCTCATTTCACCGGCCATGGGCGTCGGCGCCGACAAACGAAGAGCGATTTCTGACGTACCTCACCGACGCCGCGCGCCCAGATTTCGAGGCGATGCTTGTATGCCGCTGCGAGGACGACGCGATCGCGGGCTTCTTCAACCTCTCCCACATCACTCGAGGCGCCCTCCAGAGCGCATACCTCGGCTATGCGGTCGGCAAGCCGTACGCGCGGCAGGGACTCATGCGCGACGGGCTCGAACTTGTGCTGCGCCACGCCTTCGTCAATCTCGATCTCCATCGGATCGAGGCCAACATCCAGCCCGGAAACCGCGCCTCAATCGCGCTCGCGCGAGGCGCCGGCTTTCGCCGCGAGGGGTTCTCTCGTCGTTATCTGAAGATTGGCGGCCGCTGGCGCGACCACGAGCGCTGGGCGATCCTGGCCGACGACTGGCGCGCCCGTACCGGCACGAGGTGACGCTCGACGCACGGGCCTAGCCCTGCGCGGCTCAGGCGGATCGAGGGCCCGCGCGCAAACTACACTGGCCGGCAAGCCGCCGACGTAGCTCAGCTGGTAGAGCACTTCACTCGTAATGAAGGGGTCCCCGGTTCGAGTCCGGGCGTCGGCTCTGGGGCATTCGGGCTGTCGGGCTCGAAGAGGTCAACGGATAGGTCTGAAGGGAGAGCCCGCTCCGGCGGGCTCTCCACTTTCGCGTCTATCGACCAAGAGCCCGCCCGATGAAGTCAGCCAACTCCAGACCTCCGCTGTATGTAGGTTCGGAGGGCAGAACCCCACCATCAGAGCTCGGATGCGGGTTGGCCGCCTGACGGGGCTTTGGGGCGTGGCGACGGAACCGCAAGGTTTCGAACGTCATGAGAACGCCGTGACTTGGTTGTAGCAGCGCCTTGCCGAGATGGCGAAAAATCGGACGCCGTCAGGGGTTGGAGCGCCACTTGACGACCCGGTTTGGGTCTGCGCTGCAGCGGACGTGTCCGACGTCCGCTGGGGCGTCGAACCATGAGCGACAGCGGTAAGGCGGACCCATGCAGCTGCCGCGTGGTGTCGCGCTAAAGCAACCCGGCCTCTTATAGAACCCGTTGAAGACGTGCCGCGCAGTCCGACAACTCACATTTCGACTCGAGTACAGATGCCAGCCCTTGCCAAAGGCCACGTAGCCGCAGGAGTGCGTCCTTGATGACGCAGCCGCGAGCGAAACGGACCCAAGAAGCGAGGCCGCTGCGATGGCGGCCAGCAATACCGTTCCCTTCCGTACGCAAGCACGGACGGCATTAGCACTTGGACAGGCGATGACACGCGACCATGACATGGGTAGACCCGCACTTGTATGTAGTAGTTCCGGCCCCGAACCGCTACAGGCCCATTGCGGGCGCGGTCGGGCCGCTTCGCCTCAGGGAGGCGCCTTTAGGAATTCGACGCCAGGCCTGCTAACCCTTCGCCCGAGTCGCTAGTCAACTCAGAAGTTTAGCGAGCCCGACTGGCTTCATTGCCATTCCCAGCAGCACCGCCGCACACGCACGAGCTTCCAGGTCCCGTAATTGTTGCCCCTCGAGAGCGTCAACCGGGTGAAGTGGCCGGAAACTGGCCGCCAGGCATGCACTTTGGTTACACCCTCATAGTGCGCCGTTCGATGCGGGCAGCCGCTGGATCTCCTGCCAGACTCGGCGTAGAACCACTGCCACTCGCTAGCCCTCCCGTACGCGTTTGACCTGCTCCAATGGTCCCAGTCCATGGAGCTAAATCCCGTGTGGCAGGAATACCGTCGACCGGCTAGCAAGATAGGCTCGGTTAGCCCCCCGGCGTAATCAGGAAGGCCGACATGGGGAGGCCGCACGGCGAAGTGGTTGCCTTGCCCCGGCAGCAGCTTTGTCGGCGTGCTGCTAGCGACAGCCATGCCCGCCAAAACCAGGACGAGCGCAGTCGCGAGCGCGGCCAACACGGCAGATCGCCCCCAGCTTGTGACGCGATGTGAACCGAGCCCTCTCTTGATCATTGTGCTCTCCCGCCACTTCAGCTCTGGCCCCGTTCGATTCTACTGGCCCCTCCAGCCTCAGCTCAAGCAGCGCGATCGTTCACGCGTTACATGCGTCGCTGTCGACCGGGTTGGCAAAAGTGTTCTCTAGAGAGGGTCCCTGCGACTGCCAAGATCTCGGTATGACTGGATCAACCGACTCTCCGGCTGATGTTGCCGCTGCCTACTTCGACGCCTGGAAGAGCAATGAGATTGAGCGGGTGCGGCCTTTGCTTCACGACGAGGTCGCTTTCGATGGTGCCCTGGGCTCCACGCGGGGCATCGAGGAGACGCTCGCGGGCCTTGGCGGCATGTTTGCCATGACCGAGCAGGTCGAGGTGCTCCACCGCTGGGTCGACGGTCCCGACGTGATCACATGGTTCGAGCTCCGTACCAAGACTGCAGGGCCCCTCGCGATCGTCAACTGGAGCCACGTCGAAGCAGGGCGCATCACCCGGATCCGAGTGACGTTCGATCCGCGGCCGCTCGTGTCATGAGGCGGTTGCGGGTGTGCCCGCGACCTCGTCACCCTGACGCGCCGACGCAGCGACTCCAAAGGCCGTTGACAACCGGCACTGACCCCCGGTAGGGTGCTCTTCGGGGTAGTTAGCGGTCGGCTTAACGATGAGACGAGCTTGGGGGCATCATGAAGCGCAGAATATGGACGCTTGCAGTCGTCGGGGGTCTTTTGGCCTCAGCTGGGACTGCATGGGCGGCTCAACAGGCTGTCCAGACAAAGGCGCAGTGGCAAACGGCCATCGCGCAGGTCCGGCAGCCCGGACGTGGCTGCTATCAGGCGTCCTATCCCTCGTTGCGCTGGCACGCCGTCAAGTGCGTGACCGCACCGCGCGTGCCTTTCGCGCCGGCGTCGACCCACAGGGGCTCGACCGTCGGTGCCGGCTCCGATTATTCCGCCCAGGTGTCGGGCTTGATCTCCAAGGCGACCGGGACATTCACCGACGTGAGTTCCAACATCACCGAGAAGGGCAAGATCAACAACCAAGGGCCGGCAATCGCGAACGCCTTCTCGCTGCAATTGAACTCGCAGTTCTTCGCGGATCCTCCCGCGTGCGCGGGGAGCAGCGTTCCGGCGGATTGCCTGGGCTGGCAGCAGTTCATTTATGCCTACAGCGCAAGCGGGAGCGGCACTCCGAACGACATCTTCATGCAGTACTGGCTGGTCTACTACGACGCTCCCTGCCCCGCCGGCTGGTTTACGTTCACCAGCGGCGGCACGACCGACTGCTACGCCAACAGCCCCGCGGCCAGCGTGAGCACGGTCACCGCCAAGAAACTGGCCACCCTCAAGCTGACCGGCAGCGCCAAATCGCACGGCAATGATGCGGTATCGGTCTCGGTCGGTTCGGGGACGGCGACGAGCGTCTCCAATACCGACGCCGTGACCGACCTGGCGTCCTACTGGAAGGGCGCCGAGTGGGGCGTCTTCGGTGATGCCGGGGGCGGCGAGGCGTTCTTCGGCTCGAAAAACACGCTGGAGGCGCAGACCGCCCTGACGACCACCAGTTCCTCGGCCAAATGTATTAAGGCGGGTTACACCGAGGAGACGAACAACCTCAAGTTCACCACCACCCCGGCGCTCGGCAGCAAGCCCTCGCCCACGGTGGCCACCCGGCAGACCGACGGCACGTCCAAGACCCCAAGCTGCGCCACCGCTCGCTAAGGCCACTCTCAAGACGGTTTCCGAGTCCGAACGGTGCCGGCGCACGCATCGCCCGCGACCGCACGGGTGAGACACCCGACAACCCTGCGCTGCAGCTCGTCAAGCGCCTGCGGCGTGCGCCGGCCGCTACCGCGTGCCGACCATGCGCATGAAGCCAAGCACGCAGAGGGCAGCGACGATCAGGGCGATGATCGGCAGCCCGGCGCCGATGATGCCGGTGATCGCCAGCACGATCCCAACGACCCCCACGGCTCCGGCGACGCCTCCCGCGATCACCAGCTGGTAGGCGCGGCGTTCGCGCACCCGGCGTGGCGTATACGTGCCGCGTTTCTCAAGCTCACTCACATTCACGAGGGTAGCGAGGTCGAGTTTGTGGCTGAGCACGGTCGCGACGGCGACGCTCCGATACTGAAATCTCCCAGCCCTACCGACGAAAAGGCGAGACTACGTTGATGAGCGAACAAACAGACCAGATAGCCGCCCTCCTCCACGAGGCGGGCGAGACACATCACCTCGTGTACAGGATCGTCGATGGTGACGACCCCGACTGGGCGTCGTGGTACGCGGACTGGCTCATCAACCTGTCCGAGTTGCCGCAGATCCTCGCAAGCAAGCCCGTGCGCAGCGAGCTTGTATGGCTGCTCGTGACCCTCGACAAGGAGTACATAGAGACGGGCCCTGATCTTGACTGGCCGCATTGGTATGCAGAGCGCATCGTCGAGCGGCTGGGCACAGCGCGGAAGTAACCTGCGCGACCTCAGGTCGCGAGGTCGTGCTTGACGACCTTGCCCAGCGCGTTGCGGGGCAGGCTGTCGACGAAGTGCAGGCGGCGAGGGCGTTTGAAGGGTGCAAGCTGTTGGGCCGCGAACGCGAGCAGTGGCTCCTCGGTGCGCCGGTCGCCGGCAGGGACCACAAAGGCGGTGACGACCTCGCCCCACTCGTCCGACGGCGTGCCTACGACCGCCACCTCAGCGACGTCGGGATGAGCGAGCAGCACCTCTTCGACCTCGCGCGGATACACGTTGAGGCCGCCACTGATGATCAGCTCCTTGGAGCGCCCGAGGATCGTCACGCACCCTTCCGCGTCGACACCTGCGAGATCGCCTGTGCGGAACCAGCCGTCCGCAAAACTCTCCGCTGTGGCTCGCGGTCGATCCCAGTAGCCGCCGAACACATTCGCTCCGCGGACTTCGATCTCTCCGTCGCGGCCGTCGAGTCGCAGCTCGACTCCCGGCAACGGGAAACCGACGCTCCCTGGCCTGCGCTCGCCCTCGTAGGGGTTTGAGGCGAGCATCAGCGTTTCCGTCATGCCGTAGCGCTCCAGCACCTGCTGGCCGCCTCGCTGCGCAAGCGACCGGTGAAGCTCGGCCGGCAGCGGAGCGGAGCCCGACACGCACAGTCGCAGTCGCGCCAGTTCGCCCACTCGCGGGGATTGGGCGAGGCGGTGGTACATGGTGGGCACGCCGAAGAACATGCTCGCTTCATGGCTGCCGGCCGCGTCGAGGACAGCGTCGACCTCGAACCCGGGCAGCAGCACCGCCGAGGCGCCGGCCAGCAGCGTGCCGTGCAGCCCCACGCACAGCCCGTGCGCATGGAATAACGGCAGCGCCAACACCAAGCGGTCGGCTGCCGCCCACCGCCACGCCAGTCGCACCGACTCGCTTCCCGCCAGCAGATTCGCGTGCGAGAGCACCGCCCCTTTCGGACTGCCGGTGGTCCCCGACGTGTAGCCGATCAGCGCGGGATCCTCGGGTGCCGCCGCGTCAAGCGTCGGCGGGAGATGATCGGGGAGATCGACGCCGGGTCCGAGCACCAGCGTCTCGGAGCCGGCGGCGCGAACCCAGTCGGCGCGATCGTCACGGTCCACCAGTGCTGCCCTTGGACGCGCGTCGCCCACGATGTGCGCGATCTCCCGTTCCCGGTAGGCCGTGTTGGCCGGCACAACGACGATCCCGGAGCGCAGCGCCGCGACGTGGGCAATCACCAACTCCAACGAGGAGTCCGCGCTGAACAGCATCCGATCACCGGGGCGAAGCCCGGCGCCGTGGAGCCGGCCGGCCACCCGGCGCGTTGCCTCCTCGAGCTGACCGGCGCTCGTCCAGCCATGGCGCTGACTGAACAGGCTCCGAGAGCGGGAGTTGGTCTCCCAGACTTTCGCCCATGCGGCGGGCAAGCTCCGCTTGGCGGTGAGATCGAGACCTTCGGCGCTGACCCCCTCCGGCAGGTGCGCCTCCCAACCCGCGACTTTCATCACCAAGCGACTCTACGCCCGCACACAGCGCCGGGACGGACCCTCGCGCTTTCACCGCGCGACGACTAGGGCAGCTCGCCGAGCCGGTCCACCTGGCGGCGACCGATTTCCACCGTCGTGCGAAGGAAGTCCGCGATTCGCTCGAGCTCCTGCGCGGTGAAGCGCTTGGCGAGCGTCGACTGCCAGTCGGCGGCCATCGGGCCCCAGATGTGATCGGCGTGACCATAGAACGCGTCCGTCACCTTCACGTTCACCCGCCGACGGTCGGCGGGATCGGGCACGCGCCGGGCGAATCCAGCTCTCTCCAGCCGGTCGAGCACGCCGGTGATGGCGCCGTTCGTGAGCCCGGCCTGAGCCGCTAGCTCTCCCGCCGTAAGCCCACCGCTGTTCTCGATGATGTTGAGGCAGTGGAGGTCGGTCTCGTTGACGCCGAGCCGATCGGCGGCCATGTTGTCGAAGGCGTTGTCGAGGTTGCCGCTGATTCTGAACTCCCGGATCACCTCGGCTATGAGATCGCGCTTAGACCCTCTCGATGCCATCCGCCAATCTCTTTTAGATGCTAAACTATTTAGCTATTGAAGAACTCATTGGGCTGGAGCTTAGCCCGTCGGGGCGACCGAAAGGAGATCCAACATGGCAAGCGATATGCGACTCGAGCTGATCCAGGTTCCGGTTTCGGACATCGACCGCGCAAAGGCCTTCTACGTCGAGAAGGCGGGCTTCACAGCCGATCATGACCACCAGGTCACCGATGAGCTTCGCTTCGTGCAGCTCACACCCCCTGGTTCGGCCTGCTCGATAGCGCTGACCTCGGGCGCGCACCAGATGCAACCAGGTTCGATCGAGGGCCTCCAGATGGTCGTCGACGACGCCGAGGCGAGCCGCAAGGAGCTGGCCGACCGCGGCGTAGAGGTCAGCGACGTCCAGGCGTTTCCCTGGGGAACCTTCGTCTTCTTCAAGGACCCCGACGGGAACGGCTGGGCGCTGCAAGCACTGACCCACCGAGACTGAGCGACGCGACCGCCTGAGATCAAGGCGGCGGCGCAGTTGCACGACCGGTACGTGGTGGAGACTGTCGACCGTGGATGACCTCCCCCCCGAAGAGCGTCTCCAGCGCTTGGGACTGAACCTGCCCGTCCTTCCCCCGAGGCTGGCGCACTACGAGCTCGCCGTCCAGACCGGCTCATTGCTGTTCCTTGCGGGACACGCCCCGCTGCGCGACGGCGAGCACGCCTACGTCGGCAAGGTCGGGCGCGAATGGAGCGAGGCAGAGGGTTACGACGCCGCCCGCCTTACCGCCCTGAACATGCTCGCCACGCTCAAGCACGAGCTGGGTGACCTGCGTCGCGTGCGCCGGATCGTGAAGCTATTGGGGATGGTCAACTGCACCGAGGACTTCGACCGTGTCCCGGACGTTATGAATGGGGCGTCGGACCTTTTCATCGACGTGTTCGGTGACGCCGGCCGCCATGCTCGGTCGGCGGTCGGCATGCAGCAGCTGCACTACGGTATGGCGATCGAGATCGAAGGGATCTTCGAGATCGAGACGTGACGCTCCTCTGCAGAGGCGCATGAAGCGAGTTCTCACGAATCGCTCAAGCTGACATTAGGACTCGACACACGATGTGTGTGATGACCGCGACAGGCGTTTTCGTCTCACTGGCGGTCGCGATGCTCGCGAGCGGCTGCGGCGGCGTGATGCACAGCGGCCCTCACGTCACGAGCAGTAAAACGACGCCATCGCGCCGCACCTCGGCGACCGCCCCGTCTCTGCCGCAAATGCCTCAAGGGACAACACCGTCGACTCCGCTGCGCAAGCCGGCCGACCTTGCTCCGTTCAAGGGGACGCATGCGGCCGGCCAAGGGATCTGGCGAGCAGCAGGCCGGCGGGTCGCGGCCACACCAGCCGTCTATGAGACCACGCTGGTCCCACCGGGGGGTTCGCAGCGCGCGGGAATCGCGTGGATGGACACGCATCTCCTGGCCGCTCGGCTGTACTCGGGGTCCGAGAGCCCCGGGGGCGGACCCTACCGCTACACGGCGCCGATTCACCCGTCGAGCGCACGCGATCTGGTGGCGGCCTTCAACGGCGGCTTCAAGATGCGCGCGGCCAAGGGTGGCTACTACACCGAAGGCCGCGTGATCGACCGGCTCCGCCGCGGGGCCGCCTCGCTGGTCATCTACGCCGGCGGCCGCGTCGATATAGGAGCGTGGGGCAGCGATGTGGGCATGAGCCCCCGGGTCGTTGCGGTCCGTCAGAACCTCGAGCCGCTCGTCGCCGGTGGCCGGCCCACGCCGCGTGCAGGCGCTGACTGGCACGCGTGGGGATCGACCTGCGGTGCGAGCTCGTGCGCCCACAGCGTCCCCGGCATCGAGCACCAGTGGCGCACCGCCCTCGGGATTACTTCCCAAGGCGCGCTCGTATACACGCAGGGGCCAGCGCTGGACCCCCAACAGCTCGCGGCCCTGCTCGTGCGCGCCGGTGTCATTCGCGGGATGGAGCTCGATATCAATCCCAGCTGGCCGATCTTCGCGACTTACGATCCGCCGCGCGCACACGGCCTTGCCACTCCGTCCAACGGCCACCTGCTCACGGCAACCGTGCGGCGCCCAGATACCTTCTTTGACGCTTGGTGGGCGCGCGACTTCGTCACGATGTCAGCGCGTCATATCGGGCACTAGGCGTCGCGCGTGGCAGGCATCGCGCGCCTGCAGCCTCTCAGCGGCCCACGCGGTAGCGAATGTGGGTGGCATTACGCGAGGGGATCACCTCGATCGGCTCGAGACCGGGATCCTCCACCCCGTCAAAGAGGCGCTCGCCCGAACCCAGCAAAACGGGGACGAGATCCAGGACGAGTTCTTGGATCGCGCCTGCCGCCAAAGCCTGGCGCACGGTGGAGGCACCGCCGGCGATGACGATATCGCGCTCGCCCGCGGCAGCCCTGGCCCGCTCCAGTGCCGAATCAAAGCCGTCGGTGACGAAATGGAAGGTGGTACCGCCGTCCATCTCGATCGGGTCGTGCGCGTAGTGGGTGAGGACGAATACGGGCGCGTGGTAGGGCGGCTCGTCCCCCCACCACCCGCGCCAATCCTCGTCCCATTCGCCGCGAATAGGACCGAACATGTTGCGGCCCATGATGTAGGCGCCGCGCCGCTTGAGCAGGTCATCCCGAGCGGGCTCGTCCGCCTCGTAGCCCGGCTCGCCGGCATGAAAATGCCACTGGTGCAACGCCAGGCCCCCGATTCCCAGCGGGTTCTCACGACTCTGGTCCGGACCCGCGACGAAGCCGTCAAGCGAGATTGAGTTATGACATGTGATTTGGCTCATACGCTCAGGACCGCGAGTTCGCCCCGGAATCATCGTTCTCGCCGCTAGAACGGTTCGCTGGGAATATGCACGACGTGTCCGACGGCGGCTCTTCTCACGACTGTCTCGAGTATGCAGTGGTCAACCGAGCGAACGCGCGCGGTCGTCAGTTGCGCGCAGACCTCCTCGAGACGTGGGTCGCAGTGACCGATGCCGGCGCCAGCGTCGGCTTCACCGCGCCGGCCGATCGAGCGCAGATCGCCGCGACGCTGGACCTGGCGCTCGAACGCGTGGCCAACGGATCCGACGTGCTCGGTGTTCTCACCCGCGCAAGCACCGTGGTCGGCATGGGCTTCCTGGTCGAAAACGGGTCCCCTCTGCAGCGACACTGGCGCGTCTTGCTGCGGCTGATGGTGCGCCCCGAGCTGCAGGGCTCCGGAGCCGGGCGTACGCTGCTCGAAGGCTTGCACCAAACGGCTCGTGAGCTTGGCTTGGAGCAGCTGCAGCTGACGGTGCGCGACGGTCATGGGCTGGAGCGCTTCTACGAGCGCTTCGGCTACGCCGTCGTGGGTCGTCATCCAGGCGCGATTCGGGTCGGCTCAAGAGACGATCGCGATGAGGTCATGATGGTCGCGAGGCTCGGCCCGCGACGGGCGCCGTCGCGCAGCCCGCACTAAGATCAAGCGATGAGCGATGAGAGCATCGCGGCGCGGATAGAAAGCCTCGTCGCAGAAGAGCACCAGCTTCAGCAACGCGAAGCGAGCGACCGCAAGGACGACGCGCAGCTCGATGCCGATCAGGAGCGGCTGCGGGCCGTCGAAGTCGAGCTCGATCGCTGCTGGGACCTGCTTCGGCAGCGTCGGGCGCGAGAGGAGTTCGGGCAAGACCCGGACGAAGCGCAGCCTCGCGACGCCGATACGGTGCATCGGTATCTCCAGTAGCCGAGCGGTCGCCGACGACGCTACAGCGGCGGGACCCAGCGAGCCCCGATCCACATTCCCTCCTCGCCGGTGCGATGGTCGGTCAGGGGGCGTTCGTGTGCGCCGTAGACGCGGAGGTCGGCGCTTTCGCCCTCTCCGGCGCGCAAAATGAACACCCGCGGGAGCGTCTTTAACTCCAGGTAGTCCCTGAGCTCGTAGTCCGCGTCGACCTCGGCGATCCACACGTCGTCCACGTGCCACTTGGCGGTGATGCGGTGCGTCGTCGATCGCAACTCCGCGAGCAACTCGGTCACGAGCTTGCGCACCTCAGCCGTCCCAGCGGCGCGGCGCCCATCGGCGGCCGCAAACCGCGGGTCTGACCCGACCAGCGCCATGACGGCCTCCACATCGAGGGCGTCAATGGCCGCCAGCAGCTGCTCGAGCGGGGACTGCTCCACGACCTCGCGATCCTACCTTCAGGCGGACCGACGTCCTCAGCGGGGCGGCCGTCGACGGGCGGGTGCGCGTCCGGGGGGCTGCTTGGGCGCCTCCAACGCTGGGGCGCGAGGAATGCGCCGAGTGAGGGGTCGCGAGCGGTTTAGTTTCACGCTCTCGCCGTGGTGCATGATCTCCAGCGGGTCGCCCTCCACGAGCGTGTACCGCGCCTCTTGCTGGCGGACATCGACGAGCAGCCGGCGTCCGCGGAACATGATCCTGAAGGCGAGCCGGTTGAGCGCTTCTGGCAGCCGTGGTGTGAATCGCAGGACACCCGCGTGGTCGCGCATCCCCCCGAACCCGGTCACGGCGCCGATCCAGGCCCCGGCGAGCGACGCGATGTGCAGTCCGTCCCGCGTGTTGTGCTCGAGGTCGTCCAGATCCATTAGGGCCGCCTCGGCGAGATAGTCATAGGCCAGTTCGAGATGGCCGACCTCGGCCGCGAGCACAGCCTGAGTGCACGCGGACAGCGAGGAATCGCGAACCGTCAGGCCTTCGTAGTGCGCGAAGTTGCGCGCCTTCTGCTCGTTGCTGAAGGCATCGCCGCGCTGTTGCATGGCCAGCACCAGGTCGGCCTGCTTGACGACCTGCTTGCGGTAGAGGTCGAAGTAGGGGAAGTGCAGCAGCATGGGATATTGATCAGCCGAGGTGGACTCAAAGTCCCACCGGGCGTGCTCGAGAAAGTCCTCGGCCTGGGGATGGATGCCTCGCTCGGCGTCATATGGGATCAGCATCGCCTGCGCTGCGTCGCGCCAGCTTGCCGCCTCCTCGGCGTCGACTGCGAGCTTGGAAGCGACGTCCATGTGACGCTCAACGGCGTCGGCCGCCGCGCGCAGGTTCTGCTGAGCCATCAAGTTCGTGTAGACGTTGTTGTCAGCGATCGCGCTGTACTCGTCGGGACCGGTCACACCGTCGATCCGGAAGCGACCCGCCGCGTCGTGATGGCCAAGCGAGCGCCACAGTCTTGCGGTCTCGACGAGCAACTCGATGCCGACGGCACGCTCAAAGTCGGCGTCCTCGTTGGCCGCCCCATAGCGGATCACCGCGTCGGCGATGTCCGCATTCACGTGGAAGGCCGCGGTGCCCGCCGGCCAGTAGCCCGAGCACTCCTGGCCGCGTATCGTCCGCCACGGAAAGGCCGCTCCGTCGAGCCCAAGCTGGCGGGCTCGGTCGCGGGCGAGATCGAGCGTCAGATGCCTCCAGCGCAGCGCGTCGGCGACCGCCCGAGGGGCCGTGTAGCTCAAGACCGGGAGCACGAACATCTCGGTGTCCCAGAACGCGTGGCCGTCGTATCCCGAGCCCGTCAGCCCCTTGGCGGGGATCGCACGGTTCTCGGCTCTTGCCCCTGCCTGGAGCGTGTGGAAGAGCGCGAAGCGGACCGCCTGCTGAAGCTCGAGGTCGCCTTCTATCTCGACGTCGGCGCGCCCCCAGAAATCGTCGAGATACTGGTGCTGCTCGGCGATGAGTCCTTCCCAGCCCCGGTGTTCTGCCTCGGCCAGCGCGGCTGAGACCTGATCGCGGACCGCCGAGACCGACCGTTCACCCGACCAACCGTAGGAGAGGAACTTCACGATGCGAAGCGGCTCCCCGGGCGAGATGTCGGTGGCGACCGTCAGCCGACCGACGTCGGGAAAGCTCTCGATTGAGGAGGTGGTTCCCTCCGGCCCCTCGACGACATGCCCCATCGCCGCCGACATTCTCAGCTCGCTGGCCCTGGTGATGTGCGAGAGGATCGCGCGTGTGTCGGTGCAGTCGTATGACTCGGAGACCAGCGGGGATGCGAGGACCGCAGCAGCGCGAGGGTCGCCCTTGATCTCAGGCATCGATTCGTTGCTCACGAGCTCCGATTGGACGACCACGGGCAGCGGCCCGTCCAGCGCCTCAACTTCGTAGCTGATCGCGGCCACCGCTCGCTGGGAGAACGACACGAGCCTGGTCGAGGACACGCGCACGGCCCGGCGAGTGGGAGACACCCATTCCGCGACTCGGCGCAGAATCCCCTCGCGCAGATCAAGCACCCGCTCGTGGCTGCGGAGTTCGCCGTACCGGACGTCGAACGGCTCGTCCTCGACAAGCAGGCGGATGATCTTGCCGTTCGTGAGGTTGACCACGCTCTGTCCTGATTCCGGGAAGCCGTAGCCCGCCTCGGCGTAGGGCAGTGGCTTTACCTCGTAGAGGCCATTCAGGTAGGTGCCCGGCAGGCCGAACGGCTCGCCCTCGTCGAGATTCCCGCGCAGGCCAATGTGACCGTTTGAGAGCGCGAAGACCGATTCACTCTGAGCGAGGGCGTCGAGGTGAAGCTCCACCTCGCGAACGGCCCAGGGCTCGACGCGAAATGCGGGATGCTGGATCACGAGTGGTCGTCTTGCAGCAACTCAGCCAGGTCCTGCACCACGACGCTCGCGCCGTGCTGCTTGAGAGCATCGGCTTGGCCCACCCGGTCGACGCCGACAACGTAGGCGAAGTTCCCCGAGCGTCCCGCCTGGACACCCGCCAGCGCGTCTTCGTACACGACCGCCCGGTCCGGGCCAACGCTCAGAGCACGCGCGCCGGCGAGAAACGTGTCAGGAGCCGGCTTGCCGTTCAGGTGCTCGCGCTCGGCGACGTGACCGTCCACGATCTCCTCGAACAGCTCGAGGATCCCGGCCGCTTTGAGCACGTCGCGGCAGTTGGTGCTGGAGGACACCACCGCGCGGCGCAGGCCCGCGGCGCGGGCCGCCTCCACGTAGCGCACTGAGCCCTCATATGGCTGGACCCCGTCTTCGTGGATCATCCGCAGAACAAGCTCGTTCTTACGGTTGCCCAGCCCATCGACCGTCTCTGCGGCCGGCGGGTCGTCGGGCGTGCCTTGAGGCAGCTCGATGCCGCGCGACTCAAGAAACGAGCGGACGCCGTCGTAGCGCGGCTTGCCATCAACGTACTCGTCGTAGTCCCGGACCGGATCAAACGGCACGAACTGCTCTGAAAGCTTGTCCGCCCGCTGGCGCAGGTACTCGTCGAACATCTGCTTCCACGCGGCAGCGTGGACCTTCGCCGTCTGGGTGAGCACACCGTCCAGGTCGAACAGGCACGCCGTGACGGTGTCGGGGAGTCCCAGCATTAGCCCTGCCGCAGGGGCGCCGAAAAGCAAAACCCGGTCTCTGCGAGCGGAAGCTCCAGGGGACTCTCGGGCAGGTCTTCGGGAACCTGCGGGAAGTTGAACTCGCGCGGAGCCACGTCGTTGGGCGTATCGGGGTGAAACAACGCGGCCAGATATTGGATGTGGTCGCGACCCACGCCCAGCTCGGTCTGGCCTCCGCCGTAGGCGCCGATGCCGCGCTGGGCGCAGAAGTCGTAGCACGCGAACAGAGCCCGCAGGGGCCCGAAGCGCGACGGCTTGATGTTCACCATCCGCGGTTCGAAGGGCAGCGCGAGGATGTCGTCGACCGAATGAATCACCGCATCCCAGGTGATGCGGTCCCGGTAGGGCTCGAGTACCGGCCGCGTCGCATCGTTGAGGTCGGGGTCCTCGAGCCAGGCCTCTGGAAACGCTTCGGCCACGCGGCGATAGAGCTCGGGATCTGTCTCCACGTCGACCGGGGTGCCCTTGTACTGACCCTTCAGATCGAGCGAGTCGACGGCGCCGGTTTCAACAAGCTCGGCAATCAGGGCGTCGCTCCAGGTGTTGGTGGGGTCGAGCTTGAAGCGCGTGCTGGGATAACGCTCGAGCAGGCCGGTCAGCCGCGCCGTCGTCTCGGGATCCTTGCTCCCTGGCGGGGCC